>Ga0116154_10001826_pt1 | contig 17063 bp, 10 predicted proteins | sample AD_UKC030_MetaG_FD_89898 | JGI IMG/M metagenome (GOLD analysis project Ga0116154, IMG submission 89898) | Active sludge microbial communities of municipal wastewater-treating anaerobic digesters from USA - AD_UKC030_MetaG | ecosystem: Engineered > Bioreactor > Anaerobic > Digestate | place: USA...
CTTCGCTATAGTTCGCCCCATGATTCCGGCGCTCTACCAGGACGAGGAGATCCTCGTCCTCGACAAGCCCGCTGGCCTCGCCTCCCAGCCGGGGGCGGGCGTGGGCCTCTCCCTCGTCGAGGCCGTCGAGCGCGACTACGGCTTCAGGCCCTTCCTCGTCCACAGGCTCGACAAGGAGACCGCCGGCTGCATCCTCGTCGCGAAGAGCTCCCAGGCCGCGGCCCGCTGGACCGCCGACATCGCCTCGCGCTCTGTCGGCAAGTTCTACCGGGCCGTCGTATCGGGCTCCCTCGAAGGCAGGCGGGGCCGCATCGCCGATCCGGTGCCGGTCCGGGGCGAGGAGAAGGCCGGCGAGACCTTCTGGCGCCTCGTCGGCCGCTTCGGCGCCGCGGGTCCGGGCGGCGCCCTTGGCGGCGCTCCGGACGGCGGACCGGAGGCCGCGGGCGGGAAGGCGGCGCCCTTCGCGCCGCCCGGGGGCTACTCCTACCTCGAGCTCGAGCTCGGGACGGGAAGGACCCACCAGATCCGCCTCCACCTCGCGGGCTCGGGCGCGCCCATCCTGGGCGACGACCGGCACGGCGACTTCGCCCTCAACAAGCGGCTCAGGAAGGAGCTCGGCCTCAGGCGCCTCCTCCTCGTCGCCTGGCGCCTGGAGCTTCCGGGAGGGCTGAGCGTCCGCGCCTCGGTTCCCGACCACCTCAGGGCCTTCCTCGCGGCCTTCCCCGACGCGCCCGACCCGGAGGCGCCGTGACCGACGCCCGGCCCGTCCCCGAGCTCCGCCACGGCGCGAGCTGGCTCACGGGCGACGAGGAGCTCATCCCCGTGCCCGGCTTCCACGAGGACTGGATCGGCTCGCACCGTGACCTCGTCGGGGAGGCGAAGAACGTCTGCGACGTCGTCCTCGGGCTGGGCTGGATCTCCGTGTCGGTCTTCAGCGAAGGCTACGTCGAGCTCCTCGTCCCGAACCGCCGCGACCCCGTCCTGCGCGAGCGGATCGGGCGCCTCCTGCGCGGCAACGGCGGCCGCTGGCGGAGGGTCCTCGTGATGTCGATGGACGAGGAGGGCTACGCGAGCCTCGGCCCCGGGGACCTCGAGGTCCCGGGGCGGCTCGAGGCCCTGCTGTCGGGGGCTACTTCCGCCTGATCCCGAGGACCGTCAGGTCGTCGTACTGCTCGTCCTCGCGGATGCCCGCGTAGAGGACGTACTCCGGGTGCTCGGGATCGGGGTTGTCCCGCTTCCGCGAGCAGTAGAGCCGGTACTGGTCGAAGTGCTTCTCCAGGAAGGCGTCCACCTTGCGGTCGGCGAGGACGACGTCCGACTCGCCCGCGTCCGGGTCGGGGTACATGCGGTAGACCTTCTCCACCGCGATGAGGGCGACGACGCGCTCCTCCAGGGTCTCCCCGCAGGTCGAGAAGTCGAAGGTGAGCACCGCGTCGGGATTGGGGTCGTGGGCCTTCACGAGGCGGAAGGAGCCCTTCGCGTCCACCGCCGCGAGGATCTCGCAGAGCCGGTCGTAGCCGAACTCCTCGTTGTCCTGGCCGCCCGAGTGGTGGCTGTCGTGGGGCTTGTCCTTCTCCGCGTCGGCGCAGGGCACGATCTCCAGCTTCTCGTTCCGGAAGTGGCGCTTGGCCTCCTCGATGCCGTCCGTGTAGAGGAGGAGGATGTCGTCCTTCTCGAGCTTGACGGGCACCTGGCGGTAGGGCGTCTTCATCTCGACCAGCATGTTGGGGAAGGTGCCGGCGGTCGGGGCGTCGGGCAGCTCGATGATCTCCATCCGCCGCGCTGCGTCGCGCCAGACGTGGCAGAGCCGGTCGCCCGCGTGGCAGAGCCGCGCGACGCCGGTCTCGGCGTCGTAGATCCCGAGGGTCAGGGCGGCGAAGCGCCCCTTGTAGCCGCGGCCCTCGATGAAGCCGTTGATCTGGTAGGCCAGGGACTCGAGCTCGGGGCCCTTCTTCGCGACGTCGCGGCCGTCGAAGTGGTTGATGACCATCGTCGCGACCTCGACCATGATGAGGGCCGCCGCGACGCCCTTGCCCGCGATGTCGCACTTCACGAAGTAGTAGTAGCGCGAGTCCAGGCGGTTGAAGTCGAAGTAGTCGCCGGAGACGCCCTTCGCGCCCTCGTAGTAGCCGAAGAACTCGAAGGCCTTCTCCGAGAGGCTGCCCGTCGTGAGCTTGGAGCCCTTCGGGCCGACCTCCAGGGGGATGAACATCTTCTGGATGTCCTTTCCGAGCGTGAGGTCCTTGGAGGCCTTGGCCGCCTTGGCCAGGCCCGAGGCCATCTGCCCCACCGCGTCGGCCAGGACGAAGATCTCGTCCCGGCTCCTCGAGCCCTTGAAGCCCTTGAGCTCCTCGATGTCGCCCAGCTTCTCCTTGTCCTTCTCGTCGCGGATCCTCGTGATGGCCTTCTCCAGCTTCTTGATCGGGCCCACGATGATGGAGGACAGGAGGATCGCGCCCGCGACGCCGATCGCCAGGGCGACCGCCGCGATGATCAGCGTTATGCGAATGAGTTCGGCCGTGGCCTTCCGGACGTCGGCGGCGATGATGTCGGTCGTGACCTCCAGCCTGACCATGCCGCGGTAGTAGAGCTGGTCGGAGCCGCGGCGGTAGAGGATGGGCTTGTAGAAGAGGAAGCGGCCGCCGCCGCGCAGGGCCGTCTCGGGGTCGAAGGCGGGTATGGAGCCGACGGAGGCGTTCGCCAGGGCGAAGAGCTTCGCGTTGAGCTCCCGCTCCAGGCCGCGGCTCGTGTCGGCGATCTCGGCGAGCCGCCGCTGGGAGGCCGCGTCCAGCTTCGTGGCGAGGGCGCGGCCCTCCTGCGTGTAGGCGGCCAGGGTCTCGTTCAGCGACCCGACCTCAAGGGCCGCCCGGTCGTTGATCTCCTTCGCGATGCCGGCCAGGGAGGGCGTGAGGGCGTCGGAAAGCCTCGAGGATCCCGGCTTGAGCTCCGCGCCGTCGATCTTGCCGCCGATGCCCGGGTCGTTCGAGGCCCACACCACGTCCGGGTCGGTGGAGGCCTCGGCGCCGTAGCCCGTGAGGGTCAGGTAGGCCGCGTCCTCCATGGCCTTGGCCTGCTGGGGCAGGAAGCCGAGCTCCAGGACGTTCTGGGCGGGCAGGTAGGAGCGGCCGCCCTGCGCGACGCTCTCCAGGAGGACGAGGCTCCGCTGCTCCAGGCCCCTCGCGAGGTTCGTCGACTCGGTGCGGATCATGAAGGCGCCGAGGGAGACCGAGAGGAGGAGGACGACGAAGATCACGAGGAGGGCGATGATGAGGGTGAACTTCGCGCGCAGGCCGGTCCCGCGCCGCCTGAGGGCGCGGGCGACCTGGGCGGTGGAGCCAGAGGGCATGGGACCTCCTGAGACGAGGGCGAGGACCTCGCGCCTGACCGCCTCGCCGTCCAGGACGACGGCGCGGACCTGCGCGAGGGAGAGGGCTATGCCGAGGCCGGCGAAGAGGACGGCCGCGGCGACGATGGCGTCGTAGATGGAGAAGCGGTAGCGGCGCCGCTCCAGGATGCGCCAGGAGGGGACGTACTCGCCCCCCGAGGCGCCGAACTTGAGGGTGCCCGAGGCGTCGACGGAGAGGAGGGCGCCGGACCAGTACCAGCCCCGCTTGGGGTGGAGGACGCCGACCCGGTAGGTCCCCGCCTCCAGGCCCTCGAAGGCCAGGCCGTCGATCTCCCGGTCGGAGGCGACGCGGAAGCCGCCGTCTGAGCGCTCGCGGACGAGGTCGTAGGGCTCCCTGCCGTCCCTGTCCAGGACGACCGTCGCCGCGAGGCCCTCGGCGGCGAAGCCGCGGCCGAGGAGGCGGAGGCTCGTGCGGCCGAGGTCGTCGCGCCGCGCGTCGACGTAGCCGACGGTCGTGTAGGGCACGTACTTGTCGGCGCGCAGGAGGATGGTCGCGGCGTCGCCGATGTTGCCCGTCCTGTCCACGGAGGCGACGGAGAAGAGGTAGTAGCCGTCGTCGACGTTCGCGTAGGAGGCGCGGGGCTCGGCGCCCAGGAGGGCGGGCGGCGGCACGGGAGGCCCGGCCCGCTCGACGAGGAGGGCCTCGTAGGGCGAGAGGCCGGGGAGGGGCGGCCGGGCCGCGGCCCGCGGGCCGGCCGGCAGGGCCGCCGCCGAGCGCTCCAGGCCGCCGACGTAGCGGAGCTCCCAGGTGTAGCCGGCGACGTCGTCGGCCTCCGGGGGCGCCCAGCGCACGGCGAAGCTGTTGGAGGAAAGGAAGCCGCCCTCGTCCTGGGGCGGGGGCTGGAGGAGGGGCGGCGGAGGAGGCGTCCGGTCGCGGTCGAAGCGGAGCCTGGCCGCCCTGGACCAGTTGCCCGCGTAGTCGACGGCCGCGACGGCGAGCCACCAGGCGCCGTCCTCGGGCGCGCTGAGCGAAATCCGGGCCTGGTCGGGCAGGGCCATGAGCTTCCGTGGCGGCTCGGCGGCCTGGTCGCGGCTCCAGAGGTAGGAGTAGCCCTCGACGCCGGAGGAGTCGGGGGCGAGCTGGACCCGCGCGCTCGCGGTCTCCCGCCTCGTCGCGACGCCCGGGCGCCAGTCCAGGGCCTCGAGGGCCGGCGGGGCCACGCTCGTGTCGGGCTCGAGGGCGAGGATGCGATCCCGCCTGGCCTCCGTGCTCTGCCAGAAGACGTAGGGCTTGCCGTCCGAGACGGCGATCCGTCCGAAGGAGGCGTCGCCCCGGCTCCCGGAGAGCTCCGACTCGGGCCAGTCGAGGCCCTTGCGCGCGACCAGGTAGACGCGGTTGCCGCCGCGGCGGTTGTCGAACCAGACGACGGCGGGCCTGCCGTCGAGCTCCAGGACCTGGGGCGCCGAGCAGGAGCCCGCGCCCGAGGAGACCCGGTCCGCCGTCGCGCTTTGGGCGGCGCCCGAGGGGTCCAGGGTCATCGCGTAGACCTGCGGCTGGCCCAGGAGGGTCGCCCGCTCCCAGGCGAGCCAGAGCTTCCCCGCGGCCTCGGCGAGGAAGGGGCGCTGGTTGTCGAAGTTGTCGGCCTCGTTCCGCTCGCGGACCACGGGGTCGGGGAAGTCGGTGACCCTGCGGGCGGCCGACCAGGTCGCGCCGCCGTCGCGCGAGACCTTGGAGAAGAGCTGGAAGCTCCTCCTCGTCCCCGCGAGGAGGGACTGGAAGACGACCACGTCGACGGGGCCGCCCGAGTCCCGGCTCCTGGCGGCGGTCGGAAGGAAGTTGAGGGCCAGGCCGTCCCCGGCGCCGACGAAGGGCGCGAAGGGCGACCAGGAGGAGCCGTCCCGGCTCGTCGCGTAGAAGAGGGAGAGGGACTCGGCCTCGCCCTGGGTGGCGAAGAGGAGCCAGCCGCCCGAGGCGGAGGGGAAGACGCGGGGGGCGACGGCGGCCGCGCTCGGGGCCGGCCTCTCCGTCCGCTCGAAGCTTACGCCCCCGTCGCGGGAGAGGAGGACCTCGATGGCGCCGTCGCCGGCGGCGGCGGCTATCGCGACCTGTCCGTCCTCGGAGGACGCCGAGTAGAGGAGGGGCTCGGAGCCGCGGAACTCGTAGGGGCCGGCGAAGCGGCGCCTCGTCTCCCAGGAGCCGCCCGAGAGCCGCGCCAGGGAGAGCCAGGCCCGGCCCGCGTCGCCGCCGGGCACGGGCTCCGACTCCTGCCAGACGACGAGGACGCCGCCCGAGGAGGAGAGGGCCGTCGGGAAGCGCCCCGAGCCCTCGACCAGGGCGCGCGGCGTCTCCCAGTAGTAGTCCTGGGCCGTCGCCCGAGCCGCGACGCCAAGGAGGCCGAGGAGGAGGATCAGGGCTCTCGGGAACCTTCGGGGCGCGCGCTGCATGGTAAAAGCTCTTCCTCGCTGGCTTCCGCGCATTATAGCCGCGCCTGGATTTTCTTGTACAGGTCGAGGAGCTTCTGCGACTTCTTGTTCTTGGGGTCCTGGAGGAGGCGCTCGACGGTCGCCAGGGCCTGGAGGTAGTTGCCGCCCTGGAAGGCCTCGACGGCGGCGCGGTACTGCTCCTCCGCGTAGCTCGAGAGGACGATCTGCGCCGTGCCGCCCTGGAAGGTGAGGATCCTGTCCTTGAGCGCCACGGCCGTCTCGTTGTTCGGGTCGAGGAGGATGGCCTCGTTGAGCTGCTCGAGGGCGAAGGTGAAGCGGCCCGTGTCGCCCGAGTCGACGACCCGCCGGGCGGCCGCGACGAGCTCGGCGGCGCGGCGCGCCTTGGCCGGGTCGGGCGGGGGCAGGCGGATGCCGAGGAGGATCTCCGCGCGGTCCAGGGCGGCCTTGAGGCCGGGGTACTTCGGGTCTATGGCGGCCAAGTCCTGGAGCTCGGAGTAGGCCTCCCGCGGCTCGGTGTCCAGTCGGTTCCGCGCCTGGACGAATTTCGCGCCGAAGCCGGAGCGGAAGGCCTCGGGGTCGGTGAGCTGGTCGATCTTGAGGGCGAGGACGCCGGCCTCCTGGTTCAGGGGGAAGACGACCTTCACCTCGTTGATTTTCTGCTTGGAGAGGGCGAAGTACTGGAGGGCGTCGGTTTTCTGCCGCCTGTCGAGGAGGCTCTTCCCCTCCTCGTAGTAGCGCTTCGCGAGGGAGAGGAGCTGGCTCATTTCGGGGTAGAGCGGGGCCGTCGCGGGGATGTCGCGGCCCGTCTTCACGGAGAGGGCGGCCTGGACGAGCTTGAGCCAGTACTCGACCTCGGGCTCGGGCTCGTCGCCGTGGGTCGTCTTCCAGCGCGCCCTGGCCCTGAGGAGGGAGTCCTCCGAGCGGTCGAAGACGCCCTGGAAGTAGAAGTTCTTGCCCTCGGTGATGAGGCGGCGCGTGTCGCGGATGACCCGGTCGTTCTCCGCCTTCACGATCGACTCGCCCAGGAGCTGGAGGCTCCGGTCGGTCTCGGCCCTAAGGGCCGCGTTGTCCTCCAGGGCGAAGGACGCGAGGTACTTCTCCCGCGCCTTCGTCAGGCGGTCGCGCGCGGTCTCGTAGTCCTCGGCCGCGAGGGCGCGCCTGGCCTCGGCGGCGCGGCGCTCCGCCTCCAGGCGGGCCGAGTCGGCGGCGCGCTTCTGGTCCAGGGCCCTGGCCGCGACCGCGAGCCGCTCCGTCTCGAGGGCGACGGCCTCGCGGTCCAGACCCCGGGCCTTCTCCGCCCAGAGCTGGACGGAAGGGGCGCCCGCGACGTAGGGCGTCTCGCGCTCCAGGCGCCGGAGGTACTCGGCCAGGCGGCTCCGCAGGGCCTTGAGGCTCGCCTCCTCGGCGCCCAGGAGCTCGGCGCTCCGGCCCGGGTAGCGGAGGAGGACCTCGGCGGCGCCCTCCTGGGGCAGGCCCTCGAGGAGGCGGCGGCCCTCGGCGACGGCGGCCTTCCGCGAGGCGAGGTCTGCCTCGAAGCGGCCGTACTCGAGGCCGGAGGCGCGGGCGGCTATGGAGACCTCGTAGCCGCGGAGGGTGTCGACGGCGGCCGCGAGGCGGCCGTCGTAGCTGCCCTGGACCCGCGCCGCCCGGTCGTCGCCGTAGCCCGCCGCCGTCCAGCGCGCGAGCTCTTCGGCGAGGGCCCTCGCGGGCTCGCGCTCGGCGGAGAGGCCATCGCCGGCCGCGGCGATCTCCTTCCGCCTCGCCGCGAAGCCCGCGAGGGTCGGCTCCACGGGGGCGTCGTCCGGGAGGCTCTCCGCGAAGCGGCGGGCCTCCTCGTCGTAGGCCGCCGCCCTTCCGGCGATGGCGGCGATGCGGGCCTGGGCCGCGGCCGCCTTGCCGAGGTGGCGGATCCGCTCGTAGGCCGCGGCCTTGCCCGCCAGGACGGCCCTGCCGTACTGGGTGGGCTCGGGGAGGATCTCCGTGGGCGCGACCAGGCTCCAGAGGCCGAGGGCCCGCAGGCCCGGCTCCGCCAGGGCCGCCGTCCGCTCGAAGCCGGTCTTCGCCTCTTCCCAGCGGCCCGCGTCGTAGGCGGCCTCCGCGGCGGCGGCGTACTCGTCGATCCTGCCGTCCAGCGCGGCCTGCATGCCGTTGAGGAGGGCTATCCACTGGTTGTCCATCGCTCCCGAGATTCCCTCGGGGAGGGCGGCCGTCGTGCGGCCCAGGGTGAAGCGGAAGGCGAAGGGCAGGAAGGAGGAGTCCGTCGCCGTCCGGTCCGCGGCCTGGATCACCTCGAACTGGCGCTGCATGGAGCGGCCGGCCGCGACCACGGCGTTCCGCCTCCGCGCCCGCTCGAGGAGGGCGGCCTCGGCCGCGGGCCAGGCCGACTCCGCGGCCGCGGGATCCCCCGCGGCGAAGGCGGCCCTGAGCCGCTCGACGACGGGGACGAGGGAGGCCTGCGACGAGGCGTAGACGACGATCTCGGTCTTCACCCTGTCCACGAGGCCCGCGACGGACTGTTTCGTGAGCTGGTCGTAAGGCCCCCGGTCGAACTCGTCCCGGTAGAGGACGAAGCCCTCCTCGTAGGCCCTGGCCGCGTCGACGTAGCGCCCCGCCTCGATGAGGGTCCGTCCCTTGGCCATGATGGCGTCGAACTGGGCCCGGTTGTAGACGAAGAGGGAGGCGAGCTTCGTCCTCTCGATGAAGGCCTTCGTGCCGGGGTCGTTGGGGTCGATGCTCTGGAGCCGTGCGATGGCGTCGAGCTTGGCCTTCTCGTCCAGGGGGTTGTTGACGAGGGTGTCGATGAGGTCCTTGCCCGCCTGGTTGTAGCTCTCCCTGAGCTCGATGACCTTCCTGAGCTTGGCCTGGGCGTCGTCGAAGCGGTCGGGGTACTTCTTGATGAACTCGGTGAGGTAGAGGATGGCCTCGTTGTAGCGCTGGCCGGCGATGAGCGTGTCCGCCTCGCGCAGGGGATCCTCCTTCTTGCCCATGCCGAAGGCCGCCGGGACTCCGAGGACGGTCCAGGCGGCCAGGATGAGGAGGAGGAGGCGCGAGGCCCGCGCCCTAGGGCTGCGGGACGGGGGGACGCTCATCGGGCCGATGTTCCATCACCTTTCCAGGACTAGAATATACCTCGGCGCCCTTGGCCGGACGGGGAGGTGCCCGCTTTATTCTCGGCGGCCGCGGACCTTGATTGTAGGGAGAAAGGCCGAGTATAGAAATCCCGCGGAAGTGAGGGTATAATTCCTCTTGAGATGAAGCGAAGCCGCCTCCTGCCTCTCCTCCTCCTCGCGCTCGTCCCCGCGGCCAGGGGCGCGGCCCAGCTCGCTCCCTCCGTCTACCAGGCCATAAGCGAGTACTTCAACCCCGACCCGAACGCGGGCCTCACCGCCTTCCGCTCCCTCCTCATCCCCATGGGAGGCCTCGCCGAGGGCATGGGCATGGCCTACACGGCCGTCGCCAAGGACTCTTCCTACTTCGAGTCCAATCCCGCCGCCTCGAGCGGCCTGGGCCAGACCGAGCTCTCGGTCTTCCACAACAACTGGATAGCCGACACGCGCATCGAGGGGGCGGTCTACACGATCCGCTACAAGAACCTGGGCTTCGGCGCCGGCGGGAAGTGGCTCTACCTGCCCTTCACCGCCTACGACAAGTACGGCGACCGCGAGGGGGCCGGCTACTACTCGGAGGCGACCGCGGCCTTCAACGTATCCTACAATTTCCTGGCGGGCTACTACTTCAACGGCCTGGCCCTGGGCGCGACGGGCAAGGCTTCCTACCGCTCCGTGCCCGCGGCCATAGCGGAGGCCGCGGGCAACTCCACGGCTGCCGTCATGGTCGACCTGGGCGCCCTCTCGCGCTTCAACCTCCTCAAGTTCTACAACTCCCGGGAAAAGAACTTCTCCGTAGGCCTGGCCCTCAAGAACCTCGGCCCTCCCTCCCAGGGCGAGCCCCTGCCGACCGTCGCGAGCTTCGGCCTCGCCTATTCGCCCCTCAGGCCCCTCCTTTTCTCCCTGGACGTGTCCAAGCCGATCAACCTGGTAGAGATCGCCAAGTCAGAGCGGCCGAGCTACGGCGCCGGCTTCGAAGTCAGGATGACCGACTTCTTCGGCCTCCACGGCGGCTTCCTCCTCAAGGGCGGCAATCCCCGCCTCTCCGTCGGCTCCTCCTTCGACATCGAGCTCGTGAAGGTCGTCGTCAACTACACCCTGGACCTGACGACCCAGCTCACGCCCCTGAACCGCATCTCTGTCCAGGCCTCCTTCTCCCTGGGCGACCTGGGGCGGGCGGAGCTTGCGAAAAAGGTGGAAAATCTATATCTTAAGGGGCTGGAAGCCTACGCCGGAGGCGATTCCGCCGCCGCCATGGCGGCCTGGACCGAGGTCCTGAAGCTCGATTCCGGCTTCGACCCGGCCAGGGAGAGCCTCCGCGCGGCCCAGGGCGCCACCGATCTCCAGAAGACTATCGAAGAGCTGCAGAAGCTCGATTGATGAAAGGAAACCTTCCGTGGTCCTGTCGATAATCGCCCGCGTCCTCTCGGCGGCCGTTTCCATCTATATGCTCCTCTGCACGCTCCGCGTCCTCGTCTCCTGGCTCCCGAGCCTGGACCTGGGACGGAGCGGCGACCTCCTCGCCTCCGCGACCGACCCCTACCTCGGCTTCTTCTCGCGCTTCCCGGTCCTCCGCGCCGGCAGCTTCGATTTCTCCCCCATCGCGGCCCTCGCCGTCCTGGCCGTCGCGAACAACCTCCTCACGACCCTCGCCTTCACCGGCAGCCTCTCCGTCGGAGTCGCCCTGGGCATGCTGGTCTCCGCCCTCTGGTCGGCCGTCGCCTTCGTCTTCTCCTTCCTCTCCTTCTGCGCCCTGGCCCGCGTCATCGCCTACGCCGCCCGCTGGAACAGCCTCCACCCGCTGTGGAGGGTGATCGACGCGATCATCAACCCGATCCTCTACCGCGTGAACCGGATCGTCTACCGCGACCGCATCGTGAACTATCTCCAGGGCCTCCTGACCGGCTTCGCCGCCTTCGTCCTCGTCCGCTTCGCCGGCGGAGCCCTGGTCGGACTCGTGGTCCAGCTTCTCCGAAGCCTTCCCTTCTAGCGGAAGAGCAGCCTCCGACCCTCGGCGCCCTTGCGGGGAACCGCGCCGAACAGCGATCATAAGGATACGCCATGCTTACTTCCAGGCAGAAGAGCCACCTCGCGGGGCTCGCCCAGACCCTCGAACCCCAGATCCAGCTCGGGAAGGGCGGCCCCAGCGCCGGCCTCGTCTCCCAGCTCGACCGGATCCTCGCGGACCACGAGCTCGTCAAGCTGCGCTTCGTCGACTTCAAGGAGTCGCGGCAGGAGCTCGCGACCGAGCTCGCGTCGAGCACGAAGAGCGAGCTCGTCCGCGTGATCGGCAACGTCGCCGTCCTCTTCCGGCGCAATCCCGACCCCAAGAAGCGCAAGATCGACTTCGGCGACCTCTAGGTCCGCCCGCGCGGGCCGCCGCCCGCGGCCATGAACGGAGCGCCCCTCCATCCGCATGCCGGACGGAGGGGCGCTTTTTTCCGCGCCGCGCCGCGCGGGCCGTCAGGCCAGGGCGACGTAGGCGGCGAGGAAGAAGCGGAAGCCCCGGTAGCCGAGCTTCGGGTCCAGGGCGGCCTCGGCCAGGACTATCTCCACGCCGGGGTCGGCTCCGAGGCCCATGGCCATGCGGGCGATGGGCTCGCCCCGGGGCGGGTCGGCCAGGATGCCCTCCGCGGCCTTGAGGAAGGCGGCCGCGTCGAAGACCGGCCGCTGGGCCGCCGCTTTGCCGGCGCCGGCCTTGCCGGCCGTGGCCGCGGCCGACTCCCGCGCGGCCCTGCCCGAGGCGGCGTCGCCCAGGGCGGCGAGGCCCGAGGCCTCGTCCTCCAGGAAGGCGGCGTACATCGGGTAGAAGCGGTCCATGAGGCCGAGTATCGACGCGATGGAGAGGACAAGCTCGTCGCTCACGTAGGCGGGCGGATCCTCGCGCCGGAGACAGGAGACGAGGGCCGGGACGGAGTCCCTCTCGCCCAGGATCTCGAGGGCGTAGGCCGCGGAGATCCTGACCCGCGGAATGGAGGTCCCTACGAGGATGGATTCGATCTCCCCCCTGGACGCGCGGTCGCCGAGGCGCGCGACGGCCACGACGGCCGCGCCCTGGAGCATGTAGTCCTCCGCGCGCAGGGCCGGCTTGACCGCGGCCAGGGCCTCAGGCCCGCCGCGCTTTCCGAGGATGCGCGCGGCCAGGTAGGCCGTCGTGAAGGGGTTCTTCGCGACGTCGGCCGCTAAGGCCGCGAGGGACTCCTCCTCCAGGGAGGGCAGGTTCTCCAGGGCGAGGAGGGCCTCGAGCCTCGTGTCGAAGCGGGGCGAGGCGAGGTAGCCCAGGAGCTCCCGCTGGCTCAAGGGGGAGGCCGAGGCGCCGATCTCGCGGATGAGCCGCACCTCCTCGTCGGGGTCGACGCTCCGGTCCAGGCGGGCGAGGAGGTCGAAGGCGCGGAGGTCGCGGAGCGAGAAGATGACGCCCAGGGACTCGCGCACCGAGGCGGAGCCGAGCCTGACGAGGCTTCCCATGCGGATGAGGGCCCACAGCAGCAGGACGAGGAGGCCGCCGAAGAAGACGCGGTAGGAGTCGGCCCGGCCCAGGCCCTGCCCGCGGAGGCCCTCCAGGACGAGGCCGCCCGCGCCGGCGCCCAGGGTGCCGCCCGCGCCGTAGGCCAGGAAATAGACGACGGCGAGGTCCAGGGTCCTCTCCCTCGGCACGAGGGCGAAGAAGTAGGTCTGGCCGGCGTTCTCCTCGCCCGAGAGGCCGAAGGAGGAGAGGAAGTGGAGGGCCCCCAGGAAGAGGGCGATCCCGACGGGGCCTTGGAGGGAGGGCGTGAGGACGGCCGGCGCGAGGCTCAAGGCCGAGACGGCGGTGAAGATGACGTAGAGGGGCTTGGCGCCGAGCCTGTCCACGAGGAGCCGCGTGAGGAGGCCCATGGCCACCGATCCCAGGCTTCCGAGGAGGGAGTAGAGCATGATGAGGTCGTCGCCCTGTTCGTAGACCTCCTTGGCGTAGACGGGGAGGAAGGAGCGGGCCATGCCCGCCGCGAAGGAGACGAGGACCAGGACCTCGATGAAGACGCGGAAGGCGGGCTCCCGGAAGGCCTCCCGCGCCGTCGCGAGGAGACCCTTCGACTCCTTGGGCCTGAAGGCCTCGGGCTCGGGCGTCTTGAGGAGGAGGGCGGAGCCGGCCATGCCGACCGCGATGCCCAGGCCGATGAGGAGGAGGTAGAGGCCCGAGCCCCCCATCCGTCCGAGGAGGAAGGCCGCGAGGAGGCTCGTCCCCATGGCCGCGAGGTTGTTGACGATCTGCACGTTGACGAGGAAGGCGCCGGAGTCCCTGCCCTCCGCCAGGGAGGCGAGGACGGGATTGTTGCCGATGAGGCCGACGCCGCGGAAGACGTTGAAGAGGGCCACCCCCGCGAGGATGAGGCCGAAGCCCGGGCCAGGCAGGCCCGCGGCGGCGAGGAGGGGGGCGGCGAGGAGGGGGAGCATCGAGACGTAGCGGAGCATCCAGCCCCAGCCGAAGACCTCGACGATGCGGTGCCGCTTGACCAGGCGCTTCCCGAGGGGGAGGAAGAAGTAGTTCGCGTAGGCGCAGGCGTTGAGGAGGCCCACGAAGGAGGCGGAGGCGCCGAGCCTGAGCGCGAAGAGGGTGACGAAGCTGCCCGAGAGCAGGACGAAGGAGAAGGAGTTGAAGACGTTGAAGACGTAGAAGGATCTGCGCGCGGCCTTGAGCCTGGCGGGCGAGAGGACCGAAGCCATATCCGCCCAGTATAGGGGAGAAGCCCTCCCGCCGCCAGTGCTACTCGGAGGCGGGGCCGCGCGGCGCCGCGGCGCCGCGCCGGGCGGCCGCCTGGGCGGGCTCCGCGGCCGCCGCCTGGGAGTCTCCGGGTCCTGCGCCGCCCGCGGGGCCGGAGCCCGCGGGACCTCTGCCGGCTATCGCCTTGCCCTTCCATTTCCCGGAGGCGTAGTAGGCTGTCGCCATCGTTGCGCCGACGGCCCAGCCCGCGGGGATGGACCACCAGATGCCGTCCGAGCCCATCCCGAGCGGCCCCGAGAAGAGGAGGGCCAGGGGGATGCGGACCACCCAGAGGGCGAGGATCGTGTTGAACATCGGCACCATCGCGGCGCCGGCGCCGCGGAGGGCGCCGTTGGTGATGAACATCGTGGAGAAGAGGACGTAGAAGAGCCCGACGATGAAGAGGTAGCGGGCGCCTATCGCGATCACCTCCGCGTCCGCGGAGAAGATGCCCATGAGGGCGCGGCCGAAGAGGATGACGGCGGCGGCGGTGAGGAGGGAGTAGGCCCCTCCAAGGAGGACGGCGGAGAGGTGCCCCCGCTTCACCCGCTCGGGCTTGCGCGCGCCCAGGTTCTGCCCTACGAAGGTCGTCGCCGCCGCGCCCAGGCTCATGGCCGGCATGGAGGCGAAGGAGTCCAGGCGGCTCGCCGCGGCGTAGGCCGCCATGGTCGAGGTGCCGAAGCCGTTGACGATGCGCGTGAGGGCCATCATGCCGGCGGCGACCAGGGTCTGCTGCAGGCCGGTCGGGAGGCCTATCTTGAGGGAGAGGCCGAAGACCTCGCGGTCGAAGGTGAGCTCCTTGAGCTTGAGGCGGAGGAACTCGTTCCTCCGGTTGAGGACGACGATGGCGCCGGCGAAGGAGGCCGTCTGCGCGATCACCGTCGCCCAGGCGACGCCCGCGACGCCCCAGTGGAAGAGGACGACGAAGGACAGGTCCAGAGCGATGTTGATGACGGTTGAGACGACGAGGAGATAGAGGGGCGTCTTCGAGTCGCCGAGGCCGCGCAGGATGGCCGAGACGGCGTTGTAGCCGAAGGAGGGGAGCATGCCCGCGAAGATGATCCGGAGGTAGACCGAGGCCTCCGGGAAGACGTCCGCGGGGACCCTGAGGAGGCGGAGGATGGGCTCCGTGAAGGCGACGCCCAGGACGCTCAGGGCCAGGCCGGCCCAGAAGAGGAAGACGTAGGCCGTGTCGACGGCGGCGCGGACCTTGGCGTATTCCTTGGCGCCGAAATACTGGGCGACGAGGACCGTGGAGCCCATCGTCACGCCCATGATGAGGGCGATCATCAGGAAGATGATGGGGAAGCCCGTCCCGACCGCGGCCAGGGCTGCCGTGCCGACGAAGCGGCCGACGACGAAGCTGTCGACCATGTTGTAGAACTGCTGGAAGATGTTGCCGAGGAGCATGGGAAGGGCGAAGAAGACGATGGCCTTCGTCTCGTTCCCCTGGGTGAGGTCTTTCATGGCGATCCTTGCGGGCCTGAGGCTTTCGTCCAGGGTAGCGAAAACCCGGGCTGGGGACAAGGAGGAAGCCGGCCCGCTAAGCCGCGCCTCCAGGCGGCCCGCCCGGCCGACCGCGCGGCTTGGGCTGCCGCGGCAAAGGGACGGGGCGCGGCGGCCGGCCCTAGGCCCTGAGGCTGGCGAGCAGGGCCTTGGCGGCCTCCAGGGTCTCCTCCAGGGAAAAGTGGCTGTAGAGCGAGTTGTGCATCGTGGAGGACTCGACGAGGGAGAAGAGGGTGAAGGCCATGGCCTCGGGATTGACGCGCTTGAGCTCGCCGGCCTCGATGCCCTCGGCGATGATCCGCTCGATGGCGGCGCGGAGCTTCAGGACCTGCTCGCTCGCGTTCAGCCGGGAGCTCTTGTCCTCCCGGTCGGGGTGGAGGAGTAGGTCGAGGATGAGGACCATGCGGTCCTTCTCCTCCACGGCCTTCCGGACAAGGAGGCCGAGGAGCTTCTCGAGCTTGTCCGCGGGCTTGAGCTCCCGGTCGTCGATCACGGAGCTCGTGAGCCTGTCGAGCCGGCCGAAGACGTCCTCGATCGTGTAGACGAAGATCTCTTCCTTGTTCTTGAAGTACTTGTAGATCGTCGTCCTTCCGAAGCCGCAGAGCTCGGCGATCTTGGAGAGGTTCGATTCGTGGAAGCCCTCGCGGACGAAGACCGCGACCGCCTTGGTGGCTATCTCGCTTCTCCGCTCGTCGTAGTCGACTATCTTCGGCATGCCGTCTCCTGCTTGGGGTCGGGCGATGATACTCAAAGATGACAAATATGTCAATAAAAAGGAGTCGCTTGAGGAAGGCGGGCGGCTCGGGTATGATCGTCTTCCAACGAGTAAAAATACCGGCCGCCCGCCTTTGGGCAGGGGCCGCCTCCGGGAGCCGCCATGATCCGCGTCGGACTGTCCTCGCAAGCCCTCCTCACGAGAAGCCCCTCCGAGGTCCTGGCCCTGGCCAAGGCCGCCGGCCTCGACGGCGTCGAATGGGCGGGGGAGGCCCACGTCCCGACGGGGGACGGGGCGGCCCAGGACCGCCTCCTCATGGACACCCTGCGCGCCGGCCTCACGGTGGCCTCCATCGCCTCGCTCTACCGCGTGACCCCCGGCGCGGAGCAGGGCCTCGGCTTCGAGTCCCTCCTCGCCGGCGCGGTCCGCCTCCAGGCGCCCGTCCTCCGCGTCTACGCCGGCGCCCTGCCCGCGGCGCGGCTTTCGCCCGCGGAGCGGGAGGCCCTGCGCGGCGAGCTTTCGCGGCTCGGCGACCTGGCCGGCAAGCGGGGCGTGACGATCTGTCTTTCCCTGGGGAGGAACACGAGCCTGGACAACTATGCGGCCGCGATCGGCGTGGTCGAGGGCGCGGCCCATCCCTTCGTCCGACTGGCCTGGGAGCCCCTGCCCGGCGTCGAGGCGGCCAAGGCGACGGCCGCCCTGGAGTCCGCCGCGAGGGGCGTCGGCCTCCTCCTCGCCAAGCGGAGCGACCGGGACGGGAAGGGCGGGCCGCTCTCCGAAGAGGGCGAGGCCTGGCGCCTGAGGCTCGAGGCCTACAGGCGCGGCGAGGGCGATCCCGCGATGGGCCGTTTCGTGCTGCTGGGGAGGGTTGGCGAGGACGACGAGGGCCGCCTCCGCGAGGACGCGGCCTTCCTGCGGTCCCTGGCCTAGGGCGGAGACCGGCGGGCCGCCGACGGCCGCCGCGCTCGGCGCGCCAGAGGGCCTTCAGCCCCTCGTGTCCTCGGCGGCCTTGGCCTCGTTCCAGAACTCGTCCATGAGGCCCATCGACTCGGGGCCAAGGGTCTTGCCCGACTCGGCCATGCGGCGCTCGACATGGCGGAAGCGCCGCGAGAACTTGTCGGCGGTCCGGTTCAGGGCCAGGGCGGGATCGATCTTGAGCCAGCGGGCCAGGTTGACCACGGAGAAGAGGAGGTCGCCGAGCTC
>Ga0116154_10001831_pt1 | contig 17029 bp, 11 predicted proteins | sample AD_UKC030_MetaG_FD_89898 | JGI IMG/M metagenome (GOLD analysis project Ga0116154, IMG submission 89898) | Active sludge microbial communities of municipal wastewater-treating anaerobic digesters from USA - AD_UKC030_MetaG | ecosystem: Engineered > Bioreactor > Anaerobic > Digestate | place: USA...
GATATTACTTTTGCCTGGGCAGGATTAAAAACAAAGGATTACAAAAAATACAAAGATTTGAAAAAAGAAAACTTAAGAGACAACATGACTAACTTGGAATTAGTCTTGAATATGCTAGCAGAAACCGCAACCACTGAAATATCAAAAGTAACTAAACCAGAAACATTTCCTAAAAACAGAGAGGTCGCACGAGAGGGTGGTGGTGTAGCAGGAAATGCAAGACGTGATATTGAAAGCAAAACAGGAAAAGAAGTTATTACGGGTAAAAACACTAAAGAACTGCCGAGTGAAAATAAGGTGAAGAGGTTAAAATAAAAAAGAGGCATTCCCGCGGGAAGCACGCTTACCCTTTGGTAGTCCTCTCATGGTAATAGAACAATCTTACCTCAATTAGTGTAATTATACAAGATTATTCTTTCTATTCTAAATAGATATTTGTATAAAAAAAGGTTGAGAATTATATATTATATCCTCAACCTTAATCGTACTAAGGAGTCCAAAGTAAAAAATCGATAATTTTTTCACCCACTCCCTTGTTATTTTCCCTTTCTATGTACTTTTCCAGCGCGTCATCTGACATGTCGTAGCTATAAGGTTCGGGTTCTGAAGAGTAAGAACTAGATTTCGAAACGTCCTGATAATAATCGGATTGGTATTGTTTTGCTTCCAATTCTATTTTCCTCCATTCAATTTCTCTTTTCTTCTTATTTTCAGCTTTTCTCTGTGCCTTCCAAACCTTTACATGTTCCGGATTGTTAGGATCTAGTCCAGCCTCTCTAATCAATCTTGGACGCTCTACGTTTATCCATTTTTCCTGTAAGTCTCTCTGTTGTTTGCGTTTTCTTTCCAACTCTTTTATATATGCTAATCGCTCTTCTTCGGTTTTAAATTTTGGGATGTCGGACTTTTTACAACTGAACAACAGCACTTCAAAAATAACCATCAGTATGTATATCATTTCACACTCTCCTTTTTTGATATGGGTTTATTTGCATTATTATAGCATTTTTTAATCACATGTTTCTCTGTTAGTGTCTATAAAATAAGGAAAACAGCTTTTTTTAAAACTGAATTTTTGAGAAATAGATACCCTAATTCTTTTTGTTATTTCATACCTAGTAAATTCTTTTTAATATTTCTCATATATGTATTCTTAAAGTTCTTATTTAGTCTTTTTTATATATTTTTTGTTTTTTCTCTTTTTTTAAATAAAAAAAGTTAAAGAGAGAATACATTTTAAATCGAAGTTGTTATAATACCTTTGTTTGAATATTAAATTTAGATTAAATGAAGATTAAATCTAGATTAAAAGAAGATTAAATTTAGATTAAAAAATGCAACGTTACTCTGTAAACCAACATTTAATTGAATCAATACTAACCTGGGTTAAAACAGATGCTATTGCTATTCCAGAGATGCAAAGGCCTTTTGTTTGGGATGCTACAAAAGTAAGAGATTTGATGGATTCTCTTTACCAAGGCTTTCCTATTGGGTATTTAATAATGTGGAGGAACCCAGATGTTAATTTAAGAGATGGATCAACATCAGAAGGTAAAAAAATATTAATTGATGGTCAACAAAGAGTTACAGCACTAGAAGCAGCAATTCTTGGTGAAAAGGTCATGGATAAAGATTACAGGTGGGTTAATATAAACATTGCCTTCAACCCATTGGATGAAAAATTTGAAGTTTCAAACCCAGCGATTGAAAAAGACGAAACATGGATAGCTAACATTAGTAACGTATTCTCACACGAAACGAATTTATTAGAAACAGTAGATAAATACTATGTTAAAAATAACAACAAGATTGATAAAAATACCCTTTTTGAGAGAATCAATCGATTAAAAAATATTGTAAATAAACAGATAGGTTTGATTGAACTTGACCCGGAATTAGATATTGAAACAGTAACCGAAATATTTATAAGAATTAACTCTGAAGGTGTTGTGCTAGGACAATCTGATTTTGTAATGTCTAAAATTGCTGCAGCACCACAATACGACGGTCCTAATATGAGAAAGGCAATAGATTATTTTTGTCATTTAGCCGTAATGCCAGAATTTTACCCACAGCTAGTCGAAGTTGACAAAGATTTTACAAACACTGAATATTTTCCAAAAATTTCGTGGCTTAAAAATGAAAAGGATGATTTATACGACCCGAACTATACCGATTTAATCAGAGTTTCATTCACAAAAGAGTTTGAAAGAGGTAAATTATCAGATCTTGTTAGCTTACTTTCAGGTAGAAATTTTGAAACAAGAAAATTTGAAGAAGAAATTGCTGAAGATTCTTTCAACAGACTTAAGAAAAGTATCATGGATTTTATGAACGAGACCAATTTCCAAAGATTTGTAATGATTATTAAATCTGCAGGTTTTATATCATCAAGCATGATAAGATCCCAAAACACTCTTAATTTTGCTTACATCATATATCTAAAACTAAAAGAAAAAGGATATAAACCTGAAGATATTGAACACTATGTTAAGAGGTGGTTTGTGATGTCAATCCTCACTGGGAGGTACTCAGGTTCCCCTGAATCAAAGTTTGATTTTGATATTAAAAATATAGTTGAAAACAAATTTGGTGACTATCTTACTGATATTGAAAACGCAGACCTTTCTGAAGCTTTTTGGGATGCTGCTTTAGTTCAAAACTTAAATACACCGGTCTCAAGCAGTCCTTATTTTAACGTTTTTCTTGCAGCTCAAGTTAAAAATAATGACAGAGGTTTCTTGTCAAAAGATATAAAAATTAACGATTTAATTACTCATCGTGGCGATATTCATCATTTATTTCCAAGAGAATATCTAAAATCCAAAGGGTTGGGAAAAAGCAAATATAATCAGATAGCTAATTATGTTTACATGCAGACAGAAACAAATATTAAAGTTGGAAAAAAATCTCCTAATGTTTATTTTAAAGAAATTAAGGAACAAGTAGAAAGTGGAAAAAGTAAATACGGAGGTATTAAGGATATTCAAGACTTAAGACATAATTTAAGAGCTAATTGTATCCCATTAAAAATATTTGAAATGGATGTGGATTCTTACGAAGAATTTCTTGAGTTAAGAAGAAAATCAATGGCAGAGAAGATACATAAGTATTATTTGAGTTTGTAAAAAATTGTAGTTTAGAATATTAAATTTAGATTAAAAAGTTTTTTGTACATAAAATGTCAAATTTTATAACTAATAGCCAAACTAATGACTTGAGAAGAAGGCTTGTCGAACTTATAAGCAACAGCAAGGAATTAAAGTTTCTTATTGGTTTTTTCTATTTTTCAGGAATCGAAGAATTGTATGAAGGATTGAAAGCTAAGCCTGACACAACGATGAAAATACTTGTAGGTTTAAATGTTGACACTGCGATTTCAAATCTTGTAGAAATATCCGAGGAAAATCACTTAACAGACGAAGAAAAAACTTTAAATTTTATAGAATCTATTAAAAAATCTTTAAATAATGAAAACTTTGATACGAAACAATTCTATGAACAAGTTACTTTTTTCATAAATTTAATGAGGAAAGACAAGCTCGTTATACGTAAGACATATAACCCTAACCACGCAAAACTATATCTATTCAAATTAGATGAAAATCAAGTGGGGAAAAAAAACTTATTTATTACGGGATCTAGCAATTTAACAAGGGCGGGATTAATGACTCAAGACGAATTTAATGTTGAAATTGGAGATTATGGATTTGATGAAGCTGAGAAATACTTCGAAGAATTATGGGAAAATGCTGTAAAAATTACAGAGTCGGATATTATAAAGAAGAAACTAATCCAAGTTATTGAAAATGAAACAATGGTTAAAGATGTCACCCCATTCGAGGCCTTTTGTTTAGTTTTAAAAACCTACCTAGAGACATTTGAACAAACGGATATAGATGATTCGTTGATAAAAACTTTCGAGGAAAACAACTATAAACCCTACCAGTATCAGCTAGATGCAGTGAAACAAGCCTTGTCAATTATTGAAAATAACAACGGTGTTATTGTGGCAGACGTCGTAGGTCTAGGTAAAACTGTAATTGCCTGTGCTATAGCAAAACAACTAAAGAAACGCGGTTTAGTGATATGTCCTCCTGCATTGGTTGGGGATAATAATAAAAACTCCGGTTGGAAAAAATACATGGAGGAATTTGGGCTTTACGATTGGGAAGTACGATCTATTGGCGATTTGGAAAATATCTTAGAATACGTCAACACAGCAAAAAATATTGAGGTTGTGATAGTAGATGAGGCACACCGCCTTAGAAACCAAGATACTCAAAATTATGAGCTTTTAAAAAATATTTGTAGAGATAAGACGGTCATCTTACTAACTGCCACACCTTTCAACAACCGACCCGGAGATATTTTAGCTTTACTAAAACTTTTTATAACCCCTAAAAAATCTTCTATTACCTTAGAAAGTAATTTGGTTGATCAATTCAAGGTTTTTAAGGGAATGTTCGACAGACTTGGCTATATTAAAAAATACTGTAATTCACCTGACAATTCAAAAAGAAATAAAGCAACAAGTTATTACAAAACGCTATTTGAGGAAGATATAATAGATCTAAAAAAAGTTGCAGAGAAAGCACGGTATTTAGCCAAGCAAATCAGAAATGTAATAGAGCCTGTAACGATAAGGCGCAACCGTTTAGATTTACAAAATAACCCTTTTTATAAAGAAGAAGTTTCAGAACTTTCTATGACTGCAGACCCTGAAGAGTGGTTTTTTGAATTAAACAAAGAACAATCTAATTTTTATTCAACTATAATTGAAAACTATTTCGGTGTACCAGAGGATGGCGGCCGGTTTAAAGGTGCTATATACAGACCATTTGAATATGAAAAAGAAATTAATGAGGAAATGAGTGAAGACGACAACCGTCAATTCATACAGCAAAGAAATTTATTTGATTTTATGCGTCGTTTGTTGGTAAAAAGATTTGAAAGCTCTTTCGGATCTTTTGAACAGAGTATTAAAAATTTCAAAAAAATTACTATAGATAGTAGCAATTTTATCAATAGAACCAGCGAATACATCTTAGATAGGGGGTTATTAGAAAAAATTTATGATTTGGACATTGATGAGATCGAGAAATATCTACAAGACTACGAGGAGAAAATAAAACTAGGACAATACCCAAAAAACCACAAACGATATAAAATTAATGAATTTAAGTATAAAGAAAAATTTCTTAAAGACATCCAGTCAGATTTAAAGTTGTTTGATGAAGTTTTAGAGGAACTAGAAAAACTAGATTTAGTAAAAAATGACCCCAAAACAAAATGTTTAGTAGATAAGATAAAAATTGAATTTTCTAAAACACCTGACGATAGAGAACCAAAAAGAAAAATTGTAATTTTTTCTGAATATGTTGATACAGTTAAATATCTAGAAAAAACATTAATACCAATATATCAAGAAAGACTTCTTGTTGTTGCAGGAGATCTTTCTGCAACAAAAATAGACCAAATTAATAAAAACTTTGATGCCTCTTATACGAAACAAGAAGATCAATTCGATCTTTTATTATCATCGGATAAAATTTCCGAAGGTTTCAATTTAAACAGAGCAGGAATGGTTATTAACTACGATATTCCATGGAACCCTGTCAGGGTTATTCAAAGACTTGGTCGTATCAACCGTATCAGTAAGAAGGTTTTCAGCAATCTTTACATAGTTAATTTTTTTCCGACAGAAAGAGGTGCTGAATTGGTAAAATCACGGGAAATTGCTGCCAATAAAATGTTCTTGATTCATAATACTTTGGGTGAGGATTCAAAAATCTTTGATATTGATGAGGAACCTACTCCAGCTGGACTATTCAATCGTATTCAACAAAATCCTGATAAGCATGAAGAAGAAAGTTTTTATACCAAAGCCCTGAAAGAGTACCTTACGATTCAAAAAGAAAACCCAGAATTAATTAATAATCTAGTAAAATATCCACCCCGTATTAAGGTGGCCAAAAAATACCACGAGAACGAACTGCTAGTGTTTTTCAAAAAAGGCCGTCTTTATATTGTTGGGGCGGAGACAAAACCAGACAAAGCACATCCATACCAAAGTAGTTTTGAAGAAGTATTTGATAAAATTAAATGTCAAAAAGATGAAAAATCTGAAAAATGGAACACGGATCAATTCTGGAAAACTTATGATGAAATACAATCATATAAGAATTTACAAACAGGTCCTGTTAATGAACAGAGTTTGGAACAAAAAGCACTTATTAACCTTGATTTTCTTATTGCAAATAATACAGAAACATTTTTAAACCACAGGACATTCTTGAAAACATTAAAAGAAGATATTTTGTACTATGGAACTTTGGCAGATTATACTTTGCGAAGAGTGTCCAACATAAAAGAATCCGACCCTAAAGATATCCAAAACTTAAAAAACGAACTTGGGGAAAATTACCTAATCAAAGAAAAAAACCGACAAAAAGAACAGAAAAAGGAAATAATTATCGCTATTCAAAATAAAGTAATATGAACGAAACAAAGCAGATTTTAGAATCTATAATTAAGAATTTTTCTACCGACAGAATTAATCTTTTTTTTCGTAAAAAGAGCAATAAATACAGAGAAATAAACAATAATTTCCAACAAGTATTTGATGACGAATATTTTAAAAATGTTCTAGAAATTGGTGAAATTGAAAACGATGATGGTAATTTGGTTATCTATACACTCGAAACTCAGACTAATCTTACAGAGAGGGTTGGTAAAAAAGCCCAGTACGATAAGGCTAAGAATATTTTAAAAACATCAGTAAATCAAACCTACAACGCGGGAATTTTTATTTTCTACGACCAAGAAGGTAATTTTAGATTCTCATTGATTTACCCAGAAAGTACTGGCAGCAGGAGAGAATGGAATAATTTTAAAAGATTTACGTATTTTGTAAGCAAAGAACTTACCAATAAAACCTTTTTACAAAGGATCGGTGACGGGGATTTTTCCTCTATCGCTAATCTTAAAGATGTTTTTTCTGTTGAGCCAGTTAATAATAAATTCTTTGATGAATTTAGAGAATATTTTGAAAAAACTAAAATAGAGTTTGAAAAATCAAATAAAAACACTGTTTGTCTCTGGCTTAAAGACAAATATTCAGAAGTTGAGTATAAGGAACAAATAAACAAATTTGCTTACACTTTTTTAGGTAGGATAATATTTATTTATTTTATCCAACGTAAGGGATGGGTTGAAAACGAACCTAATTACCTCAGGAAACATATCGCCGATGAGAATAACAAACTAATTTACACGGATTTTCTTGAACCTTTGTTTTTTGATGTTTTTTCTAAAAAAGAAAGTGAACGACCTGGAAAAATTAAAGAGCAGTATAAAAACACTCCCTATCTAAATGGTGGTCTTTTTGAACGTAGTGAGCTAGAAAACAAGCTAGCTGAAAGTAACTCCTTTGTTTTATTCGAAGATAAGTTTATCCGGGACCTAATATTAAACTTCTTTGAAAACTATAACTTTACCATTGATGAAAATTCCCCAGACGACCAGGAAGTTTCGATTGATCCAGAAATGTTAGGAAAGGTTTTTGAGAATACCTTGGCTGAGGAAGAACGAGGTAAAAAAGGCACTTTTTACACACCAAGGGAGGTAGTTCATTTTATGGTGAAGGATTCTCTGCTTCAATATCTAATAAATGAGACTAGCTTTAACAGAGACAAATTACATCAATTTATTTTTTCAAAGAACCAGCTGGAAGAAATTAATTTTACTAAAGAAGAAATTAGAGAAATAGATACTAAACTTGAAAATGTCAAAATCTTAGATCCGGCAGTCGGTTCGGCAGCATTTCCAGTAGAAATGATGCAAGTTTTAGTTACACTACGTAAACAACTCAATGTAAACGTTGGGAAAAATATTAATGAAGTAACACTGAAAAAAAAGTTCATCAGAGAAAACTTATATGGAGTAGATATTGATCCAGGTGCAATAGAAATTGCAAAGTTACGTTTATGGCTAGCACTAATGGTAGATTATGATAAGGCAGAAGCAGAGCCACTTCCAAATCTGGATTTCCAATTCAGACTAGGTAACTCTCTGCAGGAAAAGATAGAAGGTATCGATGTATTTGTCGAGAATGTTGAAGGCCAGAGAAGTTTTTTCGTTAGCGAATCAGAATTCGAAAAGGTAAAGAACGAAATGATAGGTATTAAAAATAATTTTTATCAGTCCACCAACGAATCAGATAAAAGAATCCTAAAAAAACAGTTTGATAATCTCGAACATAAACTTATTCAAAAAATACTCGGACAGTACGAGGAGGATTTAGAGAAACAAATAGCTAATGCACATATTAATAGCATAGAAAAAAACATCAATAGCACAATAAAAAAAATTGAATCACTAAAACAAAAAATAAAGGACGGTACCTATAAACTGTTTAAACCAGACTTCCATTTTTCAGAAGTTTTTGACCGAAAGGATAAAAATGGCAAAAGAGTAGGTGGGTTTGATATCGTTATTGGTAACCCTCCCTACGGGGTAAAAATCGACGATGATATTCAGGAATGGCACGGTCTTGGCAGTAAAGATAGTTATGGGATTTTTATTTCCACCTCGTTAAGAAGATTCCTTAAACCTAAGGGGGTTTTATCTTTTATTGTTTCGGATACTTGGCTCACTATTAAAACTCACAAACAACTGCGGGAGCAAGTTCTAAAAAAAGATTTACATAAAATAATAAGGGTACACCAAGATTGCTTTGATGCCACAGTAAATGCTTGTATTATGCTCCTGTCTAACCAGAAAACTGTAAACAATGAGATAATTGCGGCTGACTTGACCAATATTTCTACAAGAACAGAAGTTAATCAATTTCGAAGTAAACTTTATGATATTCAAGACTATATTGGAATCTCAACTCCAATTTTCGGTGTTTACAAATATGGACAAGATTTAATCGAAACTAACTCCAATTTGCCAATTTTTGTAGGTAATCCCAAAATTTTTGCTTTAATGAATGATACTACATGTAATTTTGTTGAGAAAGAAATCGCTGGTAGGAAAATAAATATAAGGCAAATTGAATTTAACGGAAGAATAATTGAATTAGTTCGTTTTGGAGATATTGCTGAAGTTAAAGTAGGCCTGCAAACTGGGGATAATAATTCCTATCTTTTTCAAAATCCAAATGCCCGTGGAAGTTATCAAAGCGTTGAACCATATAAACAGTATTTGTTAACAGAAACAGATTTAGAAAAGATTGCTAATAACGAGGAATTGCGTTTAAAAGTGATTAATAATGGAATTCACAAATCGAGAAATGAAAAGTGGTTTGATGAGGATTTATGGTTTGAAGGAAGATTCATAGTGCCCTACGACAAGGGTGGAGAAAGTGATGTTGAATCAGGATGGCTTCCAAATTATTATGTTTCAACTAACTATTATATTGACTGGAGTGAAAAAGCAGTTAAACAGCTACGTAGTCATAGAACGGCGAGATTTCAAAATACCCAATACTATTTTAAACTTGGCACAACGCTATCATACACTGGTTATTACGCACCTAACCTGAGAATTAATTCATGCTCAGTTTTTGATGTCGGAGGTTCGAGCATATTCACCACTTATTTTAATGTAAACCAAATGCTAGGAAATTTCACATGCAAACTGATAAAGTATTTCGGGAAAACTTACATAGATCATACCGTAAATTTCCAGGTAGATGAGGTAAAAGAAATTCCTTTTCTTATTTCAGAGAATCCAAAGATAATTACTTTGGTCTCAATAATTATCGAAAAACAAAAACAAAATCCACGTTATGACTACATAAGTAATGAACAAAAGGAAATCGATAAAATCGTTTATGAAATGTATGGATTAAACCAAGAGGACATAGTTGAAGTAGAAACATGGTACGCACGTAGATATCCAAAATTAGCTAGATTTTGCGATATTTGATTTATAGATTTTTAACAAAATGACAAAAGACTTTTACTATAATGATGGGATAAGAGTAAATACCATTGGATTCACAAATAAATTTAAGGGGGTGATCTTGAGCTTTAGATTTTTCTATAATTTAGATAAGTTTAATCTTAAGGAGATTGGTAAGTATTTGTGGCAGTTAGGAAAAGAAAAATTTCCTAGAAATTATAGTTAGAGGAATAAGTTAATCCAAGCTTAGTCTTTAATAAACCTAAATGCCAATAAGCAACAATCTGACGTTTTAATCACATATAATTATAAAATAACCATGAATTACAATATCTATAGCCAATACAAAAATTATGAAAACGAGATAATACCCTTATTCACCAAAAACATTTACATTTCTAATTCAGAGCTTAAAAGAATAGAAGATAAATACTCCGAAGCTCCCTTAAACATAAATGGGGTTGTAGCCAGTTTTATCCGTCAGTTATTCTCACGTAAACCTTTTAAAGCCATAAGTATTCTATTCTCAGCAATTAAAATTAACAAAATAAAGTCTGATCGAATGCAACATAATAAAGATGTTATTAGAAATGAGGTAGAAAAGGAATATGAGATAGAAGGTAAAAAACTAGATAAACAACAGATAGTAGCGGTTGTAGCTTGTGAAGATGCTAATTTGGTTATGGCGGCTGCAGGAAGTGGAAAAACATTGACCTTGTTAGCTAAACTAAAGTATTTAATCGATGTTTTGCAAATTCCAAGCTCTAGTATTTTAATAATTTCTTTCACCCGAAACACAGTAAACGACTTAAAAAAAAGAGTATCGAAGTTAGGGTATCCTAGTAAAATTGCAAGAACCTTCCACTCGCTTGGAAACTGGATTATTAAAGAAACAGATTTAAAGAAAAAAAGGTTAGTAAAAGAAAAAGAGTTAAAAAAAACCGTATTAAAAATAATAAACGATCTTTCCAAAAACGAGGAGTATCAGAGAAAATATAATGATTACATTTTAAATTATCACACAGTACCTTTTGATATGTCTGAAATAAAGGGAATTGAGGAGAGAGTAAGCTTCAATAAAATGTTTACAAGACCAACTCTAAAGAAGGTTTCTATCATTAAAGACAACTACAACATTAAAAAACCAACAAAAGGAGGGGAGTATGTAAAATCTAAGGAAGAACAAATAATTGCCAATTTCTTGTTTATAAATCAAGTCTCCTATGAGTATGAAAAACAATATCCATACGTACAAACAAAGTACGAGCCCGACTTTACTTTAAACCAAAACAATACCGAAGTGTATCTCGAACATTTCGGTATCAATAGAGATGGAACAACGGCACCGTGGGTTAATAGTCTTAGTTACCATAGCCAAATGAATTGGAAAAGAAAAACGCACGTTGAAAACAACACCACTCTTTTAGAATCTTACACATACCAATGGAAAGAACATACCTTACTTTCAGGTATTGAAGCCGGTTTAAAAAAAGTAGGAATAAAACCACGTCGATTGTCCGAAGAAGAGATTTCCAAGCTTATTGAAGAGTCGTATAAAAAAGACGTTGACTCGTTTTTAGAACTTTGCGTTACTTTTTTAAACCTATTCAAAAATAGCGCCTTATCTTTAGAAGAACTAGAAAACAAAATTAACACTATAGATGATAAATACCAGTTTAACAGAACACGAAAATTCTACGAAATTTATAAACCAATATATCTTGAGTATCAAAAATACCTTGAAGAAAACGATCTTCAAGATTTTGCAGATATGATAAAGGTTGCAACAGAAAAGATAAAAGACCTTCCAGAAGAAAATTTTCAATACAAATATATCCTTGTGGATGAAGTCCAGGACCTCTCTTATGGTAAATACTCCTTGCTAAAAGCCTTACTAGATAAATCCCCAGGATGTAGATTATATTGCGTGGGCGACGACTGGCAATCAATCTACCGTTTCACTGGAAGTGATTTAACCTTAATAAATGATTTCACTAACTTTTTTAATAGAGTAACCTACCGTAGCCTAATTGAAACTACACACCGTTTTGGCGACCCTACTATAAAATATAGTACAAATTTTATATTAAAAAACCCAAATCAAGTAGAAAAAACTGTTAGCCCTGGGGAGAATAAAATCACTGATGTAAAAATCCACTTGAATAAAGTTCCCGACGATGATGCAAACAGTCTAAATCAAATTATGCTATCTCTAAGTAGCAAATATTCTTTAAGTGAACTTAAAAATAAGAAAATTTTGATAATATCCCGTTATAACAGAGATCTAGATAGATTGCAGGGCAGTAAAGTATTCAATATTGTCCGCGAACCTAACAACAAATCGATCATAATTGAATGGAAATTTAATAAAAAGGAAGACCTTATTAAGATAAGATACTGCACAATGCACAGAGCAAAAGGTCTTACAGAAGATATTGTTATAGTTTTAAACTGTAACGAAGGCTACATGGGCATGCCTGCAACGCAATCAGATGACCCCATTTTGAACATCTTACTAGCACATCCTGATGACTATCCTTTCGCTGAAGAAAGAAGATTATTTTATGTATCAATAACTAGAGCTAGGAATGAGACTCATATAATTGCTAATAAAGATAATCCATCTAGGTTTTTATTCGAACTTGATAGTAATCTTTTAAATGAAAGTAGGGAAATGTGTCCTATGTGTAAAACGGGAGAATTAATTATTCGAAAATCAAATTTTGGTCTATTTAAGGGTTGCAGCAATTTCAAGTTTGGGTGCGACTTTACTGAAAAAATCGAGAGCGGTGGTAATAAAGACGATATACAACCCACCTTGATATAGATCATGAAATAAACTTAGGAAACCAAATAAAATAGTATTGTATGGGGGAAATACTATTAAATTAAAAAATAATACTTTTACTTAAATTAAATCCAAACAAAAGATAAATTTCCAAACTCTTAGAAATGCTTGTAGATGTGTTGTAAAATTAATTACATGAAAACCTCTAGTGGGTTACCAATTAAATTTCCGTCTGTGATAAATACCAAATACGATAGAATGCCTTTTTCTGAGATTGATATAATTCAAAGCTTGATAAAAGAAAAAGAAGAATCCTTCGGAGTTAAACAGACTTATTTATACCAATCTATTAGTTACTTAAAGAAAAGCTATAAGAATCAGATTATCGTGTCACATCTGATATCATTGGTGCTTGTAGCAATCTATCTTATCTACCTAGTTAATAATCTTACTCTCTCGCTGTTCTCCATTCCCGTAGCTTTTTGGGTACTTAAAATCCATATAGGAAGTTTAAGGAGGATGATTAACGATGCCATATACGATAACTGCAAAGAAGATAGAGTGTTCTTGAAGTTTGCATTATCAACTGAGTTAGTTCTTATAAAAGAATAACAACTACTTTTTTTAAACTACTATCACTCCAAAATCTCTATTTTCTTAATAATTACAATAGAAACACAATTCCCTCCAAAAATATTTCTGTAATGGTCTGCACCTATACCTATTCAAACCTGGATAATTATCTACTCAACACTTTCATCAGTAATAGAAAATTCATAAGGCTTGTTGTGTGTCCAAAATTTCCTAACAAATTCATTGAAATCTTTAGAGTCTTGTTCTAAATCACTGTATCTCATAAAACTATCTGTTTCCCAACCTTCTGGCTTTGTCATATCCGCACTCTCTTTAATAATTCCTTCAACTGCGGAAATTACTTTTCCTGCAATTACTTCATATTCATCAGGAGGCAATCTTCTAAAATATGGGGTTTCTTCATCTACAAATCTATGAATTGCCATAATTACCTTCTTACCCCGCCCCTTACCATAATTCTCTCTTTTAACAATTTCCGTCATACCCTCTGCCTCTGATCCTACCCCCAAATCTCCAAACTGATCACGAATAAGATTTTCAACCTCCGAATCATCCAGCCTTGGAGCATTCACAGGATATTCGTCCACAAATTCAATTACTTCAATCGAACCATCTTTATCAATATCACCTACCAATAGCTCTCCCCTTGAATTATAAAAAGGGGAGTACATGGTCTCTTTTTCAAAATCTATACTAAAAATTGGTTCTATTTTATCCCCAATAACTGTTAAAAACACTGTTTCTATTTGATGTGGGCCTGGAGCCATATTCCATTGCAAATATTCTTTTGTGCTTTTTTCATTTAACTTAACTATTTTAAAAAAAGTAGTGTTATACAAAAGCCATACATCTGAAAGCCCAGCAATCTTGTTACCTTCCAAATCAAACAACTCCATAGCTACAAACCCAGTTTCTTTTTCAATTACATTCAAAACTTCTTTAACCCCATCACCATTAAAATCAATCATAATTGAGTCAGCCTTAAGTTTTGAATTAGAATAATTGTTTTTATTTAAAAGGGTAGAATTACCAATTTTTTTAAATGTTAGAAAAAAATAAAGAATAAAGCCACCAGCTACAACAAACAAAGGTAACAAACCAAACAATAATATTTTTCTTAAAATTTTCATGAGGTAATAAACTGATAATACAACACATTCCAAAATTTGTAACCTGTAATATAATAAAAATATGGAAGAAAGTCACAAACAGTTGATAGAAAAATATACCCATAAGATGACTTCTATATTTACCCCATTTGGTGAGTATTCCCAGGAAGATATTGACCTTATAACCGATTGCGGTAGGAAAATAGCCAACGAAAGTTACTATGGTAATGATATTGGATCATACGGCAGTATTATTTCTAATGATTTAAAGGAAAAAAGACCGGATTTAATTAACGGTGATACAATATTCTACTTTGGTTCCTGCAGGATGGCAGGGGAGTATATAGCAAAAGACAACCCCGAAGTCATTGATCAAACACTTTCAGGAGCTTACAGACTAGTAAAAGATTAAATCCTAAATACTACTTATAATTAAAATAGCCCTAAACTCTAACCTGTAATATAATAAAAGCATGCAAGAGGAAAAAAACTCTCAAAAATGGCAATTTCCCTCAATAGAAATTCTAGATGAACCCGTTTTCTCAAATGATAAGCCTCAAGATACAGAAAAAAATTCAAAGACAATCGTAGAAACACTTAAATCCTTTAACATAGTAACTGAAATAGACAAAGTTAAAATTAACATAGGTCAAACTTACACAAGATATCAATTGAATTTAAAATCAGCTACAGATATTTCAAAAATAAAAGAACTTGGAGGTAATTTAGCCTTGGCAGTTGCTTCTATAAACGGAACAATACGAATAGACGCTCCAATTCCAGGAAAAGATACACTCGGAATTGAAATTCCAAATGATATAAGACAAAAAGTATATTTTAAAACTGCTATCAAAAATTTAACGGAAAAGGAACCCGATTCAGGTTTAATATTTCCCCTTGGATTAGATGTTGAATACAATCTAATCAATACCGATATAAAAAAATGGCCAAACATACTGATAGCGGGTTCTACTGGTTCGGGTAAATCAATTTTTCTACACAACATAATTCTTTCTATGCTTTTTACTAAAACTCCTGATGAGGTAAAACTTGTTTTAATAGACCCAAAACGGGTTGAATTTTCTCACTATAAAGACATACCATATCTTCTCAAACCTGTTATTAACGATATGAATGAAGCCGTGAGAATACTCTCGTGGTTAATAAAAGAAGCAAAAAGGAGAGAAGGAATACTATCTAAGGCAAATGTTGAGACAAATACTGAATACAATAAAAAAGTTGGTAAAACAGAACTGCCCGATATTTTAGTAATTAATGACACTATGGAAGAAATAATGGAAATTGATGCTGTTAAAACTGAAGCAAAGATTATAAAAATAGCCAAGATTTCACAAAAGGTTGGTATTCATCAAATTTTTGCAACTTCAAGACCTTATGCATCCGTATTTACGGGATTAATCAGAGAGAATATAACTACAAGAGCTGCCTTCCAAACACTGAATCAAATATCCTCAAGAGTAACAATCGATCAACCCGGTGCTGAAAAACTCCTTGGAAACGGAGATATGTTGTTTTTACCTTCCGACTCTATGAACCCTTTACGCCTACAGGGATCTTATATATCCTTGAAGGAAACAGAAAGAGTTGTGGGGTTTGTTAAAAAACAAGCGACAGATTTAAAAAATAGTGGGTAAGATGATATTAAAAATAATAAATTTAAATAACTTATATGAATAAAAACCCCCTAAGAAATCCTTTTGTAGCTTTATGTGACTATGCTTCAAGAAGCTCTCAGTGGTGTTGGCAAATATCATGCACTACCTGTGGTCACGTTGCTTTTAGGATAGCTTTTTCCAAACTGGTAATGAATCAACATCCCGATGATAGGTCTTTCTGGACAGTGGGTAAAGAAGATGTAAATACTGATGGATACGAATTTTACATGAAATTTAAAGAACTCGAAAGAGATTTTGATGTAGCTCTAACGACTAAACCTGAAAAACAAATAAAACTAGCCTCTATAGTGGCGGAATCTAGCTTAAGAGATATACAAGAGGTAACTAAATTCCCTAACTGGCTTGGCTACATTGGTCTAGTTTTATATCACTGCCGCACAACCGGAGCTCTTGAAATACTGACAAAATCTTTACTATCTCAGTTTCTAGAGATATTGCCTAAAGATAGTGACTGTTACAAATATTTAAAAAGGAAACGAAGAGAGGGTTTGTTGCTTGAAATAAAGGACTTAGAAAAAATTGAAACTTGTATGGCACCTCACGAATTAAAAAATCATTAAAGCACTGTGTAATTTAATAGCATTTGATAATACCCTCACTTAGTCATATAATACCCATACAACTGAATAAATTATCAAGAGTGACGGATAGAGATTCGGCTCGTTAAACCGTCCGGCAACCCTAGGAACTTACTAGAAGGTGCCAAATCCGACCCGTTAGGGAAAGATAGTATTTAATTAATCCTTTCCATTCGGAAAGGTTTTTTTATGGAGAAAAGATGAAAAAAGAAACAATCTCGCGTACAAACTTAGGAAAAATAGAACAAAAAGAAATTTACGAAATAAATAAAACAGCTTTTTATAAACGAAACGATTCGCGATTCGCCATAAAAACGATGGTGTGCCGGAAAAAAGTAATACACCATCCAC
>Ga0116154_10001832_pt1 | contig 17026 bp, 10 predicted proteins | sample AD_UKC030_MetaG_FD_89898 | JGI IMG/M metagenome (GOLD analysis project Ga0116154, IMG submission 89898) | Active sludge microbial communities of municipal wastewater-treating anaerobic digesters from USA - AD_UKC030_MetaG | ecosystem: Engineered > Bioreactor > Anaerobic > Digestate | place: USA...
CCCAGGCCCCCGGCACCCATGGCGGCCCCCAGGGTGGCCGCCGCCGTGTTGATCACCACGCTGGTGCGCACCCCCGCCAGGATCACGGGAAGGGCCAGGGGGAGTTGGACCCGGATCAGGACCTGGCGGGGCCGCATGCCCATGCCCCGGGCGGCGTCCACCGCCGCCTCCGGGACGCCTTCCAATCCCGCGATCGTATTGTGCAGGACCGGCAGCATCCCGTACAGACTCAGGGCCAGGAAGGTCGGGGCGAAGCCGAAGCCCGCCAGGGGGACCGACAGGGCCAGGACGGCCGCGGACGGAAAGGTCTGAGCCGCGGAGCCCGCCGCGACCAGCAGGGCCCGGAGACCGGATTCCGAAAACCGGACCGCAGCGATCCCCAGGCCCAGGGCTATCGGCACCGCCGCGGCGCTGGAGGCGGCCACCAGGCCCAGGTGCTGGAGGGCCAGTTCCCAGAGGGGGATCCGGGAAACCAATAGTCCCCGGGCTCGGATTCCCAGGAGGGACTCGATTAGGTCGAAACGGAGGACCGAGAGGATCAGGACGGCCAGGAGCAGGGCCGGAAAGACCCAGCCCGGAGCCCGGAGGCGCCGGGAGTCGGCCTGGGCGGCCGCGGGATTTCCGGAGGCATCGTTCACGGGCAGGCCTTCCAGGTCCCCAGGACATCCTCCATGCGGAGGCTCCCGGCCCGGCGGCCTTCCCCGTCGGTGACGGAAAGGCATTCGACCCTCCGGGCGGCCATGAGTCCCAGGGCCTCCTTGAGGCTCGCCTCGGCGCGGATGGACGGCGCGCCGGGATCGGAGCCGATCTCCGCAGCGGGCCGCAGGACTTCCCGGACGCGACGGCGCGATAGGATCTCCACCCCGTACTCCAGGCCCAGGAATTCTCCCACGAAGTCTTCCGCGTCGGTTGCGACGAACTCCTCGGGGGTGGCATGCCGGAGGATCCGTCCCGAACGCATGACGGCGATGCGGTCCGCCAGGCGGATGGCCTCCTCGACATCGTGGGTCACGAAGAGCACGGTCTTGTGGAGCCGGCGCTGGATGGCCAGGAACTCCCGCTGGAGCCGGACCCGGGTCAGGGGGTCCACGGAACCGAAGGGCTCGTCCATGAGCAGGATGGGTGGATCCGCGGCCAGGGCCCGGGCCACCCCGACCCGCTGGGCCTCCCCGCCGGACAGTTCCCGGGGCCAGCGGCTGGACCACTCGGGAGAAAGGCCCACCAGCTCGAGCATCCGGTCGACCCGGCCGGCGATCTCGCCCTTGTCTATGCCCAGGAGGCGGGGCACCACGGCCACGTTGTCCCCCACGGTCATGTGGGGAAACAAGCCCACCGACTGGATGACGTAGCCGATCCCCCTGCGCAGTTCCTCGGGCGGATGTTCCCGTACGGGCCGGCCGTCCACGAACACCTCGCCGGAGTCGGGTTCCACCATCCGGTTCGCGGTCCGGAGGAGGGTGGATTTGCCGCAGCCCGAAGGTCCGATGAGGACGCAGAGCTCCCCCGGGGCGATCTCGAGGTCCGCCCCGTCCACGGCCCGGGCGGATCCGTAGGATTTTACGATATTCCGGAACCGGATCACGGAGCCTCCGATCGCAGGCCCCGGGATACCGCCAGCCGGAAAGCCAGGGCCAGGGCCCGGTCCGCCGCCAGGGCCAGGGTCGATGTGGACAGGGCGCCCAGGAGGATCAAGTCCGGGGCCGCCTGGGCCAGTCCCAGGAAGACCAGGGTCCCGAGGCCCCCCCCGCCCACCAGGGCGGCCAGGATCGCGTTTCCCATATTGGCCGTGAAGGCGGTGCGGACCCCCGCCAGGATGACCGGGAGGGCCAGGGGCGCCTGGACCCGCAGGAAGGCCTGGCGACGGCTCATCCCCATGCCCCGGGCCGCGTCCAGGGCTTCCGGCGCGACGGCCCCCAGGGCCGCGAAGGTATTGCCCGCGATGGGCAGGAGGGCGTACAGGAAGAGGACGACGAAGGCGGGCGCCCATCCCACTCCCCGCACGCCGATCCGGCCCAGGTAGGGCACCGCCGCGCCCAGGGCGGCCATCGGCACGATCAGCAGGCCCAGGAGGGAAAGGGTGGGGATGACCTGGGCCCCGCTGACCGCCACGGAGATGAGCCCCCGCCATCGGGGGCGGCGGTGCATGGCCAAGCCCAAGGGGATGCCGACCGCCGCGCCCAGGGCCGCGGATCCTCCGGCCAGGGCCAGGTGCCGGACAAGCTCGGCGGTGAAGGTGTCCCGGCGGGAAAGGAGTTCCCGGACCAGGGAGAGATCGTCCAGGAGGCCGGCAAGGCCCGCGGCCGCCGCGGCCGCGGGTATCGCGAGCGCCGCGGCCAGACGCAGCGCCGACCGGGAGGGAAGCCTGCGGGAGAAGGAAAAGAGGGCTGCTCCAAGACCCGCGGCCGCCAGCCAGAGTCCGGGGCCCGCGGATACCCGGGCGACCGCGGAATCCCCCGCCAGGCGGTCCGCGGCGGCTCCCGCCAAGGGCAGAAGGGAGGCCAGGCCCGCGCCGGACACCAGGGTTCCCGCGGCGTCGAGCCCGGAGTGTCGTCTTCGGAGGGCCGCGAGGACCGCGGCGGCTGCCGCCGCAGTGAAGATCAGGACCGACCCGGCACCCAGAACCTCCATCGCGTACTGGGGAACCCCGGCCAGGATCCGGTTGGGGCGCAGGCTGAGGAAGGGGAGGGCGGCGGCGGACACCAGTCCCGCCCCGGCCCCCGCCAGGGCTATCCAGTCGACGGTCATGCCGTGCGGATCCGTCCGGGGGCCGTCAGTTCTTCAGGAGGCCGCGTTCCTTGAGGTAGGACCGCGCCACTTCCTTGGGATCCTCCCCGTCGAAGGCCACCCGGGCGTTCAGGCGCTGGAGGGTGACCAGGTCCAGGGACTCGAAGAAGGCCGTGAACAGGTCCTTCAGGGCCGGATGCTTTTCAAGGACCGCTCCCCGCAAAATGGGGGTCGGGAGGTACACGGGGGGCACGTTCGCCGGATCCTCCAGCACCAGGACGTTCATCTTGTCCAGGGCGCCGTCGGTCCCGTACACCAGGGAGACGTTCACCCCGTCCGTGCCGTCCACCAGGGCCTTCAGCATCTGGGCGGTGTTCCCGCTTTCCAGGAGGATCAGCTGGTCCTTCCGGAGCTTGAAGCCGTAGGCCTTCTCGAACCCGGGCAGGCCCAGGGGATTCTCCGCGAACCCGACCGCGCAGATCAGCTTGACCGGTTTACCCGCGTTCACGTAGGCGGCCAGATCCTTCATCGACCGCAGGCCGTTCTCCTGGCCGAAACTCCGTAGCACTGCCAGGGCCTCCGTGTTGTTCGCCTTGGCGGGGGCCAGCCAGACCAGGTCGTGCCGCTTCCTGTCCGTATCCCGGATCAACTCGTAGCCCTTGACCGGATCGTTGAAGACCGTCGTGTCCAGGTCCTCGTGGTAGTACTGCCCCGAGCCCGTGTAGTCCACCACCAGGTCCACCTCTCCGGCCACCAGGGCCTTGCGCAGGATGTCCGGGGTCCCGAACCCGACCTTGTCGGTCACCGGGATGCCCTTGGCTTCCATAAGCAGGATCATCCCCTTGCCCAGGATGGCCCCTTCGGAGTCCACCATGGTGGCTACGGTGACCGGGGTGACGGGGGGCTTGGGACTGCAGGCGGAAAGGACGACCAGGGCGGCAAGCAGGACGGACAGCAGAATAGGATACTTTTTCCGGTTCATGGAGATCACCTCCGTTGTTGGCTTTTTAAGGATACTGCTTTTTCGGGGAGGTGTCACGGTTCGACACGGCCGGGCGGACGTGTCCGGATTTCTTTCGCTCCGATAATTTTCCTTGCGTCCTTTATAAATGACAAAAAAAGTAATATAATAGCTCCATCTGCTCTTCTCCCGGAGGAGGTGGGACATGTCCCGAGCTTCGCGGCCTTTCACCCTCGCTGCCGCCGTCCTGGTCGTAATCCTGACCGGCTGCCCGAATCCCATCACGGACGACATCGTGCTCAGCGCCAAGGATGCGGAATCCCCGTCGATCCTCGTGACGACGCCTTCAGAGTATTCGAGCTATTCCAGGGTCATCCGGATCGAGGGGGTCGTACTGGACGGGGCCGGCGGAGGCCGCTCCGGACGGGTATCGTCCCTGAGCTACGAGATACTTTCGTACACCGCCGAAAAGTCCGCGACCGTATCGCCCTCCGGGGCCTTCGTGATCGAGGAGCCCAACGACCTGCGCACGAACATAACCGTCCTCCTGAAAGCCGTGGACTGGAACGGAAACGCGGCGGAATACCGGCTTCCGCTGGTATACCCGGGGAACGACATCCCGAGCTTCCAGTCGGAGGAGGACAGCCGGTCGGTGACCTTGACCTGGGACCCGGTGCCGGGCGCGACCCGGTACCGGCTCTACGTCGAACCCTCCAGCAAGACTCCGGACCCGGGGATCTCCACCTATTTCGACGACGTCACCTCACCGCACACCTTGAACCAGCTTGCCAACGGTTCCGTCTACAGCCTGCTCCTGGCCGCCGACGGCCCGGGCGGCCGCGTGAACTACTCCCAGGTCGTTCGCTCCGTTCCCCTGTCCCGGATGCATCTTCTGCCCCGGGCGACCGAGCGCTACGACGGCATAGCCCTCTCCTGGCGGACCTTCGAGTCCATACCCTCCTATACCGTGCTCCGGTCCGCGTCGCCGGCGGGCCCGTGGGAGGACGTCTCGGGGCCGGTCGTGGGCTCGGGGTATTTCGACGCCAGCGCCTCCGGGGGCCGGAGATACTACTACGCCGTCAAGCCGACATCCCGAAGCACGGTCGTGAGCGAGTACATCGAGGCGGCCTCCGACTCCGTGTCGTCCCGCCAGGACGCCCCGGTGGCCGTCTTCGACGGGGTGGAAAATTCCCAGAGCTCGGCCTACAAGGACGGGTACCTGTACATCGCGGACTTTTACGGAGGGTTACGGGTCTTGGACGTACGGAACCCCGGACTGCCTACGCAGGCGGGATTCCTCGCGCTGACCCAGGTCCAATCCGTCGTACTGGACGAGGATGAACCGTACGCCTATCTCGGGGGCTACCGGTGGACCGGAACGGCATGGGCGATCGCCCTGTTCATCGTAGACATAGGAAATCCGAGCATGCCCTCGATCGCGGGCTATGCGGACCTGGATCCCTCGGGGTTCGTTCTTCAACCCGAAAGCGTGGCCGTCCTGGGAAACCTGGCCTTCGTGGCGGGATTCAACAGCGGGCTCTACGTGGTCGACGTCACGAACAAGTCGGCTCCGGCCGTGCGCATTCAGGCTCGGGACGCGGCCCTCCTGGGCCAGGCCTACGACGTGACGGTGCAGAACCGTTCCGGAACCCGTCTCGTGGCGGTGGCCGGAAACAGCGCGACCGCCGTCTATACGGTCACGGGAACCGACGCCGTCCCGACGGTCACACGCAACAGTTCCTCCATAAGCGGGGCGGGTTCGGTCGCCTTCACGGCGAGCGGCACGGTCCTGTACGCCGCCCAGGGCAGCTTCGTCCGGGCCTGGCAGACCTCGAACCCGGCCTCGCCCTCCGCGCTATCCGCGGTTGAACCGGGCGGGTCCTCCGTGCTCGTCGGAGAATTGACCGTGTCCGGGAACCGAGTATTCGCGGCCATGAACATCTACGGGTATTCGGTGGTGGATGTCTCGAATCCCTCGTCCCTGCGAACCGCCTTCACCCGGAACGTCCCGGGCTCCACCGAGCACGTGGCCGTGGGAGACGGATATTCCTTCGTGTCCACGGGCCGGGATTATCCGTTCCGTATCTACGGCGCCAACGATCCGTCCGCGGCCGTCCTGGTGAATACCCAGACCGGCCTGCGTTCCGCCGCCCGGCTCGCCGCGTTCGGGGGAAGACTGTACGTGTCGGAATACTCGGCGGACTGGACCTCGTCCGTATTCAGCCTGGAAGCCCCCGCGGTACCCGCCCGGGTGGCCACCGACGCCGGGGGCTACACTCCCTATGACTTCTCCTTCGCGGGGGAGCGTTCCTACATCGCCGCCGAGCGGAGCGGGGTGATGCAGTGGTCGCTCCAGACGCCGGGAGCCCCGACCCATGCCCCGCAGGTCCTTCCTCCCTGGTACGTCAGCACCCAGGGAGGCAACGCGTGGTCCGTGGCCCTGTTCGGGAACTACGCCCTGATGGGAACCTCGAACTCCTGGCTCAACGTCGTGGATCTGTCCCGGGCGTCCCAGGGCTTCCTGACCGTCGTGGCGGCCGTCACCACCCAGCCCTCCCCCGGCGCCAACCGGGAGGCCCGGCGCATAGCCCTGGCCGGCTCCTACGCCTTCGTGGCCAACGAGGCCGCGGGGGTCCGTGCAGTCTCCGTCCAGGACCCGGAGTTCCCCTCCGCCCTGGCCGGGTACGGGTCCCCCTGGAGCACGGGCGAGACCGCGGCCGTGGCCGTCTACGGCGATTACGTCCTGGCCGCCGACACCCTGGGCGGGCTCCTGGTCTACGAGGCCTCCAACCCCCGTGCCTGGAGCGCCGGCGGAACGGCCCACGCGTGGAGGCAGCCTTCCGCGGTCCCCGCCTTCGATCTCGCGGTCCGGGGAAGCTACGCCTACGTAGCCTACGGGGCCGCGGGGCTGGGAATCTGGGAGATCAGCAACCCCCTTGCGCCGCTCCAGGTCGGAACCGTCCAGGCGGCCGGTTTCGAACCTCGTTCCTTGACCATCTACGGGGACTATCTGTATGCCGCGGACGGCGGAAGCAAGCTCTACACCGTGAGTCTCAGGCCATGAATCAGGAGGCGGTCATGATCGGATATCGCAGGGCAGAAGGAAGACCGAGAGCGCGCTCCACGATAGCCGCGGTGCTGGCGCTCGGGACGATCTTTCCCGTATTTCCCCAGGAGAGCATGGCGGAACTCAACGAGCGGTACAGCTTCCCCGTATCGGTGGGGGCGATGTACCGGGATCTGCAGGCCTTCGGAGGCTTCCCTTCCGGATTCTCGTTCCGGGAGATCGGAGCGGAGCTGCGCGTGCCCCTGACCAATCTGTCGACCGTCCAGCCCTTCGTCCGCGCGGGGACCCTATCGGTGCTCCAGGCCGGCAGCGCGGGAGGATCGCAATTCGACCACAGCCAGATGTGGGGGGCCCTGGGCCTGGGCTACTCCACACGGTTCTCCCGTAATTTCGAGATCGGGATCGACGCGGGGGGCGGGATCTTCCAGACCGCCTTCCCGAACCTCTCCCCGGGCACGACGGTCGGCGAGCTCGGATACCTCGCCGAGGCCGGAGCCCGCATCGGGCTGGTCCCTTCGTACAACCTGTCCGTGGACCTGCGACCCGCGATCCGGTATTCCCGAAGCCTCGGCCTCCTGGACGATTTCGACGGCCTGTACTTCGGCCTCGGCTTCGCGGTCTCCTGGCGCTTCGGCCAGGACCCGGACGCGGCCGCGGCGGCCGTCCGCGCCCTGCGCCTGGAGACCCAGAAACTCGCTCCGGCGTTCGCGGCCATGCAGAGCTATTATTCCACCCGCCCCTTCGCCCAGGTCGCCCTCGTGAACGGGGAGAACACCGAACTCCGGGATATCGAGGTATCGTTCTTCCAGCCCGGCTACATGGACGCCCCGACCCCCAGCGCGACCCTAAACTCCCTGGCACCGCGCGGCCGTACGGAGATCGGACTCCTGGCGGCCTTCAACCAGGAGGTATTCCGCACGGAAGGCACCGTACCCCTGGCCGGGGAGGTCATCGTCCGCTACCGGTATCGCGGCCGACCCGTGGAACAGCGCCTGCCCGTGTCCTACGAGCTGCTCGATCGCACCGCGATCACCTGGGACGACGACCGCAAGGTGGGAGCCTTCATCACCCCCGCGGACTCGGCACTCCGGAATTACGGCAGCTTCGTGGCCACTTCCCTGAGAGCTGAAACCCTTCCCCAGCTCAACCAGGCGATGCAGGCCGCGGCCCAGGTGTACTCGTCCCTGGGGTCCTTCGGGCTTACCTATCAGGCGGACCCCAGCTCGCCCTTCGTGCGGGCCCAGGCGGGAGCGATATCGGTCGACTCCGTAAGCCTGGCGCGGGCCACCCTGGCGCGGGGAACCGGGGACTGCGACGACCTCACCGTGCTCTTCGCCAGCATCCTGGAATCGATGGGACACGAGACCGGCTTCATCACGGTGCCGGGGCATATCTACCTGGCGGTGAACACGAAAATACCCGCCCGGGATTTCCGGGAGATCCATCCCGATCGCTCCATGACCATCGTGCAGGGCGATCGGCTCTGGATACCCGTCGAGATCACCCTGGTCGGCAAGCAGCCCTTCGCGGACGCCTGGCGCCGCGGCGCGGAGTTATGGAAGCTCTATGACACCAATCCGGACAAGCGGGGTTTCTACACGACCGCCGCGGCCCAGACCGTGTACCGTCCGGTCGGCCTGCGCGAGACCGACCTGGGCCTCCAGTACGGTTCCCGTTCGGACCTGACGGCCGCGTTCCGCCCGGAGCTCATCCGGCTGGGCGACTTCGCCCTCACGGAACTCGCGGCCCAGACGGCCAAAGGCAACGACGTCCGGGAGTGGAACTCCCTGGGCATCGCCTACGCGAAGTTCGGACGGACGAAGGAAGCCGAGTCCGCGTTCACCCGGGCCCTGAGGATCGATGCCTCCTTCACCAGCGCCCAGGTCAACCTGGGAAACCTGGCATACCTGCAGAAGGACTACCGCAGGGCGCTCGCTTCCTGGCAGGGCGCCGTCCGCGCCTTGGACACCCAGGGCAAGGGCCGGAGCACCTCGGCCCAGATGATCCTGGTGAACATGTCCCTGGCCTACAACGCCTTGTCCGATTTCTCCCAGGCACGGACCATCTTCGAACGAGCGGCGGAGATCGACCCCGCCCGGGTCCGGGACTTCGCGTACCTTGCCAGCGTCGGGGCCGGGTCCGGCTCTACCGGCAGGGCCGCGGAGCAATCGAGCTCCGTTCTGTTCTTGAGGGAGGAGTGAGGGAGGATACACCGGCCCGGAGCCCGGAACAATGGGACAGGGGGAACGTCGACTAATGCTTCGCGCAGGTTACGTCAATCCTTCGTGGGCGGCCAGCCCCTCCCGGCATCTCCGGACCACGGCGTCGGCCAGCTCCGGGTTGTCGAGGATCACGCACCGGCGTCCGAGGCCCAAGACGACGAGTTCGGCGTAGAGCGAGGAGTCGAGCCCCACGCCGGCCCGGACCCAGCCGGGCCTCTCCCAGGGTCCGACCACGTCGACGCGTCCCGGGGCGATGCCCCGCAGGTAGCGCACCCGATCCTCGGGAAGGCCCAGGGAGAACCGAAACCCCGCCAGTTCGCCCGCGAATTCGGCGGCGTGGGCGGACCACCAGGCCGGGAGGTCGAACTTCGGATCCCGAGCGAAGGCCCCCGACGCTCGGACAACCTCGAACCGGGACACACGATAAACACGCCACTCGCCTGCCCGGCGCCCCACGAAGTACCAGAGGCCCGCCTTGGCGGCCAGTCCGTAGGCCTCGAGCCGGACGGCCTTGGCGCCGCCTTCCCAAGTCTGGTATTCGCCCTCGATCACCCGGTCTCCCCACACGGCGGCCTGCAGAACCTCGAGGTTCGGTTCCCCGGCCTCGTGCCACCACCACCGGGAGTCGATGATTAGGCGCTGCCGCATGTGCTCCACCCCGGGTTCGAACCGGCGCGGCACCGAGGCCCTCAGCTTGGCCTGGGTCTCCCGAAAGGTCTGTCCCCAGCCCAGGTCGTCGAGCAGGCGGGCGTCTCCGGCCGCCAGCAGGGTCCGCAGCTCGGCCTCCTTCATGCCCGTCAGGGACGTGCGGTACGCCGGATCCAGCCAGATCCCGCCGCCGAGTCCGCCTTCGGCCAGCACGGGCACTCCCGAGAGGGACAGAGCGTCGATGTCCCGAAGGATGGTCCTTCGGCTCACCCCCAGGGCGGCGGCCAGATGCGCCGCGGTGGTCTTTCCCCGGTCCTGCAGGGCCAGGATCAGGGAAATCAGTCGATCTGCTCGCACGCTATCCTCTTTTTTTGAAAAATGTCGAAGGTGGGTGACACAAGATGTCACCCACCCGGGTGGAATATACCCGCAAGGAGTCACCATGAACAAGTATCTCGACCTTCCCGGCCACGGCCGGATGTACGCCGAATCCGAAGGGACCGGCCCCGCCATCGTGTTCGTGCATGCCGACTTTTTGGACGGGCGGATGTGGGACGGCGTCCGAGCCCGGCTGGCGGCCCGCCATCGGACGGTATCCTACGACAAGCTGGGGTTCGGCCGTTCCGACCCCGCCGCGGTCCCCGTGGTCCGCCGCAAAGAACTGACCGCCGTAGTCGACGCCCTGGGCCTCGAGACCTTCCATCTCGTGGGCTGTTCCAACGGCGGCCAGCAGGCCCTCGACTTCACCCTGGAGCACCCGGACCGGGTGCTGTCCCTAACCCTGGTCAACGCCTCGCCGTCGGGCTGGCAGCCCCAGGGCGACATGCCTCCGCTCCTGATGGAGATGTTCGCCGCGGTCCAGGCGGGGGACACGGCGGCCGCCTCCGAACTCCAGCTGAGGATCTGGTTCGACGGCCCCGACAGGGACAAGACTCGGTTCTCCCCGGAAATCCGGGAAGCCCGTCGACAGGCTTCCGTCATGAACCGCATATTCGTCGAGAGGGGGACCTTTTTCCTTTCCGATCCCCAAGCCCCGGAATCCCCGGCCCTGTCCCGGCTCGCCGAGGTGAAGGCGCCCGCCCTGGTGGTCGACGGCCTGTGGGACTGGAGCGACAACCGCCGGGCCAGCCGTTTCCTGGCCGAGGGGATTCCCGGCGCCCGACGGGTCGAGGTCGACGGAGGCCACGCGGCCCCCCTGGAAGACCCGGCCGGATTCGCGGCCCTGTGGGAGAAAATCTGATCCAGCCCGTTGGTCATGGGCGGGTCTTGGGTTGAAGAATGCTCACCCCGCCTTCTCCTCGCCCAGGAAGCCCCAGTACGCCAGTTCCCGGATGATCTTCATGAACTCGTCGCGCTTGCGGGCGTCGCTCATGACCTGCCGGGCGAGGTCGGAGTTCACCTTGGCCTGCTCGTCCACCGCGTCGAGGATGGCCTCGTGCAGGTCGTCGGACTCGTCGAACTGTTTCCGGGTGTTGTTCCGGGCCTGGGTTCTTAAAAGCTCGTTCTCCAGGAGCTTGTCCCGGACGGCGAACGCGTAGTTCACGAGGTCGGAATCGGAGAGGTCCCCCTCGAAGATTAGGTTGAGCTGTTCGATGAGCTCGAGGAGCTTGATGGTCTCCGGATCCCGGCTCGTTCCGGACCCGATGTCCCCGTAGGCAGGCGGGAGCTCGCTGACGCCGGCCGGATCGAGCTGAAGTCTTCCCGCGTCCTTGGGGCGGATCCCGTAGTGGGACAGGCGCACCCCGGATAGATCGATGTCGCTTGAGTCTCGTCCGTCCCGGAGAATTCCGAGCATGAGGGGCAGCAGCTCCTTGAAGTAGGAGTAGCGCATCTCCAGCCCGATGTCGTCGCCGTAGTCGAAAATCTGGGTTATGAACTCGAAGAGTTTACAGAAGCTGCCCACGTCCTTCACGAAGATCTCGATCGCGTTCTTGGTCTCGTTGTCCTTCCCTTCAATCGCTGCGACATACCGCTCCTTGAGGCGCTGGACGGGCGGTTGAAGGTATTTCTGAAGCTGGAAATGGTTGTTCTTGGAGCGCTTGGGGTCCCAGTACCAATTGGCGAATGCCTCGACCTCCGACTCAAGGTAGATGCCCGCCGCGTCGAGCTTGGTTTCGAGCTTGTAGAGCAGGTTCGGGTCGGTCCCCTGCGGTAGGCTCGCGGAGCGGTAGAACAGCTGGAAGTCCTCGAGGATGGAATCCGGGTTGTTCACGAAGTCCAGGACGGCGGTCCAGTCCTTGCCGGGATAGGTTCGATTGAGCCGCGAGAGGGTCTGGACGGTGGCGACCCCGGATAGCTTCTTGTCCACGTACATGGCGACGAGCTTCGGCTGGTCGAAGCCCGTCTGATATTTGTTGGCTACGAGGAGAATCTGGAACTCCCCCGTGTCGAAGGCGTCCTTGATGTCCCGGCGCCGGAGGCCGGGGTTCATGTTGCTCTCGTTGAAGGGAAGGTCCGCGAGGTCCTTGACCTTGATGTCGCCCGAGAACACGACCAGCGTCCCGATGGGATACCTGTTCTCCCGGATGTAGGCGTCGATCGCCAGCTTGTAGCGGATCACTTCCTCGCGGCTGTTCGTGACCACCATGGCCTTGGCTTGACCGCCCAGCCGCCACGCGACGTGCTCGCGGTAGTGCTCCACGATGATCTTCACCTTCTGGGCGATGTTGTGCTCATGGAGGCGGACCCATTTTGTGAGCGCCTTCGTCGCCTTGTTCTTGAGGACCTCGTCCTGGCTGTGCTCTGCGCCCTCATGGACGAGTTTCCAGGCGACCTTGTAGGACAGGTAGTTTTGCAGGGGGTCGAGGATGAAGCCTTCCTCGATCGCCTGCCGCATGGAGTAGGTCTTGAACGGTACCCGGACGCCGTCGGAATTGAGGGTCCCGAAGAGCTCCATCGTCTTCGACTTGGGGGTCGCGGTGAAGGCGTAGTAGGAGACGTTCAAGGGCTGCTTGCGGGCCTCCAGGTCGCCCAGGATGAGGTCCTCGGCGGACACCTCGTCCTTGTCGTAGGCCTCTTTCGCGAGGACCTTCTTCAGGGCACCCGCGGCCCCGCCGGTCTGGGACGCGTGCGCCTCGTCGATGATCACCACGAAATTGCGCTTCTTGAGCTCCTCGTCGCTCCCGATCTTGTCCAGGAGGGGCTTGAAGGTCTGGATGGTCACCACGATGATGCGCTTTCCGCCGAGGAGGGCGTCCCGGAGCTTGTTGGACTTGGCCCCCTCGTCGTTCGTGACCGCCTCTACGACGCCCTGGGTCTTCTGGAACTGGAAGAGGTTGTCCCGGAGCTGCTTGTCCAGGACCGTCCGATCGGTTATGACGAGCACCGCGTCGTACACGGAGTCGTCGTTTTCGTCGTGGAGACCAGAAAGCTGGTGGGCGAGCCATGCAATCGAGTTCGACTTGCCCGAGCCCGCCGAATGCTGGATGAGGTAGCGGTGCCCCGCCTTCTCGATCCGGGAAATCTTCACGAGCTCCGTCACCGCGTCCCACTGGTGGTAGCGGGGGAAGATCATCCGTTCCAAAAGCGCCTTCCTGCCGGAGGCGTCCGTCCTTTCCGTGCGCTCCAGGTGCACGAAGTCGCTCAGGATGTAGATCCAATTGTCCCGCTCGAGCACATTCTCCCAGAGGTACGCGGTGCGACAGCCGTTGGGGTTGACGGGATTTCCCTTCCCCTCGTTGTCGCCCTTGTTGAAGGGGAGGAAGTCGGTCGCGTCCCCCGCGAGCTTCGTCGTCATGTGGACTTCCTCCGTGGAGACGGCGAAATGGACGACACAGCGGCTCTTGAACTGAAGAAGCGGCTCCAGGCGGTTCGCGCCGGGGTCCTTGGGAAGACGGTCCTTCTTGTACTGCTTGATGGCGGCATGCACCGACTGGGTGCTCTCGGTCTTGAGTTCGAGCGTCGCCACGGGTATCCCGTTCACGAAGAGCACGAGGTCGATGGAGTTCTTGTTGTTGGCGGAGTAGTAGACCTGCCGGACCACCCGCAAGGCATTCGCCTCGAAGAGCTTCGTCGAGTCGGGATTGCGGTTGCTCCGAGGCTTGGCCTGCATCATCGAGAAGTAGATGCCGCCCGCGCCGGGAATCTTGAAGCCGTGACGAAGGACATGGAGGGTGCCGAGCTGGTCGAGATTGGACCAGAGGCAGCTCAGGAACTGCTCACCCGCTTTGGAGCCGTGCTGGCTTTCAAGCCTGTCCCACGCGTCCTTGTGGGCGACCTGGACCCAAGCGAGGGCGTCCTCGGGGTAGAGGGCGCGGCCGATGTCGTAGCCGTCCGAGGTACCCTCGAGCCAGCCGTTGGACATGAGATGGGCCACGATGTCGGTCTCGAACTCTTTTTCAAGATGGATGTTCGTCATCTGGTTGCCTCAGAGGTAGGGGAATACTTTTGGAATACATGTCGAGTACGTATATCGGCACAACATATGGTGTCGTTTTCGAACATCTTGCAATCTGGTACGCAACCGGTTGGGTTCTGGTTGGTGTTCACTTACATCCCGCTTACATCTTTCATGCCCAGAACGGCACATAGCCGCTTTTAGGCAAATCAGGATCGGCAAGTTTTATCAGCTCGCCTTTCAATGCGTCATTGATGACTTTTGATGCCATCGGGTAGTTTTCCTTGCCGATTCCAAGTCGTTTTCTTAAGGTGGCATTGGTCATTCGTTTTCGCCCGCTCTCATACAACAATACCGCATGCCAGTAGCAGGCCCACATCCGCTCCTGGGGCGTCATTTCCGCGTGCTCCCTCACGCAGAACAAGACGATCCGGGTCGAATCGGCCAATACTTGGAACTCGGGCGGGGGAAGTTGAAAGGATTCGACGGCTATGAACACCTTGTCGATACCGCTGCCGCGTTCCTCGCATATGTTGACGCGCCGGAGGAAAACGGCAAGATGCTCGTTGCGGGATCGGGGGCTGTGGTCAAGGAATCTCTTGGTATCAATGAGCGGGACGCCCGGATTGGTGATTTCGATACGGTCGGAAAAAATTTCGACCATTGGACCTGCGCCGCCAACCGAAAAGTCCTGGTGTATGAGGGCGTTGGCTATAAGTTCCCGTATGGCGATCTCAGGGAACAGCTTCACTTCCTTTCTGAACGCTTGTCCGATTATCTCGTTCATCGGCAGAAGGTTGTTTATATACTCGATGGCTCCTGAAAAACCGCTCGCATACCCTTTTCTGCCCACTTGTTCCTTGATCGTCTCGGACCGATTGCCGCCCCGGTATACGATCACCCGAAGGGCTTTTCGGCTCAGGCTTTTGAACCCATCGAGATCTTTGGCCAGAAGCACGGCTCCAAGATTGGTGATCGCGTAGGTGCCTGGGTGTTCCTTTTCCACTAATCCGTCTTGGCACAAAGCTTCGATTATTGCCGACTTGTTTTCGGGCAATCCCTTCCCTAAAAGGTCGAAATAGGAGGGGTAATCGAGGTTTGCCAATACGTTGGATGAATCAAGCCCCCGCAGAGCCAGCCCATCTTCAAAACATTCCCCGGCGAGATTCTGCCAAAGCTTCTTCTCCATGGCCGGGACATCCGAGAGGGCTTTCTTGACGTTGCCGACTCTCACGTAGGCTTGTTCCCGGAAGCGGGTTGGGCTTGTTCGAGCAGCGGGAACAACCAGGAGTACCAGTCGCTTACCCTCATGTTCGATTACATGGAAACGGGTATCCACGTCGGGCTTGGTGGAGGTTCGAAGCCAGATGATGAGGTCTTGGTTCCCTTGTTTTGCACGGTACGGATCAAAATCCGTTCCGACCAAGGCGTGGTCAACATCCCGGACGCCCCAGATCAAGAACGCTTCTTCGAGATTATGAAGGGATGCCGAGTTGGAAAGCGCAGAAATATACTCGCCGATCACTTGCGGGTTGGCTTGGTTCTCCTTGAACTCTACCCATTCCATTTCGGAAGGCAACTTGCAGAGTTCCAGAATCTTGGCCAAAACTTCCTTGTCGGTCATGCGATATTCTCCACATTGATTTTTCCGGTGACGGCGTTGGTGATGAGGGCGGAGCGATGTTCCTTTAGGAGTTCGATGGCGGATTCCGAGTCAGCTATCAAGGTATCTATCTTGGAGGTTTCTCTGTCGAGGAATGAGGCGATGGCGTGTTGCTCTTCAATATCGGGAGATGTAACACATAATTCTCGAATTTGTTCTACATTCACCCTTTTGAATGTTGCGCCAATCATTATTGATTCTAATTGGGACACAATTGAAGCGCTTTTCAATACAAGAAGTATAAAGCTCGAATCTGTATTGGGCCCCAGAGGTCTTAAACGGCAAACGTCTTGTCCCATTGCACATTCATTCGGCATTTCTGGGACTATGGATACTTGACCGACGCCGACATTTCGGCAGAAAACCAAGTCCCTCTTTCTTAGCTCTCGACCGCCGTCTATCAATTTATTGAAATACTCGACGGTTGTATGCTTTGCCTCAGAAATGTCCACAACATGGCCCTGTAGCTCGCGGATGCTCACCAAGGCATATCCAGAGTCAACAAACTCAGCGGTTAGGTGTTTGCAATCGACGACAGATAACCACTTCTTGAGAGCCCCTGCTTCCCACCCCTCCGGTATCTCCCCAATCCATTCAACCCCGGAATCCTTGAACTTCACCGGCTTCGCCCACTCGCCGAACTCGGGATCGTCGGGACCCACGAGCTCCGAGAGCCCGCGAGTGACCGCCCGGGAGATGAGGGCTTGCCGCTTCTCTTTCAAGAGTTCGATCAGGTCCTCGTAGTCTTTAATGAGGCCGTCGATCCGGGCCGTCTCGGCGTCGAGGAATGCGGCGATGGCGCGTTGGATATAGAGTGGCGGAAATCCTATAGCAAAATTTCGAGCGAAGTCATCTGGTACTCTCTTTTGTCCACCAGCACCATACATCCATGATTCACCAATTTTTCGGAATGGAGTAGATATAGTTGTGTACCAGAGCCACCTTCCATCGCATTTATGATTAGGACGTAGAACACATAATTCTGTCGTTCCAAAACCCATCTTATTTTTAAGGCCAAGCATTTGTGCGCCTTTTCCGTTTTCGAAACAAGGCGTAATTATTGCGTAAGTAACGTCACCCTCTGCAAAATAGGTATACCCAGACTCGACATCATCCCATGCTTTTATTGTATCAAGCCGAAGTGTGCCATTATCTCCGATATTATCCATAGGAAGAAATGAAACCTCATCAGGATGGTTGTCAGTAATAGCGCTTTTTGACGGATTCAGCTTTGCTAAGAAACGGAGCCGCTTGCACTCCCACCCCTCAGGTATCTCCCCCAACCAAACGACCCCGGAGTCCTTGTATTTGGGGTACGGCTTGTACTTCATCCCGAAATCTCCCCCAGCAACTTCATGATCTTCTCGGTCTTCGCCTTGAGGTCGCGGTCGATCTCCTCGAGCGG
>Ga0116154_10001834_pt1 | contig 17017 bp, 17 predicted proteins | sample AD_UKC030_MetaG_FD_89898 | JGI IMG/M metagenome (GOLD analysis project Ga0116154, IMG submission 89898) | Active sludge microbial communities of municipal wastewater-treating anaerobic digesters from USA - AD_UKC030_MetaG | ecosystem: Engineered > Bioreactor > Anaerobic > Digestate | place: USA...
ACTCCGCCGTGCGAACCAGTATCCTCCCTGCCGAGACGGTGGCCGCCTTCGGCGACCCGGCCGTCCTCTTCTTCAACGTGAACACCAGGGACGACCTCACCCAGGCGGACGTGCTGTGGCGGCGACTCGCATCCTCTCGATCGTAGGCCGGAAGAACGCTGGCAAGACCACCCTGGCCGTGGCGCTGGCCGCCGAGTACGTCCGGCGCGGCAAGCGGGTGATGACCATCAAGCACGCCAGCCACCCCGCCGCCGTGGACTCGCCGGGCACTGACAGCTACCGGCACTTCCACGAGGGGCGGGCCGAGCGCGTGCTGATCGCCTCCCCCGATATGCGAGTCGTCTTCGAGCGCTCCCCCGACGACCAGGACCCGGTGACGCTCGCCCGGCGATATCTCGACGGCGCCGACATCGTGCTGGTCGAGGGTTTTTCCTCTCACCCGCTCCCCAAGATCGAGGTCTTCCGCACCGTGGCGGCCAAGACGCCGCTCTTCGACCCGAAGAGCGACGCCGCCGATCAATGGCTGGCCATCGTGACCGACGGCGACCTCGACGCCGACTGCCGAGTCCTCCGCTTCCGCGACACGATGTGGCTCCAGTTTCTCGCCAATATCGGATGGGACGGGGCCCGGATCATCGGGCCGTGAGCGGCCTCGCCGCGCGGGAGGCCGCGCTTCGCATCCTCGCCTCCGTTCCCCGCCAGCCGACCCTTCGCATTCCCCTCGACGACGCCCTCGGCACGGTGCTGGCGGAGCCGCTGGTGAGTCCCCTCGACCTCCCCGCGTGGACCAATTCGGCGATGGACGGGTATGCCACGCGCGGCGAGGACGTGCGCGGCGCGAACGCGGAGCGACCGGTCCGCCTGCGCGTCGTGGAAGTGATTCCCGCCGGTGCGTTCCCGACCCGTGCGCTGCAACCGGGCGAGTGCGCCCGGATCTTCACCGGCGCGCCGCTCCCCGCCGGGGCGGACGGCGTGATTCGCCAGGAGGACACCGACCTCGGCCGCGACACGGTGGAGATCCGGAGCGACCGGGATGCGGGGGTGAACCTCCGGCTGGCGGGCGAGGACATCCGGCGCGGCGCCACGGTGCTGGAGGCCGGCACCGAACTCGGGGCCGCGGAGCTGGGGGTGCTGGCCTCACTGGCGGTGGCGCATCCGCTCGTGTTCCGGCGGCCGCGGGTTGGGATCCTCGGCGGCGGCGACGAGATCGTGGACGTGGACCAGCCGGAGGAGATCCTGAGCGGCCGAAAGGTGGCGAGCTCGAACAGTCACACCCTCCACGCCCTGGTCCGGCTGGCCGGCGGGGAGCCGCTCAACCTCGGGCTCGCGCGCGACACGCCGGAGAGCGTGCGGGCGCACTTGGCGCGGGCGCCGGAGTGCGACCTGCTGGTGACGACGGCCGGGATCAGCGTCGGGGAGCACGACCACCTGCGTGACGTGGTGGCCGAGATAGGCGGCTCGCTCGATTTCTGGAAACTGCGGATGCGGCCGGGGGCGCCGGTCGGATTCGGCAGGGTGCTTGGCGTGCCGTGGATCGGCCTGCCCGGCAACCCGGTGAGCACCATGGTCACGTTCGAGCTGTTCGTCCGCCCGGCCATCCGCGCCATGGCGGGCCACGCTTCGCCGTTCCGGCGCGCGACACAGGTCCGTGCAGCAGAGCATATTTCACTGCGGCCGATGCTGCAGCATTTCCTGCGCGCGGTCGTGACCGACACCGCCTCCGGGCCCGAGGCACGGCTGACAGGACCGCAGGGGTCCGGCATCCTGACCTCGATGGTCCGGGCGAACGCCCTCCTGATCGTGCCCGAGGGGCAACACGAGACACCCAAAGGAAGCCAGATGTCCGCCATGGTCCTCAACGATCCGATCCACTCCACCGAACCGGGATTCTGAGTGGGCGTCCACGAACCTGCCGTCTGGATCGGCTTCAGCGCCCTCGTCGTCGGCCTCCTCGTCCTCGACCTGGGGGTCCTCAACCGGAAATCGCACGTCCTCTCGTTCCGCGAGGCGCTGAGCTGGAGCACCGGGCTGGTGACCCTGGCGCTCCTCTTCGGGGTGTTCCTCTGGATGCGCGAGGGTACGCAGACCGCGCTCGAGTACTACACGGGGTACATCATCGAGTTGTCGCTCAGCGTGGACAACCTCTTCGTCTTCCTCCTGATCTTCCAGTACTTCGCGGTACCGGCCGAGCTCCAGCCGCGGATCCTGAAGTGGGGCATCCTGGGTGCGCTCGTCATGCGCGCGATCATGATCGCGCTCGGCGCCCTGCTCCTCCAGCAGTTCACCTGGATCATCTACCTCTTCGGCGGCATCCTGATCATCACGGGGATCCGGATGTTCCGCGGCTCGGGCGACCGGATCGAGCCCGATCGCAACCCGCTGGTGCGCCTGGTGCGGCGCTTCGTGCCGATGGTCGACGGCTACGTCGGGCAGAAGTTCATCGTCCGCGGCATCCGCGGCTGGATGGCGACGCCGCTGCTCCTGGTGCTGCTCCTGGTGGAGTGGTCCGACCTCGTCTTCGCCATCGACAGCATCCCCGCCATCTTCGCCGTGACGCGCGACCCGTTCATCGTGTACAGCTCGAACGTCTTCGCCATCCTCGGCCTCCGCGCCCTCTTCTTCGTGCTGGCCGGGATGATGGACCGGTTCGAGTACCTGAAGCCGGGGGTGGCCGCGATTCTCGTGTTCGTCGGCTTCAAGATGCTGTTCAACGGCCTGTTCCACATGCCGACCGTGGTGTCGCTCGCCGTGATCGTGGGGATCCTCGGCGGGTCGGTCGTCCTCTCGATGCGGAAGACCAGGCTGGACGCGCGGGGAGGCGCGTAGTGGCGTCGATCTTCGCCGGCACCACCGTGCTCATCACCGGCGCGTCGCGCGGGATCGGCGCCGCCTTCGCGGCCGAGCTGGCGGGGCGCGGCGCCCGGCTGGTCCTCGTGGCCCGGGACGCCGAGCGGCTGGCGGCGGTGGCGGAGAGCGCCCGCGCCGCCGGGGCCGCGGTGGAGATGGTGCGGCTCGACCTCACCGGAGAGGGCGCGGTGGCCGGCCTCGTAGACGAGCTCGCCGGGCGCGGCATCACGGTGGACCACCTGATCAACAACGCGGGGATCGGTCTGGTCGGCCGCGGCGACGAGGCTGACCTGTCCGCGCAGCTCCGCGTATTGGATCCCGACGTCCGGGTGGTGACCGAGCTCGCGCTTCGGCTGCTGCCCGGCATGGTGGCGCGGCGGCGGGGTGGCATCCTCAACGTGGCCAGCCTCGGCGCGTTCCAGGGACTCCCCTGGCTCTCGACCTACGGCGGGAGCAAGGCCTACGTGCTCGGCTGGAGCGAGGCGCTGCACGTCGAGCTGCGCGGCACGGGGGTCCGCTGCTGCGCGCTCTGCCCCGGACCGGTGGCCACGGGGTGGTTCGCCACGGCACACGTGGAGCGGCCGCCAGGATGGCCGCTGATTCAGCCCGCTGCGGTGGTCGCTCGCGCAGGGCTCCGGGGCTACGAGCGCAACCAGAGTCACGTCTTCCCCGGCTTCGCCGCCCGGGGAGCCGCCTGGCTCACCCGGACCGTACCCCGTGCCCTCGCCGCGCGCGTCGCGACCGGCTTCGCCAAGCCGCGGCGCCACAAGTGAGCGGAGTGCTGGCGCGGATCAGCCGGCAACTGCACCTCGACCGTCCGGCGGTGCGGGCCTGGATGCTGTACGACTGGGCCAACTCCGCCATGTACGTGGTCATCGTCACCGCCATCTTCCCCACCTTCTTCAGCGCCGTGGCCGCCCAGGGGCTCCCCCCCGTGGAGGCGACCTACCGCTTCAGCCTCGCCACCACGCTCGGCCTCACCATCATCGCCGTCCTGTCCCCGATCCTCGGCGCCATCGCCGACCATTCCGCGGCCAAGAAGCGCCTCCTTGGGGCGTTCCTCGTCTTCGGGGCCACCGCCGTGGCCGCGATGTTCTTCATCCGGCACGGCCAGTGGGTGTTCGCGGCGCTGCTCTTCATCCTGGCCAACATCGGGGTGAACGGCAGCTTCGTCTTCTACGACTCGCTGCTGCCGCACGTGGCCGCCCCGGACGAGATGGACCGGATCTCCACCGCCGGCTACGCGCTCGGCTATCTCGGCGGGGGGCTCTTCCTGGTGGCCTGCCTCGGCATCATCCTGGCGCCGGCGGCATTCGGGCTCCCCTCGGGGGCGGGACTCAGCCCGACGGAGGCGACACTGCCGACCCGCATCACCTTCGTCCTGACCGCGCTCTGGTGGGCCGGGTTCAGCATCCCCCTCTTCCGGCGAGTGCCCGAACCGCCCGGCCGGGCGCTCGACGCGGAGGAGGCCGCGCTAGGCGCCGTGCGCGCCTCCTTCCGCCGCCTGGGCTACACCTTTCGCAAGCTGCGGGGGTACCGCCAGACGTTCCTGCTGCTGTTGGCATTCCTGATCTACAATGACGGCGTGGGGACGATCATCCGGATGGCGGCCATCTACGGCGAGGAGATCGGCATCACCCGCACCACGATGATCGCGGCGATCGCGTTAGTGCAATTCGTGGGGGTCCCGTTCGCTTACCTCTTCGGCGGCCTGGCCCAGCGGGTCGGCACGCGCCCGGCCATCTTCGTCGGCCTCGCGACCTATCTCGGAATCAGCGTGCTCGGGTATTTCATGCGGTCCGACCGCGACTTTATCCTGCTCGCGGTGCTGGTGGGGATGGTGCAGGGCGGGGTGCAGGCGCTGAGTCGCTCGCTCTTCGCGAGCATGGTGCCGCGGCATCTGTCGGGAGAATTCTTCGGCTTCTTCGCGGTGTTCGAGAAGTTCGCCGGCATCCTCGGCCCCGCGATGTTCTCGGTGGCCATCCTGCTGACCGGCTCCAGCCGGGCGGCGCTGCTCTCGGTGGTAGGGTTCTTCCTGGTCGGCGGGGCGCTGCTGGCGCGGGTAGACGTGGCCGAGGGCCAGCGCCTGGCGCGGGACGAGGAGCGGGCGCTGGCCTAGTCCTCCGGGCCCACCACGCGGTTGCGACCGCCGTCCTTCGCCTCGAAGAGGCGGCGGTCCGCCGCCTCGAGCAGCTCGACCGGATCGGTGCCGTCGTCCGGCAGGCAGGCGATGCCGGCGCTCAGCGTGATCTGCGCGGTGAGGTCGTGGCGGGGAATGGCGAACTCGGCCCGCGCCACCGACAGCCGCAGTTGCTCCAGCTTCTCGAACGCCGCCTGCGGGCCCGTTTCCGGCAGCAGCACCACGAACTCATCCCCCCCATACCGCGCCACGACATCGCTGCTCCGGAGCCCCTTCGCGAGGGTATCCGCGAGCACGCGCAGTGCCACGTCGCCGCTGGAGTGACCGTAGCGGTCGTTGAAGTTCTTGTACCGGTCGAGGTCGAGGAGCGCCACGGAGAGCGGATGCCCGTGCCGCCGCGCCCGTGCCACTTCGGCCTGGAACCGGGACTCGAAGTACCCCCGGTTCAGCAGCCCCGTCAGCCGGTCGAGGGCGGAGAGGTGCCGCAGCTGGCGCGAGCGGTCCACGATGGCGGTGCTGAGCACGCCGGCGGCGCCGAGGAGGACGAGGCGGCCGAACTGGTCGCCCCAGCTCACCATCCCGTAGGTGAACGGCGCGTACCGCAGGTCGTTGAGGTTCCAGAACAGGCTCGCGGCCAGGACGACGCCGAAGTACTGCACCAGGGCAAGCGCGCCCGTCACGATGCAGATCCGCGTGTCGTAGCGGAGGCTGGAGGCGCCGATGGAGAAGAAGTAGACGCTGTACATGATGCGGCTGTTGACGGCCACGTGCGGCGAGTCGAGCGCGAGGAAGGCAATCAGCGTGGCCGTCACGAAGGAGACGTCCACCGCGCTGGTCAGGAAGCCGAGCCAGGGCCGGTAGAACCCCCGCCGCACCACCGCCCACACGAGCACCGCGAACACCAGGGCGCCCAGCGAGGACGCCAGCCCGATCCACGCCTCGACCAGGTACGGCGTGAAGATGACGTTGTAGATCGGGATGAGCGTGACGAGCGACACGAGGACCAGGCGGACCTTGGCCACCAGGAACTCGCCGCTCGCCCCGGCGTCCACCAGCATCGGGTCGGGGGCGGACCAGTACCCCTCGGCGACGGGCGGTGGGGCGTTGCCCCCGAAGGCCAGCAACTCACGGCGGCGTGTCGGCATCCGTTACATGACCCGGTAGCGGGGACCGCTGCCACCCTCGCGCGGGGTCCAGCGCGGGCCCAGCACGTCAGTGGCCTTGCAATCGATGCAGTTGGGCGGGTTGACACGCAGTTCGTCCCCGACCCGTTCGTACACTCCCGCGGGACAGACGTGCGCGTAGAAATCGGCCACTTCGCCGCTGACGTCGCGGCCCACCAGGAGGTGGCTCGGGATGGTGTCGCGCGTGGCGTTGCCCGACTTGAACACCGCGTCGAGCTTGCCGAAGGTCAGCACGCCGTCCGGGACGAGCGTCGTCTCCTCGCCGGCGGTCCGCGGCGCGTCGGCGTCGGCATGCATCGCGATCCGGCCGCCCGGGAACCGGCCACCGGTGATCGTCATGAGCCCCGCCTTGGCGGCGCCCACCAGGAACCCGTCCTTGAAGGCGAGCCGCATGTTCCGGGTCCGGTGGAGGTCGTCCCGGATGTAGCTGGCGTCCACCAGCCGGTCGGACTCGGCGAGTGCGGCGGCGGAGGTGTCGCCCTTCTGCAGGGCGGCGAAGATGGCGCGGGCGGCGTAGATGCCGGACTGCATCGCGTAGTGCACGCCCTTGAGCGACGGCACGTCCACGTAGCCCGCCGAGTCGCCCACGATGACGAGGCCATCGCCGGAGCGACGGGCGGGGAGCGCGTGGAATCCGCCCTCCGGGATCGTCTTGGCGCCCCACTCGACCAACTCGCCGCCGGTCAGGATCTCGCGGAAGAGGGGGTGGAGCTTCATCCGCTGCAACAGGAGGTGGACGTCGAGGTTGGCATTGCCGTAGTCCAGCCCGGCCACCAGCCCGATAGACACCTGGTCCGGCCCCTGCGGATAACACCAGCTGCCGCCGAAGGCGTCTGAGGGTAGGGGCCAGCCCATGGTATGGATGACCCGGTCGAGCGGGCGCGTCACCTTCCACACTTCCTTGACCCCAAGCGCGAAGATCTGCGGGTTGGGCGAGCTCACGCCCTGCCACTCGCACCAGGCCTGCGAAAGCGCGCCCCGCGTCCCCTCGGAGAGCACGGTGACCCGACCAGTCAGGTCGGTCGGCGCCACGAATTCCCCACCCGGCGTGCCGTCGCGGTCGAGGCCGCTCGGCGTGGTGCGCACGCCCTTGACCGTCTTCCCGTCGACCAGCAGCGACTCGACGGGGAAGCCGGTGAAGACGTTGACGCCCAGTTCTTCCGCCTTGGCGCCGAGCCAGCGGACCATCTCGGAAATCGACGCGGAGTAGTTCCCGGTGTTGTGCATCGTCGGCGGCGTGGGGATCCGCCGCGCGGCGCCCTCGGTCAGGAAGTAGACCGCCTCGGCGTCCACACGCTGGCGGAAGGGAAAGTCGGCGTCAGTCAGGTCGGGGAACAACTCGCGAAATGCGCGGGGATTCACGACGGCGCCGGACAGGTTGTGCTCGCCGAGGCCGGCGGCCTTTTCCAGCACGCCGATGTTGAGCTCGCCCAGCCCGCTCCCGGCTTCCTGATCCGCCTTGGCGAGCCGTGCCAATTCGATGGCTCCGGCCAGCCCGGCGGGCCCCGCCCCCACGAAGAGCACGTCCATCTCGATCGCTTCCGCCCCCGGGGCCTCCTCGAGAATCAGCTTCTCGAGCGGCAGGGCGCGCTGATGGCGGCTCGGCAGGATGGGAGACACGGCGGGGGCTCCTTAGATTGCGTCCAGGCACTTCGGCCCAGAGAATATAACCTGCGCATCAAGAGCATATCCCGGGCCGGAAAGGGCGCGACGTGGCAAGACGAACGGCAATACGGGACCCGTGGGTCTGGGGTCAGGTCATCCTGGCCACCGCCGTGACGTTCGCGGTGCCCTGGTGGGCCAAGCGCTGGGGTGTCCTCGACCCAGCGGGCGGCTCCCGGTGGCTGGGCTGGACGATGATCGGCCTCGGCCTCGCGGTTCTGTACGGCGGCATCGCGATGCTCGGGCGCAACCTGACGCCAGCCACGGAACCCCTGCCCGAAGGCCAGCTCGTCACCCGCGGGCTGTACCGCATGGTGCGGCACCCGATCTACCTGGGTGTCTCGACGCTCCTGGGTGGCTACGGCTTCCTGAGGGGCGGGTGGCTGTCCGGTGTCGTGGTCTTTGCGGTGTCGGTAGCGTATTTCGAGCGGAAGGCCCGCGTGGAGGAGCGCTTCCTGATGGAGCGGATGGCAGGATACGAGGAGTACCGAAGGCGGGTGCCTCGCATCCTGCCCGGGGGCTGGCACTAGGGGCATCACGGGGGTGGCGTAACGCAACGGGGTGGCCTCACGCAACGGGGTGGCCTCACGCAACGGGGTGGCCCAACGCAACGGGGTGGCCTCATGCAACGGGGTGGCCTCACGCAACGGGGTGGCCTCACGGCCACCCCTAGCGGCAGAGACGCAATTTCGGAGCTCGTGAGCCGCGCCGTCAGTTTGCCACTCTTCGAGAAATTGCGTTCCTCAATGGCAAGGGGTGGGCATACGCCCACCCCTAACGCAACGGGGTGGCCTCACGCAACGGGGTGGCCCAACGCAACGGGGTGGCCCAACGCAACGGGGTGGCCTCACGGCCACCCCTAGCGGCAGAGACGCAATTTCGGAGCGCTTGAGCCGCGCCGTCAGTTTGCCACTCTTCGAGGAATTGCGTTCCTCAATCGCAAGGGGTGGGCATACGCCCACCCCTCTCTGCCATCGTGATTCTCCCGCCGGGGGGGGGCGCTAATGCCCCGCGCGCGCCTTCCGCACCTCTTCCGTGAGCCGCGGCACGATCTCGAACAGGTCGCCCACGATGCCGTAGTCGGCCAGCTTGAAGATCGGCGCGTCCTTGTCCTTGTTGATCGCCACGATCGTCTTCGACGTGCGCATGCCGGCCAGGTGCTGGATGGCGCCGGAAATTCCCACCGCCACATAGAGGTCCGGGCTCACGATGCGCCCGGTCTGCCCGATCTGGGTGGACGGATCCCGCCAGCCGTCGTCGGTCACGGCCCGCGTGGCCCCGACCGCTGCGTTGCCGAAGGCGGCCGCCAGTTCCTCCACCAGCTTGAAGTTCGCGGCCTCGCGAAGTCCGCGGCCGCCGCTCACCACGACCGGCGCGTCGGCAAGGTCGAGCTGCGCGTCGCCCGTGCCGCCGACGCTCGTGACGACAACCCGCGCCGCCGCCGGATCGAGCGCGGGGGCGCCCTGCTCCACCCGCGCGGTGCGATCAGCGTCCGTCACGAGGACGGCGCCGGGGCGCAGCGTGAGGAGGGCCGGGCTGCCGGTCAGCCGCACCGTCGTGATGATCTTCCCGATGTGGGTCGGGTGCTTGCCCACGAGGGCGTCGCCCTCGAACGCGAACCCGGTCAGGTCCGACGCCATGCTCACGCCGAGCGCCACAGCCACGCGCGGCGCGAGGTCGCGCCCCTCGGCGGAGGCGGCGAAGAAGGCGCCACGATACCCGCCGCTTCGGAGCCGATCGGCCGCCGTGGCCGCGAACACCTCCGGGCTGTAGCGGGCCAGGCCAGCGTGCTCCACCACGATCACCAGGTCGGCGCCGGCACGGCCGAGCGCCGCCGCCTTGGCGCCGATGCCGGGCGCGCCAATGAGCAGGGCGTGGACCTCGCCGCCGCCGGTGGCGTCGGTCGCCTGGCGCGCGGCGCTCACCGCCTCGAGCGCCACCTTCCGGAGCGAACCGCCCCGCGATTCCGCGAACGCGAACATGTTGGCCATCAGAGCACCTTCGCTTCGGTCTGAAGAAGCCGGATGAGCTCCGGCACCGCGTCCGCGCCCTCGCCGATGATCCGTCCCGGGGGACGGTCCGGCGGCAGCGCGATCGAGTCCACCGTCAGGCTGGCAGCGCCGAGCTGCGCCGGCTTGACCTCGAGCGGCTTCTTCTTGGCGGCCATGATCCCCTTGAGCGACGGAAGCCGCGGCCGCCCCAGCCCCTCGTCGATGGTGACGACGGCCGGCAGCGGGAACTCGACGGTCTCGCTGGCGCCCTCGAGCTGGCGCTCCGCCGTGCCTCGGCCGCCCGCAATGTCGAGCTTCGAGATGGCCGTCACGCACGGCACCCCCATCAGGTGTGCCGTCATCGGCCCCACCGTCTGGTTAGCGCTGTCGGTGGCCATCCGCCCGAAGAGCACCAGGTCGTAGCCGCCGTCCTTGAGCTCGGTGGCGAGCGCCGTCGCGACGGCCCGGCCGTCGAACGGCACCTCGTCGGCGGAGAGCTGGATGGCACGGTCGGCGCCCATGCCGAGCGCCTTGCGCAGCGTCTCTTGTGCGGCGGCCGGCCCCACAGTCACGACCACCACCTCACCCGATCCGTGCGCCTCCACGAGCCGCAGCCCCGCCTCGACCGCGTACCCGTCGAAGTCGGCGATGTCGAACTTGAGGCCCGCCGAGTCCAGCGCCTTCCCCCCAGCCCCGATGGCGAATCGCAGGTCCATGTCCGGCACCCGCTTGATGCAGACGGCGATTTTCACGGCAAGTCCCCTGGCACGGATTCGTGGCTAGAACGCCGGCAGGCCGGTCACGGCCTGTCCGAGGATGAGGGTGTGCATGTCGTGCGTCCCCTCGTAGGTATACACCGACTCGAGGTTGGCCATGTGGCGCATCGAGTGGTACTCCGCCAGGATGCCGTTGGCGCCGAGCAGGCGACGGGCCTCGCGCGCGGCCTCGCAGGCCATGTTGATGTTGTTCCGCTTGGCCAGCGACACCTGGTCGGGCGTCATCGTGCCCTTGTCCTTGAGGCGGCCAAGCTGCAGGGTCAGGAGCTGCGCCTTGGTGATCTCGGTGAGCATGTCCGCCAGACGGCTCTGCTGCAGCTGGGTCTGGCCGATCGGCTTCCCGAACATGATGCGCGCCTTGGAGTAGCTCAGCGCCTCGTCGTAGCAGGCCATGGCCGCGCCGATGCCGCCCCACGCGATGCCGTACCGCGCCTGGGTCAGGCACATCAGCGGGCTCTTGATGCCGCCCGACTTCGGCAGGATGGCGTCCTTGGGCACCAGGCAGTCCTGCAGCACGATCTCGCTGGTGTCGCTCGCGCGGAGCGAGAGCTTCCCCTTCTGGTCCTTGGCGGTGTAGCCCTTGGTGCTGGCCGGCACGATGAAGCCGCGGATGGACTTCACGTCGTCCACCGAGCCGGTCTTGGCCCAGATGATCGAAACGGTGGCCTGCGAACCGTTGGTGATCCACATCTTGGCGCCGTTGAGGAGCCAGCCGTCCTTCGTCTCCTTGGCGGTGGTGATCATGCCGCCGGGGTTGGAGCCGTAGTCGGGTTCGGTCAGGCCGAAGCACCCGATGTCCTGGCCCGACGCCAGCCGCGGCAGCCAGTGCTGCTTCTGCTCCTCGGAGCCGAAGGCGTAGATCGGGTACATGACCAGCGCGCCCTGCACCGAGGCGAAGGAGCGGATGCCGCTGTCGCCCCGCTCCAGCTCCTGCATGATGAGGCCGTACGCCACGTTGTTGAGCCCCGCGCAGCCGTATTCCTCGGGCAGGTTGGCGCCGAGGACGCCCAGCTCGGCCATCCCCGGAATCAGCTGCTTCGGGAACTTCCCCTCGACATACGCGTCGCCGATGACCGGCATGAGGTGCTCGTCCACCCAGGCGCGCACGGTGTCGCGCACCGCGCGCTCCTCCTCGGAGAGGAGGCCGTCCACGTCGTAGAAATCCACTCCCGCAAATGCGTTCGCCATGTGTGCCTGCCTCGAGCCATGCCGTTGAAGGTCAGTCTATCGTGCGCCGGGGGCCCCCGTGGCCCAGGTGGCGACGCGCGCTGGGCTCGATGCCCACTGCCCGCGCCTTCCGGCGGAATCCGGATCCATGATCGACGGGCAGCGCCGACTCGGCCTGCCACTGGTGCACCATCTCGTGGAGGACGGTCCGCTCCACCTCCACCCACCCGTGCCGCAGGTGGGCCCTGCTGAGCGCAATCTCGAGCACCCGCCCGCTCCGCGCATCCACCGAGAGCTCCCCGAGCCGGGTGCGCATCCGGCCCGAGAGCCGGAAGGGGATCGCGGCCAGCGCGCCGCCGAAATGCTCGGCGTTGAGCCGGCCGTGCATCTCCGTCAGCTGCGCAAGCACCAGGTCGTCGCCCGCCCGCGGCCGCTCGACGCCGCGCCGGCTCGGCCGGGCTGGCGGCGCGTGCGCCTCGACCGGAAAGGTCAGGAACTCGCGTTCCGCACTTCGGCGGGTGGCCCGTCGCGCCCCGGGCCGGACATACCGCACGATGGCGGAGAGCACCCGGTCGGGCGCCCACGCGTAGCCGCGGTGCACGCGCAACACCCCGCGCGCCGTCACGCTCAGCAGGACCGTCCGGTTGGTGTGCGTCGCAAACCCGCGGAACGGCGGCATGCCCAGCGCGTCCAGCCGCCGGCGCAGGACCGTCTCGGCGGTCTCAGGCGACGCGGCCTGCCCCCACAACCCCATGACGTTCCCCCGAACGGGCGAATGCGTGACTGTCCGACGCGCGGAACTCGTTCGCCGTGAGGTCCCACCGCCAGAATTCCACCTTGACCGCGTCTGGGCCGACCCGGACCACGTTGAACACCGACGGGCGCTTGCCGCGGGTGCGGTCGCTCAGGGTGCTCGAGGTGCTGATCACGGTGCCGCGCGGCAGCTGCCCCGCCCCATCCTGGTGGTCGTGCCCGCAGAGCACCACGTGGGCGCCGGTGGCGTCGAGCCGGCGCTGCGCGCTCGCCCAGTGCGCCAGGCCCATCCGCTGCGATATGTCGCCGCGGAGCACGTTGTGGTGCAGCACCGCCACCCGCACGGTGTCCGGCGGCTCCGCGGCGAAGAGCGCCGCGAGCCGGTCCGTCTCCGATTTCGGCAGGTGCCCCTTGACCGTCAGGTCCCGCTGGTTCCAGGTCATCGACCCGACGGCGAGCCCGTGCGCCGACAGGGCGCCGGCCACGACCAGGCCGGGCAGCCGCAGGACCGGCGTCAGGTCCTCGCCGAAGTACTGCCGGTACTTCGCATACAGCACGCGTCGGCCGAAGATCCCGAACGGGCTCTTCCACCATTCGACGTCGTGGTTGCCGGGCACCAGGAGGGTCGGAGCCGTCTCCTGCATCCGCTCCAGGAACGCGAGGCCACGCTGGTACTCTCCGTGCCGTCCCCGCTGGCTGATGTCGCCAGCCACTACCACCGCGTCGGGCGCCAACTCCGGCACCAGGCGTTCCACGGCCCGAATCTGGGGCAGGTCCACCGGCCTGCCGAAATGCAGGTCGGAGAGGTGGACCAGCGTGGATTCGCTCACCAGGAGGCCTTGATCCGGTAGGTCAGGGTGGCGTCGCCCTTGGCCGGCACCACGACCCGGAACCGTACCCGCGTGCTCGACACTCGGTCGCCGGGGATGGAGCTCTGGAGGACGGACCAGTCGCCGCCGCGCTCCTCGTACACATCCACCGTGGCGGCGGAATCGGTCGCGTTCGCCAGCGACACGCTGTAGTCCGCCGTGGCCGTGTAGCGGCCGTTCTTGTCGCGCGCGCTGGTGTATGTCGTCTGCGTCCGCTTGGCCGTGATGTCGAACGCCGTGCCGGCGTCGAGCTCCATCGGCTGCCCGGCGGCGGTGTGCCCTACCCCCGATGCTCCGATGAGCTGCAGGCGCCCGGCGTCGTCCGCCTGGTAGATGCTCGCGCCGCCGCCCGGGAGCGGCGTGTCACCGAACGGCGTCTTCAGCGCGCGGGTCACGATGTACGTCACCGCGACCGGCACCTCCTGCTCATCCCCGTATTGCGGCAGGCCGCCGTAGTAGGGGAGCCCCGACCGGACCACGAGACGCTTCACCACCGGCGCGGATACCGGCTCGAAGAGCGCGATGATCGAGGTCTGGCCCGGGCGGAGCGTCACCTTGCCCGGCACCGTGTACAGGTGCGACTCGCCGATGCGCTGTTCCGAGGCCGGCGCGGCCATTTCCATCGCGATGCCCGCCATCGCCTGGTTGCGCTTCATCATCTGGTCGCCCTGCCCGCCGCCCACCTCTCCCGCGAGCAGCTGCAGGTCCGCATCGGCCACGCTCAGCGTGCCTGACTGCACCACCGCGCTACCGGTCACCCGGGCGTCCTTGCCGCCGAGGATCACCTGGTAGCTCGCCTGCCACGCCGCGCCGCTCGTGAAGTACCCGACGCCGAGCGAAGGGAGCGCCTTGGCGCTCTTGAGGGAGAGCCGGACAGTCGGGTCCACGATCACCAGGTCCGCCGGAAAGCGCGGTGCGCCCGGCGCCTGGAAGCCGATGGAGCCGTCGGCGTAGCGATAGCGTTCCGGGTCCACGGCCAGCAGCGTGGCGCGCGTCGTGTCGCTCGCGGCAGGGCCGCGCAGGAAGAGAAGGTCCCGCCCGACGGCGCGGCGGAGTGTGCTTTGCTGGTCGGTGCCGCCGTCGTAGGTGGCGGCCAGAAAGCTCACCGCCGGATCGAGCGGGAAGAGCGAGGCAGGATCGAGGAGGCCGAGGCTCAGCCGCTGGTCGCTGGCGCCCTTGGGCACCGCCACCGGGAGCGTGCGGCGGACCAGGACGCGGCCCGAGTTGTAGATCGTGAGGCCGGTCTGCGCTGAGAGCGGCGCCGCGGCCAGCAGCAGCAGGGCCGCCACCGGAATGCGTCGAAATGTGTTCATCGGGGGAGATACTCCATGGCGATGCGGCTCACGATGCGCCGCATGAGGACATACGTGGCGAGTACCGCGATGGCGCCGTAGATCCGGCCCAGCGCCGGTTCGGCCGGGACCCGGAACCAGACATAGAGCGCCATGAGGAAGGTGGCGCCCAGCGCCACGCGCCCCGCGAGCCGGCTGGCCCGCGCTCCGCGCTTGGCGTGGCACTCGGGGCAGTCGGTGCCCCACTGGAGGCCGAAGATCCGCTTGCCGCAGGTGAGGCAGGGAACGTCAGGCGATCCGCCGGACAACTGCATCGCCGAACTCCGTCGTCGTGGCGGTCCCGCCGAGGTCGCGGGTCCGCACCTGGTCCTGCTCGATGACCCGCGCCACCGCGGCGCGGACCCTGTCGCCTGCCCCGACTTCGCCGACATGGTCGAGCATCATGGCGCCGGCCAGGATGAGGGCGGCGGGGTTCGCCACGCCCTTCCCGGCGATGTCGGGGGCGCTGCCGTGCACCGCCTCGAAGACTGCGGCGTGCGTCCCGATGTTGCCGCCCGGCGCCAGGCCGAGCCCGCCGATGAGCCCGGCGGCCAAGTCGCTGAGGATGTCGCCGAACATGTTGGTCGTGACCATCACGTCCATCTGCTCGGGCCGGAGCACCATCTGCATCGCGGCGTTGTCGATGATCAGGTCATTGAAGGCCACCCGGCCCTCGTACTCCGCCCCCACCGCGCGCCCCACCTCGAGGAAGAGCCCGCTGACCATCTTGAGGATGTTGGCCTTGTGGACCACCGTGACCTTCTTGCGGCCGTTGCGCACCGCGTACTCGAAGGCGTAGCGGATGATCCGCTCGCAGCCGACGCGGGTCACGATGGCCATCGACTCCGCTACCGCCCGCGGGTCGTCGCCCACGCGCACGAAGTGCTCCACCCCCACGTAGAGCCCCTCGACGTTTTCCCGGACCAGCACCAGGTCTACGTTTGGAAACTTCCCGACGCCGGCGATGCTGCGGGTGGGCCGCACGTTGGCGTAGAGCTCGAATTCCTTCCGGAGCGCCACGTTGACGGACCGAAACCCGGTGCCGACCGGCGTGGTGAGCGGGCCCTTGAGGGCCAGCCGGGTGCGGCGGATGCTGTCCACCGTGGCGTCGGGGAGCGGATCGCCGGAGCGGTCCACCGCCGCCATCCCCGCGATTTGCTCGTCCCAGTCGAACTTGACGCCGGTGGCCTGCAGCACCTTCCGGGTGGCGGCGGTGATCTCGGGGCCGATGCCGTCGCCCGGGATCAGCGTGACGACATGGCTCATGGTTCGGCGGTGACCGAGGGGAAGAGGATCGTGAGCACCGAATCCATGGCCGCCGCAGGCGTGGCCCCGGAGGCGATGATGTAGCTGCGGAAGACGACGTCGCCCGCCCGGGTGTCCACGCCCACGAAGTTCGCCCGCGCCTCGACGGCGCCGGTGCTGTCGTGCTGGAAGGAGAACGACGCGGGCACGAAGACGAACCGCCCGCCCGCGATGGCCATCAGGGTGCGGAGGTTCGAGATCATCGGATCGGGCACCTTGACGATCTGCGGGTCGCGGAGCGCGGCCTGCCCCATGTAATCGGGGTCAGCCGCGATCCCGGGCGCGCTGCGCGCGAGGCTCCGCATCTGCTCGGGGAGCTTCCACTTGACCTCGGGGGCCCGGAGCTGCATTCCGTCGCCCAGCATCATGTCCACCCACTTCGTGCTGCTGGCCCGGTCGGTGAACGGCGCCTTGCCGGCGAGCGAGTCTCGCGCCACCACCAGTGTGGACGGCAGCACGCCGACCACCTGCCCGGCGATCCCCAGGATGTTCATCGGGGCCGCGGGCGGCATCTTCTGGTTGGGATTGGGCTTCGGTGCCGGCGTCGTCTGCGCCTCGACCGGATCGGGGCCGACCGGCGCCTGGCTGCCGCCGGCACAGGCGGCGAGGCCGACGAGGAGGAAGAGGCGGGATATATGATTCACGAGGACTCCCTTGTCAGGTAAGTCGCTATTGGACAACGTGATGTACCCCCCCAAGGCCGAACTCCGCCAAGGGGCGTAAGCCGTGGAAATCTAATGGGATGGGGGGGTAGGGGCGAGGGAGCGCTATTCGAGCGAAAGGCCGCCGTCCACGACCAGCACCTGCCCGGTCACGTGGCGGGCGTCGTCAGAACAGAGGAAGGCGATGACCTTGGCGACGTCGGCCGGTTCGGCCACACGTCCCAGGACGCTGTGCTTCTTGGCCCGCTCGACCACGTCGTCGGGCAGCATGCCCATCCGCTCGGTCCGGATGAAGCCGGGGGCGACGGCGTTCACGTTCACGTTCGAGGG
>Ga0116154_10001837_pt1 | contig 16996 bp, 9 predicted proteins | sample AD_UKC030_MetaG_FD_89898 | JGI IMG/M metagenome (GOLD analysis project Ga0116154, IMG submission 89898) | Active sludge microbial communities of municipal wastewater-treating anaerobic digesters from USA - AD_UKC030_MetaG | ecosystem: Engineered > Bioreactor > Anaerobic > Digestate | place: USA...
CGCTTGTGAACCAGATATTAAGCAATCATAACGGCTTAATTACGCTCTCCTCGGAAGACGGTAAAGGAACCACGGTTACCATACTGCTCCCTTCGGTAAAATAAACCCCCCACCCGGCATAGCTGTCAACTTAACGGAGTTTTGTGGACAAAAGTTTCCCCTCCTTTAAAAGGAGGGGAAACGTAAGTTCTTATAAACCTGTTAATTACAGTAATTTTAGTTATAACATATTCCTATTGGGTTGACGGTTATGCCCTCCAGGTTTTTAAGGTCTCGGTAATTTAATAAGTACTCCCCATTTGATTCAGGGGAAAAGCTTCCATTTGAACGGTAAAGGCAACGTGATTAATTCTATTTTAATTAATCTTTAATTGCTATTTAATACCATTCCGGTACTTTAGTACAATACTTTAACCTGTTATCTTAAAACTAACTTTGCCGGCCATCAAATGTTCCGATCGTGCCTTGATCATAAAAGTTTCTAAACTGTAACCAATTAAGATGTCATGCGCAGAAAGCCGAATTATGTACTGGTACTTTTGATCCCTCTTTTCATTTCAGGCTGCCGGACCGGCAGCAAACCTGATTCGCAGGCAGGTCAGGCAGAGATCCATGTACCTGCTCCGGATAATGATTTCTTCCAGGAAATATCAAAGGAGATCGGACTGATCTTTAAACATTCCATCGGGGAGGAGGAGCTGAATAATATAATTGAATCTGACGGCGGTGGTGCAGCCTTCCTGGATTATAACAGTGATGGTTATATTGATATATATGCATGCAGCGGGACATGGATAGAAGGGTTCATAAAGAGTGAAAGACCTGCGGAACTTCCGGGCGGTAACAAGCTATTCAGGAACAGAGGAGACGGGACTTTTGAGGATGTTACAAAAAAAGCGGAGGTGGGCGGACCATGGTATAGTATGGGTGTTTCTTCCGGTGATTTCAATAACGACGGATATCCCGACCTTTATATATGTAACTATGGACCCAATGTCCTTCTTAAAAATAATGGCAACGGTACTTTTACAGATATAACAAAAAAGGCAAATGTCGGAGGAGGTAAAGAGTGCAGTATAGGTGCTGCCTGGCTCGATTATGACAATGACAGTTACCTCGATCTTTATGTCGGGAACTTCCTTGAGTTTGATCCTGAATATAAATACTATTACGCTCCAGACGGTTTCCCGGGGCCGATGGCCTATGATGCCCAGAAAGATGTTCTGTATCATAATAACGGAGATGGCACTTTTGAAGATGTTACTGAAAAAATGGGAATAACAGATATCGACGGAAGAGCAATGGGTGTAGGCGCTGCCGATTATGATGACGATGGCTGGGTAGATATATATGTAGCCAATGATCATACATTGAATTACCTGTGGCATAATGAAGGAGGTAAGCGATTTGTCGATCATGGTACAATGTCGGGTACAGCCTTCAGCCAGGCCGGGGAAGCTACAGTAAGCATGTCGGTTGACTATGCCGATTACAACAACGACGGACATATCGATCTTTTTGTCTCGGATGACACATATTGCTCACTTTATGAGAGCATGGGGAATGGCCTTTTTATAGATAAGGGGATTGCATCAAACATATCGATGGCAGCTGCGCAGTTCGTTGGCTGGTCATCATCCTTTATTGATTATGATAATGACGGTGATGCGGATATCTTCAAGACGAACGGAGCCCTGAAACACCTTTACGGTCAGGAAGATCAGCTGTTTCAGAATGAAGGGAACGGAAAATTCAGGGATGTCTCACTTGAATTAGGTGAATATTTCCACAGGGAACTCGTTGGAAGGGGAGCATGTATAGGGGATTATGATAACGACGGTGACCTTGATATTTTCATTATGAATCTAAATGACTACTCGGTATTCCTAAGAAATAATAAGGGAAACATAAATAACTGGCTCATCATTAAGCTGACAGGCACAGCAAGTAACCGTGACGGGATTGGTTCAAGGGTAAAAGTAACTTCAGGCGGAACAACTCAGACTGCAGTTAAGAGAAGTACTACAGGTTATCTTTCCCAAAACGATCCGCGACTGCATTTCGGACTATTACACAATGAAAGTGTGGAAAAGATCGAAGTAAGATGGCCTTCGGGGAAACTTCAGGCCATTGAAAATGTAAAAGCAAATCAGATCCTCGAAATTACCGAGCCTTAACATTTTTATATGAGAATTAGCAGAATATCAATAACATATCTGTTTATAGTTTTTATAATCTGTCTTTCTTTTACTGTTGTTGGCTGTACGAAGGTAAGATCGGGTATGCTGATAGCAACAGAAGCGAGCTTAAGTTCATTCACACAGGATGGTGTAACTGATCCGGGAAGATACATTACAGGTACAAGAATAATTGCTTTTGATCCGGGAAAGCCTGCAAAGGTCAGGGTATTGACAGGTGATTTTTATTCTGCTGCATATCCTGAAATATCTTATGATGGAAAGCAAATAATCTTTTCAGCTCAGAAGAAACAGGGAGATACCTGGCAGATATGGGAAATGAGCCTGAAAAACCTCCGCTGCAGGCAGCTTACTTTTTTAAGGGAGAACTGTACTGATCCGGCTTATCTGCCGGGCGGAAAAATGGTTTTCAGTAAACTTACAGTAAATGATACTGTCGGAACTGCTCATTGCCTGTATACCGGTAACATCGACGGATCCGATGTCCGGCAGATCACTTTCAGTCCGTGTGATAATTTTGCGACACAAGTTTTGAAAGATGGCCGGCTTCTGACTGTAAGCCGGCAGCTGTTACCTCAGAAAAATAATGCGATGCTCGCTGTTATGCGTCCTGACGGGACCAAGAGCGATATGTTTTACATGAACAAAGGGAAAAGTATTATGGCCAGTGATCCGCGTGAGTCAGTTGACGGCAGGATCATCTTCCTGGAAACAACAGGTAATAATTCCCCGGGGGGATTTCCGGCATCAGTGACTTATAATCGTCCGCTTCACAGCAGGATTGACCTTTCAGCAGGGGAGGAGGAATTTAAATCGGTATTGCCTGTTACATCTGACAGGTACCTTGTGTCGTATCGTAAATCGGGGTCAGATAGATTCGCACTTTATGAATTTAATGCTGAAACAAAGACAACCGGCAGGCTTGTATTTTCCGACCCTGAGTATGATATTCTTGATGTTACTGTTGCTGAGCCTTATGAACGTCCGAAAAAGCTTCCGAGCGAGGTCGATTTGCAGGTTAAGACCGGCCTGCTGCTATGTCAGGATATAAATTTCACAGGTTACACTGAAACCCGGGAAGGTAATGCAGCCGGGCGGATAGAAGTAATGGGTGTTGATACGACGTATGGTGTGGTTGATGTTGAAAGTGACGGATCCTTTCAGTTAAAGGTTTTATCGGACAAGCCTTTCCGTATACGGACGATTGACGGATCCGGTAAAACAATTAATGGTCCGGGCTCCTGGCTATGGCTCCGGCCTAATGAGCGGAGGGGATGCATAGGATGTCACGAAGACCCGGAACTTGTCCCGGTGAACAGGGTCTCACTTGCTGTCAAAAAACCTCCGGTGATAATCCCGGTCCATATTACTACTATTAAGGAGAAAACTGTTGAACTGGAATAGAGATGAAGAGATATCTTAAACTGTCAATAACTGCAGTTCTGATTCTTGCTGTTGTAGCGCTGATCTATCCTCCGTACAGCCGGTGGGCGCGTGATCATGTAAATAAAATTACCGCGACCACAGATCATCCGGTCAGATGCGGATCATGTCACCTCTACCTGCAGAAGCCAGGCTTTATTTCAAAACTGGTTAATGCAGAATACCATTCTCCTTTTAATCTGGCTGTTTCAGAAGACGGCAGATCGTTATACGTTGTAGCGGAAGAGAGTAATAAATTGCTTGTGGTTGACAGAGAGTCCCGCAAGATAACTCATGAAATAGGAGTAGGTGTGCGTCCTCACAGCATTGTTATTGACAGAGGCGGAAAGACAGCCTATGTAAGCAACCAATGGTCAGATAACGTATCAGTTGTGGACCTTGCTTCCTTTCATGTAAAGGAAGCCCTGAAAACCGGAAACGGACCGGCAGGTATTGGACTGAGTAAAGATGAACAGAGCTTGTTTGTCGTTAATTCATTTTCTTCAGATATATCGGTTATTGATCTGAAGACCAGTTCGGAAAGGAAGAGGCTGACAGCCGGTAATAATCCAACCGGTCTGCAATCTTCTCCTGACAGAAGTATGGTATACATAACAAGCCGTCGTACGCTGTCAAAGCCTTTCGATGATACTATAAGGTGTGAACTGACTATCCTGAGTGACGGAAAACAGAGAATATCTGCCAGAAAGGACATCATTTCGGCTTATATGATGGAAAATATTGCATTTACGCCATCCGGAGATCTTGCGCTGATGCCTGTGGTAAGGCCCAAGAATAATGTTCCGACCATTCAGATCGAGAGAGGCTGGATGATGACCGGGGGAATAGCGGTAATAGAAATGAAACCGGAAGGGAGGATAGCTCAACTGCTTTTGGATGAGCCGAATGCCTATTATGCTGATCCCTTCGATATCTCGGTTACACCTGACGGAAAAACTGCTTTTGTTTCACATGCAGGATCAGATTGTATTTCAGTAGTTGATATTGATGCTGTAAGGGAAATAATGGCCGGATCGACAGATGAGCTGCTGGAACAGTATGCACATCATCTTGGTATCAGCAGCCGTTTCGTAATAAAACGTATTCCCACGGGTGCAAATCCCAAAGGGCTGGCAATATCGCCAGATGGCAAGGAACTGTACGTGGCAGAACATCTGGACGACCGGATAGGCATAGTTAGCACTGAGACTCTTGAAATGAAGGAAAGGATCGATCTTGGCGGCCCCCGGAGAACAACAGTAAACCGCCGGGGAAGACAACTGCTGAACAATGCGGGAGGAACTTTTCAGAACCAGTATTCCTGTTTTACATGTCATCCCGACGGCCATGAGGACGGGCTTGTTTATAATATGGCTTCGAAGGATATGGGCCGTAATATGACAAATACACAATCGCTGAGAAATATCGGTGACACACCTCCATATAAGTGGAATGGTAAAAATCAAACAGTTTATAAGCAGGACGGGATGCGTTTTTCGACAGTGCTGACACGAAATGAGCCATTCAGCTACAGGGATCTGGACGCACTAACCGCATATATTATGACAGGAATACCGAATCCTCCGAATCTTCTTTATAATCCTGCCGGAGAACTAACTGATGCACAGAAACGTGGGAAAATGATATTCGAAAGGACACATGATTTTGCCGGTTTTGAGATACCGGTTTCAAACCGATGCGTGACCTGCCATCCCGCGCCATTTTTCACCAACCTTCAGATGGTTGGTGTCGGAACTCTTGCCGCCAGCGATGATTCAATTCTGTTTGATACACCGCATCTGAATAATATTTTTGCTTCTCCGCCATATCTTCATGACGGAAGGGCAGCCACACTCGAAGAAATCTGGACTATTTACGGTAAGACGGAAGAGCATGGCGCGGTAAATGACCTTACAAAAATACAGCTTAATGAGCTGATAGAATACCTTAAATCGCTCAGAGATCCTGATTACGAGGATGGCAGTAATAAAACGCTGAAAGCGGCATTTGGAAATAAATAAGCATAAACATTTTTTCCTATGAACAGTAAAACATACAAATACATAATTGCATTCTCAATACTTGCTTTATTGATTGTTACAGGGCTCTTATTGATAAGAAACCCCGCTGAAACGGAGAATATTCCTGTTAATAAGAATCAATCTGTCATTGAGGATTACCGTAACAGCGGGGACAGGTATCCGGGAAACAGCTCACAGGTAATTAAAGAAGCGGGAATGGTTCCTGTATACGGTAACTGGCGTACTTTTACCACAAAAGACGGGCTCCCTTCCGACAAGGCTTATACCGTGAGGATCGACGGTGACCGTGTACTGGTCGGAACACATGACGGTATGGCTGTATACGAAAATGAAAAGTGGAAAACCTATACCACAAAGGACGGACTAGCCCATAACGGTGTGGTGTCAGTTGATGTGGACGAGCTGACCGGTGATGTCTGGATCGCGACACTTGGAGGTCTGAACCGCTGGTCGGGCGGTAAATTCGAAACCTTCAACCAGTTAAACAGCGGAATGCCAAACGATCTTGTTTACAATGTCTTTTGTTACGGTGCTCACATCTGGGTGGCAACAGGCGGAGGCGCAGGTCATTACGATACCCGGACAAGACAATGGGAGATATTCACTGAAATGAATGCTCCGATGCACGAACCATGGACCTACGCTCTGTCTGCAGGGGACGGGAAAGTGTGGATTGCAGCATGGGGAGGCGGTGTGATTGAATATAATACGGAAACATCACAATTCCGGGATTATGTCGATCCCGACGGTTTCATGGAAATAGACCTTCAGCCGGACGACGGTGTGATCCATGATATTACCACGGCAACCGCCTATTCAGACAGTATTTTATGGGTTTCAACCTATTTCGGAATGAGCCGGTATGACGGGAAGAACTGGAAAGGTTATTTTGATCATGACAGCGGACTGGCAAGTAATTTCATAAATTTCATAAGAGCTGAGGGTAAAGTCGTATTTGTTTGCTGCGATAACGGATTAAGCAGTACAGACGGCACAACCTGGGTCACTTATAAAAAAGACGATGACAGTGAAAACGGGAAAGCAATAATAACTTATGGTACTGAAAAGAAAGAAATTCCGCTTTCGCCTTCAATTTCACATAATTTCATAATCGGCGTGGATGCCTGCGGTGATTTCCTGTGGGCTGCCACATCCAAAGGCGTTTGCAGGGGTGAATTGATTAAATAAAATCAAAAATTATGATAACAACTTCCAGGATCAGACTAGCTCACCTGATAATATTTCTCCTGCCTGTTTTTTCAATCCTGTCAGGGCAGGAAAAGAAGACTAATTATGGCAATATCCCGGATGAACTGGTTGCCTACGACAGGTACCAGAAGGCATATAAATACCATTTTCTTGAACCGATAAAATTCTACGGAGCCGGCCGTGAAAAAATTCCGCCGGCCGGTCTGAAAGAAGTAAGGATCGGATTTCTTGGTCCTCTTGAAGGTTCAATAATCGTTACCCTTGGTAAACAGATGCTCCAGGGATCAATGCTTGCAATAGAGGAAGCCAATAAAAAGGGAGGTTATAAAGGCATCCCGTTCAAGCTGATGGTCCATAATGATGTCGGATTGTGGGGAGCAGCAGCAAATGAGATCGTTAAGATGGACGACGAGGGAGTGTGGGCATGGGTGGGTACAATTGACGATGTCAATTCGCATGTTGCGATCAGGGCAACACTGAAACTTGAAATACCGGTCATTAATCCCGGTGATCCTGATCCTACATATACCGAGACAAATATTCCATGGGTATTACGCAACATTCCGGATGACAGGCAGAGCAGTTATGCCCTTGTTAAAATGATTTATACAGATAAAGGGTATAAGAGAGTTGCAATGATGAGGGCAAACAACAGGTATGGCAGGGTTGGTACAATGCATTTTAACAGGTCTGCAACTAGAATTGGCTTCCCTCCGGTAATAGAAGAGCGTTTCAATGATCTTGAAACCGATTTCAGACAACAGCTTGAAAGGATAAAAAAGATAAATCCGGATGCAATACTTGTCTGGGGAAATGCAAAAGAATCAGGTCTGATAGTAAAACAGATACGGGAAATGGGAATGACCCAGCCTGTCTTCGGATCCGACAGGATGGTAAACCCTGAATTCCTCGAAACGGCCGGGAAACATTCTGAAGGAGTTGTTACTACCTGTCAGTACAACCCGGATGCCGATGAACCGAAACTGAAAGCTTTCAGGGCAAATTATACCAAACGTTTCGGTATGGAGCCGAACGTTTTTGCCGCTCATGCCTATGATGCCGTTAATATGATAATTGCAGCAATACATAAAGTCGGATTGAACCGTGTACTTATAAGGGATATCCTTACCGATCTTAAAACTTTCCAGGGTTACAGGGGCGTTACAGGTGTTGTTATTTTTGATGGTGCCTTTAATAACTTAAGGCCAATTTATATGGCAAAAGTCAGCAACGGCAGATTTGAATTTTCTCCTGCTCCCAGATATGAACAGGAAAATGTTATTTATAAAAAAGTTAATGTTGGTTATTAAAACTAAGGAAAAGGAGAAATGGAAGGGAATTTAAATAATGACCCTGCAGGTGTTGAAGGATGTGCCGTTCCTGTAAGGGTTAAAAAAAAGGCTAAAGCTGACTCTTCAGTTATAGACGTCAGCGGAATACCGGTTGGTACGGGTGCTCTTACAATTATTGCAGGTCCGTGTGCTGTTGAGAGTTATGAACAACTCCTGGAGACGGCGAAAGCAGTAAAGAATGCGGGAGGCGTTATTCTGAGGGGCGGGGCGTTCAAACCCCGTTCATCACCATATAATTTCCAGGGACTGGGTGAAGCCGGGATAAAAATGCTTGCTGATGTCAGTAAACAGACAGGATTGCCTTTCGTGACAGAGGTAATGGATACACGAATGGTTGAATTTGTTGCAGGATATGCCGATATGCTCCAGGTCGGATCACGGAACATGCACAATTATCCGCTTCTGATCGAGGTGGGTAAAACCAGGAAACCGGTTTTGCTTAAACGTGGAATGATGGCTACAATAGAAGAATTCCTCCTTTCTGCAGAATATATCCTTAACCAGGGTAACGAAAATGTTGTTCTTTGTGAGAGGGGAATAAGAACATTTGAAACAACTACCCGTAATACTCTGGATCTTAGTGCTGTTCCAATGCTGAAGCATCTGACGCATCTGCCGGTGATAGTGGACCCCAGTCACGGAACAGGTCACAGATGGATGGTACCGTCGATGGCAAAAGCATCGGTCGCCGCCGGAGCCGACGGTCTGATAATGGAAATTCATTATAAACCCGAAGAGGCCTTATGCGACGGACATCAGTCGCTGAGCCCTGATGAATTTTCTCTTCTCATGACCGATCTGAAAAAGGTGGCAAAAGCAATTGGAAGGGATCTGTTATAAGAAATCAGAATGAGGGCCTCCGGATATTTTACCCCCCAACCCCCCTGTGGGGGCTTTGGGCTGAAACCCCTTGTAAGAATCTTCCTGGTCATTATAATAATCTTTTCTGTAACCAGGACGATCATATTTTGCCAACCGGTAAAGATAGGTTTACTGGTGCAGGACAGCAGTTGCAGATCGGCGATCAGGGGAGCGGAAATAGCTGTCAGGTCAGTCAATGAAAAAGGCGGAATGAACGGTAATCCTTTCAGCCTGGTCGTACGTTCGATGGAAGGCCCATGGGGAACAGGATCCAAACAGGCTGTAGGCCTTATTTTCAATGAGAAGGTATGGGCCCTGCTAGGATCACACGACGGAAGAAATGCACATCTTGTGGAACAGGCAGCAACGAAATCAACTGTTGTTTTTATTTCCGCCTGGTCAGGCGATCCGACACTCTCCCAGGCATTTGTTCCCTGGTTCTTCAACTGTGTTCCAAATTATGACCGGCAGGCCGAAGCACTTGCAGGAGAAATTTATGAAAAACGGAAGTACAACAGTATAGCTGTTATTTCTGATAACGACTATGACTCCAGCCTTTTGCTGAAAGCTCTGCTACAGATCACTACACTGAAAGGTATGATCCCGCCGGAACAATTTTCCTGCGGGAACCTTAAAAATAATGCCGGAAATCTTAAAGAAAAGGTTTTAAACAGGGGATTTGATTGTCTTATACTTTTTTGTGATCCCCTGAATACACTGGCAATATTAAGGGCGGTAAGGAAAATAAATCCTGAAATTCAATTGTTCGGATCACTCATCATCCTGAATGAAGATATCCTTTCTGAGGATGAAATGAATGAGGTTGAAAAAGAAATTCATATTATTTCAACAATCAACCCGGAATACGGTGAAACCAACTTTTCCAGGCAATATTTTAAAATGTACGGGGTTTATCCCGGATTGGTTTCCTCTTTTTCATTTGATATGGCTAATGTACTGATAAATGCCATATTGAAGGCCGGGTCACCTGACCGGGAAAAAATTCAGGAAGCCCTTTACAAGACGAATTATAATGGGATAACGGGTTTGATCCGTTTTGATGACAAAGGTAAAAGGGAAGGGAAAGCTTTTATTTTCTAAATTTGCTCAGAATTACTATTCTTTAAAGAATTAATCTGATGCAGATAATCAAGGCGGGTTTTTTTTGTACGATGTTCGTCTTTCTGTTTACCGGATGCACCTGGTCACAGAGCCGTGACCAGGAGAAGGCACAGGAACTTATCACAGTCAGAACCCTTGGTCTGGCTTATCTTGAGGAGTTCAAGCTCGAAGAGGCGGAACAGCAGTTCCTGAGGCTTATCAAGCTGGCCCCGAAGGAAAAGCTGGGATATGCAAATCTTGGGCTGACATATCTCAGGATGGGAAAATATCCGGAAGCAAAAAAACAGCTTCAGAGAGCCATAAGGATCGATCCGAAAGATCCTGATACACGTCTGATACTTTCCACTGTTTACCAGATGAATAATGAACAGGATCTGGCCATTTCGGAAATGAAGGAGGCGCTCAGGTATTCTCCTTCACATGTAAAAACCCTGTATAATATAACTGAGGTATATGCTACAATGACTGATGCAAATTCTGCCGGCCAGAGGGAGATATATCTGAAAAAGCTGGCCGAAAGCGCTCCGGCAAATGTGGTACCAAGACTTAATCTGACCGATGTGCTTATCAGGAAAGGTGATTTTGACAGCGCTGTCGAACAGATGGAGATTCTTAAAAAACAGTATCCGGAGTTTCCGGCTGAGGCGGGAGATTATTACACACGTACTCTGAAGCTGCTCAGGGCGAAAGACAAGCAAAATGCAGTTACATCCTTTACAATATTCAATAACTTCCTCAAGGTATCGGCTCCGTATCAGGCAGGAATAATGGATCTTAAAGGTCCGGGCGGTTCCCTCGTCGGTTTTCCTCTTATAACTTTCGACCAGTCAACAATTTCTCAGACATCCGATGTCGGGAAGACAGCCGAAGCCGTTCATTTTACAAATGCCACTTCATCTGCAGGACTTGATATCTTAAAATCATCAGGGAGAAGTGCAGCCGGCGACTTAAAATATGCATCAAATGTTGTGACCTGTGATTATGATAATGACGGTGATGTTGACCTTTATGTAAGCAGTTGCCCACCGGGATCCTCACAGTGCAATCATTACCTGCTCAACAATAATCTCGGACGTTTCAGGGACGTTACATCAACCTCCGGACTAAAGCATTCAGGGCGGGAATTCTCTGCGGCATTCGCCGATTATGATAATGATGGTTACTTTGATCTTTATATACTTCGCGAAGGAGGTAACCTGCTTTACCGGAACAGCGGAAAAGGAACATTCGAAAATGTTACTGCCAGATCAAAAGTGGGAGGACAGACTCCGGGGACCATGGCTCTGTTCTTTGATTATGACCATGACGGGGATCTGGATATTTTTGAGGCAGGAACAGGTACAAACAGACTTTACCGTAATAATGCCGACGGTACATTTCTTGAACAGGGCCAGAAAGCAGGTGTTTCCGGGGGAAATGTAAGAAGCAGCGATGCGGTTTTCGGCGATTTCGATGAAGATGGCGATATAGACCTTTTCGTGGTTAATGAAAGCGGAGGAAATACTCTCTATTCAAACCAGCGGCAGGGATATATGAGAAATATTACAGACCAGTCGGGCTTGAAAAATGATGCAGGATCAAGGGCTGTTGATTGCGGTGATTATGATAATGACGGTTATTCCGACCTGTTTGTCCTTTCAGTGAAAGCAGGAAATAATTCCTTGTACAGGAACCTTCGCAACGGAACATTTGAAAAGGATACCAGGCAAAAAACACTTTACAGTAAGCTTCAGAACCTGACAGCTTATGATGCTGCTTTCATCGATTTTAACAATGACGGGTTTCTTGATCTGTTCGTGACCGGTGAAACAACAGTAAAAGGAAGCAAAGGTGTTGTGCTTTTCCTTAATGACGGGAAGGGTATATTCTCAGATGCTTCTGACCGGCTTCCCGGAGATATGATTGCCGGAAACGATATATCGGTTATTGATTACAATGAGGATGGTGATCTTGATATTGTACTGGGAGGAGTTTCAGGTGGCGTTTCTCTTTTAAGAAATGATGGCGGGAATGTTGGGCATTTCATAAATATGAAGCTTGTGGGTTTAAGGACAGGAAGTGCAAAGAACAATTTCTTCGGGATTGGTGCAAAGGTCGAGCTCAGGGCAGGAGACCTTTACCAGACTAAAATAGTGACCGATCCCAGTATTCATTTCGGAATAGGCAACAGGTCGAAAGCCGATGTGATAAGAATAACCTGGACAAATGGTGTGCCTCAGAATATGTTCTTCCCCGAAACCGACCAGTCGATAATTGAAGCCCAGATACTGAAAGGTTCATGTCCCTTCCTTTATACCTGGAACGGAGATGAATATGTATTTGCCAAGGATATCCTCTGGAGAAGCGCTCTCGGAATGCCTCTTGGTATAATGGGCGGTGAAACGAAATTCGGGTTCGCCGATGCTTCCGACGATTATATAAAGATCCCCGGAGAGCTGATGAAACCTGTTGGAGGAAAATATTCAATACAGGTAACAACGGAGCTGTGGGAAGCAATTTATACGGATAAAATAGAGCTTGTTGCAGTTGATCATCCCGGATCAGTTGATATTTATGTTGAGGAACAGTTTACACCTCCTCCTTTCCCGGGTATGAAAATATACAAGGTAAAAGATAAAATATATCCTGTTTCGGCAGTTGATGCAGAGGGAAATGACCTTCTTCCTTTTATCCTCAGGAAAGATGATAATTACATTTCAAATTTTGAGAATGAGAAATACCAGGGGATAACAGAAATGAAAGATCTTATACTTGATCCGGGCGATATGGATGCAGGGAAACAGGTTTTTCTTTTCATGCAGGGATGGGTATTCCCGACTGACGCGAGTATAAACTTCTCACTTACCCAGACAGAAACAATAAAGACAATGGCTCCGGTCATCCAGGTTAAGGATCAGAAGGGAGAATGGGTCAATGTTATTGATAATCCGGGCTTCCCCATGGGGAAAGATAAAACAGTAATTGCCGATCTCACCGGAAAGTACCTTTCATCAGATCACCGCGTCAGGATCAGTACCAATATGCAAATTTACTGGGACGAGATATTTTTCTCCAACGGACAACCCGACAGTCCGCTTGTAACCACAAATTTGCAACCCGTTACAGCCGATCTGCATTATCGGGGATTTTCAAGGCTTTACAGGAAAGGAGGCCGGTATGGCCCTCACTGGTTCGATTATTCCGAAGTTGAAACTTCACCAAAATGGAGGGATCTTACAGGTTTCTATACAAGGTTCGGAGATGTTTTACCTCTTCTTACAGATTCGGACAGCAAATATGTTATTACAAATGCGGGTGATGAGATCACTATGGAATTTGATGCAGGTATTCTGCCGGAGCTGGAAGATGGCTGGAAAAGAGATTTCCTTATCCGCAGCGTGGGATGGGTTAAAGACGGCGACATAAATACAGCAACCGGCAATGAGGTGCTGCCCTTACCCTTCCATGGTTTAAAGAGTTATCCTCCCGCAGATGGCGATAAATATCCCGATGATGAAGATCATCAGAAATACCTTCGTGAATACAATACCCGTGAAGTCAGAAGCGAAAGCTATATGAAAGCTTTCAGGGAACTGAAGATCCCGGAGGCTGAGAAAGAGAATGAATAACCTGGGTGCCGGATTTATAAGAAAATCTCACTTTAATAATTCAAAACCTTTGTGTCCTTTGCGTAATCCTTTGTGCTCTTTGCGGTTAAATTTTTTTCACCACGAAGGGACACAAAGGTCCCGATAGCTCCCGATAGCTATCGGGACGGGATCACAAAGTAACACAAAGGAAGACAGTAAATTAAGAACATATTAGACAGACTAAATGAATTTTCTAAAAACAATCAATTCAGGATCAGTAATTTTTGTACTGCTTTCAGCCATAACTATTTCCTGTGGGGAAAATATTAAATATACAGATGTGACTGTCGATGCCGGCATAGGTTTCAGATATAATTTCGGCGATCATAATTATGAAAATATTATAGAAAGCAGCGGATCGGGTGTTACCGTGTTTGATTATAACAATGACGGTCTGATGGATCTCTTCATGATGAACGGCACTTACCTTGAGGGTATATCAAGCGACGACGGACTGGTTTTTAAAGATACACCGGATAATCTTTACAGAAATAACGGTGACGGGACATTTACCGATGTGACAAAAGAGGCAGGCGTTTATGATGTTACCTGGAGCATGGCGGCCGGCCCGGTTGACTATGATAAGGACGGTGATCAGGATCTTTACCTGCTTAATTACGGGCCAAATGTTTTTTACAGGAATAACGGCAACGGAACCTTTACGGATATTACAGATATTGTTGGGCTCCGGGGTCCTGAAAAACTCAACGGTTTTACAAAATGGAGTATAGGAGTGGTTTACTGGGATTATAACGGTGATAGCCTTATTGATGCAATGGTTGGCAATTTCCTTGCATTTGACAAGTCAGTCGAATCTCCCTCATCTCCTTTAATTATGCCCCATCCTACTCAATACAGAGGTCAGGCTTCAATGCTTTATAAACAGCAGCCTGACGGTACTTTTAAAGATGTGACAAGAGAAATGAATCTTTGGTATCCCGAGTCCCGTTGTATGGGTCTGACAGTTTTTGATTTTGATGATGACGGGATACTTGATATTTATCAGGCAAATGACCATCACTTCAATTACCTCTTCAAATACAAGGACGGGAAATACGAGGAGATTGCTGTTCCCGCGGGAGTAGCTTCAAACAGCAAGGGAGTCGGAGCCGGGTCGATGCATGGAACCATAGGCGATGTTGACGGGGATCTTCTTATAGATATCCTTGTTTCTGATCTTGATTACGGAGCGCTTTACAGGAACAGGGGAAACGGTTTTTATGAGGATATTACCCGTTCGAGCGGTGTTGAAGTGCCTCTGGCGGGAAAAGGAACCTGGGGTACAGCCCTTTTCGATTATGATAACGATGGAGATCTCGATATCTTTGCTGCAAACGGAAACGGTGAGGAACTTATTCTTCAGTACCAGCTTCTTCTCGAAAATGACGGAAAAGGACATTTCACGGATGTGGGACAGAAACTTTGCGATTATTTTAAGGTTAAACGCTCAGGACGGGGTATGGCTGTCTGGGATTATGATAATGACGGGGACCTTGACATTATCGTCTCACATGTCGATCTCGAAGCCACACCTGCATTGTTGAGAAATGACGGAGGTAACAGAAACCACTGGCTCGGTGTTACCCTCAGGAGTCCCAAAGGACCCGGCCCGGCAATCAGTGCAAAGGTGACGGTTACAGCGGGACAACTTAAGCAAAAGCTGATAAATCAGTGGGCAACAGGTTATCTTTCAAATAATGATCCGCGTCTTCATATTGGCCTCGGAAAAGAGAAGAAGATAGACCTGCTTGAAATTGAATGGTCTGACGGTGTTAAGGAGGTCCTAAGGGATATAAAGGCTGACAGGTATATTACTATTGTGCAGGGGGAAGGGTTGCTTGAGTAAGTGCCTGAAGTTCATAAAGTGCCTAAAGTGCCTAAAGTGCCTAAAGTGCCTAAAGTTAGTGAAGTGAGTGGAAGAATAGGTCTTGGAGGGTGCGTGATGGTTAAGTTGTTCATTCGGGGTTCAGGACATAAGCAGCAATACCGAAATTATTTATACCGATAAAAAGATGAAGTTTCCCTTTGACAGGAAGAGTTTTCAGTGACCTTACATCACCAACGATTATAAATCCCGATTCGGTCTGGGGGACATATCTGAAATTTCCCTTTCCGTCGCCTTCATACAACTGGCCGTAGTTTGCATCCATAACTCCAAGCCTTACACACATTGCATTCTGATTCCCTGCAAGTATCATGTCCTTGTTGCCGTCGTTATTATAATCGAGGATCCCGATGGCATGAACAGGTGCAAACTGGGCCTGAACCGGGAGTGACCTCTTTTCGAACCTGCTTCCGGAATTAATGAAGAGGACTGTCCTTAATTCAGTAGCAGTCAATATAGTAGCAGAAGCCAGGTCTTCGGGTGAAAAGACATCGGTCAGCTTTGCATTCGCGTAAGAGGAATAATCGGGAAATTTCCTGCGGAGAGTATTTAACTGGGTGAGTAATTCATTCCGGCTGGGGAATGGATAGGATATACCGTCAACATAATATGAAAGGATGGGATCAACGGAGCCGTTATTGTCAAAATCACTGAAGGTCATTGTTACCGGTTCTTTTTCAGAGCCTTTTATCTGGGAATTGGTACCGTAGTTACCGGCAATTATATCCATATCACCGTCGTTATCAATATCGGAAACTGCCAGTTTGTTCCAGAATCCGGTTTCGGGAGTTTCAAAATATCTGTCAGTTACTTCAGGGAATGATCTGCCTTTTTCGTTGAGGAAAACACGTATTGGCATAAATTCACCTGCTGTGATGAGGTCGGGCCATTCATCATTATTCAGATCTGTAAAGACAGCATCGGTTATCATTCCTCCTGATTCCAACCCCGGTATCAGGTCATTCAGTGTATTTGTGAACTTTCCTGAACCATCATTAAGAAGAAGCCAGCTTTCAACGGGTTTGGGATATTCGCCCGGTATCATCCTTCCGCCGATGAAAAGATCAACGTCGCCATCCTGATCAACATCAGCAGCCGTAACGCATGATTTTGATGCCAGCATCTGAGGAAGTCTTCCCTCTGATCTTTCGAATATACCGCTGCCATTATTAATATACAGCCTGTCCTGCAGCGCTTTGTTCCCACGTCCGTAATCGTGATATCCTCCGCTGGCAACATACAGGTCCATATCTCCGTCCCCGTCAGCATCAAAGAA
>Ga0116154_10001838_pt1 | contig 16991 bp, 14 predicted proteins | sample AD_UKC030_MetaG_FD_89898 | JGI IMG/M metagenome (GOLD analysis project Ga0116154, IMG submission 89898) | Active sludge microbial communities of municipal wastewater-treating anaerobic digesters from USA - AD_UKC030_MetaG | ecosystem: Engineered > Bioreactor > Anaerobic > Digestate | place: USA...
AGGATCGAGCCTTCGATCAGCGCGTTGGTCGAGGTCTTCAGCGCCTTGTCCACGATTTCGGTGCGGTCGTACACCGCCTTCAGCTCCACGCCCTTGGGCAGCGCGGCCTGCGCGACGGCAAGCTTGTCCTTGACCGCCTTGACGACGGTGGCGGCGTTCTCGTTGATGCGCGCCAGAGCGATGCCGAGCACCACCTCTTCGCCGTTGCGCGTGACCGCGCCGAAGCGCACGGCAGGCGCTTCCTTGACCTCGCCGATGTCGCGCACGTAGATCGGCGCGCCGTTGCGCTCGGCGACGACGATGGCGCCGATGTCGGCGGCGTTGCTCACCAGCCCCAGGCCGCGCACCAGGTACTGCTCCACGCCGACGTTCAGATACTGGCCGCCGACCTGCTTGTTGTTGGCCGCGAGGCGCTCCATCACCTCCTTGAACGACACGCCGTACTTGACCAGCTTGCGCGGGTCGATCTGCACCTGGTACTGCTTTTCGTGCCCGCCCCAGGTGGTGACGTCGTCGACCCCCGGCGCGGTGCGCAGGATCAGTCGCACGGTCCAGTCCTGCAGCGTGCGCAGGTCCATCGCGCTCAGCTTCTTGTCAGCGTCAGCGATCGTGTACCAGAACACCTGGCCCAGGCCCGAGCTGTTGGGACCGAGTTCCGGCTCGCCATAACCTTCGGGCAGCCGGCCCTTGACCTCCTGCAGCTTCTCGCCCACCAGCCGGCGAGCGAAGTAGATGTCGACCTTGTCCTTGAAATACACCGCCACGTAGGACAGGCCGAACAGCGACACCGAACGCACCACTTCCACATCGGCCAGGCCGGCCATCGCGGCTTCGATGGGCACGGTGAGCAGCCGTTCGATGTCCTCGGCGGCGACGCCGGGGGACTCGGTGTAGATGTTCACCTGGGCCGGCGTGACATCGGGGAAGGCGTCCACCGGAACCTGGCGGTAGGCCATCACGCCCAGGCCGACGAGTACCGCGAAGGCGACCAGCACCAGCACCTTGTAGCGCAGGCTGGCATCAACGATTGCATTGAGCATGGTGGGTGATCCTTGTTCTCAATGCCCGTGGCCGAGCTGGGATTTCAGCTTGCGTGCCTTCAGCGCGTAGGTGCCTGAGGTGACGACCTGGTCGCCGGCCACCAGACCCGACTTCAGCACCGTGTGCCCACCGACGCGCTCGCCGGGTTCGACCTCGCGCGTCTCGTAAGCGCCCTGCGCGTAGACGAAGACCGTCGGCTTGCCGTCCATCAGCACGATGGCCGGGTCCGGCAGTGAGATCGACTCGCGCTTGTCGCCGGCCACCTCGATGCTGGCGGTGGCGAACATTTCGGGCTTCAGCCGGCCGTCGGCATTCGCAACCTCGATGCGCGCCGCGACCGTGCGCGTGTCCTTGGCCAGCGACGCGGCGATGTGGCCGACGCGACCGCTGAAGACCTCGCCCGGATACGCCGGCACCGTCACCTTTGAGTTGGCGCCGACGCGCACCTTGGCGAGCGCGGCTTCCGGCAGGTCGGCCTCGATCCACACCCGGCTCAGATCCGCGACGCGAAAGAGCGGCTCGCTCGGGCTCGCCAGTTCGCCCAGTGTCGCCTTCTTCTCGATCACCGTGCCGGCAAACGGCGCGGTCACTGCGAAGGCCGAGACCGCCGTGCCGCTGGCGGCGGGCGAGCCGCCGAGCAGACGCAGGCGGTCGGCCGCGGCGCGCAGCGCGGCCGCAGCCTTGTCGCGGTCGGCCTTGGCGCGCAGGTAGTCCTTGCGCGGAATGATCTCTTCGGCGTTGAGCGCCTCGGCGCGTTTGAAGTCGGCCTCAGCGATGCCGAGTTCGGCCTGTGCCTGCACCCAGGCAGCGTGCGCTTCGCCCACCGCCACACTGTCGAGCAGGGCCAGCGTCTGGCCGGCGCGCACCTTGTCGCCGAGCTTTGCCGGCACAGAAGTGATGCGGCCTTCGATGCGCGCCGCCACATGGGCCATCCGGTCGGCGTCGGGGCGGATGGTGGCGGTGACGGTGAGCGTCTCGCCGAGTGCCTGCGGCTTGACTTCCTCGACCTTGATGCCGGCACGCGCAGCTTCTTCGCTGGTCAGCGTCAGCTCGGCTTCGGCCTCGCTGTGCTCTTCCTTCTTCTCTCCGGCATGTTCGTCCTTGGCGCCGCTCTTGCCGCAGCCGGCTAGCGCGAGGGCAAGCAGCAGGGCGGTGGCCGCCAGGCACGCCCGCAGGCGGCCGTCCTTCAGTTCTGTGGTGTTCATCGTGCGCTTCCTTGTTGCGGCCAGCCGGCCGCGGATTCGAGTTCGATCCGGGTGATGTGCATCTCGGCCAGCAGGTCGATGAGCTCGCGTTCGGCGTCGATCGCCTGGCGGTTGACGATTAACTGGTCGAGCAGTCCGATCTGTCCGGCCTCGCGCGACTTGGCGGAGAGCTGCTGGTTGTCGGCAGACGCCGGCACGAGCACGCGCTGCAGGCGGGCAACGCGCTCGCGCTGGCTGGCCAGCCGGCTCCAGAGTTGGCGCACACGCACCTCGTTGTCGCGCAGCGCGCTGGCGCGTTCGAGCTCGGCCTGCGTCATGTCGGTCAGCGCCTGGCCGATGGCAGCGTCGTTGCGCTTGAAAAGCGGCAGCGGCAGCGACAGCGAGACGATCGCCAGGCGCTCGCTGCCGTCGCTCGGGCCTTCGCGGCCGACGTGCACGCCGACCGTGACATCCGGGTTGCGACTGGCCCGCTCGACGCCGAGCCGGGCGCGAGCAGCCTCTTCGCGTGCCGCGAGGGCACGCTGCCGGGGCAGGTTCTGTGCCGAGGCGAGCAACTGCTCCAGCTTGTAGGGCAGCGGGCCGTCGAGGTTCGCGCCGAATTGGCCGGCGACCTCCGGCAACGCCGAGGGCGGCAGGCGAAGCGCGCTGCCGAGCTCGCTACGCGCGTCGATCAGCCGCTCGCCGGCCAGCGCCAATGCGTTGCGCGCGCGTTCGGCCTCGACCAGCGCCACGTTGGCATCGAGTCGCGTGTCCTCGCCGGCCGTGCGGCGCTTGGCGACTGCCTGTGCTCCGCGCTCGAACAGATCCACCGCGCGCTGCTCCAACTGCACGCGCTGCCGTGCCGACAGCACGGCGAGATAGCGCGTCGCGGCTTCGACGCGGGCCTGGCGGCGGGCGTCGTCGATCTCGGCGCGCAGCGCATCCAGCCCGGCGGCGGCAGCTTCGCGGCGTTTCGCTTGCTGCCCGCCGGTTTCGAAGGGCTGGGAAATGCCGACACTCCACTCGTTCCACGAGTTTCCGGTGGCATTGGCGCGGCGGCGTATGGCTTCGGTACTGAGTTCGGGGTTGTTGAACAGCAGCGCGGCGGCTTCGCGGCGCGTGCCTTCGGCGGCTGAGAGCTGCGCCTCGCGGGCGAGCACGGACGGGTGCGCGGCCTCGGCGAGGCGCATCGCCTCGTCCAGGGTCAGCGCTGCGGGGGCGGCTGCGAGCTGGGCAGCCGCAGGCTTTGCAATGGCGGCCAGCACGAGGGCCAGCGCCACGATGGGCAATCGCATCGAATCATCCTTCTTGTCTCACGACAACAAAGCGATTCGGCAGGCGAAGCAGTGCGGTGTCAGCGGGGAAGCAGACCGAACTCGACCTCGCTGCCGAAGCGCGCGGCAGCGGTGAGTCAGACGATGTCGGGGCGCTCCGGCCCGGAAGGGCTATGCGATCGGTAGCGTGGCGCGGGCGGTTCGTGCAGCAGGTCGCGCGGGGCACCGTGCAATTCGGCCGCAGGAAGCGGCAGCGTTGCCGCTGCGCTGCCTTGGCAGCTCGCGCAATCGGTGTGGTTGACGCTCTTGCCACCGCCATCGTCGCCGGCCTGGGCGACGTCGCCGCCGTCCTGATGCACGTGCTGATGATGTCCCGGGTGCTTGCCCGCAGCGGTTGCGGCTTCGTGGGCGCAATAGGGCGCGGCCGCCGCCCATGCGAACTGCATCGGCAGCACGAGCAACATGAGGACGACGAGCCAACGACGCATGGGCGCGGATTCTAGCGGCGCGATTCACCAGCCACGCCGGCAAGGGCATCCGCAGGACCGGATACTGCCAACTGATCGACACGTTTAGGATCGTTCGTGCTTCCGGCGCGCAGCAGCCGCAGCCCGTTGAACACCACGAGCAGGCTGGCGCCCATGTCGGCGAATACCGCCATCCACATCGTCGCGTTGTCGAAGACCGCGAGCCACAGGAACACCGCCTTGATGCCGAGTGCGAGGGCGATGTTCTGCCACAGCACGCGGTGCGTCGCGCGCGACAGGCGGATGGTCTCGGCCACGCGCTGCAGGTCGTCGTTCATGATGACCACGTCGGCCGCTTCCATCGCCGTGTGCGTGCCCGCGCCGCCCATGGCGATGCCGATGTCGGCCTGCGCCAGCGCCGGGGCGTCGTTGATGCCGTCGCCGGCCATCGCCGTCAGCCCCAACCGGGACTGCAGCGCCTGGATGGCGGCGAGCTTTTCTTCGGGCAGCAGGTTGGCCTGCAGCTCGGCGATGCCCACCGCCGACGCGATGGCGCGGGCGGTGGCCGGGTTGTCGCCGGTCAGCATCACCGGCGTGACGCCCAGCGCCTTCAGTTCGTTCACCGCTACCGCGGACGAGGGCTTGAGCGTGTCGGCCACGGCGCAGACCGCCAGCACGGCGTCGGCCGAGGCCAGCAGCGTGACGCTGCGGCCGGCCTGTTCGTGCACGCGCAGGCGCGCCTCGATCGCCGGCGAGCATTGGCCGCGTTCCTCGATCCAGCGGTGGTTGGCGAGCACGTAGTCCGCACGCTCGACGTTGGCGCGCACGCCCCGGCCCGCCTCGGCGGCGAAGCCTTGCACCTCGACGGTGACCCCCTCCAGGCCTTGCGCGATGGCCATCGACACCGGGTGGTCGGAGCGCGCGGCCAGGCTCTTGGCCAGCTGGGCGAGCCGTGCAGCATCGACTGCCTCGGTCAACGCGTCGAAGGCCACCAGCCGCGGCTTGCCTTCGGTGAGCGTGCCGGTCTTGTCCATCGCCACCGCGCGCAGCCCTCGGGCCTGTTCGAGGAAGGCACCGCCCTTGATCAGGATGCCGCGCCGCGCGGCCGCGGCCAGGCCGCTGACGACCGTGACCGGCGTGGAGATGACCAGCGCACAGGGGCAGGCGATGACCAGCAGCACCAGCGCCTTGTACAGCGCCTGCATCCAGGGCCAGCCGGCCAGCGCCGGCGCCAGCAGCACCAGCGCCACCGCCAGGGCGAACACGGCAGGGGTGTAGATCGCTGCGAAACGGTCGACGAAGCGCTGCGTCGGCGCGCGCGAGCCCTGCGCCTGCTCCACCGCGTGGATGATGCGTGCCAGCGTGCTGTCGCTCGCCGGCGCGGTGACGCGCATCTCGAGTGCGCTGTCCTGGTTGATCGTGCCCGCGTAGACCTCGTCGCCGGGACCCTTGTCGACCGGGATGCTCTCGCCGGTGACGGGGGCCTGATCGACCGCGCTGCGGCCTTCGGTCACGCTGCCGTCCAGCGGCACGCGTTCGCCCGGCCGGATGCGCACGCTGGCGCCGACCGGCACTGCAGTCGTCGCCATGCGCAGCCAGCTGCCGTCGGGCTGGCGCACTTCGGCGTCCTCGGGAGCCAGCGCGAGCAGGCTGCGGATGGCATTGCGCGCACGGTCCACCGCCCGGGCCTCGATCAGCTCGGCGACGGCGTACAGCGCCATCACCATCGCCGCCTCGGGCCACTGGCCGATGACGAAGGCGCCGCTGACGGCGACCGTCATCAGCGCGTTGATGTTGAGCCGGCCGGCGCGCAGCGCGGCCAGGCCCTTCTTGTAGGTGGCGAGCCCGGCCAGGCCGATGGCGGCCAGGGCGAGTGCCATTGTCGCGATGCGCCACGGCAGCAGGTCCGGCGCGAAGAACGCCAGGGCCTCGGCACCGAGTGCCAGCAGCAGTGCTGCCACCAGACGCCCCAGGCCCGCGACCAGCGGTGCCGCAGTCGCGGGGCCGGCGGCCACCATGGGCTCGGCGGCCGCGGCCACGGGCCGGGGATCGAAGCCGATGCGCCGCATCGCCGCCTCGGCCTGGGCGATGGCCTGCGGCGTGCCGCTCAGGTCGAGCTGCCGCCGGCCGAGGTCGAAGCGCAGAGCGCCGATGCCGGCGATCGCATCGACGGCGCGGCGAATCTCCGACTCCTCGGCGGCGCAGTCCATCGTGGCGATGTGAAAGCGCGTCGTGCCTGCGCTCGCGGCAGCGGGCGGCGCGGCCGGCGCGCTGTCGCAGGCGCAGCCGCCGCAGGATGAGCCGGCCCGCGCCGATGCATTCGAGATGTCCATGCCGCGATTGAAAACCCTGGAGCAGGGTTAGAGTCAAGGGGTCGGCCTCGCGGCCCGCGAACCCCGTTTCCGAAAGGCTCCATGAGCAAAGAGTCCCCCCGCATCGTTGCCTTGGACGCCGCGACGGCGGTGTTCCTGGCTTGGTTCGTCGCCCTGGTAGCGACGGCGGGCGCGCTGTTTCTCGGCGAGGTGATGGGCAGGACGCCGTGCCTGCTGTGCTGGTACCAGCGCATCGCGATGTTTCCGCTCGTACTGGTGCTGGGCGTGGGCGTGTTCGACGCCGATGCGCGCAGCGCCCGCTATGGCCTGCCGCTGGCCTGGGCGGGCGTTGGCCTGGCGCTGTACCACTGCCTGTTGTATTGGGGCGTGGTCAGCGAGGCCGCGAGTCCGTGCCGGCAGGGCGTGTCCTGCGCCGACGCGGACCTGCAGGTGGCCGGCGTCGTGCCCATCCCGTTGATGTCCTTGCTCGCCTTCGCGACGATCCTGGTGCTGCTGTCGTGGAACCGAATGAAAGGGGTCCGTTCATGAAGAGCAAGTGGTTGATGGCGGGGGCGGTCGGCGTGGTCGCCCTGGCGTTCATCGTCGGCGTGGCGATCTACAGGGACCGGTCGGCGCAGCAGGCAGTCACCGCCGTGCAGTCCAGCAGCGAAGCGCTGGTCCGCGCGCATGCGCCGGTGTTCGGCAACCCGCTAGCGCCGGTAACGATCGTCGAGTTCTTCGACCCGTCGTGCGAAACCTGCCGCGCCTTCCATCCGGTGGTCAAGAGCATCGTCAACGCCAGCTTCGGGCAGGTCAGGCTGGTGCTGCGCTATGCGCCCTTGCACGCGGGCTCGGACCGGGCGGTGCAGATCCTCGAGGCCGCGCGGATGCAGGGCAAGTACTGGTCGGCGCTGGAGAAGGCGCTGGCCGACCAGCCGCGATGGGCGGCGCACGGCAACCCGCAGCCCGAGCTGATCTGGGAGTCCATCGCCGACATCGGGCTGGACATGGCCAGGGCGCGCGCCGATGCCGGCAGCCCGGCCATCGCCGACGCGTTGAAGCAGGACATTGCCGACATGCGGGCTTTGAAGGTGAGGGCGACGCCGGGCTTCTTCGTCAACGGCCGGCCCTTGACGGAATTCGGTGACGTGCAACTGCGCGCGCTGGTCGCCGAGGAAGTGGCCAAAGTCCGCAAGCCCTGATGACGCAAGACCGAGACGAGGCGCACCCATGAAGATCGGCGAACTGGCGGCGGCCACCGACACGGCGGTGGAGACGATCCGCTTCTACGAGCGCGAACGGCTCGTTCCGGAGCCGGCCCGCAGCGATGCGAACTATCGCCAGTACGGCCCGACCCATGTGCAGCGGCTGATCTTCATCCGGCGCTGCCGCTCGCTGGACATGAGTCTCGACGAGGTGCGCATCCTGCTGCGCTATCTGGATCGTCCGGCGCCAGACTGCGGCGAGGTGAACGCCGTGCTCGACGAGCACATCGAACATGTCGCCGGGCGCGTGCGCGAACTGAAGCTGCTCGAAACGCAGCTGCGCGAGTTGCGCGCGCATTGCAACTCGCAGCGCAAGGGGCAGCCTTGCGGCATCCTCGAGCAACTCAATGCCGACCCGCGCAGCGCCGAGGGCCCGCGCACGGCGCGATCCGGGCGTGTGCATGTCGGCGCCGTGCACGGCCGGCTGGGCGCGGCGAAGCGCTGACCAGCACTCGCGCGGCGCCAGAGCTGCTCTTGTTGCAGTTCAGCCACCACGGATCCTCTCCACCAGGATAGGATATCCTAATGGCCGTACCGCAATCCCACGTCTCGCACGAGGCTGCCTCCAAGCGCCTCAAGCGTGCCCATGGACACCTGCAGAACGTGATCACTATGTTGTCTCAGGATCGCGACTGCCTGGACGTGGCACAGCAGTTGCACGCCGTCGAGCGCGCCATTGCCGCGGCGAAGAAGCAGCTGATTCACGACCACATCGATCACTGTCTCGACCGCTCCCTGGGGGGCACCGCCGGTTCGTCGCGGCGCGTGCTGAGTGAGTTCAAGGCCATCACGAAGTACCTCTGAGCCTGCCGTTCCCGCTTCCGCCATGACATCGACAGCCCGACAAGCAGAGCACCGCGGTCCGCGCGGCGCGGTCGCGCTGGTGCGCCTGGTGTTGAGCTGGCTTCTGGTCGCCGTGCTGGCCGTCGATCTGGGCACGTCGCCGCTGCACGGCCATCGGCACGACGGCGAGTGGTCGGCCGGGGGAGCGCTGGTGGTGTCGTCGGCGCATGCACACGTCCTGCACGCTCCGGGCAGTGCCGATCTCGGCACCCATGTCGAGCACGAAGACGCACCGGGCTTGTCGCATTCGATCTCGGCCTTGCGCGGTCCGGTCGAAATGATGGCCGACGTGTTCCCGTTGGATGAAGGCGTCGTCGCGGCGCCCTGGCTGGGCACCGAGCCGCGGACGCCACGGGGTGCCGCTGCCTGGCCACCCGACCGGCCGCGGGCAGGCGCCAGCGCCTTCAGAAGCCTGCCGCCCAACGGCAGAGCCCCACCCCTCCACGGCTGAAGCCGCCGCGGCGCCACCCGCGCCGCGTTTGAACTCGCCCTGACATCGGGGCGAGGCCCTCTGTTCGTGGAGTCCCCATGCCCGCCACCCTTCGCCCGTGCGGCGCCTTGCGCGTCGCTGTCTGCCTGTCCCTGAGCGCCCTGCTGGCGCCTGCCCTGGCGGCAGAACCCAAGGCCGAGTTCGCCGTCACGGCTGCGCAGATGCAGACGCTCGGCGTCACGCTGCTCAAGCTCGAACGACCCGCCGCCATCGCCGGCATGGCCTACGCGGCCAAGGTGGTGCTTCCGCCGGGCCAGGAACAGGTGGTCAGCGCGCCGGTGGCGGGCGTGGTGGACCAGATACTGGTCGGCGAGCAACAGGCCGTGAAGGCCGGCCAGGCGCTGCTGCGGCTGAACAGCCCGCAGTTCGGCGAGCTGCAGTTGAAGCTGCTCGAGGCCGCCAACCGGGCACGGCTGTCGCACAAGACGCTGCAGCGCGAGAAGTCGCTGCTCGGCGAAGGCATCATCCCCGAGCGCCGCGTGCAGGAGGCCGAGGCTGCGGCGCAGGACGATGCGGCACGCCAGCGCCAGGCCGAGGCGGCACTGCGGCTGGCCGGCGTCGACGCCGCAGCGATCCAGCGCATCGCCGCCGGCGGTGCGCTGCAGGACGGCCTGGTGGTTCGCGCCCGTGCCGCCGGGGTGGTGTTGGCCATCGACGTCAAGCCCGGTCAGCGCGTGCAGGAAGCCGACGCGTTGCTGCGCCTGGCCAGCCTGCAGACGCTGTGGCTGGACATCGCCATGCCGGCCGACCGCCAGCCGGCCGCCCTGGTCCAGGACGCCAGGGCCGCGGCGATCGAGATCGTCGGCCGCGACGCGCTGGCCCAGCCGCTGTCCGTGGGCGCCATGGTCAGCGACAGCCAGACCGTGACCCTGCGCGCGCGCGTCACGCGCGGTGCGGAGCGCCTCCGCCCGGGCGAGGTGGTGCAGGCCCGCGTGCCCTTCGCCGCCAACGCCGCCGGCTGGGCGCTGCCGCTGCAGGCGGTGGCACGGCAGGATGACCAGGCCTACGTCTTCGTGCGCACCGACAAGGGCTTCGCCGCCCGACCGGTGAACGTGGTGTCGAGCGCCGGCAACGCGGTGCAGGTCACCGGCGACCTGAAGCCGGGGCAGGAGGTGGCGACCGCCTCGGTCATCGCGCTGAAGGCTGCCTGGCAGGGCAAGAGCGGGGGCGAGAAGTGAGCGCCATCCACATGCCGCCTGCCGCGGCCGGAGCCCGGCCATGCTGAACCGCCTGGTGCAATTCGCGCTGACGCAGCGCCTGTTCGTGCTGCTGGCCGCCGTGCTGTTGGCCGGCTTCGGCTGGTACGCCTTCCGCTCGCTGCCCATCGATGCCTTCCCCGACGTGTCGAGCACGCAGGTGAAGATCATCATGAAGGCGCCGGGCATGACGCCCGAGGAGATCGAGAGCCGCATCGCGGTGCCGATCGAGGTCGAGATGCTGGGCATCCCGAAGCAGCGCATCCTGCGCTCGGTGACCAAGTACGGCCTGGTCGACGTCACGATCGACTTCCAGGACGGCACCGACCTGTACTGGGCGCGCCAGCAGGTCGCCGAGCGGCTGAACAACATCATCGGCGACCTGCCCACGGGCATCACCGGCGGCATCGCGCCGATCACCACGCCGCTGGGCGAGATGTTCATGTTCACGATCGAGGCGCCGCAGCTGACGCTGGAGGAGCGGCGCAGCCTGCTCGACTGGGTCATCCGCCCGGCGCTGCGCGCGGTGCCCGGCGTGGCCGACGTCAACGCGCTGGGCGGCAGGGTGCACAGCTTCGAAGTGCTGCCCGACCCGGCCAAGTTGCAGGCACTCGGCCTGTCGATGGCGCAGATCAAGGCTGCCGTCGAGGCCAACAACCGCAACGACGGCGCTGGGCGCCTGGGCGAAGGCGGCGAGGTGCTGCTGGTGCGCACCGAAGGCAGCATCAAGACCCAGGACGACCTGCGCGCGGTGGTCGTGGCGCGCAAGGACGGCAACGCTGTGCGTCTGGGCGACGTGGCAGTCGTGCGCGACGGCAGCACCACGCGCTACGGCGTGGTCACCCAGGACGGCAAGGGCGAGGCCGTGCAAGGCCTGGTGCTGGGCTTGGCGGGCGCCAATGCGCAGCAGGTGGTGCAGGGCGTGAAGGCCAAGATCGCCGAGCTGCAGCCCACGCTGCCGGCGGGCGTGACGCTGAAGGTCTTCTACGACCGCGCCTCGCTCGTCGAGAAGGCCGTGGCAACGGTCTCCAAGGCGCTGCTGGAGGCGACGCTGATCGTGCTGGTGCTGCTCGGGGCCTTCCTTGGCAACCTGCGCGCGGCCTTGTCGGTGGCGCTGGTGCTGCCGCTGGCTGCGCTCGGCACCTTCATCCTGATGCGCGTCTACGGCATGTCGGCCAACCTGATGAGCCTGGGCGGCCTGGCCATCGCGTTGGGCATGCTCGTCGACGCGGCCATCGTGGTGGTCGAGAACATCGTCCAGCACCTGGGACGCGAGACCGCCGGCGGCAAGCTGCCGCGGCTGCACATCGTGCTGCGCGCGGTGCGCGAGGTGGCGGCGCCGGTGGCCGCCGGCGTGCTGATCATCGTCACCGTCTTCCTGCCGCTGCTGACGCTGCAAGGCCTGGAGGGCAAGTACTTCGTGCCGGTGGCGCTGACGATCGTGTTCGCGCTGGCGAGTTCGCTCCTGCTGTCGCTGACGGTGATCCCGGTGCTGGCCTCGTTCCTGCTTCAGCGCGTGGCGCACGCGGAACCCTGGCTGCCGCGCCAGCTGCAGCGTCTGTACGAGCCGCTGCTGGCCTGGGCGCTGAAGCGCCAGCGCCTGGTCTTCGTCGTGGCAGCGGCGTTGCTGGTGCTGGCTGCGGGCGTGTACACCCAGGTCGGCAAGACCTTCCTGCCCGAGATGGACGAGGGCGACATCATCGTCGGCATCGAGAAGCTGCCCTCGGTGAGCCTGGAGGAGACCGCGGCGCTGGACCTGATGGTCCACCAGACGCTGATGCGCAACATCCCCGAGATCACCGGCATCGTCGCGCGCGCGGGCTCCGACGAGATCGGCCTGGACCCGATGGGCCTGAACCAGACCGACACCTTCCTCGTGCTCAAGCCGCGCGAGGAGTGGCAGATGGCGAGCAAGGAGGCGCTGATCGACCGCATCCGCGAGGTGCTGGACCAGATGCCCGGCATCGTCTACAGCTTCACGCAGCCGATCGACATGCGCGTGTCGGAAATGATCATCGGCGTGCGCGGCGACCTGGCGATCAAGATCTTCGGCCCCGACCTGGCGAAGCTCAACGAGCTGGCGGCACAGATCGAGGGCCTGATGAAGACCGTGCCGGGCAACCAGGACGTCTACACGGTCGAGAACGACGGCGTGCAGTACCTGCGGGTGGTGGTCGACCGCCTCGCGGCCGGCCGCTACGGGCTGTCGGTGGAAGACGTGCAGGACGCGCTGCGGGTGCAGATCGAGGGCCAGCGCGCCGGCACCGTGATCGACGGCAACCGGCGCATCCCGATCGTCATCCGCGGGCCGGACAGCGTGAAGGTCTCGCCGGCCGAGTTCGCCGCGCTGCGCATCGCCACGCCCGACGGCCAAAGCGTGCCGCTGGAGACGCTGGCCAAGCTGACCCGCGAAAGCGGCCCGGTGAAGATCGACCGCGAGATGGGCAGCCGCTACAGCGTGGTCATCGCCAACGTCACCGGGCGCGACCTGGTGGGCTTCGTCGACGAGGCCAAGGCCAAGGTGGCCGCCGAAGTCAAGCTGCCCACCGGCTACCGCATCAGCTGGGGCGGGCAGTTCGAGAACCAGCAGCGTGCCGCGGCGCGCCTCGCGCTGGTCGTGCCGCTGGCCATCGGCTTCATCTTCCTGATCCTGTTCTCCACCTTCGGCTCGGTACGCCAGGCGCTGCTGGTGCTGAGCAACATCCCGTTCGCGCTGGTCGGCGGCATCGTCGCGCTGTGGGTCACCGGCGAGTACCTGTCGGTTCCGGCCTCGGTGGGCTTCATCGCGCTGCTGGGCATCGCGGTGTTGAACGGCGTGGTGCTGGTGAGCTACTTCAACCAGCTGCATGCCGAGGGGCACGACCTGCTGACGAGCGTGACCCAGGGCGCGCGAAGGCGCTTGCGGCCGGTGCTGATGACGGCCTCGATCACGGCCTTCGGCCTGATCCCGCTGCTGTTCGCCACCGGGCCGGGCTCGGAGATCCAGCGCCCGCTGGCCATCGTCGTGATCGGCGGGCTGATCACCGCGACGGCGCTGACGCTGATCCTGTTGCCCATCCTGTACCTGCGCTTCGCGCACCCGCGCGCGAGTGCGCGCAACGTGCAGATCGAAGACCTGCTGCCCAAGGAGGCCGCTCATGGCTGACTACTGCCTGACCCTGATCTGCCCGCCCACGGTGGAAGAGAAGCTGCTCGACCTGCTGCTGGCCAATGCCGGCAGCGAGGTGTTCACCAGCACGCACACGCACAGCCACGGCGCAGGCCAGGACCGGTTGAGCGCCACCGAGCAGGTGTTGGGGCGCAGCCGTGCCATGCAGGTCAACGTGCTGCTGACCGACGATGAGCTCGGGCAATTGCGCGAGTTGCTGCAGCGCGACTTCGCCGGTACCGGCGTGCGCTACTGGGCCACGCCGCTGGCCTTCGACGGGGAGTTCGCATGAGGCGCTGCGTTCTGGCCGGCCTGTGGGCCGTGGTCTTCGCCGGCCCGGGCCTTGCGCAGCAGGTGCCTGCGCCCAGGGATCTGCCCGCCACTGCCCAGGCGGCCGCCTGGATCGACAAGGACCCGGCGGTCGTCGAGGCCCGCCGCTCGCTCGCCGCCGCCACGCACGGCGCCGCGGCGCTGGCCGCCGGCACCTACGAGTGGACCGTGCGCGCCGCCGCGCAGCAGCGCCAAGTGCGCGACAGCGGCAACTCCAACGAGTGGGCGGCGCAACTCGAGCGGACGGTGCGCATCGGCGGCAAGGCCGGGCTCGACCGCGAACTGGGCGAAGCGGAGCTGGCGATCGCACAAGCCCGCATCGGCCAGGCGCGGCAAGAGGCTGCCCGGGCCCTGGCCGACCTGTGGCTGGACTGGCTGGCCGCCGCCCGCGCCACCGAACTGCTGAAGGAGCAACTGTCGTTCGCCGAAGCCAACCTCGCCGCGGTCGACAAGCGCAGGCGCGCGGGCGATGCCTCGGTGCTGGATACGAGCGTTGCGCAAACCGACCTGGCCGAGGTGCAGCGCCAGGCGAGCCTGGGCGCCTCCGCCCTGGCCAAGGCGCGCGCGAAGTTGCGCGTTCGCTTTGCCGACGCGCCGCTCGACATCATCGCCCTGGCCGATCCGGCCGAGCCGATGTGGCCCGAGGCCGGCTGGCGCGAACGCATCCTCGGCGAAGCCGCCGCGCTGAAGGCCGCCCAAGGGCAGCTGCGCCGGGCCGAGTTGAGCGCTGCGCGAGCACAGGCGGACAAGCTGCCGGACCCGACGCTCGGGGTCTACACGGCGTCGGAGAACTTTCGCAACGAGCGCCTCATCGGCATCAGCTTGAGCATCCCGCTGACCGGCACGTATCGCGACGAGCGCATGCGGCAGGCACTGCAGGAAGCCGAGGTTGCGCGCGCGGCGATCGACCGTGCGCGCCAGGGCATCGAGATCGAGCTGGCCGAGACGTTTGCCGATGCGGTGGGCAGCGTCGAACGCTGGCGCCTGGTCGAGCGCGGCGCGCAGGCGGCGCGCGAGAGCGCGCGCCTGACGCAGCGCGCCTATGCCCTGGGCGAGGCCGATCTGCAGTCCTTGCTGCTGGTTCGGCGGCAATCGCTGGACGGCGCACGCGCGGCGTTGGAGGCACGGGTCGAAGCGCTGCGCTCGAACTACCGGTTGCTGATTGACGCGCGCCTGATCTGGGACCTGGCAAACGACTGATTGCCGACAGCGCACAGCAGGAGCCTCGACATGAACACGACGCCCATCTCGGCCCCGCCCATCGCCGACGCCACCGGCTGGCGTGCGCTCATGACCCGCGAGCGCTGGATCGAAGTCGGCCGCATCGGACTCACAGGCCTGACCGCCTTGCTGTACTGGCAACAGGCCGTGCCCATCGAAGTGCTGTGGGCGGCGGTGGCCATCGGCCTGTATCCGCTGGTGAAGACCGGACTGCTCGACCTGCTGCGCGAACGAAAGATCGGCACCGAGATCTTCGTCACCATCGCGACGCTGGTGGCGATGCTGGGTGGCGAGACGGTCGCCGGCGCGGTGCTGATGGTCATCATCCTGATCGCCGAATTCATCGCCGAGCTCAACACCGATCGCGCGCGCGCTTCGATCAAGGCATTGATTGGCTCGGTGCCCTCCGTGGCCCTGGTCCGCAGTGCGGCGGGCGAGCGCAGCGTGCCGGTTGCGGAGCTTCGGATCGGCGATGTCGTGCTGGTGCGTGCCGGCGAGAAGATGCCGGTGGACGGCCATGTCGTCGCGGGCCACGCCGCCGTCAACGAGGCTTCGATCTCCGGCGAGAGCCTGCCCAAGGACAAGGAGGCCGGCGCGGGTGTTTTCGCCGGCACGCTGGTCGAAAGCGGTGCCATCGACGTTCGCACCGAGAAGGTCGGCAGCGAGACGCTCTTTGCCAGGATCATCGCGCTGGTGGAAGACGCCGAGGCGCACCAGGCGCCGGTGCAGAAGTTGGCCGACCGCGTCGCCGCCTGGCTGATTCCGGTCGTGCTGGTGTTCCTCATCGGGGTCTACCTCTACACCCGGGACATCCGAACGATCGTGACGCTGCTGATCTTCACGTCGCCCGCAGAACTCGGGCTGGCCACACCGCTGGTGATGATCGCTGCCGTCGCGCGCGCGGCGCGCAGCGGCATCCTGATCAAGGGCGGCCTCTACCTCGAGTTGCTCGCCAAGGTCGACGTCGTGGTCTTCGACAAGACCGGCACCCTGACTGCGAACAACCCGGTCGTCGTGCGCGTGGTGTCGCACGACGCCGACTACCCCGAATCGGAACTCGTCAGGTTGGCCGCCGCCGCCGATCGCCGCTCCGCCCACCCGATCGCGCGGGCGGTGGTTGCCCATGCGGCAAGCCTGCGGCTGGACGTGCCCGAGCCGCAGCAGTACGAGCAGATCCAGGCTCGGGGCGTCAGGGCAAGCGTTGGCGGGCGCCGGCTGCTGGTCGGCAACCCGGCCCTGCTCGCCGAGGCTGGCGTGGCGCTCTCCGAAACCGCGATCGAAGGGGGAGAGACCCGCGTGCATGTGGCCGTCGACGGCCGCCTCGTGGGCGTGATCCTGATCGCCGACGAGGTGCGCCCGGAGGCCCGCGAGGCGCTGGCCGGCCTCAAGGCCAGCGGCGTGAGACGCATCGTCATGCTCACCGGCGACAACGCGGCCACGGCCCGCGGCGTCGCCGATCCGCTGGGCGTGGACGAAGTGCACGCCGAACTGCTGCCCGAAGGCAAGTTGGCCGTCATCGCCGATCTGCAGCAGCAGGGGCACCGGGTGGCCATGGTCGGTGACGGCATCAACGATGCACCCGCGCTCGCCCGAGCGGATGTCGGCATCGCGATGGGCAGCGCCGGGACACAGGCCGCATTGGAGGCTGCCGACATCGCCCTGATGACGGACGACCTGACGAAGATCGCGGCCGCCCGCGCCATCGCCCGACGCGCCTACCAGACCGTGCAGGAGAACCTGTTCGTGGGAGTCGGCGTCGTCCACGTGCTCGGCATCACCGCGGCGCTGCTCGGCTGGATCGGGCCGATCGAGGCAGCCGTGATCCACCTGGGGCCGGACGTGCTGGTGTTCCTGAACTCCGTCAAGTTGCTGAGGGTTCGCATTGCGGGTGCCTGATGGAATCGGTCAGCAAATCGCGATGGCCGGATTTGCGGCGCCACCTCTCCGGAAATTCGATTGATCGCGGCACCCGAGCGCCATTGACTCAGCCAAGCAAGTACACGAGGACACGAACTCCCTGTGCTGCACGAAACCCGTAACCCGTCAGAGACATCGATGCGATCGTCAAGTCGCCGCACCATGATCCTCGGCTTCGCCTCTGTTCTGGCCAGTGGCTGCGGCATCATCGAGAAGCCGCGGCGAGTGAACGACGAGGGCCAGTTCTGCTACCGGCCCGGAAAGAGGCGCAAGCCGACGTGCACTCCGGCACCCGTCCCCCCA
>Ga0116154_10001839_pt1 | contig 16970 bp, 12 predicted proteins | sample AD_UKC030_MetaG_FD_89898 | JGI IMG/M metagenome (GOLD analysis project Ga0116154, IMG submission 89898) | Active sludge microbial communities of municipal wastewater-treating anaerobic digesters from USA - AD_UKC030_MetaG | ecosystem: Engineered > Bioreactor > Anaerobic > Digestate | place: USA...
CCGTAGAGCTTCATCGCGTGGAACATCTCCTCGTGGTACTGGATCATGAGCCAGTTGGCCACGCCCTTGTAGCCGGCCTCGCCCATGCGGGCCGACATGGCCAGGTAGAGGTAGGCCGAGTACATCTCGCGGTTTATCTGCAGGTTGATCCGGTCGGTCATCTTCTTGGAAAGCATGGTCTGGTCTCCTTTTTTAGGCGTCTCGGTCCGATCGCGTCGCGGCTCCCTACCGGAGCATGGTTTGAATATAGCGATTTCGCTATGAATCGACAAACGCGAAAGGCGAGGGAGGCCTAGCGCGAGATCCAGCTCGCGATGTAGCGCCTCGAGCCGCCCAGGGCGACGGGCGGGGCCTCGAGCCGCTTCCACGCGCCGCCCAGCTTCGCCGCGGCGGCGGCCACCTCGACGTGGCGCATCGCGATGCCCATGTCGAGCTCCTGGAGCTTGATCGCGCCGAGCATGTTGTTGTAGAAGCGGCTCTCCTCCAGGACGAGGTGGAGCCGCGCCGGCCCGCCGCGTCGGTCGAGGAGTAGGCGCCAGGGCTGCTTGTTCGAGGCCGAGGGGCCGAAGCGCACCGCCTCGAGGAGCTCGGCCCAGGCTCCCGCCTCGGCCAGGGGGAGCCAGGCTCCCTCCGGGCCCGCCTCGAAGAAGAGCTCGTCCGCCGGCTTGCGGCTCCCGGAGCCGGCCCCGCGGCGGATGAGCTGGTCCCGTATCTTCGAGCCGTCGGCGGCCCTCCCCACCGGGCTCAGCGCGGGGGCGAGCTCGCGCCCGGAGGCGCCGAGGAAGCGCTTGACCAGGCCCCGGTCGAAGATCCCGCCGACCCAGCAGGTCCCGAGGCCGAGCTCCGTGGCGCGGAGGATCAGGCCCTCGAAGGCGTAGCCGAAATCGACGCAGGCGAGCTCGCCTGGCTCGACTATGCCGACGAGGAAGGTCGCGGCCCCCGCGATGACCCCGTAGGTCCCGAGCTTCCTGCCCTTGCCCAGGCCCGCGTCCTCGCGCGCGACGAGGGCGAAGCGGGGTCGGCGCCCGAAGGGCCCGGGCACCGCCTCGGCGAAGGCCGCCTCGAGGGCCCTCGCCTCCTCGGCCGAGGGGGGAGCGCCGTCGTAGCTGCGCACCGAGACGCGGTCGCGGATCGCTTGAAGCGAGAGTTCCATCCTATCTCTCCTTTCGCCCCCGCCCCCCGCCGAGCTCGGCCCAGCGGAAGCAGGAGGCGAGGTGGTCGTTGACCATGCCGATGGCCTGCATGTGGGCGTACATGGTCGTGCTGCCCACGAAGCCGAAGCCCCTCGACTTGAGGTCCTTGGATAAGGCGTCCGAGGACTCCGTCGTGACCGGGACCTCGGCGGGGCTCCTCCAGGCGTTGACGAGGGGCCGGCCCTCGACGAAGCGCCAGATGTAGGCGTCGAAGGATCCGAACTCCTCGGCCGTCGCGAGGAAGGCGCGCGCGTTGCGCGCCGCCGCCTCGAGCTTACGGCGGTTGCGGATGAGGCCGGGGTCGGCGAGGAGCCTTTCGATCCGCGCCGGTCCGAAACGCGCGACCTTCTCGGGATCGAAGCCGGCGAAGGCCCTCCGGTAGGCCTCGCGTTTGCCCAGGACGCAGCGCCAGGAGAGGCCCGCCTGCTGGGTCTCGAGGAGGAGGAACTCGAAGTGCCTTCGCTCGTCGTGGATCGGGCGGCCCCACTCCTCGTCGTGATAGGCGACGTACAGGGGATCGGAGCCGCACCAGGGGCAGCGTTCCATGCTAGTAGTACCTCCCCGCGCGGAGCCCGAGGACCCAGCCCGAGCCGTCCGTCGCGGCCCCGCAGAAGGCGGAGAGCTCGAGGGGGGCGAGGCCGAGGACCGAGAGCCCCAGGCTCGCCGCGGCCCCGAAGCTCAGCCTCCTCCGCCCCCCGGCGCTCGAGAAGTCGCAGTAAGCCCCGAGCTCGGGGCGCTGGACGATGAAGAGCTCGCCGAAGGAGGCCTCGAGGGGCCGGGCCAGCCACATGACCTCGGCCGAGCAGATGGTGCGCGTGGCCTCGAGGCCCTCGAGGGCCAGGCTGCGGTAGGGATCGGAGTCCGCCGCCTCGAGGCCGGGGCCCTCGAGGGCGGCGTGGACGAGGCCCCGGCCGCGGAGGGCGAGGAGGCCGCCGGGCTCCCAGGCGACGCGGGCCCAAGCGTCGGGGCCGCGGTTCCCCGCCGAGTCGAGGGCCGCGGCGAGGCCGAGCCCGAAGGCCCCCGGGCTCCCCAGCTCGAGGCCGAGCCCCCCGGAGGCCCGCCACGCGGCCTCGCCCCCGGGCAAGCCGAGCTCGAGCTCCCCCGAGGCGAGGGGGCGCAGGACCAGGCCCCGCGCGGGGCTGAAGGCGAGGGAGGCCCGGGCGGCGGCCGCGAGCTCGCGGGCTTCGGGGCTAGAGAGCTCGGCGTCGAGGATGCCCTCGCCCGAGAGCAGGGCCCGCAGCCCGGCCTCGTAGGCCGCGCCGGAATCCCGATGCTTCGGGAAGGCGTAGCCGCGCAGGGCCGCCTCGAGGCCCGCCCCCCAGGCCCGCTCCCCCTCGCCCTCGAGCCCCGCGAGCGTCGCGAGGGAGAGGGAGGCGGGCCCGCCCCGGAACAGGGCTGAGGGCCCGACCCAGCGCCGTCCCTGGAAAGCCTCGGCCCCGCCCGAGGCCTCGTCGAGGATGCGGAGCTCCACCTGCGGGAGGGAGTCGGGCGGGAGCGCGAAGGAGGCGTCGAAGCGGCGGGCCGCGACGAGGGCCGCGACCCGCCCGCGGAAGTAGGCGCGCCGCCTGGCGAGCTCGGGATCCGCCTCGCGCCGGGAGGCGAGGGCCCGGAGCTCGGGCAGGGCCGCGCGGGCCGACTCGCGGCCCCGGGCGGCGACCTCGGCGGGCCGCGAGAACTCCATGTAGGAGAGGTCCTCGACCGCGCAGCGCACGACGACGGGCCTCCGCTCGAGCATGCCCTTGATCGAGGCCCGGGTCTTGCCGATGTCGATGGCCCGGTTGATCACGACGAAGGGGCTCCCGTAGTCGAGCTCGCGGCCGTAGAGGGCGGTGGCCGCGGCCACGCGCCCGGTGTAGCGGTAGGCGACGCCGACGGGCACGAGCTCGGTCACCCCGCCGTCGATGAGGAGCATGCCGCGGAAGCCCACGGGCTCGAAGATCGCGGGGAGGGCGAAGGCGGCCGCCATGACCGTGGCGAAGTCCCCCTCGGCGAGGAGGACCTGGCGCCGGGAGAGGAGGTCCTCGCAGGCGACCATCGCGGGGATGGGCAGCTCGGCGAGGTCGAGCTCGCCGACGAGGGCGCGGACGAGGCCCATGAAGCGTCCCGCGTCGAGGAAGCCCCCTTTCGTCGGCAGCTCGGGATCGAAGAGCCCGGCTGCGGGGTAGGCGGCGAAGAGCTCGGCTATGTCGGCGGGGGCGAGGCCGGCCCCGTACAGGAGGGCGACGATGGCGCCCATGGAGTCGGCGACGATGAAGTCGGGCCGCAGGCCCTCCTCCTCGAGGACCTCGAGGACGCCGATGTGGGCGAAGGCCCGGGCCGAGCCCCCCGAGAGGACCAGGCCGAAGGGCTCCTCGCCCCCGGCCAGCTCCCGGGCCCGAGCGACGAAGCGCCCCTCCCCGAGAAGCATCGGCTCGGCGACCGGGAGGAATGGATTGTCCTCCCCGTAGAAGGCGTAGCCGGCTCCGGCCGGCGCGGTCCCGGCCGGCGCCGCCGCGGCGGGAGCTGAGGCCTCCTGGGCGCTTGCCGCGCCGCACAACGCGCAGGCGAGGAGTACGGCGATTGTCGGGCGCGGGCTGGTCCGCGGAAGTCTGGCGTTTCGCATCTCGGCTCCATTTTTAGGCTGCGGGCATCGCCATGATAGCACGGCGGGGCGGGAGATTCGCCTGGGGCCGGGCCTCGGGCCGGGGCCGGGCCCCGCCGCCCCCGGCCCTCGACGGGACGGCCTCCTTCGGTATAGAATTGGCGATCATGGACACCGATACCGCCTCATCCCCCGAAGCCCAACCCCCATCCGCCGACCCCGAGCACTCTAGCCGGGCGCTTCGCCGCGCCGTCCCGACGTCGATCGCGGGGAGAGCCTAGGCATGCTCCTCGAACTCGCCATCATCCTCGGCCTCGTCCTCCTCAACGGCTTCTTCTCCATGTCCGAGATGGCCATCGTCTCCTCGCGCAAGGCCAGGCTCCGCCACGAGGCCGACAAGGGCAGGAAGGGCTACCGCATGGCCCTCGAGACGGCCGAGAATCCCTCCCGCTTCCTCTCGACCATCCAGGTCGTCATCACCCTCGTGAGCATCCTCGCGGGAGCCTTCGGCGGCGCCACCGTCGCCGAGGCCCTCGAGGAGGCCCTGCGCGCGATCGCCCCCCTCGCGGCCTACGCCGGCCCCCTCTCCGTGGGCCTCGTCGTCGTCTGCACGACCTTCGTCTCGGTCGTCCTCGGCGAGCTCGTGCCCAAGTCCCTCGCCCTGGCCCGGCCCGAGCCCGTGGCCGCCGCGCTGATCCGGCCGGTGCGGGCCCTCGCCCTGGCCTTCGCGCCGATCTCCCGCCTCCTCTCCGGCACGACCGAGCTCCTCGTCGGCCTCCTCGGCTCGAAGGGGCAGGCCGAGCCCGCCGTCACCGAGGACGAGGTCCGCGTCCTCGTGGCCCAGGGCGCGGAGACCGGCGTCTTCGAGGACTCCGAGCGGGATATGGTTGAGGGGGTCCTCTCCCTGGGCGACCGCCGCATAACCTCCCTCATGACCCCGCGCACCGAGCTCGTCGCCATCGACCTCGAGGACGGGGTCGAGTCCGCGCGGGAGCTCGTCCTCGCGAACGCGCGCTACGGCTACCTCCCCGTCGTCGAGGGCGAGCTCGACCGCCTCGTCGGCATGCTCCCGGTGAAGGAGGCCCTGGCCGCCATGGCGGCGGGGAGCCTGGACGACGTCGTGCCCCTCCTCGAGAAGCCCCTCCTCCTCCCCGACTCCATCTCCCCCCTCAAGGCCTTCGCGGCCATGCGGGAGGGAGGGGCCCGGGCGGCCCTGATCCTCGACGAGTACGGAGGCCTCTCGGGCCTCGTCAGCCTTACGAGCCTCCTGGAGTCCATGGTGGGCGAGCTGCCCCTGACCGGCGGCGAGGAGGAGGAGCCCGAGCTCGTCAAGCGCGAGGACGGCTCCTACCTCGTCGACGGCTCCATGCCCGTGGACCGCTTCGTCGAGGCCCTCGGCCTGGACGAGGAGCTCGGCCAGGGCGACTACGACACCGTGGCCGGCCTCGTCCTCGAGCGCATGGGCACCATCCCCCGGGCGGGGGACAAGTGCCGCTGGGACGGCTGCAGCCTCGAGGTCGTGGACATGGACGGGAACCGCATCGACAAGATCATCGTCACCCTCGAGGACGAGGCCGCCTCGGAGGACTAGCCAGCCGCCTACAGGCTCCGATCATCGGCCTCGTCGAGCCAGGCCCGGACCGGGGCCATGATGGCCGCGATCGAGCCGGGGGCGAAGGGGTTACGGAGGCCCGCGGCGGCGAGGAGCTCGAGGTAGGAGGCGCTCCCGCCCTTGTCGCAGAGCCCGAGGTAGCTCCTCCAGGCCGCGCCCCGGTCCGAGCGCGAGCGGGCCCAGTACTCGTAGGCGCTGACCTGGGCCAGGGTGTAGTCGATGTAGTAGAAGGGATCCGAGAAGATATGCCCCTGGCGGAACCAGAAGCCGCCGGACTCGAGGAGCTCGTCCCCGCGGTAGTCCCGCCAGGGCAGGTAGCGCCCCTCGATCTCCCGCCAGGCCCGGCGCCGCCCCTCGGGCTCGGCCTCGGGATGCTCGTAGACCCAGTGCTGGAACTCGTCGACCGCGACCCCGTAGGGGAGGAAAAGGATGCCCCCCGAGAGGTGCTTGAACCGGTACTTGGGCGTATCCTTCCCGAAGAAGCCCTCCATCCAGGGCCAGGCCAGGAACTCCATGCTCATCGAATGGATCTCGCAGGCCTCGAGGGTGGGCCAGTGGTACTCGAGGAAGGGGAAGCCCAGGCTCCTCGCCACCTGGAAGGCGTGGCCCGCCTCGTGGGTCAGGGTGTCCACGTCCTCCGAGGTCCCGTTGGAGTTGGCGAAGATGAAGGGGACCCCCTCGCCGGGGACGCACTCGCAGTAGCCGCCCATGGCCTTGCCCTTCCTCGTCTCGAGGTCGAAGAGCCGGCCCTCGCGCATCATCCGGAAGAAGGCCGAGGTCTCCGGCGACATCTGGTCGTACATCGCGCCGGCGATCTCGACCAGGCGCTCGGGCTGCCCCGCGGGCAGGGGGTTGCCCGAGGGGAAGTCGATAGCCTCGTCCCAGAAGGCGAGGGAGGGCAGGCCGAGGCGCCGGGCCTGGCGCTCGCGCAGCGAGGCCGCCAGGGGCACCACGGTCTCCAGGACCTGGCGCCGGTAGGAGGCCGCCTCGGCCGGGCCGTAGTCGGAGCGGCCGAGCCGGGCGTAGGCGAGGGGGACGAAGCTCGCGAAGCCGAGCTTGCGCGCGATGCCGTGGCGGAGGGCCACGAGCTCGGCGTAGATCCGGTCGAACTCGCCCCGGCGCTCGAGGTAGAAGCCGCTCGTCGCGGCGACGGCCCGGGCCCGGGTATCCCGATCGGGCGACTCGGCGAAGGGCTGGAGCTCGGCCAGGTTGCGCTCGGCCCCCTCGAAGGGGATCGAAGCGGAGGCCTTGAGCTTGTCGTACTCGCTCGCGAGCCGGTTCTCGGCGGCCAGGTCGGCCTCGATCCCCGGCTTGAAGATCCGCATCTTCTGCTCGGCGATCCGGAAGATCTGGGCCCCCCAGGAGCGCTCGAGCTCGGGCCGGAAGGGCGAGGCGACCAGGGCGGCGTAGAGCTCGCTCTCGAGGCCCTGGACCCTGGCGTCCATCTCGTCCATGAAGTCGTTCTCGGCCTCGTAGAAGGGATTCGCCGTGTCGCAGGTATGGCGGATCCGCGCGAGGGCCCGCATGGTCGCCAGGCGGGAGCGGATCCCGGAGATCCGGGCCATGGCCTCCTCCTGGCCCCGCGCCGAGCTGGCCGAGGAGAAATCCCGGAGCAGGGCCCGGAAGGACTCGGACTCGGCCCCGATGTCGGGCCGCGCGTACGCGAACTGATCGAAGGTCCTCATCCCTTCCCTCCCCTGCCCGGCCCGCGGCCGGCCTTCCCACTCTACGCCGGAACGGGCCGCACCGCCATACCGCGAATGGGGGATGTCCCCGCCGCGGCCTTCCTCCGGCGGAGCGGATCGGTGTACGATGAAGCGACATGAGCAGCACGCCGCGAACGAGCGCTTGGGACCGGGAGGGAGTCCTCGCCTCCATCATCGGCCGGGTCCCCCTGCCCCGGATGGCCCCGGTCCGCCAGTCCTTCCCCGACGGCCGCCTGCCCGACCTGGCGGGGGCCGTCGCCGCCGAGCTCGCCCGCCCGGAGATAGCCGCTACCGTAAGGCCCGGCATGCGGATCGCGGTGGCGGTGGGGAGCCGAGGCATCGACCGGCTTCCCCTCGTGATCGGCGAGCTCGTCCGGGGACTCAGGCGCGCCGGCGCCGAGCCCTTCGTCTTCCCGGCCATGGGCAGCCACGGCGGGGCCACGGCCGAGGGCCAGCTCGGCCTCCTCGCCGCCCTCGGCGTGACCGAGGAATCGGTCGGCGCCCCCGTCCGCTCCTCCATGGAGACCCTGGTCGTCGGCCGGGCCCCCCGAGGCCAGGAGGTCCACGTCGACCGGCTCGCGGCCGAGGCCGACGGCATCGTCGCGGTCGGCCGCGTGAAGCCCCACACGGCCTTCCGCGGGCCCTACGAGAGCGGGATCATGAAGATGCTGGCCATCGGCATGGGCAAGCGGCGCGGGGCCGAGATCTGCCACGCCGAGGGCTTCGGCCGCATGGCCGAGAACGTCGCCGCCTTCGGCCGGGTCGTCCTCGAGCGGACCAAGCTCCTGTTCGGGCTCGCCCTCGTCGAGAACGCCTACGACGCCGCCTGCCTGGTCGAGGCCCTGCCCCGGGGCCGGATCGAGGAGCGCGAGCCCGAGCTCCTCGCGCTCGCCAAGTCCCGCATGCCCCGGATACTTCTCCCCGAGTTCGACCTCCTCGTCGTGGACCGGATCGGCAAGAACTTCTCGGGCGACGGGGCCGACCCCAACGTGACCGGCACCTACTGCACCCCCTACGCGTCGGGCGGCCCCCGCTTCGAACGTTACGCGATACTGGACCTGAGCGACGAGACCCACGGGAACTGCCTCGGGGTCGGCATGGCAGACTTCACCACCGAGCGGCTCTTCGCCAAGGCCGACTTCGGCGCCTGCTACACCAACGCCCTCACGAGCCGCGTCGTCATGCACGCCAAGCTGCCCGTGGTGCTCCCGAGCGACCGGCTCGCCCTCCAGGCCGCCCTCTACTCCTGCGTCGGCGCCGACCCGGCGGCGCCGCGCGTCGTGCGCATCCCCGACACCTCCCACCTCGGCCTGATCTCGGTCTCCGAGGCCCTCCTGCCCGAGGTCGCCCGGAGCCCGGGCATGGAGGCGGCCGGGATGCCCGCGGAGCTCGAGTTCGACGAGTCCGGCGACCTCTGGTAAGGCGGCCGGGGCGCGGCGCCCTTGTACCGCCCCCGGCTAGGCCCTGCTAGGGCATTCCCGGCGCAGCTCGGCGAAGGCCCGGGCCGCCTCGGGATCGAAGTGGCTCCCCGACAGCGACGCGATGTGCGCGAGCACCTTCTCCTCCGGCCAGCCGGCCCGGTAGGGCCGGTCCGAGCGCAGGGCGTCCCAGACGTCGACCACCGCGAAGAGGCGGGCCGCGAGGGGGATGGCGCCCCCCGAGAGGCCGCCGGGGTAGCCGGAGCCGTCCCACTTCTCGTGATGCCGGTAGGGTATGTCCAGGGAGCGGTCGAGGAAGCGCAGGCGCGACAGGAGGTCGCGGGCTATGGCCGGGTGCCGCTTCATGACCGCGAATTCCTCCTCGTTCAGGGGACCGGGCTTCAGGAGGATCGCGTCGGGGATGCCCATCTTGCCGATATCGTGGAGCAGCGCGCCGTGGCGCACGCGGTCGAGCTCCTCCCCGGCAATGCCGAAGCGCCGGGCCAGCTCCATCGTCATGTCGGTCACGCGGCGGCTGTGCCCCTCGGTCTCCCGGTCGCGGAGCTCGAGGGCCTGGGCCCAGCCCTCGATGGTGGCCTCGTTGGCCTCGAGGAGCTCGGCGTTCGCCCGCCTGAGCCCCTGGAGGAGGGAGGAGTTGTCCAGGGCGACGGCGGCCTGGCCGGCGAGGGTCTCGAAGTAGAGCTCCCAGCTCGGATAGGGCCGGAAGGGGCTCCGCCGGTAGAGCTCGAGGACCCCCGTGACGCGGCCCTTCACCGTGAGGCGCCGGCCCGCGTAGAAGAAGAAGCCCTCCGCGGAAAAGGCCGGCGAGCGGCTGAAGCCCTCGGCGTGCCGGTCGAGGTCGGCGACGACGATGGCCGCGTCGTGCTGGAGTGCCCGGCCCGCGAAGCCCTCGCCGGGGCGGAGCCTCGTGTGCAGGAGGGCCTCGGTGCGGAAGCCGACGCGGGAGGCGAGGGAGAGGGACTCCCCCTCGGGATCGAGGAGGAGGACGTCGGCCGCGTCGACGCCCAGCCGCTCCACCGCCTGGTCGAGGATGACCGAGAGGACCTTGTCGAGCTCCATGCTGGAGGCGATCGCCAGGTCGACGGTGTGGAGGGACTCGAGCTCCCGGTTCTTCTCGACGAGGCCGTCGGAGAGCTCCTCCACCTCGCGGAAGGCCTTCGAGAAGATCATGGACAGGTGGAAGCTCTGCGTGAAGATGTAGAGGAAGACCCCGTAGGAGGACATGTAGAAGGTCTTGGTGAGCAGGCCCACCGACAGGAGGACGTCGTTGACCGAGGTCCCCAGGAGGAGGACGATGCCGACGACGACCATGAGGGCCCCCTCCTCGCGGCGGATCGCGGCCAGGGCCATGGCCCCGAGGAGGTAGAGCCCCGCGACGACGAGGAAGTACTCGTACCAGTGGAGGAAGCGCTGGTTGATCATGGCCGGCGTCGCGAGGACGAGGGCCGCCCAGAGGAGCCCGACCGCGACGATGGCCGCGACCGGGGCGCGCTTGACCTGGCGCGGGTACAGGCGCTCGAAGAAGAGGGCGAAGAGCGGGAGGGTCAGGTGGGCGGCGAGGAGCTGAACCCGGAAGAACCACTCCCAGCCGCCGGCCGTGGGCGGGAAGATCCCCCAGAGCAGGCGCTCCCCCATGATGTGGTTCCGCGCCGTCATGAGGAGGCAGATGATCCCGAACAGGAGGGAGGCCCGGTCCTTCTTCCGCAGGAGGAAGAGGCCGAGGTGGTAGAGCCCCATGATGAGGAGGGCGCCGGAGACGAGGGAGGTCGTGGCGACGTCGCGCCCGCGCTTGTCGGCGATGGCCGCGGCGTCGCCGAGGAGGGGGCTGTCCCAGGTGCCGATCATGGGGGTCGAGTAGTTGGCCACCTGGAGGACGAGGTCGAGCTCCCCGCCCTCGGCGTGGAACTGGGGCAGGGCTAGGCCGTTCGAGGGGAGGTAGAGCGCCGGCCGGTCGGAGACCTCCCCGAGCTCGGCGACCTGGACGCCGTTCGCGAAGAGCCGGGCGGCGCTGTAGACATTGGGCAAGCGGATGCCCCACTCGCGGGGCTCGGGAGGTACGCGGAGGCGGAGCCGGAGGGTGGCGACGCCCGTGACGGGCGCCCGGGCCCGCGCGAAGCCCGCCACCGAGGCCCACATGCTCGGCACGAGGACGGTCGCGGGGGCCCGGCGGCTCGCGGCCTCGGCGGGGCCGAGGAGCTCCCCCGGGTAGAATGCCCAGCGGCCGTCGAGCCTGGCGAGCTCGCCAGAGTCGAAGTCGAAGCCCGAGGAGAGATCCGCCTCGCCGCCCTCGGCCCCGGCCGAGCGGAGCGGCATGAGCGAGCAGGAGGAGAGGAGGATCCCGAGGGCGGCGATCAGCGCGAGGTCGCGCGCGCGAGCTGTGGAGCGAGTGCGCCTAGGCATCGGGGAGGATGATACAATCCCCAGGAGGAAGGTACAAGCGAAGCCTCGGCGAATCTCCGGAAATGTATGTACAACCATTGTCAGCCCACGTGATATCTACCATAATGCGGAAGGGAAGCCACATGAAAGAGCTCGATCGCGATAGCCCCATCCCCCTTCACCATCAGCTGTACGAGCTTCTCAAGGAGTGGTTCACCACCGAAGCCGCCCCGTCGGGCTTCCTCCCCTCCGAGGTAGAGCTCGCGGAGCGCTTCGGCCTCTCGCGAGGGACCGTCCGCATCGCCCTCGACCGGCTCGTGAAGGACGACCTGATCGTGAGGGACGCCGGCAGGGGGACGGCGCTCAAGCCCGACTACCTCGTCAAGCTCAAGAAGTACCGGATCGGCGTAGTCCTCTCGGAGATCGACTTCTTCACCGATACGATCTGGGAGTATTCGCGCACGAGCCATCTCGAGGTCATCAACGGCATCATCGAGAGCAACATCCCCTTCAACCTCTCCACGGAGCTCTTCTCCGAGGATACCTTCTCCGAGGCCTGCAACCGGGATTTCGACGGTTTCATCCTCTGGCCCTACGTCCACCAGTCCTTGACCAAACGCCTATCCAAGCCCTACATGCAGATGCGCTATTCGATCGACCTCATCGACGGCTTCGCGAAGATCGCCGCCGACCTCGTCGCCAACGGCCTCGGGCGCATCGGCTACATCGGCTTCGATTCCCGCGGCCGCATCGAGACCATGGACCGCGTGCTCGGCGAGGCCGGACTCCCGCCCATCCGCGCGGAAGCCATCATCGAATGCGGCGGCAACCAGGCCGAGGCCTACCGCTCCTGCGTGGAGCTGCTCGACCGGGGCATCGACCTCGATTGCATCGTCTGCTCGACCGACATCCGCGCCTACGGCGTCCTCCAATGCCTCGAGGAGAAGGGCATCCCGGTTCCTTCCCGGATCGCCGTGTACGGATTCGACGGCCCCCGCCGGCCGCGCAGCAACGGCAAGAGCATCACGACCTGCCGATTCGATTGGACCTATCCCGGCCGCTTCGCGGTGGAGTCGATCCGTCGGCTCCTGGACGGGGCGAGCCCTCAGGACTATTCCCCGCCGAAGGGCATCATCTGGCACGGTGAGACCACGCAGCTGGCCTCGCGAGAGCAGAGCGAGGAGAAAGCACCCTGATTGTATAAATGTTTGAACATTTCCTTGACATTCTCCCGATATGTGCTAGGCTACGCTAGCGCCCGCACGATAAGGAGAAAACCATGCGACAGCTCCGAGCCCTCGGCATCGCGGCACTGATCCTGGCCGCCATCTTCCCGCTCCAGTCCCAGGGCAAGAAGACCGTGCTCCAGTACTGGTCTTGGGATTCCAGCGTCAAGAAGCAGAACGAGGACATCATCGCCAAGTTCGAGGCCCAGAATCCCGGGGTCAAAGTAGAGCTCACCACCCTCGAGACCACCGAGTACTGGGTCAAGATCCGTCTGCTCGCCAACCAGGGGAAGCTCCCGGACGTCTTCAACATGAGCTCGGGCTACCTCGAGGAGTGGGCGCGCGCCGGCTTGGTCCGGGATCTCGGGCCGAGCATCGACAGGGACCTCGACAAGAAATCCTTCTACATGAGCGTGCTCGACGCGGGCAAGGACATCGCGGGGACCGGCAAATACTGCGCCCTCCCCTACGCCCTCGTCACCACGGTCCTGTACTACAACAAGGATATGTTCGATAAGGCGGGAGTAGCCTACCCGAGCGCCTCCTGGACCTGGGAAGACTTCCGGAAGGCAGCCAAGAAGCTCACCATCGTCAAGGACGGCAAGACCCAGCAGTACGGCTTCTGGTTCTTCGGCCGCTACTCGAACGTCGAATCCTGGGTCTTCGCCAACAACGGCAGGCTCATCGACCCCGCGACGAATTCCTACAAGCCCGACGCCAACGCCATCGAGGCCATGCGCTTCCTGACCGACCTGGTCCTCGCGGACAAGGTCGCCCCCGCTAAGAAGGAAATGTCCGCCTTCCGCTACCAGGACGTCTTCCCCCAGGGGGCGGCGGCCATGTGGGTCGACGGCTCATGGTTCATCGACAACAACCGCAAGATCGCCGGCGACAAGATCCGATGGGACATCGCGGAGCTTCCCCGCGGCCCGAAGGGCGACGGCAAGTCGGTCTACGGCTGGCCCGATTACGTCTCCATCTCGCCGAATACGCCTAACGCCGACCTGGCCTGGAAATTCGCGAAGTTCGTCGCCGGAGAAGGCGTCAGCCTCGACATGTACATGGCCGGCAAGATCCCGACCTACCGGCCCATCACCGAGTCGCCCGCCTTCCTCGAAAAGGGCCAGCAGCCCGCCAACAAGGGCCTCCTGATCAAGCAGGCGGCCAAGGCCTTCCGTACCTCCTACACCCTCGGCTGGTCCGAGTGGCGCGGCTACGGCCCCGCCGAGAGCCTCGGCCTCAACGGGATCATCGACGCCATCATCGACGGGGAGACGAGCTTCGACGAGGGCATGAATAAGGCCGATACCAACATCAACAAGATACTGAAACGCTACTATAAGTAGCCAAGCCTCGACACGCCCCACGAAACGCAGCCGCCGGTCGCGCCCGCGATCGGCGGCCTTTTCCCGAAAGAGGTGCCCGATGTCCTCCCGAAAGCTATCCTGGTACCGCCCCGGGGATCCCTGGCTCATGCTCCTCCCGACGGTCGCGGGCCTCGCGCTCTTCCGCCTCGGGCCGATGCTCGGCTCCCTGCTCCTCGGCTTCGCCGACTGGAACATGCTCACGCCGCCCGCCTTCATCGGCCTCGGGAATTACACGGAGCTCCTCGCCGACCCGGTATTCCCCGCCGTTCTCAGGAGCACCCTCGAATTCTCGCTGCTGTACGTGGCCGGGGTGATGGCCCTCGGCCTCGCGATCGCCCTCCTCCTCGACCGGAAGGCCCGCGGCATCGGTTTCTTCAGGGCCGCTTTCTACTCGCCGGTCATCACCTCGGCGGTCGCCGTCGGCATCGTCTGGTCCTGGCTCCTGAGCCCCCGCTACGGACTGCTCAACAACCTGCTGGCGACGCTCGGCCTGCCCGAGCCCTACTGGCTCGGGGATCCCCGGCTCGCCCTGCCCACCGTCGCGATCGTCCAGGTCTGGAAGATGTCCGGCTACTACATGATCATCTTCCTCGCCGGGCTCCAGGGCATTCCCCACTCGCTCATCGAGGCCTCGAAGATCGACGGCGCGAGCCCGCGGCAGAGGTTTTTCACGATCATCCTCCCCCTCCTGTCGCCGACGACCTTCTTCGTGCTGAACGTGGCCCTCATCGACTCGTTCAAGAACTTCGAGCTCATCTACGCGATGACCAAGGGCGGGCCGCAGAACGCGACGAACACCCTCGTCTACGACGTCTACCTCAACGGCTTCGTCCACTATCGGACGGGCTACGCCTCGGCGCTCTCCTACGTGCTCCTCGCCTGCGTCGCCCTCGTCACCGGCCTCAGCTTCCTCGCCAAGAAGCGATGGGTCAAGTACCAGTATTAATGGGGGACGCGATGAAACGAGCGCGCACGATCCTTTACTACGCCGTCCTAACCCTCCTCGGCGCGGCTACCATCTTCCCCTTCTTCTGGATGGCCCTCAACTCCTTCAAGTCGGAAGCGACCATCTTCTCCGTCCCTCCGCGCTGGGTGCCGGACCTCTTCGGGGGCGGCGATCCCTTCGCGAACTACCGGATCATCTTCCGCGACTTCAACTGGGCCCGCTTCACGGTGAACAGCGCCGTCGTCGCCGGCCTTTCCGCCCTCGGCCAGGTCGCGACCTGCTCGCTCGCGGGCTTCGCCTTCGCCTCGATGCGCTTCAAGGGAAGGAACCTCCTCTTCGCCCTCCTCCTCGGCACGATGATGATCCCCGTGCAATCGACCATCATCCCCGAGTTCCTCATCATGATGCGGATCGGCTGGCTCGACAGCTACCTGCCCCTGATCGTGCCCTCCGTCCTCGTCGGCTCCTTCGGGACCTTCATGTTCAAGGAGCACTTCGAGAACGTCCCGCCCTCCTTCATCGACGCCGCCTCGATCGACGGCGCGGGCGCGTTCTCGATCTACGCGCGGGTCTACCTGCCCATGGCCGGCTCCCAGATCGCCACGCTCGCCATCATCGCCTTCATGAACGCCTGGAACGACCTGCTCCGGCCCATCCTCTACGTCTCCTCGGAGAAATGGCAGACCGTGACCCAAGCCCTCACCCAATTCCAGTCCCAGTACTCGGCCAGGTGGAACCTCATCCTGACCGGGAGCGTCCTGTCCGTGCTCCCCCTCCTCGTCCTCTACGTCTTCCTGCAAAGGTACATCATCCAAAGCTCCGTCTCTTCGGGAGTCAAGGGATGAGGCGAGCCGAAGCCTCCCCCGAGCCTGCGACCGGCGGGGTCCGCAGCCTCGACGAGGTCCGAGCGGTCGAGGTCGACGGAGGCCGCATCCTGTTCCACTCCTCCGCGATCGGCCCCCTCGAGGCCCTCAGGCCGATCCAGGGCTCCAGCGGCCCCGCGGAGATGCGGGAGCTCGAGCGCCTCTTCCGCGCCAGCATCCTGCCCTCGCGGCCCGAGATCGGCGCCCTCGTCCTCCTGCGCCACGCGGGCCCGAGCCCCTTCCCGGCCTCGGCGGGCGAGGCGGAGATCTACGATCCCGCCCGCCGAGCCGCGTACTGGCTCGCCCGGCTCCACGCGGAGGGCGAGCTGCGGATCGAGGAGGGCGCCCTGCGCTTCCGACGCAAGGAGTACACGGACTATGCGGAAGGGCTAGCTTCGCGCGGTCTTCTCAGGGTCATCGAGCGCGGCGAGGGCCAGACGCGATTCCTTTCGGCATACCCGGGGCTCGGGCTGCTCAGCGCGGCGAGCGCCGGACGCTTGGCCCTCAACTCGCACTTCTTCCAGATGGAGCTCAGCGACTGCGAGACCGCCTGGGATCTCCTGGGCACTCCCTTCGGCCTGCTCTCGCTCCGCGGGGAAATTCTCCTGCCCCCGCTCTTCGACCGCGAGGCCCTGGTCATCCGGGCGGACGGGAGCGCCTCCGTCGAGCCGCGGCGGCTCAGGGACCAGGCGGTCGCGATCGGGCCCGACGTCTTTCGCCACGGCGAGAACTGCGAGTTCATCTCGCGCCCGGCCTGCCCGCGCACGCCCCGGGGCGCCTGCGTCGACCTCGTCGTCGTCGGGCGCGAGCTGGTCGGGGCCGTCGCGGGAGGGGGAGCTGACGTCCCCGAGGGAGGCTTCGTCCTGCGCGCCCCGAGGGGCTACCGGCCCTCGAGCCTAGAGCTGCGCTATCCGGACGAATCGGGCGACCGCTTCGCGATACAGGTCGGCCCGGCCATGATCTCCTCCGGGACCTGCGCGCGGGGCTTTACCTCGCCCATGTACGCGAAATCCGGCGTTCCCTTCCCGCCTACCGTCTATCCGCTGGATTGGGAGGGTGGCCGGGCCGCGCGGATCGGGCTCGGGACGAGGAGGGGCGAGGCGCTGGTCATTTGGGCGGCGGGCCCCGACCGCCCCTGCGACGAGCTCCCGACGGGCAGCGTGGGGGCCTCCCTCGCGGAGTTCACCGAGCTCTGCCGCGACCTGGGCCTCGACGAGGCGGTCAACCTCGACGGCGGGGGCTCGGCGCAGGTCTGCGTCGACGGCCGCCGGCACCTGCGCGTCTCGGACCGAGATCCCGATACGGGACTCGAGGCCGAGCGCCCCGTGCCCCTCGGCCTCGCCGCGGTGCGGTAGCCGAGATCTGAGCGGCCTCGAGCGAGGGGCTCAGCCCGGCATGTCCTCCAGGCCCCCGGCGTTGATGACGTCGCCGTACCCGGCCTGCTTGAGGAGGCGCGCCGCCTGGGCGCTCCGCGCCCCCGAGGCGCAGTACAGGACGACGCAGCGCTCCTTGGGCCCGAGCTCCGCCATCCGGGAGGGCAGGGCGTTGAGGGGTATGTTGACGGCGCCCGGGTAGGCCCCGTCGGCGAATTCGTCGGGCGTGCGCACGTCGACCACGAGGGCCCCCGCCTTGATCTTGTCTCTCACGATGGAATCGGC
>Ga0116154_10001840_pt1 | contig 16964 bp, 16 predicted proteins | sample AD_UKC030_MetaG_FD_89898 | JGI IMG/M metagenome (GOLD analysis project Ga0116154, IMG submission 89898) | Active sludge microbial communities of municipal wastewater-treating anaerobic digesters from USA - AD_UKC030_MetaG | ecosystem: Engineered > Bioreactor > Anaerobic > Digestate | place: USA...
CATATGAACCGGGCGATCCGGCAGCACGACCTGAACATGATCTTCATCGCCGGACCTGGACACGGCGGCCCGGCGGTGGTGGCGAACACTTATCTGGAAGGCAGCTACAGCGAGCTGTACCACGACATTTCGCAGGACGAGGAGGGCATGCGCCGCCTGTTCCGCCAGTTCTCCTTCCCCGGCGGCATCCCAAGCCATGCTTCGCCGGAAACGCCGGGATCGATTCACGAAGGCGGCGAATTGGGCTATGCCCTGTTCCACGCATACGGTGCGGTGTTCGATAACCCTGACCTGATCGCCTGTTGCATCGTCGGCGATGGTGAGGCGGAAACCGGGCCGCTCGCCACTTCCTGGCATTCCAACAAATTCCTCAACCCGCGCACCGATGGCGCCGTGCTGCCCATCCTCCATCTCAACGGTTACAAGATCGCCAACCCGACCATCCTGGCGCGCATCAGCCGTGATGAACTGGAAAGCCTGTTCATCGGCTATGGCTATCAACCGCTCTTTGTCGAAGGCGACGACCCGGAAACCATGCATCAACTGATGGCTGCTGCGGTCGACGCCGGAATTGGGGCGATTTTCGAAATCCAGCGACGGGCGCGCGAAGGTGGCGAAACAACCCGCCCGCGCTGGCCGCTGATCATCCTGCGTTCGCCCAAGGGCTGGACTGGGCCGAAAATGGTCGATGGCAAGAAAAGCGAAGGCTCGTGGCGTTCGCATCAGGTGCCGTTCAGCGACATGAACAAGCCGGAACACGTGCAACTGCTGGAAGAATGGATGCACTCCTACCACCCGGACGAACTGTTCGATTCCAAGGGCCGCCTGGAAGCCGAATTCGGCAGCCTGGCACCGGCCGGCGAGCAACGCATGGGCGCCAACCCGCACGCCAATGGTGGCATCCTGCTGCGCGACCTGCGCCTGCCGGATTTCCGCGACTACGCGGTAGCGGTGCCGACCCCCGGCGGCTCAGTGGCCGAGGCGACGCGGGCGATGGGTGTCTTTCTGCGCGATGTGATGCGGGACAACGGCGATAATTTCCGCGTGTTCGGCCCCGACGAAACCGCCTCCAACCGCCTCGGGGCACTTTTCGAAGTCACCGACCGCGCCTGGATGGCCGAGCATTTGGCCGATGACGACCATCTCGCCCAGAACGGCCGGGTGATGGAAGTCTTGTCCGAGCACGCCTGCCAGGGCTGGCTCGAAGGCTATCTGCTGACTGGGCGGCACGGCCTATTCTCCTGTTACGAAGCTTTCATCCACATCATTGACTCGATGTTCAACCAGCACGCCAAATGGCTGAAGGTGTGCGGCGAGATACCCTGGCGGCGGCCGATCGCTTCGCTCAACATTCTGCTCACCTCGCACGTCTGGCGTCAGGATCACAACGGTTTTTCACATCAGGATCCAGGCTTCATCGACCACGTGGTCAACAAGAAAGCCGACATCATCCGCGTCTATTTGCCGCCCGATGCCAACACCTTGCTCTACGTGACCGACCGTTGCCTGAAGAGCCGCAACCTTGTCAATGTCATCGTCGCCGGCAAGCAGCCGGAACGGCAGTGGCTGGACATGGACGCCGCGATCAACCACGCCAGCGCTGGCATCGGTCTGTGGGAATGGGCCTGTAACGACCAGCCGGGCGAGCCGGACATCGTGCTGGCTTCGGCGGGCGACGTACCGACGCTGGAAATGCTGGCCGCCATCGATCTTCTGCACCAATTGACGCCAGAGCTGAAGATTCGCTACATCAACGTCGTCGACCTGATGACCCTGCAACCGCAGGAAGAGCACCCGCACGGCCTGTCGAGCGAAGAGTTCGACTCGCTGTTCACCGCCGACAAGCCGATCATCTTCGCCTACCACGGCTACCCGTGGCTGATCCACCGGCTGACCTACCGGCGGACCAACCACGCCCGCCTGCACGTGCGCGGCTACAAGGAAGAGGGCACGACGACGACCCCGTTCGACATGGTCGTGCTCAATAACCTGGATCGTTTCCATCTGGTCATGGATGTAGCCAAGCGCGTACCGAAACTGCACGCGCAGTCCGCCCACCTCAAGCAGGCGATGCGCGACAAGCTCAACGAGCATGGGCAATACATCCTCGAACACGGCGAAGACATGCCAGAAATCCGCGACTGGCAATGGCCGGGGGCAAAATCATGAATGACAACCCGCTGTTGGCGCTCAAGGCGCTCGGCCAGCACATCTGGCTCGACAACCTGTCGCGCACGCTGCTCCGCGAAGGCGGCTTGCAACGTCTGATCGACGAGGATGGCATCGATGGCGTGACCTCGAACCCGGCCATCTTCGAGAAGGCCATCGCCAACGGTACCTATTACCGCGAAGACCTGGAACAACTGCGCGGCGCCGGGCTGGATGCCGAAGCCTGCTATGAATCGCTGGTCATCGCTGACATTCAGGCTGCCAGCAAAATGCTTCATCCTGCCTATCTGAGCAGCGGCGGCGAAACCGGCTACGTCAGCCTGGAGGTTTCGCCGGAACTGGCGCATGATACCGCCGGGACGGTTGCCGCCGCCCAGCGCCTGTGGCAGGCGGTCGGGTGCAACAATGTGCTGATCAAGGTGCCGGGTACGCCCGCAGGAATCGATGCTTTTGAGCAGTTGACCGCAACAGGCATCCGCATCAACGTCACGCTGATCTTTTCAGTGGCCCAATACGAAGCTGTGGCCTGCGCCTGGCTGCGCGGTGCCCAAACCTGGCTGGCCAGCGGCGGGCGGGCCGATCAGTTGCGCTCGGTCGCCAGCGTTTTCCTCAGTCGTGTCGATACTGCGGTAGATCGACAACTTGAATTGCTGGCTACGGCCGAAGCCCGGCAACTCCAGGGGCAGGCCGGCATCGCGCTGGCGAAGTGCTGCCATGCGCGCTACCGGGAAATCTTCCACGGCCCGGACTTCGCAGCGCTCAGGCAGGCTGGCGTGCGCCCGCAGACGCCGCTTTGGGCCAGTACCGGCAGCAAGAACCCGGCCTACAGCGATGTGCTGTATGTCGAAGCGCTGATCGGCCCGGAAAGCATCAACACGCTGCCGGACGCAACGCTGGCCGCCTTTCGCGACCACGGCCGGGTGGTGGATCGCTTGCAGAGCGGCTTGCCGGATGCGCAATCGCTCAGCGTGAAACTGGCCGAGCAGGGCATTGATCTGGCCGACATTGGCGACAGCCTGCAAATCGACGGGGTGAAACTGTTTGCTGTCGCCTATCGAGCAATCCTTTCCCAGTTGCAGGCATCGCCAGCCAGCTGAAAGGCGTCGTCCGTCCGTCAGGTTCGCCGGCCGGGTGGGCCGGCTGGCGAGCAGCTAGATCAGCCGGCGTAGCCATAAAAAAATCCCCGATATGAGCGGCACCGCACGGATCGGCGCGACTGATCCAGCCACAATCAAAATGTAACAACGTCTGTCCATCGGGAGTTTCGTCCGCTGGATTGGCACCTGAAACGGTGCATCAATGAAGCTGGATTTGTTGTGGTCGCGGCCAAGTGATGGCCTCGATCCAGCCACCGGATTCCAGCGAAAGCCATAAGGAAAAGAAATGCGCTATGTAATTCCACTTCTTGGGATGTTGTTTTTGTCCACAACGCCTGCTATTGGCCAGGTGAGTATCGGAATCGGACTCCCCGGCGTAAACATTGGCTTCAATCTTCCGGTTTACCCTCAACTGGTGCGGGTTCCCGGATATCCGGTCTATTACGCGCCGCAACTCGGTTCAAATTTCTTCTTTTACGACGGCATGTACTGGATTTATCAGGAAGATAGCTGGTACGCCAGCTCCTGGTACAACGGACCTTGGGAATACGTGGGGCCACAAGCAGTACCGCTCTACGTCTTGCGCGTCCCGGTTCGCTACTACCGTAACCCGCCCGAGTATTTCCGCGGTTGGCGTACGGATGCGCCGCCACGCTGGGGCGATCATTGGGGAAACGACTGGGCGCAGCAGCGTAGCGGATGGGATCGGTGGAACCATGCGTCAGCCCCCGCGCCGGCGCCGCTGCCGACTTACCAGCGGCAGTATTCCGGGGAGCGATATCCCCGTCAGGCAGACCAGCAACGGGCAATTCACGATCAGAACTATCGTTACCACCCGCGGGACGCTACGCCAAGGCAACAAGAACGGGCGGTGCCAGCGCCAAGGCCCGAAATGCCGTCGCAACAGCATCGCCAGGATATGGCAAATGACAGACCGCAACAGCGACCGGATACCCCGCAGTACTCTCCGACGGCCCCGTCCCGGCAGAATCCTCCGATGGCTCCACGTTCGCAGCCGCCGCAGCGCGGTGGCGAAGATGTCGACCGGGCGGGGGCAGCTCAATCCGCTGCTCGTCCGAGAAATCCGGTCGAGCAGAATCACGCGCAACCGGCTCGGCCGGCGCCTGTGCAGCACCAGCAAGCGGCACCCGAATCAAGGCCGGACAATCGCAGTCATGATCGTGGGCCAACTCAGGAACCAGGGAGGGGCCAGGGCCAGGGAATGGATCGCGATTCATCGGACGGACGTGGTCAGGGTCAGGGTCAGGGTCAGGGTCAGGGTCAGGGGCGAAACAAATAGCAGGTGAGATGACGCAAACGTCGGGCGTCGGTTCGCGTTTACGCTGGGTGCCTGATGCCGCACTTGCTTCTCGAAAAACTCCCGGAGATTGTGAGTCGCGCGGAATCAAATATTGCTACCCTTCGGTCACTTGCCAAGGAGTTAATGAGATGAAACTTGTTTCAATCCTGATCCTACTGTTGTCTCAGTTAGCGATAGCAGATGTGACAACAAAGAAGACGAACCGTGAAAGTTGCACGGGGTCGGCGTGTTCAGTTCGACAAGATGCCGGGGCGCTCAAGCGTGGGTCAAGTCCCAGCGATTCGCGCGTGCCTCCCAAGCAGGAGGAGGAAGGCCCGAATCCAAGTGCTGGTGCAGGTGGCGAGCCGCCAGGTTCGTCTTACAAGAACCAGAGCCCCAAACAGGGCAAAACCAGCCCGCAGCCCAGTGTCGGTGCGGGTGGCGAAGCACCCGGCGCGTCTTACAAGAATCTGCCGCCTACCACCCAGGGAAACGCACCGAAATAACGCAGCCGCGCTGGAGCAATCTGGTGTTGATCTGACCTCGGCTGTCAGTTGCACCGTCTCGTTCCAGCCATCAAGCATCAGTCGCCCCAGAAGGCTATAGAGGTCGTAACACACCCGCCCGAGTGTGGCCGAGACTGACCAGCGAACTATTCAGTTGTTCTGCCGTTGAAATGTTCAGTATCGCCCTCGGCGTCGGCGCGGGTTTCGTGGACGACGCCATCCCGATGATTGGGTGGGGCGTAGAGCGTATAAAGTTTCAAGGGTTCGGTGCCGGTATTGATAATGTTGTGATGAACTCCCGCCGGAACGAGAATCGCGAAGCCGGCTTGAATCGGTGTCCGTGCGCCATTCAGAACCGCCTCGCCGGAACCTTCTTCGACACGGAAGAATTGATCGAGCTTGTGAATCTCGGCGCCGATGTCTTCCTGGGGCTTCAGCGACATCAGGACGAGCTGGCAATTTTTTGCCGTGTAGAGCACTTGGCGAAACTTGTCGTTCTTGACGGCGAGACTTTCGATATCCTGCACAAAACCTTTCATTCCAACTCCTTCTCTATGGCGCTCGGTGCTTTAGCGCAGGCCAAAAAATGACAAGACGATGATCACCACAACGACCAGTCCGATGATGTAGATAATGTTGTTCATGAGTTTTTCCTTTTGCGTAGGGGGCAATTCGTATTGCCCATCCGCTTTCACCTTACCTCGCACTTTCGTAGGGCTCTGTACGCCAGCGCGCACAGGAATCGCTTAGGAGTTTCCGGACTATGGCTATTCAGCGCGAGCAATTCGCACAATTTCTGCCGCTATATCTTCGGGCGACAAAATGAAATCGATGCAGCCACTGGCAATCGCGCTTTCCGGCATGTCGGGCTGCTTTGCGGTACTCAGTTTTTGAGCAATCGTGGTGCCCCCAATTGCCTTGATGCCGCACAGTGCGTCGGCGCCGTCACCGTCGTACCCGGAGACAATGACCGCAATCAACTTGCCGTCCCAGTGTTCGGTAAGCGAGCGCAGAAAGACCGTAATTACATCAGGCCAACCCCGTGGCTTTGAAATTGGCTTTAGGTGAAACTCCTCGCCATCGACGTGCAGATCCCGATTGGCAGGAATAATGAAGACATGGTTTGGCTCGATCAAAAGCTTTTCCGTAATCAGCTCGACGGCATTGTGGTGAAGCGCGGTAGCACTTCATGGAGTTGCGTGGGCACGATCGTAATGTGATTGACGATGACGATGGCCACGCCCATGTCGCATGGCAGGTTCTGCAATAGCCGGATAAAGGCGTCGAGTCCGCCAGCGGAACCACCGATGCAGACGACAGGAAATTTTTTCACCACAATCCCCGGTTCGAACATGATGGAATTGTCATTCGCCATCGCCGCCTTGATCCAGCCAGAACCACGAAATGTATCGGAACAGGATCAGTCCCCAGGCGAAGCTCTCGATGCCAGGAAGGCTTCTGTTCGGAACAGCCTGGCCGGCGCAAATATTATTGATCTGATGGTCGTAGGCGACCTTCGAGTCGGGGCGTTTGAGCGTTCTGTAGGCCTCGGCGACATCCTTGAATTTCCGTTCTCCATCCCTGTCGTTGGTCACATCGGGATGAAAACGCTGGGCGAGGATTCGGAAAGCCGATTTGATCTCGGCGCATGAGGCGCACCGATCAACGTGCAAGGTTGAGTAATGGTTCTGACCTTTCATTGCTAGCTCCTTCGGTTGGCGCTTGTCTTCGCTGGATGTCGCCTGTCGTGGACAGGTGCAGCGATCGCCATTGCTTCAAACCTACTCGGCACTGGGTAATCGTCTGTTTGCTAGCTCGCATAGGGCCAAATCTTGCAGACCAATTTTGTCCTGGCGCAAAACGACAGTTACGTGGCCGTCCCGCTGGATTTCAATTTTGGCCATTTTTTCCAGTTGACCGTGACAGGCTTGAAATCTCGCCACAGGGACTGGTCGCGGGCGTTGCCGAGTAAATATCCGAAGAGGCGAATGGTGAATACCAACTTGGCCAAGCCGAGCGAGTCTGCGCCAAACACGCTCGGCAAACTGGAACGATCGATCGCAACGGGTGCTGGCCCATTACGGATTACGTATCTTGGTGGTTGGTATCAACCAGAGGCTGCAAGGGCGTCCGTGACGATGGTGCCGGCCTCTGTCACAAGTTGTTGCAGGTGTGCCTCGCTCTTGAAGCTTTCGGCGTAGATTTTGTAGATATCTTCAGTGCCGGAGGGGCGGGCGGCAAACCAGCCATTCTTGGTGGTCACTTTCAGGCCACCGATCGGCGCATTGTTGCCTGCCGCTCGCGTCAGCCGGGCTGTAATGGCTTCCCCGGCCAGCATGGAGGCACTGACCCGGTCGCCGGTCAGTTGCTTGAAAGCTGCCTTCTGCGCGGGGGTGGCAGCGGCATCGATTCGCAGGTAATACGGGGTGCCATAGCGGGCCGCCAGGTCCTGATAGTGCAAACCGGGATCGCGGCCGGTCACGGCGGTGATCTCGGCAGCCAGCAGGCCGAGGATGATGCCATCCTTGTCGGTAGTCCAAACCGAGCCATCGCGGCTCAGGAAGCTGGCGCCGGCACTTTCCTCGCCGCCAAAGCAGATGTTGCCGTCGAGCAGGCCAGCCGAAAACCATTTGAAGCCGACCGGCACTTCCAGCAGGGAGCGATCCAGACCGCTGACCACGCGATCGATCAGGCCACTCGATACCAGCGTCTTGCCCACCGCCGAGGTGTGTGGCCATTGCGGTCGATGAGCGAGCAGGTAATTGATCGCCACCGCCAGGTAGTGATTGGGGTTCATCAGGCCGATGGAGGGCGTGACGATGCCGTGGCGGTCGACGTCGGCGTCGTTACCCCAGGCAATATCGAATCGATCCTTGAGGGCGACCAGGCCAGCCATGGCATAGGGGCTGGAGCAATCCATGCGGATCTTGCCATCGTGGTCCAGGGTCATGAAGGCAAAGGCCGGATCGACGTTTTTATTCACGACTTCGATATCCAGCCCATAGTGCTCGGCAATCGGCTGCCAGTAAGCCACGGCAGCACCGCCCATCGGATCGACGCCAATCCTCAGCCTGGCCTGACGAATCGCCTCCATGTCGATGACACTGCCCAGTTCGGCAATGTAGGGCGTCATCAGGTCGATGGGCCGGGTGGTTGCTGTAGCCAACGCCTGGCCATACGGCAGACGTTTGACGCCGCGGTTGCCATCGGCCATCAGTGCATTGGCACGTTGCTCGATCCAGCCGGTCACATCGGTATCGGCCGGGCCGCCATGCGGCGGGTTGTACTTGATGCCGCCATCTTGCGGCGGATTGTGCGATGGCGTGATGACGATGCCATCGGCTCGTTCGACGACCGGCTGCGCGTTGTGGGTGAGAATGGCGCGCGAAATGACGGGCGTTGGCGTATAGCCGTTGTTTTCCTGGAGATGGATCAGCACCCCGTTGGCGGCCAGCACTTCAATGACCGTTTGTTGGGCGGGCGCCGAAAGCGCATGGGTATCCATACCGAGGAACAGGGGGCCGCGAATTTGAGCCTGCAGGCGATACTCGGCGATGGCCTGGGCAATCGCCAAAATGTGTGCTTCGTTGAAACTGCCGTTGAAAGCGCTTCCCCGATGGCCACTGGTACCAAAGGCAACGCGCTGCCTGGCGTCGTTGAGATCAGGCTGATTATGATAGGCGGCAAGCAGCGCCGGGATGTCGGTCAGGCTTTCAGGCGGGGCCGGGTGGCCCGCGAGTGGATTAAGCATGCTTTTTCTCTTTCATTGATGCGGGTATCGATGCGGGGCAGCCGCTAGCGGGTTTTTTTCGTTACAGGTCGCGAGCATTGGAAAAACGACGATAGCCATTCACGGTTGCCACCCCACAGAGCACAGCGAGCCGGCGTGCGATGTCGAATTTCCTCATTATGTCAGCCCGGGCCGCCGTGAACATGATCGCATGGAGTCAATATAGCCTCCATGGCGCGGATATCGGCCGCAAGCCGAATCAAAAATGACTTCTTTCGTTGGGCTTGGTCGTCAGACGCTGACTCCATATTGTGTTTTCAGCGCAATGCGCGGTAGCGCACAGAATGCCCCGGCGTCGTTGCATAGACTAAAGCAGGAGGGTTGCTCCCCTTTTGGCCAACGCTAGGCGCTCAACCTGGCAATTCTCCCGATTATGCTAACCAAAGGAAAAACCATGTTGAACACAAATGCAGAGATGATTCAGGCAATCAAATCAAATACTGATGCCTTCATGGCATTTTCAAACATTTTTATTTCCAGTATCGAGAGATTGACCATGCTGAACCTCAGCACGACACGCATTTCGCTCGAAGAAAGTGCTGCTGCCGCTGCCTTGATGGTTGACTCGAACGCTTCTGTTCCATCATCCAAGGCAAAGAGGCTGACTTCTGTTGATATGAGCGAGAACGCAGCAGCTTATTTCAGGAGCGTGCGGGATATCGCGACCGATGCGCAACAAGAGACCGCCAAATTGATGACGATCTATCTCGCTAGACAAGGCAATGGATCAAGCCAGCACGCTGGCTGGCTCAAAGGATTTGATGCATTCAATAACTTTGGGCAAAATTTTTCCGCGTTTGCCGATGCCAACCGCAAGGCATTGACCGATGTAACGTCGCGTGTGGCAAACCAGACGAACGCGCATTCACGAAAATCTGCCTGAATACCTTGCTCCCATCCTCATCTAAAGCCCCGCTTATCGGGGCTTTTCAGTTGCCAAAGAAATGGGCATCACCCATCGCTCGGTCAATCTGACCACTGGTCAGCAGGTCGTCACAGGTGGATCGCCCCGGGTTTTGAGGAGGCTCCGACCTCTGAGAAGATGGAGAGCCATGAGCCGATACATCACAGGCCTTCGCCGGTGCGACGAATAAATCGGCATCTGCTTAAGATGGCCACAAAAAAATCCGGCCGAAGCCGGATGTAAAGGCAGGAATCAGTGCTCGCTGGCGCCAAATGCCAATCTCACTTGAATTTGGATTGGGCGTCGGTCAGGCCGATCTTAAAGTCGTCCCACATTTTGTCGGCCGAAACCTTGGCCTGTTCCCAAGCTTCGCCAGTCGACTTGCCCAGCTCCTTCATCTTTGCGACAACGACTTGATGCTTGGCGCGCAACTCATGAAGCTCCTCTGCCCGCTTGACTCTCATGTCGGCGCCGACGCTATCCAGCTTGGCTTCCAGCAGGTTGATCTGGGCGCTCCATTCCTTCATTTGTGCCGCCATTTTTTGTTTATATGCGTTTTGTATTTCCACGGTTCTCTCCTTGGGTATTGGGGTGCGAGTGCTGCTACTTGCTCGGCGTGACGACCAGCTTGTTGATGACTTCCTTGACCCCGGTTACAGCCCCGGCGAGGCTTCTGGCCTTGTCGCTATTTCCTTGTGAGTCGACCGTGCCACTCAGTGTCACGACGCCTTTGACGGTATCGACGCTGATTTGCAGGGTTTTCAAGCCTGGCTCGGAAAAAATCGCGGACTTCACCTTGGTGGTGATCTCGGTGTCATCAAAGGCCAGTGCCGCTTTTGCGCTCTGTTCGGAGGCGGTTTTTCCAGCCTTGTCGACGGTTTCACCGATCTTCTTTCCAGCGTCGGTGGTTGTCTGGTCGATTTTCTTGCCTGCCGTTTCGGCAGTTCCAGGCTTGTCGCATGCACTCAGTCCGGCAGCCAAAAGTACTGCGACGGCGATAAGTTTGAAATTTACTTGGCTCATGAATTAATACTCCAGCGTAATGAAAAAAATTGGCTCACTAGATTCTGCCGAGCAGAAGCAAGACGAGCAGAATGATCAATGCCAACCCGATGCCCCCGCTGGGGCCGTAACCCCAACTGCGGCTATGTGGCCAGGTTGGAAGTACGCCAACCAGTATCAAAATCAGAACGATCAGCAGGATGGTTCCCAATGACATTTTGTTTCTCCTCACAATGACTTAGTTCAGGGCACCATGAATCGGTGCTTCGGATGTCATGCTACTCAGCCACTCGCATGGGTCTGTACGCCAGCGCACAGACCGGTTGCCAGGTAGCGAAGAGGATGCAGGGCAGGGAGAGGCCGCACACCGGAGCTTCCCCTCTGGTGGCAACTGCCCCCGGAAACACGAATATCAGGAGATGTGATGACTAACGGAATTACTACCAGTTTCGGGACCGTCGAAGGCAACAAGCAAGCCCTCGTCAGGGATCTCAAGAGCGCTGTCGGCGATGCCGATCGTCTACTCAGCAATGCCGCAGCTTCAACGGCGGATGAAATCGCGTTGGCGCGTACGAAGCTTGAGGCTCGGTTGACGCAGGCAAAAACACTACTTGTGGATGCCAGCGTGGCGGTCTCCGACAGGGCCAGGCTTGCCGCCGATGCCACCCATGCCTACGTCAGGGACAACCCCTGGAAAATGCTGGGTGTCGCTGCTGCGGCAGGCGTCGTCATCGGTGCCATTCTGCGCAGTCGCTGACCTGTGGGCCGGGGATTCCCCGGCGTCGGGTTTAGAGCCCGACATATTTGAAAAGAGTCCTTGATGGCGACACATACGGACGGTGGACGCAGCACCGGCTTTGACCAACTATCCTGCCCGGTCTGCAACGGTTCGACCTATCGCATCCCGCGCCACCTTGTGGATCGAATCGTGGATCTCTTCACACCAGTTTACCGCTATCGGTGCCGGTCGATGAGTTGTAGCTGGGAAGGCACCATCCGCACGAATAGAGTCGATCAAGTGACTGGCTCGAAGGAGAAATGAATGTCCAGTATCGGATTCCACGAGCCTGCAGAAACGCTGTCGGCCGCAACTCGAGACATGCATAGGGCAATTGTTTCCCTGATGGAAGAACTGGAGGCCATCGATTGGTACAACCAGCGCTGCGATGCCTGTGTTGATCCGGAACTCAAGGGCATTCTCGAACACAACCGGGATGAAGAAAAAGAACACGCCGCCATGCTCCTTGAATGGATTCGACGCAACGATCAGACCATTTCCGGGGAACTGAAGCGCTATCTGTTCTCTGACAAGGTGATCGCCGGACACTAGCGCTGAACGGCCTTTTTCAGGCCGCGACGGCGACCGGCGCGTTCGCTCTGGTTGTCGTCGAGCGGGGCGCAGGGCATGCAATGCTGAATCAATACGCGCTTCAACGCACCGACAGGATATTTCCCCTCGGCAATTCTCCGTCAGCACCCCTGCATTTCATGCCGCAAGAGTGCGGCGGACGCTTCCTGCAACGTTTGAGCAACTGCTTATGGCCTAGCCGGAATGAGTCAGAACTTCTGTCTGGACAGTATCAACCTAGGAAAACCATCATGAAAAAGATTCAATTCAATTTCAAGGGAATCATGACCAATGATTCCGGATGGGCGGCCTCCTGGGGTGACCGGGAAAGGGCGATTCCCCCGGACAACAATGTTCCGGAACCCGGCAGCATGGCGCTTCTCGGCATTGGGCTCCTGGGAATGCTCAAGGTGTCGCGTCGCAAGAACAAGGTTTGATGACCTAGCAAGTGGCCATTCGGCCAGGCAATAGACGCGAGATCTCTGGAAGCAGGGGCCTCGCGTTTTCATGTGTGCTCGAAGTAAGGCAAGTACTCGCGCTTCGGATTTACTTGGCGATTTCGGATGACTATGTGTGGCAGCGTACCGAGCCGGCCGGCGCGTTTCTCTATGCTGTGATCAAGGCGTCGCCACGGGTTATCGGGAAGACGCTGGAAAAAGAGAGGTCTGTTTTTCCCATTTAAGGAGTGTCAACCATGAATTCAGCAAGCAAGTATCTATCCGCAGCGTTTCTCTCCATCGCGCTACTTACCGCCGTCGGTTGTTCGTCTACCCGCACACAGGAAAGTACCGGTGAATATTCCGACGACGTCATGATCACCGGCAAGGTCAAGGCCGCCATTATGGGCGAGTCGACGCTCAAGTCCGCCGAGATCAACGTCGAAACCTTCAAGGGCGTGGTGCAACTGAGCGGGTTCGTCAGTTCGCAGGCCGCCATCAACAGGGCTGTCGAAGTGACACGTGCCGTCAGCGGCGTGAAGTCCGTCAAGAACGACATGCGCATCAAGTAAGAAATGGCTAAAGCGCGGGCCGGTGCAAGGCTTTGCATCGGATACCGGCCCGTTACTTGGCGGTAAGTCGATCTCACGATGCAAGGTGCATCGTGAGATTTTTTATTTAAGGAAAGGTCGTTCCGTTTGAACTCCAGCAAGATGCTCTCGCGAAACTTTTCCCGATTGAAAGCACTGCTGGGCGGTGCTGCGCAGTCTCGGCCTTTGCCGGCCGAAGAAGCCCCCTTGCGGGCGGAGCTATACAGCGCCGATCAAATGGCGCAGCACGGCAAGGCCCTGGCGGCTGCACACCGGCTGACCGCCGGGCACGAACCGGATCGCCTGCTCGGCCGGCTCGCGGCAAACGAAGCCACGTTGGTCGGCGTCTGCAAGCTGCTGACTTCGGCTTCTGCCGAGAAACGGCGGATCACGCCGGCCGGCGAGTGGCTGCTCGACAATTTCTATCTGATCGAAGAGCAGATTCGCACCGCCAAGCGGCATCTGCCGAAGGGCTATAGCCGGGAACTTCCGCGACTGGCGAACGGCCCTTCCGCCGGGCAGCCACGCGTTTACGACATCGCTCTGGAAACCGTTGCACATGGTGACGGTCGCGTGGACACCGAAACACTGAGCCGCTTCGTGGCCGCCTATCAAACCGTTAGCGATCTGCGGCTGGGCGAGTTATGGGCGATTCCGATCATGCTGCGCCTGGCGGCGATCGAAAATCTGCGGCGCGTCGGGGCACGCATTGCTACCGGCTGGGACGAGCAGAGCCTGGCCAATGCCTGGGCGGATCGGATGACGGAGAGCGCTGAAAACGATCCGAAGAGCCTGATTCTGGTGATTGCCGACATGGCGCGCTCAAAACCGCCAATGGTCAGCGCCTTCGTTGCCGAACTTGCCCGGCGCTTGCAGGGACGGGGGCCGGCACTGGCCTTGCCATTGACCTGGATCGAGCAGCACCTGGCCGAATCCGGCCTGACTATTGCGCAATTGGTACAGGCCGAGAGCCAGCGCCAGGCCGCCGATCAGGTCTCGATCAGCAATAGCATCAGTAGCTTGCGCATTCTCGGGGCGATGGACTGGCGCAAGTTTGTCGAAACGCAGAGTGTGGTCGAACAGACGCTGCTCGACGATCCCGGTGGCGTGTACGGGCGGATGGACTTTGCCACGCGCGACCGCTATCGCCATGCCACGGAGGAAATTGCTCGCAAGGGGAATCTGAGCGAGGGGGCGCTGGCGCGCAAGGCGGTCGAGCTGGCCCGAGCCGGCGCGCTGGCCGGGGCGGGCGAGTCTTGCGGACACGTCGGTTACTACCTGATCGACAAGGGCCGGCCGGAACTCGAAAAGGCGGCTGCCGTTGCCTATTCCGCAACCGATCGCCTGCGCCGCGCGGCGGGGCGCTTTCCGCTGCCGATCTATCTGGGTGGAATCGTGCTGATTGCCGGGCTGCTCGCCGGCAGCCTCGTGGATCGTGCGCTTGTCATCGGTTTGCCGCTCTGGATGATGGTGTTGATTGCGCTGGTCGCGCTGCTGGCGACCAGTCAACTGGCGGTGGGCTTAGTGAACTGGCTGGCCAGTCTGTTGGTCGCACCGTATGCCTTGCCGAAAATGGATTTCTCCAAAGGCATCCCGGACTCGTCGCGCACATTGGTCGTGGTGCCGACCATGTTGAGCAGCCTGGCCGGGGTCGAGGCGCTGGTCGAGGCGCTGGAAGTCCGCTTTCTGGCGAATCGCGATGCCAGCTTGCATTTCGCCCTGCTGAGCGACTTTCTCGATGCGCCGCAGGCGTCGTTGCCGACAGATTCAGCCTTGACGCAACTGGCCGGCGAAAGAATCGCCGAGCTGAATTTGAAATATGCCCCAAATTTGACGTCGACCGCAGCAGACATCTTTTTTCTGTTCCATCGACCGCGCCGCTGGAATCCGCAGGAAAACACGTGGATGGGGCATGAACGCAAGCGCGGCAAACTGGCCGAATTGAATGCCTTGCTGCGTACCGGCGCGCGCGATGGTTTTTCGCTGGTGGTCGGCAATACGGCAGCGCTCGCCGGGGTCAGGTATGTCATCACGCTGGATACCGATACCCAGTTGCCGCGCGACGCGGCGCGCCAGTTCGTCGGCGCGATGGCGCACCCGCTGAATCGCCCGCATTTCGATGAAGCGTTGCAGCGGGTCACCAGCGGTTACGGCATTCTGCAACCCCGGGTGGCGGTCAGCCTGCCCGGCACCAATCGCTCGCGCCTGGCCCGGCTCTATGGCGGCGACCCCGGCATCGATCCCTATACCCGTGCCGTGTCCGATGTCTATCAGGATGTGTTCGGCGAAGGTTCGTTCATTGGCAAGGGGATTTACGATATCGAAGCCTTCGAGCGTGCCCTCGGCGGCTGCTTCCCGGAAAATCGCATTCTCAGCCACGATCTGCTCGAAGGCTGTTACGCCCGCGCCGGCCTGTTGAGCGACGTGCAACTGTACGAAGATTCACCGGCCAGCTACCGGGCCGATGTCATGCGCCGTCACCGCTGGATGCGCGGCGACTGGCAACTGGCCGGCTGGCTGTGGCGACGGGTTCCGGGCGAAGCCAGCTCGCACCGACGTAATCCGCTATCGCCCCTGTCGCAATGGAAGCTGATCGACAATCTGCGCCGTAGTCTTGTCCCCGCAGCGCTGACGTTGCTTCTGGTGCTGGGATGGACGGTTTTTGCCTCACTCGGCTGGTGGACTGTGTCGATTCTCGGCATTCTTGTCGTGCCGCAGATTTTTTCGGTACTCGTCGAAAGCTGCCGCAAACCCGATGAACTGTTGTATCGACAGCATTTGCCTGCCGTGGTCAGTTCGTTATTCCGCCACCTCAGGCAGGTCGGCTTCGAATTTGCCTGTCTGCCTTATGAGGCCTTTTTCAGTCTCGATGCCATTGCCCGTACCCTCTGGCGCCTGCTGATTTCGCATCGGCATTTGCTGGCGTGGAACCCGTCGAGCGAGGTCGAGCGTCAATTGGCCGGGCGCACTCGTGGCGAACTGGCTGCTTGCCTGCGCGCAATGTGGATCGGGCCGTTCATCGCCCTGGCAGTGGCGCTCCATCTACTGTGGGCCGACCCGCTGCTGCTGGCGGTCGCCGCGCCGTTCCTGGTTTTGTGGCTGATTTCGCCGCTGCTTGCCTGGTGGGTCAGTCGTCCGCTGGCAGCGCACAAGGCCAGCCTGACTGACGAGCAACGCCATTTCCTGCGTCGCGTCGCGCGGCGTACCTGGGCTTTCTTCGAACGTTTCGTGGCGCCAGAAGACCATTGGCTGGCGCCGGACAACTATCAGGAATACCGGACTGCCGCGATTGCCCACCGCACTTCGCCAACCAATATGGGGCTGGCCTTGCTGGCCAATCTCGCGGCCCATGACTTTGGCTACATCCAGGGCGGCCGCATGCTCGAACGTAACGCCAACACGCTGCATACGATGAGCGGCCTGGCTCGCTACCGGGGGCATTTCTACAACTGGTACGACACGCAGACCTTGGAGCCGTTGCCGGTACTCTATATTTCGAGCGTCGATAGCGGCAACCTGGCCGGTCATCTGCTGACCCTGCGCGGTGGCTTGCTCGGGCTGGCCGACGAGCGGATCTTGTCGGCGCAGTTGTTTGCCGGGCTCGGCGACGCGCTGGACTTGCTCGGCGAGACAGCCGATGCGACGCTGGCGGGAACATTGGCCGCCTTCCGTAAGCGCCTGGATACAGCAATGACAGCGACGCCGGAAACGCTCGTGGCCATGCGTCAGTTGCTTCTGCAGTTGCTGGCCGGCAGCGGTGAATTGCTGGCCGCGACCGTAGCCAAAATAAAAACACGAGATGAAACCCTGCCCGAGAACGA
>Ga0116154_10001843_pt1 | contig 16939 bp, 12 predicted proteins | sample AD_UKC030_MetaG_FD_89898 | JGI IMG/M metagenome (GOLD analysis project Ga0116154, IMG submission 89898) | Active sludge microbial communities of municipal wastewater-treating anaerobic digesters from USA - AD_UKC030_MetaG | ecosystem: Engineered > Bioreactor > Anaerobic > Digestate | place: USA...
CCAATCAGCCCCGACCTTCGTCCGGGCGGCGTAGCTCCTGCTTCATACGACGCACCTCCTCGGAAAGCTTCTGCTTCTCGGCGAGAAGGGCAGTCCGGCCGTCCCGGTCATGCCGGGTTTCGGCCTGTGCGATCAACGGCTGCAGTTCGACCCCTCGCTCCTCGAGTCGCCTTATCTTGAGCTGGAGGAGTGGCTTGCGTAGCTTCTCCAGGTCGGGGGCTGCGGGGATCTCGTCCGTTTGCCGGGAGTCCGATAGGAGGAGTCGGGCCACCAGCGCCCCCGCGCCGCCCCCAAGATGGGATTGAAGTTCGGAAAAATCAAGGGCATCCGCTTTCGGAGCCAGGGACTTGAGCTTCTCGGCGACCTCCCGCACGTCGGGGTGCGAGAAAAGCTCCAGGGGAATGCGGGGGACGATCTCCGCCCCGGCCGGCCAGGTCGAGAGGAGGGATTCGAGGACGCGCTCCTCGGCCTCCGGCACCGGTCGGGCGACGGAAGGGGAGGCCGCGGCCTCGGGGCGGAGCGGGGTCCGGCGACTCCGGTCGTGAAGGAGGTCGAGCGGTACGCCGCTCGCGCGCGAGAAGGCCGCGAGGAGCTCGTGCCGGAGGACCCGGTCGGGGGCGACGGAGAGGATCGCCTTCGCCTCGTTGATTCGTGCCGCCCGCTCCGCCGCGTCGCCGGAGGCGGGCGGGATCGACGCGGCGAGGACGTCGAGGATCGGCCGCGCGGACTCGACCGACGTCCGGAGCGCCTCCGGCCCGCGGGCGCGCAGGAACGAGTCGGGGTCGTGCCCGTCGGGGAAGGCCACGTGAAAGACGCGGACGCCCCGCTCGACGAGGAGGGGGAAGGCCTTCCAGGCCGCGGCGAGGCCGGCGGCATCGCCGTCGTAGGCGACGACGACGGAGGGAACGTGCCGGGCCAGCAGGTCGGCCTGGGTCGTCGTGAGGGCGGTCCCCATCGAGGCGACGGCCCACGGGACGCCGGCCCTCTCGAAGGCGATCCGGTCGAAGTAGCCCTCGCAGAGGACGAGCCGCTCGCTCTTTCGCGCCCCCTCGCGCGCCCGGTCGAGGCCGTAGAGGACGCGCCCTTTCGTGAAGCGTGACGTCTCGGGGCTGTTGATGTACTTCGCCGGGTCGTCGCCGAGAGCGCGGCCGCCGAACGCGAGGACCTCGCCGCGTCCGTCGCGGATCTCGAGCGTCAGGCGGTTGCGGAAGCGGTCGTAGACGCGACCCGAGTCGGCGTTCTTCTGGAGGAGTCCGGCCTCGAGGAGGACCTCTTCGGTGAAGCTCCCCGAGAGAGCGCGCAGGAGCCCGTCCCAGGAGTCCGGGGCCGCCCCGAACCCGAGCGGGTCCCACTCCTCTCGCGGTACGCCGCGCCCCTCGAGGACGGCGACCGCCGCACGGCTCTTCGGGAGCTGCTCACGGAAGAAGCGCGCGGCGGCGACGAGCGCCTCGGCCGCGCGGCTCTCCTTCGCCCGGTCGGCGCGCGTCCCCGTGCGGCGGACCGGGAGCGGGATGCCGGCGCGACGGGCGAGATAGGCCACCGCCTCGTGGAATTCGAGCTTCTCGGTCTCACGGACGAAGGTGATCGCGTCCCCCTTCGCTCCGCATCCGAAGCAGTAGTAGAAGCCGCGATCGGGATGGACGTGGAACGAGGGGGTCTTCTCGCCGTGGAACGGGCAGAGCCCCTTCCAGGAGTTGCCGGCCTTCTTCAGGCCGGTGACGGCGCCGATGAGGGCGACGATGTCCGTCGCGGCGAGGACGTCGTGCTTCAGGTCGTCGGTGATCTCGTAGGAAGCGTCCACGCGGCTCTCAAACCCGGAACGGATCGGGCCCCGCCTTCATTCCTCTAGTCCCTCATCTCGGCGCTCGCCGGGGGGCCTGAGCTGCGCGCGCCCCCCGGACCCCCCACCCCCAGTCCGCGCTCATCAGTCCCTCAATTCGGCGATGGTCGCCGCGTCGCCGCCTTCCGTGTCGTCGCCGGGGCGGTGGGAGGAGACGCCGGGGTGGTCGGCGAGGAACTCCCGGACGGCTGCGGCGAGGCGGCCGGAGCCGAAGCCGTGGACGATCCGCAGGCTCCCCTTGCCGGAGAGGAGGGCATCGTTGATCGCGCGCTCCACCTCCGGCAGGGCCGCGTCGACGCGGAGGCCTACGAGGACGATCTCCCCGCGGGGAGCGGCGGCCCTGGTGGCGAGCGCGACCTTCGCCTCCCCGACGGAAGCGCGCGGGATGGGAGCCCACTTCGAGGCGGGCGTCGACGCCACGGCGCCGGTGGCCGGCCGAAGGTCGGCCGTGCCGACCTTCATCCGCTTCCCGCCCACCTCGACCTCGGCCTGCCCCTTCGCCTCGTCGAGCGCGAGGAGCTTCCCCGTCGTCCCGAACGGGACGACCTTCACCCTCTCCCCGACGACGACGGGGCCCGACGGCTCCGGCGGCGCCGCCATCTCGAAGAGCGCTTCGGCGTCCTTCCGCGCCTCGCCGACGACGGTCATCAGCGCGCCGCGGGAGACGGCGCGCCCCGCGCGCGCCTCCTCGCGGATCCGGTCCAGCTCGCGGCGCGTCCGCTCGCGGAGCGCCTCGATCGCCCGGTCGATCTCGGTTTTCGCCCGCTCGCGCAGGCGCTGCTTCTCGGTCGCGAGCGCGGCCGCCTCCCGCTCGAGGGCGTCGCGCCGCGAGGCGAGGGCCGCAGCCTCGGCGCGGAGCCTCTCCGCCTCCGCCCGCGCCGCCCGCGTCTCCGACTCGAGGCGCTCGAGCGCCGCGTCGGCCGCGGCCCACCCCGAGCCGAGCCGCTCGCGCGCCGCCTCGAGGACGCGCCGCGGGATGCCGGAGCGCTCCGCGACGGCGAGGGCGCGTGAGCGCCCGGTGGCTCCGGGCCGCACGCGGAACGTCGGGCGGCCGAGGCTCTCGTCGAACTCCATCGCGGCCGAGAGGACGTCGGGGCGGTCGTGCGCCCACTCCTTCACCGCGGCGAGGTGCGTCGTGGCGACCGTCAGCCCGCCCCGACGCAGGTCCTCCTCGAGGACCGACATCGCGATGGCGCCCCCCTCGTCGGGGTCGGTGCCGCTCCCGAGCTCGTCGAGGAGGACGAGGCTCCGGGGCGTCGCCGCGGCGAGCGCCGCCGCGGTGCGCGTCATCGCGCCGGCGAAGGACGAGAGGTCTCCGAGGAGGTCCTGGGCGTCGCCCGCGACGACGAGGAGCCTGTCGAAGACGGGGAGGGAGGTGCCGGGGTCGGCCGGGACGGCGAAGCCCGACTGCGCGAGGAGCGCGAAGAGGCCGACGGTCTTCATCGCCACCGTCTTGCCGCCCGCGTTCGGGCCCGAGAGGAGGACGAGGCGCTGCCCCGCGTCGAGGACGAGGTCGAGCGGGACGGCGTCGGAGCCGCGCTCCTCGGCCCTCTCGCCGAAGACCTCCTCGCGGAGCGGCGCGAGGCGCCGGTCGAGGAGCGGGTGCCGGGCCTTCTTCAGGACGAGCGGGCCGTCCGTCTCGGGGAAGACTCCCTGCGACCGGCGGGCGAGCTCGGCACGCGCCTGGTAGCCGTCCAGCTCCGTGAGGACCTCGACGGCTGCGGAGAGCTCCCTCTTTCGCGCGGCGAACCGCGCCGTGAGCGCGACGAGGATCCGGTGGATCTCCTCGCGCTCCTCCTCGAAGGCCTCCGAGAGCGCGTTGTTCGCCTCGACGACCGCGAGAGGCTCGACGAAGAGCGTCTGCCCCGAGCCCGACTTCTCGTGGACGATCCCGGCGACGCTCTCGCGCCGGTCGGAGCGGACCGGGAGGCAGTAGCGCCCCCCCTTCTCCGTGACGTAGCCGTCGGCGAGCGCGTCGGGCCGCGCGCGGACGAGCTCCTCGAGGCGCCTCACGACGTCGCGCCGGAGGCGGACGATCGCGGCGCGGATCGAGGCGAGGCGCGCCGAAGCGGTGTCGCGGACCCTGCCGTCGGGCTCGAAGGTGTAGTCGCGCTCGCCGAGGAGGTCCTCGAGGTCGCCGAGGGGGGCGAGGAGGGCGGTCAGGTCGGGGAGCTCGAGGCCTTCGAGAGGGACGGCGACCCGGGCCTCCTCGGAACGCTCGACGAGCGCGAAGAGGTCGAGGAGCTCCTCCGGCGCGAGCGCCTGCCCGGCGGCGCCGAGGCGCGAGACGAGCGGGACCCCCTCGTCGAGGCCGAAGATCCGGACGGGCGGGCGAAGGCCGGTGCGGGCGACGAGATCCCGGGTGACTCCCGCACGGCGCCGCACCTCGGCGGGGTCGCCCGAGGGGGTCGCAGCGAGGAGCCGCTCGCGTCCCCGCTCCGAAGAGCAGAAACGCCCGGCGAGCCGAAGCACGCCGGGCCAGTCGACTTCCGTGTGAATCATCGAAAGGTGATCGGGATCAGACTCCTGCGCGGCGCTCCTCGGCCAGCTTCCGCAGCATCTTCTTCCTCGCGGCGATCGCTTTGCGCTTCCGCTTGGTCGACGGCTTCTCGTAGTGCTGGCGCTTCTTGAGCTCCGACAGGATCCCCGACTTCTCGCACTTCCGCTTGAAGCGGCGCAGCGCGTTCTCGAAGGACTCGTCCTCCTTGACGTGGATCAAAGGCAACTGAGAGTCACCCCTTTCGGGCCCGGAGTGGCGCGGCCGAGTCGGCCGGACCGAGGCGGACCTGCGAGTCTACGAGTCCGTCCCGGCGCCGTCAACCGCGGCCCGCCCGGGGCGGGACCGTCGGGAACGCGCGTCTATAATGCCGGCTCGCGACCCCGAAGGCATCCAGGAGAGGCGTGTCATGCCCGTCGACCCCGCCGCCAATCGCAGGTTCATCGAGTCGCTTTCGACCCTCCTCGAGGACCACCTCGCGACCTGGAAGTCCCAGCTCGCGGATACCCGCAACGAGATCGACCAGCTGATCTCGAAGGCCTCGGAGAGCATCCCCGCCCAGGCACGGCACCTGTTCCCCGAGGACCTCGTCGCCACGCTCCTCGAGGACGCCGTCCCGCCGGCCCCGGCGCCGGAGCGCGTCGTCGAGAAGGTCGTCGAGCGGGTCGTCGAGACCGTGACCGTCCCCGGCCCCCCCGCGGCTCCCGACTGGGGCCTCGTGAAGAGCTCGATCGCGGCGATCGAGGGCTCCCGGACGCAGGTGGACGTCCTGACGCACTTCCTGACGGAGGCGCAGGTCCACTCCTCGCGCGCCGCGCTCCTCGTCCTCCGCAACGACCGTCTGACGGGCTGGAAGGCGCTCGGGTACGACGCCTCCGGCGGACGGGACGATTCCGTCAAGGGGCTCGACCTGGCGGCGGGAGACGACCCGTTCGTGGAGGCGTGCCTGCATGCGGAGAAGCCGATGGTCGCGGTTCCGCCGCCGGAGAGCGGGGCGCTTCGCCGCGCCCTCGGAGGCCATCCGCCGGCCCGGACCCTGCTCGTCCCGATGGTGATCCGCGACCGGATCGCCGGCCTCCTCTGCGCCGACGAGCTCCCCGGCGAAGAGGGGCGCCTGAACGAGTCGGCCATCGAGGTCCTGACGTTCGTCACAGGCCTCTCGGTCGATCTCCTCGCGGCGCGCAAGAAGATCCCCTCTCCGGCGCTCACGCCGCGTGGAGAGGAGGTCCGGACCTTCCAGCCGGCGATTGCGGCCGCCGCCGAGCCGGCTCCCGAATCCGAGCCGGCTCCGGCTCCAGCTCCCGCCCCGCCCGTGTCCGCCGCGATGGCCGCCCCGACGGCCCCTCCTGCGCCGCCCGCACCGGCGCCGGCCCCTCCCGAAGCGCCGCCGGCGTCGGCCTCGCTCTCGATCACGGGCGACCTCCCGGGACGCTCGGTCTTCGAGCAGACCGACCCGGGCTCCGCGCGGAAGACGCGCCGGATCACCGACGCTGGCGAGGCGCTGCGGGCGCTCGAGGAATCGGCGACCACGAAGAAGAAGGATCCGTTCTCCGGCGTCGACATCCTCACGGCCTCGGGAGCGCGGAGCGCCGCCGCTCTCGGGCTCGCGACGCCGCGTCCCGGCTCCTCCGCGCCCGAGCTGACGCCCCGTCTGGCCACGCCGACGCCCGCCGCCCCGCCGAACCGGGGCGACCTGACGATGGCCTTCGAGCAGATCAGGACCGTCACGCCGCCGCCGCCGCCGGCCCCGGCGCCGCCGACGCCCGCGCCGACACCCCGTCCGCCGGCGCCGCCTGCGGCTGTCGCCGCGGCGGCTCCCCCGGGAGGCCTCGACGTGCCGGCCGGGTCGGCCGCTTCCCCCCTCGCGCCTCCGCCCGGATTCGTTCCGCGGTCCCGCGCCCCGCGCGGCGGGGACGACCCGCAGCGGGCCATCGACGACGCCCGCCGCATCGCCCGCCTCCTCGTCTCGGAGATCAAGCTCTACAACGAGCGAAAAGTGGCCGAGGGCCGCGTCGCCTGCGACCTCTACGAGCGCCTGAAGGACGACATCGAGCGGAGTCGTCAGGTCTATGCCGAGCGGACCCCGGAGCACGTCCGGGCGACCTCGGACTTCTTCCAGGAAGAGCTCGTCAGGATCCTCGCCGAGGGAAAGCCGGAAGCGCTCGGTCCGATTCCCTCCTGACCTTCCACCGGCTCGCCCCGCTCCTTCTCGTCGCTGCGGCGCTCGCCTCGGGCGCCCTCGGCGCGGCATCGCCGGAGGAGCGCCTCGCGACGGCGCGGCGCGCCGGCCGGGAAGGCGACGCCTCTGCCTTCGCGGGAGCGCCGGAGACGGGGCTCTTCGCGGTCCGTTCGGCCGCCGCCCGCGCCGTGATCGCCATGGAGGGGGGCTCCGTCGCCGGGCCCTTCCCGGATCTCACGCCGCTCGGCCTTCCGGATCTCGCCCCCTTTCTCACTCTCGAGGCGGCTGCGGACCCGGCGTCGCGCGCCGGCTCGGGGCTCCTCGTCTCGAGGCTCCTCGGCTTCTCGGCCGGCACCCGCGCCGAGCCGCTCGCTCGCGCCGCGCTCGTCTCCGCCGCCCGGGCCGCCCGGACGCCGGCCGAGAGGCGGGCGGTCCTCGACGCCCTCGCCGCCAGGGAGCGGCTCGGCCCGGGGACGCCGCGCGGCCGGATCTCCGCGGCGCTGGTCCGCACCCGCCTCGCGAGGACCCCAGCGGAGGCGGTCGACCAGATGGCGAACCTCCTTCGGACGTTCCCCGACGCCCCGGAGACCGCACCCGACCTCTTCGAGCCCGCCGATCACGCGCTCCTCTCCCGGCTCCTCTCCCGAGCCGCACCGGAGCTGAAGCTCGTCCGCGCCCGGGCGCTCGCCCGACGGAGCCCGTCCGCCGCGGCGGACCTCGCCGCGCCGCTGGCCCGCCTGCCGGGGTACCGGCTCGACACGGCGGACCTCCTCCTCGCGGCGGGCCGGGCCCGCGCCGCCCGCGATGCCCTGGTGAAGCCCTCCGCGCTCGCCGGCCGGGACGACGGCGAACGCCTCCGGATCGAGGTCGTTCTCCTCGCCGCCGAATTCCGGCTCCTCGACGAGCCGACGCGCCGAACGCCGGCCCCGCGGCATCGCCGCGCCCCGCGCCCCGCGCCCGCCGTCCCGGGGGCGCCTCCCGCCCCTCCCGACGCCGAGACGCTCCGGGCCTGGGCGTCGCTCGCGGCGCGGTCCGAGGCCCTCCTCGCACGCCCCCTCGCCGCCATGGACCGGAGGCGCCTGCTTGGAGAGGCCGTTCGGGCCGCCGCCCGCTTCGGCCAGCTCGAGGCGGCGCGCCGGTTCCTCCCCGCGCTCGTCGCGATCGACCCGGCGACCACCGTCGGCGCCGAGGAGCTCTTCCGCGCCGCGTTCCTCCCGACGCTCACGCGCACGCCCGAGGCGCACCGCGCCGCCGCGGCAGCCCTCGAGGAACAGGCCGCGCTCTACGGCGACGTGGCGGTGCGTCGGCGGGCGATCTACTGGGCGGCACGCTCCCTCGAGGCGACCGGGAAGGGCGCCGCCGCGCGGGCCCTCCAGGCCTCGCTCGTCTCCACCGCCGTCCCCGACCTCTACGCGCGCTGGGCCGGCGCCCGGCTCGGCATCCCGGTCCGCGCCGCCCTCCCTCTCGATCCGCCCGGCCCGCCTCTGCCGCACGCGCTACGCGCCGAGGCCCCGTCACTTCCCTCGCGGGAGCTCCTCGCCGTCGGGCTCGCCTCCCTGGCCGAGGACGCGGCCGAGGAGGAGCGATCGGCCGACCCGCTCTTCCTCGCGGCCTGTGCCTCCGAGAGGTTCGAGTTCCGCCGCGCCGTCGGGATCCTGAAGTCCCGCTGGCCCGAGCTCGGCACGCCCGACGAGGGGGCTCTTCCCCTCGCGGTGCGCCGGGCGTACTACCCCTTCCGGCAGGAGGCGCTGATCGTCCGCGAGGCGACCGCGAACGGCCTCCCCCCCGCGCTCGTCTACGGCGTCATCCGGCAGGAGAGCCTCTTCCAGACGGGCGCACGCTCTCACGCCGGGGCCACGGGGCTGATGCAGGTGATGCCCGGAACGGGCCGGGACCTCCTCCGGCGCGAAGGACGCCGGGGCCGTGCCGACCTGAAGGACCCGGAGGTCAACGTCGCGCTCGGGGCGCGCTACCTCGCGATGATGCTCCGCGAGTTCGACGGCGACCGGATCGCCGCGCTCGCCGGCTACAACGCCGGCCCGGGGCGGCCGAGACGCTGGCGGCGCCAGGCTCCCGCCCTCGCGGCCGACGAGTTCCTCGAGGCGATGCCTCTCTTCGAGCCGCGCGACTACGTCAAGCGCGTCCTCTTCTTCGAGGCGGCGTACGCCGTCCTCCACGGCGCCGCGATCGATCCCCTCCCCGTCAGCGGCGGGGCGACCCGGCCGCGCCCCTGATCGCGTCGAAGGCGGCAAGCGCCCGCGCGCGGGCCGTGGCGTGGTCGACGATCGGCGCCGGGTAGTCCGCGGGCGGAGACGGGGCGCGCCAGGGGGCGTGGAGATTCCGGCCCGCGCCCTTCCAGGCCGCGAGCTCCGGCACCCAGCGCTTCACGTAGGCGCCGTCCGGGTCGAAGCGCTCCCCCTGCAGCACCGGGTTGAAGATCCGGAAGAAGGGCTGCGCGTCGGTCCCGCAGCCGGCCGACCACTGCCATCCGCCGTTGTTCGAGGCCGGGTCGCCGTCGGCCAGGCGCGCGCGGAAGAGCGCCTCGCCGCGACGCCAGTCGACGAGGAGGTGCTTCGTGAGGAAGCTCGCCACGATCATCCGGACGCGGTTGTGCATCCACCCCTCGTGCGCGAGCTGGCGCATCCCCGCGTCGACGATCGGGTAGCCGGTCCGTCCGTCCCGCCACGCCGCGAAGCGCTCCTCCGCTTCCTCGCCGGCCGACCAGGGGAAGCCGTCGAACTCCGGCCGGAAGCTCTCCGTCAGGACACGCGGATTCTCCGCGAGGATCGAGGCGTAGAACTCCCGCCAGGCCAGCTCGGCGACGAAGACGTCGATCGACGCCCGCCCCGCCGCGTCGGCGTCCTTCCAGGCGGCGCGTGCCTCCGCGAGGAGCCGCCGGATGCCGATCGTCCCGAACCGCAGGTGCGGCGAGAGGCGCGACGTCCCGGAGGCGGCCGGCACGTCGCGGCCCCCTTCGTACCGGACGAGAGCGGACTCGCGGAACCCGTCCCAGAGATGTCGGGCCTCTCGCGCCCCGCCGGGCGGGTTCGCGGGCGCCCCCACCTCGCGAAGGCGGAGGGGCCTCGAGAGCGGGATCGACGGGAAGGACGTGTCGAGGACCGCGTCGGGGGTCGGGACGCGCGGCGGCGTCGGGCGGGGGGCGGCCTTGTCGGCCTCGCGCCAACGCTTCAGGAACGGCGTGAAGACCGCATACGGTCTCCCGGAGTCCGTCCGAAGCGACCCCGGGGAAACGAGGTGGAGGTCGGGGAGAAGGCGCAGCCGCGTCCCCTGCCACGCCAGGGCCGCATCGACCTCCCGCGCGAGCGCCCGCCCGTGCGGTTCGTGGTCGTCGTGCCCGTAGACGGCCTCGGCCCCGGTCTCGCGCGCGAGCGCCGCCAGAGCATCCCCCGCGGGGCCGTTCCGCACGAGGAGGCGCGAGCCCCGCGCGGCGAGCTCCGCCTCGAGCTCCCGGAGGCTCTCCGCGAGGAACCGGAGCCTCGGCGGAGAGAAGTCCTCGTCCCGGTAATGGTCGTCGAGGACGAGGACGGGGACGACCGTCTCGTGCCCGCGGAGCGCCGCGTCCAGGGGGACGTTGTCGTCGAGGCGGAGGTTTCGGCGGAACCAGACGATCGCGGGGGCCATACGGCCCCTCTACGCCGGTGAAGCTCCCCGGGACGTCCCCTCGCGGGCCTGGCAGTCGGAGCAGACGCCGCGAATCTGGTGCGAGTGGGTCGTCGGCGCGAAGCCGTACTTCTTGCAGACCGTCTCCTGCAGCTCCTCGATGCGCGGGTCGACGAACTCGATGACGGCGCCGCAGGAGGTGCAGACGAGGTGGTCGTGGTGCTCGCCGACGAGGAGGCGCTCGTATCGGTACTTCTCGTCGTTCAGCCGCACGCGGGAGACGAGGCCGCAGTCGTAGAGGAGGTCGAGCGTCCGGTAGACCGTCGCCCGGCTCACCTTCTTCCCCTTGCCCCGCAGCCGGACGACGAGGTCGTCGGCGTCGAAGTGGTGGTGCGTGGCGAAGATCTCTTCGAACAGCGCGGTCCGCTCGCGGGTCGTCTTCAGCCCGCGCCGCCGCAGAAAGTCGGCGAAAAGTCGGCGTTCCTCGACGGCTTCCGTCATGGCGGAGACGATATCGCAACCGGCGCCCGCGAGGGAGGGGGCATCTCGCACGGAAGGCCCGGCTCGCGCCGCCCTTCGCCGCAGGCTAGCCTTGCCGCCGCACGGAGGCGAGCATGCGGTCGTATCGAAGAGAGCTGACGTTCCACCTCCCGAAGCGGATCGGCTTCGTAAACGTGACGCCCGAGGTCGAGGCCGCGGTCCGCGAGAGCGGGATCTCGGAGGGGCTCTGCCTCGTCAACCCGATGCACATCACGGCGTCGGTCTTCGTGAACGACGACGAGCGCGGCCTCCTCGCCGACTTCGAGCGCTTCTTCGAGGCGCTCGTCCCGCACGAGCCGGTCCGCTCCTGGCGGCACAACGACACGGGCGAGGAGAACGCGGACGCCCACGTGAAGCGCCAGCTCATGGGGCGCGAGGCCGTCCTCGCCGTCACCGGCGGGCGGCTCGACCTCGGCCCCTGGGAGCAGGTCTTCTACGGAGAGTGGGACGGGCGGCGCGCGAAGCGGGTCCTGATCAAGATCATCGGGGAGTGACCCTCCTCACGCCGCCCCCTCGGCGGACCACCCCTCGACCGTCAGCCCCATCGCGATGAGCGACTCGGCGAGGCGCCGCGCCGAGCCTTCGTCCATCCCGGGCGTCTCGAGGTAGCGCGCCGTCACCATCTCCTCCCGGGCGGCGTCGCGGAGCGGAACGCCCGCGGCGCGCTTGGCCTCGGCGACTCTCCGGCAGAGCTCGAGGCGGCGGGCGACGAGGCGCGCGATCTCGCGGTCGACGGCGTCGATGGCGGTCCGCACGCGCTCGATCGAGGGGGTCGCGCCCGGCAGGAGCCCGAGCTCGTCGCAGAGCCGCTCGAGGTCCTCCGGGAGGAGCGCCTGCGGCCCGTCGCACCAGGCCGACTCGGGGGCGTCGTGGACCTCCACGATGAGGCCGTCGACGCCCGCGCCCCACGCCGCGCGCGAGAGGCCCGGGACGAGCTCCCGGCGCCCCGAGGAGTGCGACGGGTCGGCGAGGAGCGGCAGGTGCGTCAGCTGCCGCGCCGCGAGGAGCCCCCCGAGGTCGAGAGTGCCGCGCGTGGCGTGCTCGAACGTCCGGATGCCGCGCTCGCAGAGCATCACCTCGGCGCCGCCCGCGTCGAGGAGGTACTCGGCCGACGCGAGCCACTCGTCGACCGTCGTGCCGAAGCCGCGCTTGAGGAGGATCGGCCGCCCCGCGGCCCCGGCTTCCTTGAGAAGGTCGTAGTTCTGGCAGTTCCGCGCGCCGATCTGGAGGACGTCCGCGACCGCAGCGACCGGCCCGACCTGCGCCGGCGCCATGACTTCCGTGACGACCGGGAGGCCGACGCTCTCGCCCGCCTCCTTCAGCCAGCGGAGGGCGTGGAGCCCGTGCCCCTGGAAGGAGTAGGGCGAGGTGCGCGGCTTGAAGACGCCGCCTCGGAGCGCGGTGGCCCCGGCCCGCGCCACCGCTCGCGCGAGGCGCCCGATCTGCTCCTCGGACTCGACGGTGCACGGGCCCGCGATGACGGCCCGCGCCCCGCCGCCGACCCGGAAGCCGCCGACCGTCACGACCGTCGGGGGGCGGACCTCGGTGGCACGCGGGAGCGCCTCGACCCGGGGCCGCCGCACGAGGTCCGGAGGCGTGCCGAGCCACGTCGCGCCCTTCGCCTTCGCCTCGCGCACCGCGGCCGCGGCCGCCGCGACCTGCGCATCGCCGACGAGCGCGAAGCCGGACCCCGGGCCCGAGGCGAGGACCTCGACGCCGGCCTGCCGGAGGTGCGCCCCGAGGCGCTCCGTCGTGACCCGCAGGACGCGCAGGGGGGACTCTCCGAGGAGGGCGTCGTCCGACCGGGCGACCCGCCAGAAGCGGGTCCCGTTGGGCCGGACGTCCGAGACGTCCTCGAGGAGCGGCACGAGGCCGGCCTCGAACGCCGCCTCCTCGGAGCAGACCGCGCCGCGCCTCCCGCCCGCGCGCGCGACGTTCACCGCGGCCTGTGCCGTGTCCTCCGTCGGCACGGCACGCGCCCCGAGACGCGCGAGGAGCCCCGCGCACTGCCGGAGGACGGGGGGCTGGGAGTGCAGCTCCTCGATCTCCTCGAGGGCGACGCCGCGCGGCGCCGCGAGGACGAGGCGCATCGGCACCTCCACCTCGCCGAGGACCGCGAAGCGCGCGCCGCGGTCGACGGCCGCGCCGAGCGGGCCGAGCGCCTCGACGACCGGCCCGATGACCCGGTCGACCGCCGGGAGGAGCGCCTCGTCGACGGCCCCCGCGACGAGGGCATCGAGGAGCGCCTCGAAGCTCGGGAGAGCCACCGGCCGCCCGCAGCGCGCCGCCGCGCGGGCGCCGAAGGAGCTCTCGCGCCCCTGGTAGCCGGCGCGCCGGTTGCGCTGCTCGCACGCTCCCTCGCGCCCCTCCGCCTCGTTCCGCTCCGCCATCGCGTCCTCCTTCTCGGCTTCGCCGAAAACGAAGAAGCCCCCCTCCACCGATCCGGCGGAGGGGGGCTTCGGGATGCCCTTCTCTGTGGCCGTTCCTACACGCCCACCCCTCCGCGGAACGGCGAATAGACGCCGCCGGTCGCCGTAAACGAGAGGAGAAGGCCGTTCTTCATCACGTCGCCGAGAACGATAACCCGGAGGTCAAGCCCTCACCCCTTCTTCTCGTCGATCAGGACCCAGGAGAGAACGACGGAGACGATCGAGACGACGAGCGCGCCGAGGAACGCGGGCCAGAAGCCGTCGACGCGGAAGTCGATCCCGAGCTTCTGGCCGAGCCAGGCCGTGAGCATGAGCATGGCCGCGTTCAGGACGAGGGTGAAGAGGCCGAGCGTCAGGACGAGGAGCGGGCAGGAGAGGAGCTTGAGGAAGGGACGGACCAGGGCGTTCAGGACGCCGAAGACGAGCGCGATCAGGAGGACCGACTCGACGCCTCCGGCGTGGATTCCCGGGACGAGGTACGCCGCCGCCCCGAGCGCGAGCGCGTTCACGAGCACCCTGAGGATCAGCTTCATCTGCGGGCTCTCCTTCCAGCACCGGGACGATACCTCGCGGCGTTGACGCGCGCCCCGACGGTGCGGCACCCTCCGGCCCGAGGTGACCTCCATGGACCGGAAGTACCGCCAGCGCGGCTACCAGGACAACGCCCCGTCGACGCCCCGGAGCGGCGGCCCCTTCGACGACCGCCCCGCACGGCTCGAGGGGGCGCCGCGAGGACGGAGCGCCGGCCGGCCCAGCGAGGAGGTCTTCCGCTGCCGCACGTGCCACGAGAAGAACGACCCCGCGGTCGCCCTCGCCGCGCTCTGCGTCAAGTGTCGCGCGCCCCTCCACGCCTGCGCCCAGTGCCGTCACTTCGACGGCGGCGCCCCCTTCCAGTGCCGCCAGCCGATCCCGGCGCCGATCTCCGCGAAGTCCCGCGCAAACGAGTGCTCGTTCTACGAGCCCGCGGTCACGCTCGACCTGACCGGCCGAAAGGCGACCGACACCCCCGACCAGGCCCGCTCCGCCTTCGACGCCCTCTTCGGCAAGAAGAAGTAGGCGCCGCCGGGGACCGGACGCGCCGCGCCGTCCCGGCCTCGTGGACGCCGCGACGGCTGTCCTCCGGACGATGCGGCCCCGCGGGCATGTTCATTGCTTGTCCGATCCAGGAGGTATCCTCATGAGAGGACACACGCGGATCGGGCTGCTCGCCACGGGATTCTCTCTATTCCTGCTCTTCGGCTGCGTCTCCACGACCTGGCACCCGGGCGAGGACCGCGCTCCCGGCGTTCGGCCATCGGTCTCTCCGGCCGAGGTCGCGGTCCTCCGCTCCCTTCCCAAGGCTCCTCACCAGTCCCTCGGAACGATCGAGGTGTGGATCTCGGGCCGCCACAGCAGCGCCGCGATTCTCGGCAAGGTCCGGGAGAAGGCGGCGGCCGTCGGTGCCGACGCGGTCGTCCTGGAGCCGGGAGCCACCCTCTTCACCGAGCCCATGAGCATCGAGAACGAAGTCGTGGGCCCACAGGCGGTCTCCTACAGCTTCACGGCCATTCGCCACCTGGAATCGCCGCCCTCGTCGTCCTAGGACGAGCGAACCCGGCGTTCGGCCGCCTTCCCGCCACCAGGGGGTCGCTCGCCGAGCAAACGAGAAGGACCCGGGCGGAACCTTCCCCGCCACGATTCCGAAGGCTCCGTCGCGGCCGAAGGCCGCCGCCTCTCCGCCGCGGGGGGGTCGCCCGCGCAGCGGGCCAGGGGGACCCGGGCGGAACCCGGGTCCCCCTATCCATTCATCAGCTGCAGCCGCTCGTCTCCCCGCAGTTCAGGCACTTGTAGCAGGCGCCGTTGCGCACCATGAGGTGCCCGCACTGGTGGCAGCTCGGGGCGTCGGCGCTGTTCTCGAAGGCGAGCGTCGTCGCGGAGGCCGCGGCCGCCTTCTGCGCGGGCGGGACGGGGATGGCCGCGAGGGCGTGGCCGTTGCCGTTGCCGTTCTCCTCGCGCGAGATGACGCCGGCGCGCGCGCGCAGGTCGGCCGTCAGGAAGCGCGACGCGAGGTACCGGAAGATGTAGTCGACGAGGCTCTTGGCGATCGGGATCTCGGGGTTCTTCGTGTAGCCGGCCGGCTCGAAGCGCATGTGGCTGAACTTCTCGACGAGCGCCTCGAGCGGGACGCCGTACTGGAGGGTCAGCGAGATCGCCGTCGCGAAGGCGTCCATCAGGCCCGAGATCGTGGAGCCTTCCTTCGCCATCGTCAGGAAGATCTCGCCCGGCTGGCCGTCCTCGTAGAGGCCGACGGTGATGTATCCCTCGTGCCCGCCGACGGAGAACTTGTGCGTGAGCGCGCGCCGCTCGTCCGGGAGCTTCTTCCGTCGCGGCCCGGCCGTCGCGGCCGGAGCGGGCGCCGGGGCCGCCGCGGCCCCCTTCGTCCCCTTCACGGCGTCGTCGCTCTTCGACGCCGCCGTGTTGAGCGGCTGCGTCCGCTTGCATCCGTCGCGATAGACCGCGATCGCCTTCAGGCCGAGCTTCCAGCCCTCGACGTAGACGTTCGTGATGTCCTCGACGGTGGCGTCGGGCGGCAGGTTCACGGTCTTCGAGATCGCGCCCGAGAGGAAGGGCTGGACGGCGGCCATCATCCGCACGTGCCCCATCGCGTCGATGGAGCGCGTCCCGCCGCGCGCCTTGAAGGCGCAGTCGAACACGGGGAGGTGCGCGGCGGAGAGGTGCGGCGCGCCCTCGATCGTCCCCTTCTCGTCGACGTACGCGACGATCTCGTTCACCTGCGGCTCGGAGTAGCCGAGGCGCGCGAGCGCGTGAGGGACGGTGTTGTTGACGATCTTGATCGTCCCGCCGCCGACGAGCTTCTTGTACTTCACGAGGGCGAGGTCGGGCTCCACGCCCGTCGTGTCGCAGTCCATCATGAAGCCGATCGTCCCGGTCGGGGCGAGGACGGTCGCCTGCGCGTTGCGGTAGCCGTGCTGGCGGCCCGACTCGAGCGTCAGGTCCCACACGCCGAGCTGCGCCTCGTAGAGCTCCTTCGGGACGCCCGTCCGCGGGACCTGCGCCGCCGCCTCCCGGTGCATCCCGATGACGCCGAGGAAGGCATCGCGGTTCGGCTCGTACATCCGGAAGGTGCCGATCTCGGAGGCGATGCGGGACGAGGTGAGGAACGCCTGCCCGTGCATCAGGCTCGTGACGGCCGCCGCGTACGCCCGCCCGTCGTCGCCGTCGTAGGGGAGGCCGTTGTACATCAGGAGCGCCCCGAGGTTCGCGTAGCCGAGGCCGATCGGGCGGAAGTCGTGGGAGTTCTTCTCGATGGCCGGCGTCGGGTAGGAGGCCTCGTCGACGAGCATCTCCTGCGCCGCGAAGACGACGTCGACGGCGTGGCGGAACTTCTCCACGTCGAGGCCGCCGTCCTCCTTCGCGAACTTCATCAGGTTCAGCGAGGCGAGGTTGCAGGCGGAGTCGTCGACGAACATGTACTCCGAGCAGGGGTTCGACGCGTTGATCCGGTGCGTCGACTTGCAGGGGTTCCAGCGGTTGATCGTCGTGTCGTACTGGATGCCGGGGTCGCCGCAGATCCAGGCCGAATCGGCCATCCGGCGGAGGACGGCTCGCGCGTCGAGCTTGAGGAGCTCCTCGCCCGTCGTCACGGCGTGGCAGGCGTACTCGCGCCCCTCCTCGACCGCCTTCATGAACTCGTCCGTCACGCGGACGGAGTGGTTCGCGTTCTGGAAGAGGACGTTGTTGTAGACCTCGCCGCCGAACGAGCCGTCCCAGCCCGCCTCGATGAGGTCCCACGCCTTCCGCTCCTCCTTCGCCTTGCAGTCGATGAACTCGAG
>Ga0116154_10001845_pt1 | contig 16914 bp, 16 predicted proteins | sample AD_UKC030_MetaG_FD_89898 | JGI IMG/M metagenome (GOLD analysis project Ga0116154, IMG submission 89898) | Active sludge microbial communities of municipal wastewater-treating anaerobic digesters from USA - AD_UKC030_MetaG | ecosystem: Engineered > Bioreactor > Anaerobic > Digestate | place: USA...
CATCGGTCCTGTTGATGCACTCTTTATCTGTTCGAATGCCGTTGGGCGGGTGGTTATCACTGCGACAAAGCATGTAGAAGCGATGACACAAACAATATTAAGGAAAACTTTCGCTGGAGAACTATAATAAAGAAATTAAGAATTAAAAAGGGACATTGATTCATCGATTTTCTCCATCAGAAGACTTGCTAAAAAAAGAAAATGTATTGCCCTTTCTTCACTTATCGTCAGATTTTCATGGGCTTTTGGATTTCTTATACCGATAATTGACCCTGAGAAAATCTGTAGATATCCTTTTTGTATATTTTTTCCGCTCTCCGTTGATAGATCATCTAATTTAATGATCGGTGCCTCGAGAGAAAATGCTTGTTGCATCAAAGAAGCTCCGTCATATTCTCTTCCGGTTTTCTTTTTTACAATATTTTTGACGCGAGTATTCACTTCTTTAAACGCAGATTCTACCGAATCTGCGTAATAGCCATCTTCAAATTTATTCTTTGATACTCTTTGGATATCCTTGTGAATGAATCCCCACATTTCCTGGTATTCTTTCAAATTAGCTCCTTTAATTAAGTTTCTGAGAGGATTATTAGATGGAGTAAGTCCTTTGATAAATTCTTCTAAAAATTGGAGCTTTTTTTCATCGCTCATCGAATGATCCGCAAGGGTCATGACCCAATTATAAATCAATTGTGCTCTTGAAGAGGTAATGCTCTCATGCGGATATTCTTTTAAAGGAAATTCAAAAATCGCAGAAGCAATTCTGTTGATATCGTTTATTGTCGTATCATATTTCAGCTCATTACCTAATTTTATCGCAATTAGTTTGAAGTTCATATCCCCCTCTTTACTCCTCTATTACTTTCAGATAGTCCGAATATCGCTTTCTACAGCCTTGAAGAAGATCTTGATAAGTCAGGAGTTTTATTCCCTTTCTATAGTCCATTATCTCTCGGGCTTCCTGTGAAATCTTATTACCAATCAAATATCCTTCAACCGATCGATATTTCGTCGAGTATTGCTTCGAGATTCGCAAATACATCTCCAGTTGATCAATTTCTTCTTTCGTCAATTCGATCGATGGTCGTTTAATCTCCAAAATCAACAATCGATTATCTGCATCCACAGCGGCAAAATCAAAACGTTTTTTCGTGTATTCCAAATGTTTCTTTTTCATCTCATCTCCGATAAATGTCCTGAGAGAGCGGTTTGAATGAACTAAAAAATAATTCTCATCAATGAGCCACATACTTTTTTCAAGAACTCTGTGAATCGATTTGTCCGTATCAATTTCATAGGTGTTCTCATCATGAATCATTTGTTCAAATGTATGAATTGTTTCAAGGCGGCTTTTTATTAAACTCGAAATTGATGCAATTTGAAAAAGATTCCATTGCTTCATCAGGTCTGAAAGATCCTGCATTCCTTTGACATCTTCTTTGGAAATCTTTTGAATGACTTCTTTAAAGGCAACACGTAATCGTTCATTTGAACTTACGATATTCTCTCCTAAAATCTCAAGTAAATCCGATAAATACTTGATATCTCCTTTTCTTGAACAAAACCTGATAATATCTTCAATAATTTTTGGATTGTCATTAATAAAGCAAACTAATTCTTCAGGTAAATCATGTTCAAATTTTGCAGATTCTTTTATCTCTTCGGGCTCTGAAATTTCTTCAATTTGAATCGGTATTGAGCTGTCAAACGACCATTGAAGTTCTTCCGAACCCTTCTTCATCATTTCTAGGACTCGGGTGAAATACTCACTATTTGGTATAGCAAACCAGTTCCGATATCTTTTCAATCGAAGAAATTTTCTTTTCGATTGTTTTTCCTGTGCTACTACGAGGTGAAGCCAACCGAATTTGCCAGTAATTTTGAATACTTTTAATATGTCATTACGTTCATCCCACGGGGGGAATACTTCATCAGCCATTTATGGTAAATATACATAAGAACCGATAAAGATTATCAGAAACGCAAAATTGTCCACTGTGGCAATATGTCAATCTTCGGTGGATGACTTGAGAAAAAACCAAATGGTTCTTCGAGCACTCATCGCCCTTGCGGATGCGATCGTGCGGGGGGTTGCGGTGGCTACGAAGCGGGCGGGGGCGCTGATGCAGGCGGTGCTGGTGAAGGTGTTCAGCGGAAAATTATGAAAAATGTTGGATGAGCTCGGGATTGCCAAAGATTATAGAAAAAATGGTTAACTAAACCTTGTCTTCATTATATACAATCTCAATTCGTGTTTTAAAATCACTATGACAGCCCCCATAGTCCTTGCGTCCTTTCGGACTCATTATACGACCATGGCACATATGTTTTTCATCATATATTCTCTGTTTTTTGCTTACCATATCTTCTAAAATATTGTTAATATTCACACCACCATCATGGCATTTTGGATCGCTACAATGATGAACGGGTGGGACACCGGAAATTCCAGAATAGGTTGTAGGAATTTCAATTGGATTACGTATATCGGGCACAATTTCAATTATTTTAACTGTAATGTCTGCTATTTGGGGGAATTTTTTTTCAAATGTCGTAGTACCAAAAAAGGGGATATGTTCATCAGAGGTCATATAATTAAAATATAGTTTAATTATCAAAATTGTTTTGATTTCAGAATGAGGTGACCAAAGAATGGTTGGGGTCTTATTTTTACAAATAAATGAAGAGGCCATATTTTCTAAAATAATAAATATCGAATTTTTTTACCCAGGAAGAAGGAAATGATTTGTTGGTAGAATTATTTGATTTAAAATTTTAAGAATTCGCAATAAAAAGATGAAAAAGTATCTTTTTGAATATCATAAAAATAAAGAGATTATCGAAAATTGGAGTTACCAGCACACATCTTTCGACTTCGAATTCACCTCAGTTTTTGGCCGAATGCGAACTCGTGATATTGGGGGATCTCCACCAGGCCAATGAATGTGAATGGTTAAGGTTTGATTTTGAGGAGGACAAATCACCTCTTTAATGATATTTTCATCCTCCGTCCCAATCTTTGCAGTTCCCAGATTATTGATAATATAGTTCGAGTCAAAAGGAGTGGGCATATTATTAGTCTTTAGCCACCTTTTGACTTCTTCAAATGTACTGCCGGCACATAATTGCCACTTGAATTTTTCAAAATCTCGTCTATTTTTATCTTGATATTCATAAAGGAGCAAAGCCAGATATTCAAGATGTTGAGGTAATTTATTTTTTTGTATTTTTGTAAAATCATTCCATTTTCCCTTATCATTCTTCAATTTGGCTTGAGTAAGAAGTCCACGACGATAATTCTCGGTAATTATCAATTCTTCATCAGGAGAGAATTCTCCGTGTAATAGTAATTTCGGTCGAGAGATCACAAAACCAAAATCTCCCCCAGTTTTTTCTTCGGTTTTCAAAGTGTGAAGCTCCATTTCCGCTATTAGTCCTTCTGCAATTCGTTGAGATTCGTTTGCCCAATAAAATGAAGAGACAGAAGCTTTCTTTAGGTCTTGAATAAAAGCATTTTCAATTTTCTTCTCTTCACTTGCCGATTTTAATGATTTTTCTAATAATCCATGGAAATATTCCGTAATAAAGGTCTCACCCTTATCAGGAAGATGTTCTTTTATTTCCTTTCGGAGAGCAAGCTCTGCCTCATTCCAGCAATTGCAAATAATTCCCAGTGTATTTTCAATCTGTAAAATTGTAGTCATATATTTTTGACTCCCTCCTAGTTTGGAAGTGACTTTTCGATCCCCAACTCCTCAACCTTCTTAAGAATCGGTTGCACCGCCAGGTGGGGATCTCGATAAAATTCACTTGCTCGGATTCGAGTAAAGATCCATCCCACACGTTCTAATTGTTGCTGACGTTCAAGATCTTCGTCCCATTTTTCCGGACCATGCCAGGAATCCCCATCACATTCAATAGCGAGCCGATTTCTAAGTCCTTCAACGACGAGGTCGATTCGATATCGACCCACCTTCACTTGTGGTGTGACAGCATATCCATGAGAAGAGATGATTTTGAATATATCTCGCTCAAATTCTGATTCGAATAAATCCTTGACCTTTTCGAGATCTCGTTTGACCCTGCTCGGATTTGAACAGTAACTCAATAAACTGTATCGGACACAATTGGGATTCATATCTTTGAGATCAACCGAGTGGTATAACCACATCCGATTTTTTGCACGACTTGCTGCAACGTTGAATCGGCGAGCATCATCTTCTTTTGTCAAAGCTGCAAACCGGGCATTTGTTGCAATTACAAGCGATAAAAACATTAAATCTCGTTCGTCGCCTTGGAAGGCATAGGCATCCCCGCATACAATCTTACGATTAACAAATTCTTCTTCGCCAATTTTCTCCCGTAAGAGTGACTGAATTAAAATTGCTTGTTTCTCTCCAAGGAGAGATATAATCCCAATACTCATTCCCCGGTACTGGGGGTCTTTGCAACATTCCACTACCTGATTGACGAGAGCTTCTGCTTCTGGGGTATTGGTATCGGTTAATTCGTTCTTATATCCAGCTTTTATTCGCACTGAAATGACCGCAGGATTAAAAATTTCATCTTTTCGCGGATACCGAAGAGGGATAATTGCCCCGCCATAAAACTGATCATTACTATATTGGATAATCTCGGGAACACAACGGAAATGTTCTTTCAGCATTAGATTGCTTGAAAAAATAAATCTTCCAAAATCGTAAAGACTTGTTTTAAGATCAAAGAGCTCACGGTGAGGGACCTCTTTGATATGGCGTTTGTTCAATTCAAGGATTGTTACATTATCTGCGCCAATGGCATAGGGACTGATCTGCTTGTCATCTCCGACAATGACTGCCTTTTTTCCTCGAAATAAAGCACACAATGCGAAGATGTCGCTCTGGCTACTCTCATCAAAGATCACAACATCAAATGGCTCTTGATTAAGTGAAATATTCTCAATAACCCGAGATAACGGCATAATCCAGACCGGAATGGCACCCTTACATTGTTCTAATTCTTTTTGTGCGGTTTTCCGATGGACAGGTGCATATTTTCCCGTTCCCTTTCCAATTTTTCTGATTGCGGTCATCCATGCATTCAGACTTTTCTTTTCTGCATCCCGAGTTTGGAGTATCCGACTCAGCCAGGTTTGTTTTGCCACGAGCTCGCCAATCGAATGTTTCTCTCTCTCTTTGAGTTGTTGTATTCGTGATTCAAGAACTTCTGACGATACAGAATGCGTACTGGCATAAACATTATTGAAGACATTCCATTGCCAGGAGAGTTCCCAGTTTTTATACATTTTTCCTAAGGTTCCCTGACCGGATTTACTCTCCAACTCGGCCACAAATTGTGGACAGGTCCGCGATAATTCTTCTTTAAGATGGAGGAGATCAACAGACTCCTTTTTTGTTACATTTATTCGATCGAGAGAGCCAAAGATGAAATCCAGATAATGAGTTATTGATGAATAATTTGCCTCCTCAATGGCGGAGATCAGATATGCTATATCGAAATCTTTATCGAAAATTTTGAAATAACTCTGATTATTGAAGATAAGTGTAGTAAAGGTATCAATCTCCTCTTTTAGGGTATAAATTTGAGTGACCACGTCGAGGAGTGTAATTGCCTTCTGAATTGTTTGGAGACCCTGTAATGTATAACTCTCAAGGTCAGCAGGCGGCACGACATTTCCCAGCGATAACAGAATAGGTTTTGCATACAACTCATCCCATCGGATTACAAGTTCCAATTGTTGGATTTTTTTATCAAATTCTGCAATCGAATCTAAGGACCGTAAAAATATTGGATCACCGCCAACTTCTTGAGAGAATTGATTCCATATTCGTTCAAGCTGATTCCGATTATTGATATAATCCAAATATTGTTTTACATTCTCCACATTTTCTGTTGAATCGATTTTTGCACCATCAATAAAACATTCGTCGAAGATGTAAAGAGACTCCCGGTTTTTCAACCTATCAAGGAAACTAAAATTCCCCTTCGATTTATATGCCGCATAAATAGGTCGAAAATCTCTGCAGAACTGCTCAAAACCTGATTCATTTTGAGCTATTTTCGGAAGCGTGATTTTTAAAAAACCTATCTGTTCATGTAGTTCATCGAAAGTGAACCATAATTGAGCTGTCTTTTCTTTAGTATTGGATACAAGGGATAGCATCTTGGCGTTTTTTAAACAATTTTTCAACACGTTATGAAGCCATGCATCTTCGATCGTTGAAAGGGCGAAAATAGCGTCATCAATTGCTTTCTTGGCTTGTTCGGCATTGAGAGTACAAGATTCTGGAATATCCCATTTTTCTAACGATGCTGAATTCGATTGGAGTAAATGATCCTGCAGTTGGATAAATTTGAAAATATTCGATGAGATTTCATTTCTCTCAGGGATTTGATTGAGGAGATCGTTAAATTTGATTATCTCTTTAATCTCCTGCTCATTATCAATAAGTAATAATAATCGATGAAATTCTTCTCCTTTCAAAGGACAGTGATGATTTATCAAAATTTTATCTGCAATTTTAAAGATTTGACTTTCATAATCGCGGAGAAATTTCGAGATATTTTGAAGTGAATATGATTCATTCTGGTATTCAATTTTAAAAGTAGATTCAACTTCTGCAAGAGATCGCAATTGGGTAAGGTTTTCAGCCTGTTTTCGGCGATTCTGATCTAATTCGTGTTTTATATGATCGATTTCCTTCCGAAGAGTATGAGGATCCCGTTCGAGATTTTCAGTAATTTTGTTGATTGAATATTCTAATTCTTTCATCGATTTGATATCATTTCCTAGAACATTGATGCATAGGGGCTGTAACTCCGGTGGGATCTTTTCTCGAAGAACTCGTAGTGCTCGTTCCGTTTCGCTTGTGACAAGGACCTTTTTTCCATTTGCGAGAAGATGGCAAATCAAGTTAACAATCGTATGACTTTTACCTGTCCCTGGCGGGCCTTGGACGACAATTCCATAATTATTCGATAATCTTCGAGCAATCTCTTTTTGCTCTTCATTTGCCGGTAAGGGAAAGAGGAGCTCCTCTCCTAATGCTTTCCATTGGGCGATTGAATTCGGATCTTGAGCAATCCTCTCATTAATGACAAGCGATTCGATAGTTTTCGGAATAGGATGTCCTGAATCAATCGCCCGCAGAATCGCAGTAATTTCATTAATCCATAATCGGACATCCTGTTTCTTCAAAATGAGGAGTGGACAATTATGTACTTCGGGATATGTATTTGAAGGAAAATTGGTCGTTTTAATAAGATTCTCAGTTACTCGTCCTTCACGACTGATGTAATTTGTAATCTCTTTCAAAATGGGTTTTATATTTTCGTACTTCCTCGGATCAATTCCTTCATCAAGAATTTTATGACGTACATCTTCAATTTTATCTCGATTCGGAATCTCTAAATTATCGAGCATATCGAAATCAAGGAACGTCTGATTCGGTGTGGGCTTTAAATGGAATATACCTGTTCTTGCATCAAATTCTAACTGGATTTTGGTGATGAGAAGCGGATGAAGAATCTGGGTTGTGTTGATTCGCCAATTCAATAAACCGTGACCAATTACTAAATCAAGAACCCCAAGATCTTTATTTAAAATCTGATAAATTTCGAAAAGATCATTGTAAAATTTTTGAGTTTTAAATTTTTTTACATTTCGAAACGCCCAGGAATTCCATGAGGTCAACCATGACTCCCAAATCTTCTTCAACTCTGGATCATTTTTTATTGAATCGCTGCATTTGGGTGTTCTCTCAGGATTTTTTATGTCGGTATTGGGTTCAAGGAGAAGAGCGATTTTATCAGGAATTGTTGGAGGTGATTCAATAATCTGTTTTTTCACAACAATCCAATCTTCAGAAAAATCATTATCATCAATGAATTTGCATCCATCAGCCTCCATAAATTCAGGAAGCCAAATTACTTTTTGATATTCGTCGATATTTCGGACAATTTTTTGATTGATTTTTTTAATGTCACGTAAATAGGAGAAAATTTTCTTAACCTGCATTGTTGTATCCATTGAATCGCCTTAAACTTCTCAGTCTATGACGAGGAGTTATTCTTGTAGAATTTATTTAAAATCTATGTTTTAATTTTAGAATTTCCTTTCAAAATTGATTGTCGACTATAGTCTGCGATAGACATTAGCCTCTTTTCACCGATTCTCCTTCAGAGACTCAATGAAAAAAGAAGAAATCTTCGGCAAGATCCTCCAAGAAGAGCGGAAAGCCAAAAAGATTTCTCAAGAGAAACTCGCAAAACTTACCGGCCTCGACCGGACCTTCATCAGCCTCATCGAGAACGGGAAGCGAAACCCGACATTTTCCACGATTTTGAAAATTTGTTCTGCGCTGGAAATCGAGCCCTCGGAACTCTTCTCGATTTATGAGAAGAAGGACCCGGACTATCGCGTGAAGAAAGGCGGGAAGCATGGGAAGTGAAGAGGGCTCCCCGCCTCCGACTCAAAAACGCCGGTTGAAACTGACAATTCCAAAAAATATTACCCGAGATCACATCATCCAGGCCATCAACGAGATCAAAAAGATTGGATGGCCGCCGAGGAATAATTCAACAACCTATGATCTCTTTTACGAAGGGGGAAGATATCCGCCAAAAATTGTCGTGATGTACGCGAACAAATACGCGAATGGCGAGTTGTTCGATGTTGCGAAATTTTCTGGTGGAGAGGATACCACAAACAAATTTTTCCGGGAACGTGGCTTCGAGATACTTCCGAAAAAGGAGATCGTGCCGCCGTTTCGCTATATTGATCCAACGTTATCCCGAGATCAATATCCCATCAACGAGAAAAGTAAAATCTCTCAAGAACGCGACTATCGCCTACAAATCTGGAGAGAGTTGCATGCGCTTGATAATGCACGAAATATTTCTCCCGAGGTGTTGAGAGAGAAGTATCGGATCTATCGCGGAGCTGCGGGAATCTGGTGCGACAAGGAGAGAACGACGCCGCTTTCTGAAGATGAGTTTGGCATTTCTGTCTCGGTTTTGCATACCGGCAAATCGTATCCTGATGACATCACCGATGATTCGATCGTCTATCATTATCCTACGACAAACCGCCCGAAGAATACCGATCTCAGTGAAATCGAAGCAACGAAGAATGCGAAACGATTCCAGGTGCCTCTCTTCATCATCACGCATTCGGAGAACAATGATAAACTCCGCGATGTGCGTTTGGGCTACGTCATCGATTGGGATGATGAACACAGGACATTCTTGATCGAATTTTCAACGATGGGTGAAATGCGAAGTGCACACAGTGCCCTCCCACAAACCGTTGATGATCAACCATTTACCACGTATCAGACGGATAGGAAAACGATTACCACAAACGCAATCCAACGGGATACAAAATTCCGCTATAAAGTATTGAAACGCTATGGATCGAAATGTGCGGTATGTTCCATCACCATTGACAACTTGTTACACGCAGCACATATCATTCCGAAAGAGGCAGGCCGTACGAGCGATGATGAGAGGAATGGTATCATCCTCTGCCATAATCATCACGATGCTTTTGATGACTTTTTATTTTGCATCCAGCCCGATACCAAGAAAATTTTGTATCGGCCAAGAGGCCCAACCATGCAGGAATTAAAAATCGAGACTGATTTTCTCTCACCTAAACATAATATACCACATGAGGAGGCTCTGCGATGGAGGTACAAAGAATTCATAAAAGAAACTCGTGGACTTTCTGGAATTAGCCTAATCACCGAAAAACAAGAGTCCGATCGTCAAACAAATATTATGTAGGAGAAATTAAAAAAAGTCGGACATGTATTCGATACAATCATCTTTTTTTACATAATTTTAAGGTAATTAAAATCGAAAATAAAATATACGTTTTGAATCATTGCTAATGGTATGGAATCCAATAAATCTTTATATTTAGTGATGGGATTCATTATTCTTCTTGGAATTCTAACAATCGGTAGCGGTTATTCCTTATTTTTGCCAGAGGATTCCAAAAAATTGATGTTCATTTCAATAGGATCTGCCTTAATATCAGCTGGTACTGTTGGAATTTTTAGTAAATTTTTCTTATCTGAAGTTACTTCTGAAGCAATTTCAAAAAAAGTAGAAGAACCTCTTGCCAAATTAGATAACCAAATTGCGAAAACCAGCACGATGAATATTCAATTATTTAAAGAGATGTCAGAATTTCAAAATAAAATTGAACATTTTTCAAAAAATTATTCGATCGTGATACAATGCATGAATTTGGGAATCGTAGAAATTCTTAATGATCGGATCAGTAGTCTCGAAATACCTAATAAAATCCTTGAGGAAATGTGGAAATCAAAAAAAGTGAAAATGCTTGGAACAAGTCTGCGCCAATTTTTTTGGAAAGATGAAAAATTAAATGCAGAGTTTAAGAAGGTTATTCAGTCCAACGAAAATGGACGTCATTTTCAAATTTTGATATCCAATCCTTTTTCACCAAGTGTGGCGAAGAGAACCCTACTTGAGCAGGGAACAGAGTTTGAAGACGAATGTAAACGCAATTTTGATCATTTTAAAACCAGTGAAACGTACGATGATATTCGAAGAACAGTAAATAATTTTCTTCAGCTACATTTAGATAAAACTCGTGTTGAATTAAAAATCTATAGCGATTTTCCTTCAATGTGGCTGATAATTACTGACGATTTTGCGTTCTTCCAACCATACCAGTACGGAAAAATTCAAACAACAAGATGTATTGGGGAATCATTTTTCATAATGAAAATTCATTCGAATTCTCAATTGTATAATTTGTTAAATCAGCATTTTGATATACTCTGGGACGATCATAGTAACTTATCTCCCGAACAAATGCTTGTAGAGTTTAAAAATGCAAAAACCATTCTTAATTATCTATTGCAAGAGAAACGAATTTTTTGGAGAAAGTAAATATACACAAACGATTTTTGAATTCGCTGCAAAACCTTTCTCTCAAACCTTGAATTCCCATCGGAATTCTATACGGTCGTCTTTTTCTGTGCAAGCCGGAGATCCCGATCAAATCCAACACAGGCCTCCGGTTCCTAGTCAAACCTCCAATGACCAATCTACCACCTGCCTACCGGACTGCCCGTCCTAACCTGGCCATATCTGGCCCCATCCTCCCGTCGGAAAAATTCTTAGATTTGCAGAAACCTGGCCCCGTTTTCACGATACCTGGCTCCCAATTCCGGAAAAACCTCCAATCCGGGCCCGATACGGGCTCCGTTTTCCAGTACCCGCCGGAGATCCAAAAATGGCCAAAAGAGGCCCCGGTTCCCGGCCAGACCCCCCATGACCAATCTACCAGAGAGCCGCTGAACTCCCCGTCCAAACGTGGCCATACCTGGCCCCCATCATCCGTCGGCAAAACCCTCAAAAATCTGAAAACCTGGCTCCACTTCTTTAAAACTTGGCCCCCGCATCCAGAAAAATGAGGAATCGGAGCCCGTATAAGCCTCCGTTTTCCAGTATTCACGGGAGATCCAAATTGGCCAAAACGGGCCCCCGGTTCCTGGCTGACAAGAGCCTGGAGCATTCAACCATACCCGGTTATTCACGGTCTCCAAACGTGGCTGTACCTGGCCCCTTCCTCCCGTCGGTAAAATCCTCAAATCTGCAGAAACCTGGTCCCGTTTTTCTAAAACCTGGCTCCCGGATCCGGAAAAACGGGGAATCGGAGCCCTTTACGGGCTTATTTTTACCCCGGTCCCCACCTGGCCCAAAGAAGGCCCCCGGACCGGCAGCTCCTCCATCCCGGCCGGCGTGATCCGGAAGATCCGGTACCTCCCCTTCCGGGAGAAGAGCCAGAACTGCCGTTCGATCGCCGGGTTCGGGACCGCACGGAGATTTTCAATCATCTCGCGGTACTCGGCCTCCAGTTCCCCAACGGACCGGTACAAACGCCGGGTCCGCTTGGTTGCAACAAAGATATTCTCGCTCTCGTTCACGATCATAAAGTCGCACGGCCGGTCCCGGATCTTCCGGAAAAACCAGACATCGCCCCGCAGTGCGGCAATGGCCGCGGCCCACTCGATCGCCTTCTCCGAGTCCGGCCCGCGGGTCATCTCCTCCGCCTCCTCGCAATCGCGGATAATTCCGCCCGTTTGCCCTGGTACTCCCGGTTGACCGGCCGCGTTCGGATCCGCACGATGTAGAAATGGTTCTGCCCCCGCTTCGCCTCGATCCACTCGATCTCCTCGCCATGATCGATGACCGCCCGCGAAATAACGGGCGTGACCAGGAAGAGCGAAAGCCCGGTCACGACGGTTGTCCTTCGCCGCGGCATGCCGATCTCCCCCGCTCTTCCCGTGCCGATTGCCTTCTTCCGAGTCGTTCGATCTTCTTCAGGAGCCGGACGGAGATCCGGTGATGCCGGTCATACAGGGAATATACGAGATCCCGCCAGCGTTCACCGTACAAAATTCTTACCGGTGTTCGTATGGCCGGCCACGATGCATATCCTGCACTCTTCGAAATTTCTTCCTTCCCGATTTTTCCAAAATCCATCTTCATCACATCACTTTTTTCCTGTTCCCGCCCCCGTCCCAGGCCGGGAGCGTCCGCTCATCGCAGCAAAAATAAATTCATCAGGATGCCGGCCATCCCGGTCTCACGGTGCCGGAGAAAGCCTGGGCTGATCGGACACAGGAAAATCCAAATGAATTATCGGACCTCCCGGTACCCGGTCACCCATGCACCAGCAGCACCGTGCTCAGGGAGCCGGCAGCCGTCGTTGTATATCAGAAAACAGGATTGCGGAAGCACGGGCACCATCGGAACCCTTCCCGTGCCACCGGTTCAAAGAATCAAAAACATCTGACCGGGCCCTCGCGAGCAGGGTGCGGGGCTCTTCGTCCCCGTCCCCGGCCAGGCTCTTCATCGAGGGATCGAGCGTGGCCCCGATCGCACCTTCGAAGGAGTCTGGTGACTCCTTCCCCGGCGCTGTCCTTCTCTTGCAGAGCGAGAAGAACAGAGCGCAGCAGGCGGACACCGCTGTAAGATAGCAGGCCCTGGAGAGGAATTCCGCCTGTTCCGGCGCACATCCCAGCTTCCGGGCCTCCCTCGCTGTCCGTCTGCAGAAATTTTTTGGCATAGTGCTATAAGAAATTGTAGAGAAATGATCTTTAAAATGTTGGTGGTGAATCGTTGCATTTTGGATATCTGGTGCAGCATCTGAGCGTTTTAATTGTCCGGATTGTCAGACGCTGAGCCGACATTAATCGGAATGCATTTGATCGCGCAGAACGATCCGGAAAAATCTGGAATTTTTTGTGTCCAGATGGGACCGTGCGCCCTGTTAAAAATGTCTTCAGGTATTGCGTGGCAATGGCAGAATCTGCCTGCGGAATTTCAAAATCAAAAATTCCGGCCAAAAAAAATTTCATGCTCAAAAATTCCGGTCGTGAAAAATTTTGATCGCAGAAAATCCGGTCCGCGAAAAAAAACCGGCCCGGTATTCTGGACCCATTCTGATGCAGGTCCACAAGGGGATGTGCACCGATTCCGCACCGGGCGGAATCCCGGGCCTGCACTGTACCTGCTCAGAAAATTAAAAATCCCGGTACGCAGTCTTCCGTTTCTCTACTTCGAGGACGTGGATGACCAGGACATCATCATGGATCGAGATGAACGCCCGCATATCCCGCCGGACCCTGACGGAATACAGGGGAAACCTTGGATCCGATGCCCGGATCTTCTTCACAAAACGGTAGGGATCGGAACGGATCTCATGGATCTTCCGGATAACCTGCCGGGCGGTCTCCATGGGCAGTTTCTGAAGGTCCCGGTCTGCCCGCGGGGTATATTTCACCTCGTAGGGTTTCATTTAACCCCATACTTCTTCATCATCTCTTTTTCCGAAATCAGTATCCCCTGCCGGACTTCCTGTAAGGACTCTTCAAGTCCCCGGATGGCCTCGTCACTGAGCGGTTCATCATCGTCAGCAAGCGCCAGTAACCGCTCGATGACATCGTTGTAGGACTCCTTCGGGTGACGTTTCAGGGAAGTCAGCCGGGTCTTCAGATCCGTTCGGATGTAGATGGAACTCGCTGACTGCATAGTAATACTACTATGCACCTATAGGTATTAAGCTGATTGTCAGCAGAAATGATACCGGTAATAAAAAACAGGCAAATACCGGGAATGCCTGCACCGGTGAGTGCTCATTGGCAATGAGCAGGATGAATTTAATCTTCTCATTGGCTGGTAGTAACCGCCGGTCAAAATCCGGGATCTCCCGGCACCACCATCATGATCTGAGGAAATGACGGCATAGGCCCGGATCCAAAAACCCCTCCCATTTTGCCCCATACCCCCTTCACATTTGTTCCCAGCAGGCAGGATCAAAGGGCAGGCATGCGCCCGGTATTATCCGGCGAGTCGCTACCATCGTTCCGGCCGCCGGCCAGGACGCTCATGTTCTGACAACGTCGCGTTGCATAATTCGTCACAGCGCCGGATCAACGGGTTCTCCCGCGTGACATTCCGATAGCTGATTGAAGAGAACTGCTGTTCGAGCCGTGCGAGCCCGGCACGGAGCTCTGCCAGGTGGGGCTGCCGGATCCGGTACCGGCCGGTGATCTGCCGTATCACGAGCTCGCTGTCGGAACAGACAACAACGGATGGTTCTGCCGATTCCCGGGCTCTCCTCACGGCGGCGATGATCGCAGAATACTCGGCAGTGTTGTTGGTTGCCGTGCCGATGAAGGAGGACTCTTCGACGGTCACGGACCCGTCCCGTACAAAGATGAACGCATACGCTGCCGGGCCGGGATTTCCCCGCGAAGCCCCGTCCGTATAGATTTCGAGCGTTCCGGTCCCGGGTTTCGTGAGGTGATTCTCGATCATGATCCTACTATCCGGTCGCGATGGTGCAGAAAAAGGTAGCGGATTGTTTTTTTGGGATTCGCAGGGATCCCTGAACAACCAGAGAATCGTGAGCCTTCGACAGCTCTCCATTGGCACGTGAAAAAATCCTTATAAAACGTTCCCCCGGTCATGGACAAAATTCGGAAACCATATATTGGCAATGGACATTCTCATGGTTCCCGTCAGGCAGGTCCGGGGGGCGATACCGGGCAAAAAGACCAACATCTTAATTCATTCCGGCCGATAATGGATGGGTAGGGATCAGTGGTGGTTCCCGGAGGAATTCTTTTGAAACACACACGTATGCGATACACGGTTCTGATGAACAGGAACGAAGATGGGGGGTATACGGTTACCGTACCCGCATTGCCGGGGTGTGTCTCTGAAGGGGAAGACTGGGATTCTGCGCTGAAAAATATCGGGGAAGCAATTACCGGGTATATTGAGACATTATCCATTCTGAAAAAGCCGGTGCCGGTAGAAGTGGAAGTGAAACTCAAAGACCCGGTTGTCGCATGAAGCTTCCCCGGGTAACCGGAGAAAAGACCGTCAAAGCCCTCCAGCGTGCCGGGTTTTCCCTTGTCCACGTACGAGGAAGTCATCATTATCTCCATCACCAAAAGCATGACTGCATCGTGACCGTGCCGGTCCATGCAAAAAAGACCCTTGCACTAAAGACCCTCAAGACCATCCTTGAGCAGGCCCATCTTTCTGCAGAAGAATTTTCCTCGTTGTTGTAAGGAGAGGGGCTGTGCCGGGGGTGGCGGGCCGGTCGCCTGAAGTGCAGGTGAGGGCCTGATAGAGACGGCACCGGGGGAAATGCCCGGAAAACAGAGTTCCAGGATGTCGATTCGGTCTGCCGGGCAGGATCGCGTCGCCGGTGCACAAGGAGCGGGAACAACACCATGATCCAACCGCAAAAATCCTTCCTCGGGACCATGGGATCCGGCAAGACGACGGTCGCAGAACGCCTCGCACGGGCTGTCGGTCTTTGTATGCATCCTTCCGCAACAACCGGGAACCGGAAAAAAAGAGTTATTTCTGGCAGATCACAACGTACCGTGCCTTCTGGACCTCGGGGAATGCGACCAGCTCGTCACTCATCCTGCAACTCCCGAGAGCATAGACATCGAAATACTCAGACCCCGTAATCTCGTACCCGGTCTTTATTTCATAGAGGGGATACTGGATGGGACACCGGATCTCCTCGACGCTGACGAAGAAATTGCACTGGTCCGTCGTGTACCCTTCCGGGGTACTGATGCCAGGGATAATCACCGGACCATTGTTGTCCCGTACCCCGGAGACTATCGCAATGGCCGATCCGGAGCCCGTTCCGGCAGGTCCCTGCGGCCCCTGCGGACCGGTCGCTCCCGTTGCGCCGGTATCCCCCTTCTCCCCCTGCGGTCCCTTGCAGTCGGCAACCGTGCAGGAGCCGTCCGCGCTGGTGTCCTCCGAAGCGGTATCGCACTTCCTGTTGTTATTCAGATCCCAGCAGGACTGCCCCGCGGGGATAGCGGCGATCTTCGCCTGGAGGCCGGCATCGGCTGCCTGCCGGTTGGCAATCTCGGTATTCACGAGGTTTAAAAGATCGCAGACCGGCAGCCACCCGACGGCCGGGTTCTTCGTGCATGCCTTCTGCCAGCTGAAGCCCGGTTTCTTCTCTGCAGCCGTGCTGCCGGTCGAAGCCGGCGCGGCAGCCGCTGCGGAGGTTATCATCATCACGACCAAAAACACTGCAAAACCAACGGTTATTACCCTGTATCTCATCGTTCCCGACCTCTGGTATGAAGAAAGACTACCGTGCCGGTGCCGGCACAGCGGCTCTGTTCCTTAAGAAGAGCGCTGAATGACCGGAATCCCTGGATTCCCGAATCCTGAAACCGCGTTCAGAGCACGTGCAAATCTGTGGATGAGGACAAAAGCATATCGAAAGAGATCCAAAAAAATTCCGGAGATACGATAAAAGTTCGTCTGCACGCCGGTCGGCACCGGGACAGGGCAGAAACAGGTTGTTTGCGCCGCGGA
>Ga0116154_10001847_pt1 | contig 16905 bp, 10 predicted proteins | sample AD_UKC030_MetaG_FD_89898 | JGI IMG/M metagenome (GOLD analysis project Ga0116154, IMG submission 89898) | Active sludge microbial communities of municipal wastewater-treating anaerobic digesters from USA - AD_UKC030_MetaG | ecosystem: Engineered > Bioreactor > Anaerobic > Digestate | place: USA...
GCGAAGGCGTGCAACACCTGCCACCGCCCCGACAGCTCCGCCCGCGCGCCCGTGCTCGACGGGGTCTTCGGGAAGAAGGTCGCCCTCGTCGACGGGCGGACCGTCACGGTCGACGAGAGCTACGTGAGGGAGTCGATCCTCTCCCCCGCGACGAAGGTCGTCCAGGGGTACCAGCCGATCATGCCGACGTTCCAGGGGCAGATCTCCGAGGAGGAGGTCGTCCAGCTCATCAAGTACATCCGGGACCTCCCGCCCGCCGCCGCCTCCGGCGCGCCGGTCGCCGCTCCCGCCGGAGGACAGCCGTGACCGCACCCGCGACCGCCGCCCCGAACGCGCTCCCGAGCTACCTCGAGGCCGCGCACGGCCCGAAGTCGTGGCTCCTGACGCGGGACCACAAGAGGATCGGGATCCTCTACCTCGTCGCCATCTCCGTCTTCTTCGTCCTCGGCGGCCTGATGGCCGTGCTCATCCGGGCCGAGCTCGCGACGCCGCAGGGGGACATGTTCTCCTCCGACGTCTACAACCGGCTCTTCACGATGCACGGCATCCTGATGATCTTCTTCTTCCTGATCCCGTCGATCCCGGCGGTGCTCGGGAACTTCCTCCTGCCGGTCATGATCGGAGCGAAGGACCTCGCCTTCCCGAAGCTCAACCTGACGAGCTGGTACCTCTACATGATCGGCGGGCTGATGACGTTCGGCTCGCTCCTGACGGGCGGCATCGACACCGGCTGGACGTTCTACACGCCGATGTCGACGACGTTCGCGCAGGGGCAGGTCCTCGTCACGGCGGTCGGCATCTTCGTCGCCGGCTTCTCGTCGATCCTCACGGGCCTCAACTTCATCGTCACGATCCACCGGATGCGGGCTCCGGGAATGACCTGGTTCCGCCTCCCGCTCTTCGTCTGGGCCCACTACGCGACGAGCATCATCCAGATCCTCGGCACGCCCGTCGTCGCGATCGCAATCCTCCTCGTCGGGGCCGAGCGGCTCTTCCACATCGGCGTCTTCGACCCGAAGTACGGCGGCGACCCGCTCCTCTTCCAGCACCTCTTCTGGTTCTACTCGCACCCCGCCGTCTACATCATGATCCTGCCCGCCATGGGGGTGATGAGCGAGCTCGTCACCGCCTTCTCGCGCAAGCGGGTCTTCGGGTACCATTTCGTCGCCTTCTCGAGCCTCTTCATCGCCGTCATCGGCTTCCTCGTCTGGGGCCACCACATGTACGTCTCGGGGCAGTCCGTCGTCGCCGGGGCGATCTTCTCGTTCCTGACGATGCTCGTGGCGATCCCCTCGGCCGTGAAGGTCTTCAACTGGACGGCCACGCTCTACAAGGGGTCGATCTCGCTCCAGACGCCGATGCTCTACGCCCTCGGCTTCATCGGCGTCTTCCTGATCGGCGGGCTGACGGGCGTCATGCTCGGGACGCTCGGGATCGACATCCACGTCCACGACACCTACTTCATCGTCGCCCACTTCCACTACGTCATGGTCGGCAGCGCGATCATGGGGTACCTCGGCGGCCTCCACTTCTGGTGGCCGAAGATCACCGGCCGGATGTACGACGAGTTCTGGTCGAAGGTCGGCGCGCTCCTGATCTTCGTCGGCTTCAACACGACCTTCTTCCCGCAGTTCATCCTCGGCTACCTCGGGATGCCGCGCCGCTACCACATGTACCCTGCGGAGTTCCAGACGTGGAACGTCCTCTCCTCCGCCGGGGCGACGATCCTGGGCGTCGGCTACCTCATCCCGGTGATCTACCTCCTCTGGTCGCTGAAGTTCGGGGCGAAGGCCCCCGCGAACCCCTGGGGCGCGAAGGGGCTCGAGTGGCAGACCGCGTCGCCGCCGCCCGTCGAGAACTTCGCGACGCCGCCGGTCGTGACGGAGGAGGCGTACGCGTACGAGACCTCCGCCCCGGCGAAGGAGGTGACCGTTGGCGTCTGAGGCCCGCCCCGCCCCCCTCGCCCACCACTTCGACGACTACGACCAGCAGCGCGAGTCGGCGACGCTCGGGATGTGGCTCTTCCTCGCGCAGGAGGTCATGTTCTTCGGCGGGCTCTTCCTCGCCTACACCGTCTACCGCTGGAAGTACCCGGCCTTCTTCGCCCTCGGCTCGAACCAGCTCGACGTCCCGCTCGGCCTCGCGAACACCATCGTCCTGATCGGCTCGTCCCTCACGATGGTCCTCGCCGTCCGCGCCGCCCAGCTCGGGAAGGCGCGGCAGATCGCCGGCTGGATCGGCGCGACGATGGCGCTCGGGACGGGCTTCCTCGTCGTCAAGGGGTTCGAGTATCACCACAAGTGGGTCCACCACCTGATCCCCGGGGCGGGCTTCCACATCGAGGGGACGACCGACCCCGCCGCGCAGACCTTCTTCGTCCTCTACTTCTGCATGACGGGGCTCCACGCCCTCCACATGATCGTCGGCCTCGGGCTCCTCGCCTTCCTCGTCCCGAAGGCGCTCCGCGGGGACTTCTCGGCCGAGAACCACAACTGGGTCGAGGGGGTCGGCCTCTACTGGCACTTCGTCGACGTGATCTGGATCTTCCTCTTCCCGCTCCTCTACCTCCTGGGGCGGCACCACGCCTGAGGCCGACGGAGTAGCCATGTCGACCGTCCACGTCACTCCCGTCCGCACCTACCTCCTCGTCTTCTTCGCGCTCATGGCGCTGACCTTCCTGACCGTGGGGGTCGCGCACGTGAACATCGCGCATCACCTCCCCGGCCAGGTCACCGACGCGATCAACGACGCGGTCGCGATGGCGATCGCCGTGACGAAGGCGACGCTCGTCGTCCTCTTCTTCATGCACGTCTGGCACTCGGCGCGCCTGAACAAGATCGTCGTCTGGGCGTCGCTCTTCTTCATCCTGATCCTCTTCGCCTTCTCGCTCGCCGACTACTTCAGCCGCGGCTGGCTCGGAGTGCCGGGGAAGTAGGCCGCCAGGGGAGGCGTGCAGAAGCAGAGGGCCCCGGCGACGCCGGGGCCCTCTGCCGTCCCGGGAGATGAGCGATCGCGCGGGGCTACGGCTTCGCGTCGGCCAGGGCGACCGCCGCCCCGAAGACGGTGCGCGCCCCCGATTCCATCGTCTTGGGCGTGACGAAGTAGACCGTGTCGTCCGGCGAGTGGTAGCCGTGGTGGTCGCCCCCCATCGCGAAGAGCGAGACGGCGTGGATCCCCTTCTCGAAGAACGGCGCGTGGTCCGCGCGCCCCTCGCCGCGGATTCGCCCCGACTTCAGACCGAAGCCGGGCGCGAGGCGGTCGCGGGCGCCCTCCATCGCCGCCCTGATCTCCGGAAAGTTCTCCCCGCCGGCGACGTAGAGGCCGTTGCCCGCGCCCAGCATGTCCATGTTCAGGACCGCGACGCACTTCTCGAGCCCCTTCGGGGGATGGCTCGCGAAGTGCTCCGCGCCGAGGAGGCCGAGCTCTTCGGCCGCGAAGAAGACGAACGCGATCGTCCGCCGGGGACGCGACTTCAGCGCCGCGGCCGCCCGCGCGACCTCGAGGAGGCTCGCGGAGCCGGAGGCGTTGTCGTCCGCTCCCGGGTTGAGGCGGGGCCAGTCGCCGATGTGGTCGAGGTGCGCGCCGACGACGACGTACTCGCCCTTCACAGACGGATCGGAGCCCGGGAGGAGGGCGACGACGTTGTGGGTCGTCACCTCGCGCCACGGGCGCCCCTTCACCTGGAAGCGGAGCCGGCTCCCGGTCTCGAAGGAGGCGAGGCCCCCTTTCGAGAGGACCTTTCGGAGCTCGGCGACGGTCAGCTTCTTCCCGGCGAGGAGCCGGTCGGCGAACGCCTCGCTCACCATCGCCTCGGGGAGGTCGCGGCTGATGCCGACGCTCGTCGAGGTGACGGGGCTGTCGATCAGGAGGAGCCCCGCCGCTCCCTTCCGCGCCGCCGCCTTCGTTCGGGCGACCGTGGAGCGGTGGTCCTTCCACTCGCGCCCTTCGGGCTCGCCCCGGAGGACCAGGACGACCTTCCTCTTCACGTCGACGCCGGCGTAGTCGTCGCGCCCTTCGGAAGCGGCGTCGAAGCCGTAGCCGACGAAGACGACCTCGGCCGTGACGTCTCCGGAGCCGCCGTTCACCATCGGCGACCAGTCCTTCAGGACCTCCGCCTCGTACGGCGTGCCGTCCTTCTCCCCCTCGGCGGGAAGGAGCGTCAGGCTCGCGGCCTCGATCCCGGCCAGGCCGTGCGTGAAGGCCTGACGGTGGTCGGGGAGGTCCAGGGGCGGGCGGAGGCCCGCCTTCCGGAGCTCGGAGACGACGTGGTCCGCCGCCTTCCGGTAGCCGTCCGTCCCGCTGAGCCGTCCGGCCATCCCGGGCGCGGCGAGGACCTCGACCGTCGCGAGCGCCGACGCGGCCGTGATCCGCGCGGAGGCCGAGGCGACCTCGGCCTCCGTCGGACCTGCGGCCTGCGAAACGCCGGCGGCGAGGAGCGACGCGCCGACGAGGAACGGGAGGAGCGCTCGCCGTTCCGTCGCGGACCGTCGTTCCGTCACTTCTTCGCCTCGGGGGCCGGGGCGGCGCCAGGCGCCTTCCCCTTCAGCGCGGCGAGGACCTCCGCCTCCTTCTCCGCGGCGAGGCCGGCCCGCGCCTTCGCGCGCCGCTCCTCCGGGAGCGAGTCCCACCAGTGGAGGGTGGAGGCGATCGTCTCCGGGAGCGGCCGGAACGTCAGTCCGGCCTTCAGCGCGCGGGCGATCGAGACGTCTCCGATCCCGGCCTCGGGGCCCTCGGTGGAGACCCAGATCGGGAAGTCGGCCTCGGGCGTCAGGCCGAGCTCCTTCAGCTTCGCCTCCGGCGCCCAGGTGAACGTCGCGTTCGACTTCGTCTCCTTCCGGCACGCCTCGAGGAACGCCTTCATCGTGAGCCGCTCCTTCGGCCCGGTCGCGTTGAAGACGCCGTTCGTCCCGGACTCGACCATCCGGACGATCCAATCGCCCAGGTCGCGGACGTCGATGAACTGGAGCGGGTCGGTGGGCTTCCCGGCGACGAGGACCTCGCCCCCCTTCCGAACGCGAACGGGCCAGTAGGTGAAGCGGTCGCTCCCGTCCCGGTCCCCGACGATATAGCCGGGCCGGACGTTCAATGCCTTCCCCGGCATCGCCTTCTCCGCGGCCTCCTCGCAGAGGAGCTTCAGGGCGCCGTAGTTCCCGCCGGTGATCTCGTTGATCGCGTCGACGTCCGTCCCCGCCGCGAGGCGGGCGACGGCGGCGGTCTCGTCCATGCCGGCCTTCATCGGCGCGTCGTAGACCGAGATCGAGGAGATGAATACGTACTGGCCGACGTTCCCCGAGAGGACCTCCGCGGCGGAGCGGACCTGCCGCGGGAAGTAGCCGGACGTGTCGATGACGGCGTCCCACTTCCGGCCGGCCAGCTTCTTCACGTCCTCGGCGACGTTCCGGTCGCCGTGAATCTCCTCGAGGGGGCGCCCCTTGAAGAGGCCGGGGTTCGATTTGCCCCGGTTGAAGAGGGTCAGCTCCCACCCCTTCGCCAGGGCGGCCTCCACGATGGCGACCCCGAGGAAGCGGGTCCCTCCGAGGATGAGGACCTTCTTCTTCACGGGCGCGGCCTCGGCGGCGCGGGCCCAGCGCGGAAGGGCCAGGACGGCCCCGGACGTCGCGGCCAGGGCGAGGAGATCTCTGCGGCTGAGACGGTCTTTCATCGTTGCTCCTCCACGGGCATTACCGAGGGTACGGCAGAGGAGCGCCCGGGTTTCAGCCGGGGGCGCTCCGAGCTCGGACCACACTCTGCCGACCAGTTCCGATTCCGGGGATCAGGAGCCCGCCTCCAGCTCGGCGGTGAGCTCCGCCGCCGAGCAGACGCGCACGGCGCTCTCCGGCCTGCCCCGGAAGTGACGAACGTTGTCGGTGACGATGGTGTCCGAGCCGGAGCGGCGGGCGATCTCGGCGATGTGGGCGTCGTAGAGGCGCCCGCCGGCGACCCGTTCTGCGACGGCCGACCTCAGGAACGGGAGGCGCGCGGCTGCCGGCAATTCCACGACTTCGAGCCGCCCGAGGATCTCCTCCTCGAGGAGCCGCAGCGCGTCGGCGGGCGCCAGACGGAGCTCCTCCGGAAGGCGAGTCGCGACGGCGTAATACTCGAGGCAGCAGTGCCACGCCGTCCTCGCCCTGCGAAGCCGGCCCTCGGCAACGGCGTCCATTACGGCCTGCGCCGGACGGCTCGTGGGCCCGACGTTGATCGTTCCGCCGAGGAGGACGCTCGTGTCGAGGAAGACGCCCGTCAGCCGGGCCAACGGTTCCGCTCCTCCTCGACCAGCGCCGCCAGGTCGACCGTGGGGAGCGCCCGCCCCCGGACCGTCGGCTGCGCCACGAGCCTCCGGCCGCGTCGGACGAGCTTCGGCCCGCGGACCTTCCGCACGAGCCGGACCGAGACGTCGTCGAGGAGGATCTCCACCTCGGTGCCGGGCGTCAGGCCGGCGCGCGCGCGGACGGAGGCGGGGATGACGATCCTGCCTGCCTTGTCGATGGAGGCCTTCATGCCATCAGTATGCCATTGCGCTGCCACGCCCGCCTTCCCTGCCCCACGCGGCGCCTTCGCTCGGACTCACTCTCCCTTCACCGAAAGGACCGCCCCGCTCGAGTAGGCGTTGAACTCCGGGGCATACATCGACTGGACCGTCGCCGGGCCGACCCGGAACGTCCCGGCCATGTTCGCCCGGAGGCGGTACCTGAACGTGTACTCGCCGACGGGAAGCTGCTCGAAGAAGAAGTTCGTGCCGCTGTCGCGGACCTCCTCGTACCAGGCGATCCCGAGGTCCCACTTGTAGCGGCTGACGGTCGTCTCCGGCTCGAACCCGGCTCCGCGCGGGTCGCGCAGGTGGACGTATTCGGCTTCGTGCTTCGTCCGAAGCGAGATCTGCACCTCGACCTGGTCCCCCGGTCTCAGGACCGCGCCGTCGGCGATCGGCTTGAGGACCCACTCCTTCCCCGTGTTCTCGCGGAGGAAGTACTTCCGCGACACGTTGAAGAAGTCTCCCCGGTCGGCCTCCGGGAGCTTCTCCGTCGAGAAGTGCCAGGCGGCGGAGGCAAACGCGAAGCCCTTGCCCCCCTTCTCGACGGCGATGGTCGAGGTCGTCTTCGGGTCGACCTCCCGCCCCGGGATCACGACCTGGTTCTTCTTGCCGGTGTAGCGGTCCGGCTCGAACGTGAACGACGTCTCCCGTCCGCCGACGGCCACCTTCATCGTCTCCCGCCCGCCGAGGGCCCCTTCCGCCTTCAGGTAGTGGACGAGGGAGTAGAGGACCTCGGCCGTCGCCCGGGTCGACTTCCACTGGTTCAGCTTCTTGTTCAGGAAGAGCCACTGGACGAGGCCGTCGCGCCGCGGGTCCTTCGGCGTCAGCTCCGTGAGCGTCCGAAGGGCGAAGGCGTGGGTCTCGATCGTGTCGTTGTACCAGAGCCAGGAGCGGTCCTCCTGCGCCCAGAAGGTCCCGAGCTCCTCGGTCGTCTTCGCCGAGTCCATGACGCTCGCGAAGACGAGCTGGGCGTCCTTCAGCCGGTTCGCCCGCTTCAGCGTCAGCGCGAGGTAGCCCTTGAGGTAGGGCGAGTGCTCCTTCCAGTGCTTAAAGGAGAACGCGAGGATCTCCCTGCGCTCCGCGTGCGTGAGGCCGTTCTCGGACCAGGAAGGATCGGGGAAGGCGCTCGCGACGTAATTGACGAACGTCAGGAGCTCCCAGCAGCAGTCCTTCCGCATCAGGGAGAGGAGGTCGTCGCGGTAGTGCTTCGCGACGTAGCCCCAGGCCCGCTGGACCATTTCCTTCGGGACCTCGACGCCGAACTCCGTCGCCTTCGCGAGGCCGTGGAGGATGTAGACCGTCATGTAGGGGGACGGCTGGCCGCCCGGCCACCAGGGGAACCCGCCGATCGAGGTCTGGGCCTTCGCGAGCTTCGCGAGGGCCGCCTCGCGCTCCGCCTTCGCGACGCGCGGGTCGAGGACCTTCGCGAGGCCTTCGCCCGCGTCCTTCCCGCCCTTCGCGTCGACGAGCCACGGGCTCTCCTCGAGCGTCATCTTCCGGTTCGGGTCGGCCGCGTCCCACGTCTCGAGGCGGACGTCCCTCTTCGAGAGCTCCTTCGCCATCGCGGCGACCGAGGGGTACTGCTCGAACATCGAGGAGACGATGCCGGTCGAGACGAAGCGGTTGAGCGTCTGCTCGGTGCACTCGTAGGGGTAGTTCACGAGGTACGGGAGCGCGTCGAGGACGGCGTAGAAGAGCTGGGCGTCGACGGTGACGACCATCTGCTCGTTGAGGAGCGTCGGGTCTCCCCCCTTCGCCAGGTCCTCGAAGCGCATCTCCTTCCGCTGCCCTTCGCGGAGCGTGACGAAGCGCGACTGGACGAGGTGCATCCGGCTCGGAAGGACCGGCAGCGGCCGGAGCTCGCCGTCGGAGAGGTTCCCGGACGTGGCCGTCACCTTGAACGCGACCGTTCGGACGCCGGGAGGCGCGATCAGGTGGAACGTCTCGTTCACCCCGCCGCCGGCCGGGACCGCGACCGCCCGGCGCGCGTCGGCGACCGGGAGACCGAAGCGGGCCGTGAGGTCCTCGTTCGTCTCCGGGTCGAGGACCTGGAGCACGAGGCTCCCCGCGAGCGTGCCCTCGGACGCGTTGTTGACGACGACCTTCAGCTCGGCCCGGTCCCCCTCGCGCAGGAAGCGCGGGACGTAGGGGCGGACCATCAGCTCCTTCACGCTCTTCGTCTCGCGCTTGAGCGAGGCGCCGCGGAGGTCCTTCGTCACCGCGTGGAGCCAGACGTTCCAGGAAGTGACCGAGTCGGGGACGGTGAACTCGATCGACGCGGAGCCGTCGGCTCCGGTCAGGAGCTGCGGCGTGAAGAACGCGGTCTCGGCGAAGTTGCTCCGGAGGGCGGGCGCCTCGGCCGCCGGCGCCACGCCGGCCTCCGTCCGCGCCTCGTTCGCCGCGGCGTCCTCCACCTTCATCTCGACCGACTTCGCCATCTGCGGGGCGGCGGCGGGCGCGGGGGCCGGGACGCCGTCCCGCTCCAGGGCCGCCTCGGACACCATCGTCACGCCCATTCCGCCGCGCATCGCGAACTTTCGTCCGCGCGCGCCGGGCCCGCCGATGCCGTAGCGATCGAGCTCGAGCAGCCGATCGGGCTCGAAGGAAGGGCCGGACGGGGTCGGGGCGAAGCTGCCCCGGACCCACTGGGCCCGGCCCGCGCCGAGCGTCGCACGCGTCCAGGCCGTCCCCGTCCGGGAGGGGTAGAGGGAGAGGATCGACGGGGGGGTGTGTGGAGCGAAGACGTCGAGGCTCCGGTCGTACATGTACGCGAGGAGCTCGGCCGCGCCGGCCTCCGCCGGCTTCCCCGAGGGAGACGTCACCTTCACGCGCCACGTCTCGCGCGTCCCCGGGCGGATCCGGTCGCGGAACGTCGCGAACTCCAGCTTCAGCTCGCGGTCGTCCCACGGGACGTAGACCGCGGCCGCCTGGCTCATCCACTGGTGGTCGCGCAGGGCCGTGAGCGTGACGCCGAAGCCGCCGCGGTCGGCCTCCGTCACCGGGAACTCGACGACGGTCGGGTCCTTCCCCGCCGTCAGGACCGTGCGGGAGAGGAGCTTCCCGGCGCGGAAGCGCTCGAGGAGCATCTCCTGCCCCGGCAGCCCCGACGCCGCGAGGAGGCGCGCCGTCCCGCCGACCACGACCGAGCCCGACTCGGCGGCGAGGACGAGCGGGACCGGCGGCGCCGCCTTCCCGCCGGCGACGATCACGTCGCGGGAGGTCTCGTACTTCGCTCCGAAGTCGTCGACGGTCTCGTACCGGATCCGCCACGCCCCCGCCGGGAGGGTGCCGAGGTCGAGAGCGGCGACGCCGTCGGCGCCGTGCCGTGCCTCCCCGCGCGCCTTCTCGGCGCCGTCGGGGAGGTCGCGAAGGACCGCCTCCACCCGGAACGCCGTGTCCCAGCGCGGGCGGAGCGCGTCTCCGGGTGTCCGGACGGACGCTCCCTCCCCTTCCTCCGCCTGCTCGACGCGGCGCGGGAGGTCGGCCGGGAGCGGCGTCTCGGCCGGCGGGGCGAGAGCGATCAGCCGCCACGTCCCGTTCCCGGGGCGAGGCGCGCCGTCGAGGTTCGTCCGCGTGATCCTTGCCGACATCGCCTCCCCGGCCCGGCCGAATCCCGACGGGAACTTGACGTCGGCCTCGACGGAGACGAAGCCGAGCCGGACGGCGCGGGTCGCGCTCCGGGTCTCGCCCCCTTCGTCGAGGACGTCGGCCTGGACGACGTAGCGCCAGGTCGTCTCCTTCGAGTCCGCCTTCGTCTCGTCCGCTTCCGGCGTGAAGGAGACCCGGAACGTCCCCTCCGCGTCGAGCGTCGTCTCGCCCGCGGCGACGACCTGCGGCTTCGCGACGGAGCCAAAGCCCCAGAAAGCCCACCACCAGGGTCGGAGCGTCTCGCGCGTGACGCGCCACTTCACCGAGCCGTTCGTGACGGGGAGGCCGAAGTAGTACCGCGCCACGCCGACGAGCGACGCCTTCCGGTTGAGGCGCATCGGCTCCTTCGGCTCGAGGAACGTCGCCTCGAACGTCGGCCGCTTGTACTCCTCGACCCGCACGGAGGTGCTCCCGGAGAGGGAGCTCTCGAGGCGCCAGGCTCCGAGGAGGCGTCCCGTGGGGACGACCATCTCCCCGGCCGCGGTGCCGAAGTCGTTCGTCGAGACGGTCCGCGTCTCGACCCGCTCGCCGTTCGGGTCGACGAGCCAGACCGTCACCGGCGTCCGGTCTGCGACGCGGAAACGGGCGTCCTCGGCGGAACCGCGATAGGCGAGGACCTTCCAGTGGAGCGTCTGCCCCGGCCGGTAGATGCTCCGGTCGGTGTAGAGGAGCGAGTCGCTCCGGAGCCCCGGCTTCGACTCGCGATGGAAGCCGACCTGCTGGCCGTCGAACGTGAGGTCGCGGCCCTTCTTCGCGAGCAGGTGGAACGCGCCGCCCTGCTCCCGCAGGGCGAACGAGACCCGCCCGTCGGAGTCCGAGGCCTTCGCTTCGGCGCGCCGGTGCCCCTCGCGCCAGTCGAACCGCCAGAGCGTCACCTCGGCTCCCGCGACCGCCCGCCCCGTCGCGCCCGAAAGGACGCGCGCCGTAACGGCGCCCGTCTCCGGATCGGGGCGCACGGCGAGGACGAGGTCGGAGACGAAGAGGTTCGTCCCGACGACGACGTTGTCCGACTCGCGGAAGTCCTTCCGCGCCGAGGCGAGGAGGACGTAGAACCCCGGCTCGGGCAGGGGCGGCGTGACGAACGTTCGGTGCGTCTCGAAGTCGGCTGTCTTCGGGAGCGCGGACGTCCACTCGGCCGCGGGCGCCCCGCCGGAGAGCTTCCGCATGTCTTCCGAGGAGGGGAGCGCCGACCAGTCTTTCGACGCCGCGATCCACTTCTCGGCGTCGACGCGAAAGGCCCGGAAGTGGAGCGCCTCGAGGTTCCGGTGGGAGACCTCGACGGAACGCTTCTTCGCCCCGTCGACGGCCATCGCCTGCAGCGCGTACTCCGGCGCCTCGATCGCCTTCACGATCGCGAGGCACCTCGCCCCGCCGGGAGAGCTCGGGTAGGCCGCGCGTCCCTCCTCCGCCACCCGCCGCGCTTCAACCATCCGGCTCTGACGCGCGCCGTTCCGGTGGAGCTCGGCGACCTCGGCCTTCCCCATCGCCCACCACGGATCGGAGCGGAACGCCACGAGGCGCCCCTCGAGGTCCTTCCGGATCCGCTCCCGGTCGCGCTCTTCGGTGAACGACGCCGCCAGCCTTCGCACCCTCTCGAGACGCGCCTCGAGCCGCGCTCCGGTCCGCCCCTCCTTCGTGTGCCACGCCTCCAGGTCCGTGAGGACCGCGCCGATCCTCACGAGCGGGTGGACCTCCGGAGAGGCGAGGTCCGTCTTCCCCTCGCGCTCCGCGTCTCCCGCGAGGAGCGCCCCGAGGTCGAGCCTCCAGACCTCGTTCGACTGCTCCGGCGTCCAGCCGGCGGTGTCGGCGAGGAGATCGACGAGGAGGTAGCTCGCCGCGTCGCGGAGCGTCCCGCGGATCTCCTTCGGGTAGTCGTTCGGCACGAGGACGAGCGCGGCCGCGGAGACCGGCTCCTTCCCGAGGTCGGAGCGAATCGCCCAGACCTCCAGCGCCGCCTTCAGCGCCTCGGCCAGGATCTGCTCCCGGGTCCAGGCCTTCAGGTCGACCTCCCCCTTCGTGTCGACCCTCTCGCGCTGGCCGATCTCCCAGGAGTAGGCCCGCTGGTAGGTGACGAGCGAGTGGCCGTAGAGGAGCGAGAGCTGCGCCCGGTGGAGCGGCCCGGCCGGCCACGGCTCCTCGCGCAGGCGCCTCACGGCCGTCTCGTAGCCGTGGAGGCCGATCCGGAGCTGCGTGACCTTCACGAGCCCTTTCGTCCACTCCGGCTCGTCCTTCGCCGCCTTCGCGGCCGAAAGGATCGCCTCCACGGCCTTCGCCGCTTCCTCGAGCTTCTGCTCATCCACGAGACGATCGACGTCCTTCCAGGTGGAGGCGGCCTTCGGCACGGGCTTCACTCCCTTCGCAGCTCCCGGCTTGACGCCGAGCGCGAGCGCGCCTCCGGCAAGGAGAACGACGACGGCGGACAGGACGAATACGGACCGGACGCGCGGCTCTGTCGTCATAACGAGAGCTTAGACCGCCTCGCCCCCCGGAAGTTCCTCCGACACGGTCCGACTCGGTGCCAGGCGTGAAATCGTGTATTACCTTGCGGCTCGACGCCGGTGGGAGAGGAGCCAGTCCCAGAGGGACGGGTCGGAGTAGGCCGCCGTCCACGAGTCGTGCCCCGCCTCCGGGAAGACGACGAGCTCCGCCGTGCCACCGCACCGACGGACCGCCTCCACGACCCTCTCCGATTCGGACAGCGGGACGACGTCGTCCTTCGCGCCGTGGAAGGCCCGGACCGGCACGCCCTTCAGGTTGCAGGCGCGGTCGGGTAGCGCTCCGCCGCAGACGGGTGCGATCGCGGCGAAGCGGCCGGGGTGGGACATCGCAAGGTCCCACGTCCCGCGTCCCCCCATCGAGAGCCCCGTGACGTAAACGCGCTCCGCGTCGATGCGCAGCCGCCGCGTGACGTCGTCGAGGAGAGCGGCGAGGGCGTCGGCCCGCCAGCGCTCCCCCTCCGGGCACTGCGGCGCGACGACGACGAACGGAAGCGCCCCGCCCGAAGCGAGGAGCTTCGGCGGACCGTGGCGCTTCACGAGGGCGAGGTCGTCTCCCCTCTCGCCCGACCCGTGCAAGAAGAGGAGCAGCGGCCACCGGCTCGCGGGGTCGCGCCGGTACCCCTCCGGGAGGTAGAGCAGGTACGGGTACGCGACCCGGTAGGAGACCGTTCCCTCGAAGCGCCGGGCGCTCAGCCCCGCCGCGGGCGTCGGCTCGAGCGTCCCGCACGAGGCGGCCAGCGAGGCTCCGACGAGCGAGAGGAGGCCGGAGACTCGTCGCGGCCGAACCACCATGCGCCCATTCTGCCGCGCCTCGCGGCCGGCTGCTTCCGGAGCGTCAGGAGAGGCGGAACGCGGCCGCGGCCAGGACGGGGCCGTTCTTCTCGGCCCGCGCCGCGAGCGTCCGAACGGTCGCGGCCCAGCCCCGTCCCCGCGGAATCGTCGGGCTCCAGTCATCGACGGAGATTCCGCGCAGGCTCGCGCGGCCGCGCAGAAGGAGCTCCGCCCACTCGGGGCGTGACTGACCCGAGAGGTCGACGGCGGAGGCGGCGAAGCCCCCCTCTCTTCGGTGGAGGAAGAGGACTCCTTCTCCCGCGGCCCCGCTCTTCTCGAGCTTCACGAGGGCCGCCCGCCCGCGCGGGCCGTCCTCGAGCTCCTGGAAGATCCCCTCGACGAGCGGATGGCCGGAGGCGAAGAAGTCGCGCTCCTCGTGCCGGACCGCCTCCTCGCGGTCGAACGTGCCGAGGAAGCGGCTCCCGCCCGGGACGCCCGGGAGGTGCTCGAGGAGGGCGTCGCCGCCGAATTCCAGGTACCAGGTCCGGGAGCCCTTCTTCTCCGCGACGTCGAAGCCGTAGAGCTCGCAGGCCGCGATGACGAAGCGCTCCATCGCCGCGTCGAGGCCCGCCGGGACGCGCGAGACGATCCCGCTCGCGTGCTCGGGACGGTACCCCTCGGCGTGAAGGTGGTGGTAGGCGGCGCGCTGACGCGCCTGCGCCGCGCCCCGGACCTCCGCGACGAGCTCCCCGACGGGAAGCTCCGCACGGCCGAGGGCCGACGCCTTCTCCGCCTTCCGGATCGCGGCCTCCACGTTGGCGAGCGACCGCTCCAGCCCGCCGAGCGGCTCGCGGAAGAGCCCGATCCGCTCGTAGAGCTCGACGAGGTCTCGCCAGAATCCCGAAGGAGGACGGAAGTAGACGATCTCGACCCTCTCCTTCCGGCTGATCCGGTCGAGGCGCCCGATGCGCTGCTCGACCTGTGCCGGGTCGAGGGGAAGGTCGAAGAGCACGAGGCGCCGGCAGAACTCGAAGTTCCGCCCTTCCCCGCCGCACTCCGTCGAGATCAGGAACGTCGGTCCCTTGGGCCGTCGGAACTCCGCCACCTCGAGGTCGCGACGGTCCGGTGAGAGCTCCTCGTGGAAGACGGCGACGCGCTTGCGCGTCTCGCGCTCGAGGAGCGCCTTCAGCGACTGGAGCGTCGGGAGGTCGTGGCAGAAGACGAGCGTCTTCCCCTCCTCGGCCCCTCCCGGAGCGAAGCCCTTCGCCTTCCCGACGAGCCACTCCACGCGCGGGTCGACGGCGTCGGCCTTCTCCTCTCCTGAAAGGGCCTGGGAGGTCGGGACCCGGTCCAGCTCCACCGGGAGCGGGACCCGGGGCGGCAGGCCTCCGATGTCGACGCGCCGCGTGGCGCTCGTGCAGGGAGGAAGCGGCTGGTTCTCCGAGAGGGCCGCGACGAACTCCTTCTCGGACCGGTACGCGTCGGGCCGGACCATCCGGAGGAGGCGGAAGAAGCCCGAGGTGTCCGCCTCGAGGGGCGTCGCGGAGAGGAGCAGGAGGTGTCGCGCGGCCTTCGCGAGCGGCGCGACGGCCCGCTCGGCTTCGGCCTCGAGGACGAGCCGGTGCGCCTCGTCGACGACGAGGAGGTCGAGCCCGGCCTCGACGGCCTTCTGGGCCAGCCCCGGCTCCGAAGCGAGGTCCTCGAGCGCGATGACGGAGCGCCGGTGCGCGTCGAACGGGTTGAACTCCGGTCCGTGGTCTTTCGCCACGTCCGCGCGACGCTTCGCGTCGAGGAGGACGAAGACCTGATGGAACTTCCGCCAGAGCTCGCCGAGCCACTGGACCGTGAGGGTCGACGGCGCGACGACAAGGACGCGGTCGGCCCGGTCGGTCCGGACGAGGCGCGAGAGGATCAGGCAGGCCTCGATCGTCTTCCCGAGGCCGACCTCGTCGGCGAGGAGCCAGCGGACCGGCTCGTAGGCCGTCGCACGCTCGGCGACGTGGAGCTGGTGCGGGTGGATCGCGATGCGTCCGCCGAGGAACGAGCCGAGGCCCTTCGCCTGGCGCATGCGCGAGAGGAAGAGCCCGTCGACGCGGTTGCGGAACGCGGCCGCCCGGTCGACGTCGAGGCCGGCGAGCCGTTCGACCGGGTCCTGCGGGATCTCCGCCGGCCAGAGACGCTCCTCCTCGAGGACACGGCCGTCGGTCGTCGTCCAGGACGTCCCCCCCCGCTCGCGCGAGGAGAGGGTCACGACCTCGCCCGTCTCCTCGATCCGCGCGTCGCGCCCGGCCGACAGCTCGAGCGGGCGGAGCGAGGTGTCGGCGATCCCGAAGGTCAGCCGCTCACCGCTCCGCGGAAAGAAGACGACGACCCTGCGGGCCGCCACCTCTTCGACCCGTCCCGGGCCGAGGTCGCGGTTGAACTTGTGCAGGACCTTTGTCCCGATGCGGGGCGCCCCGGACGGGGCGACGTCCCTCGCCATGAGGCCGGGAAGGATGCACCGGCCGCTTCCCCGGGGCAAGGCCCCGGGGAAGACCGGCCGGTGCAACGCCTTAGGGACGGCAGAAGACCCGGAAGTCCATGTCGCCGAACGGGAAGACCGTGTCGGCGTCCTCCAGGATCGTCAGGTAGTCTTCGTGGATCTTCCCGGCGTCGACCTGCCTCATCAGCTCGCGGGCGCGGTCGAGGTGGCGGACGATCTGGACCTCGGAGTAGCGGACGGCCTGGCCGGTCTCGATGAGGAACCCCCAGTCGGAGGCCCCGGCGAGGAAGAGACACCGCGCCGCCTGGTCGAGCGCGCGCTTCAGGAGGAGGTCGACCGTGTCGCGGTGGCGCGTCGCGAGGTCGGCCATCTTGCCGACGAGCCGGAAGAGGTGACGGTAGACCCACGTGTTGGGCTGGTACTCGCGCCCCTCGACCCAGGTCTGGAAGTAGTCCCCCTTGCCCCAGCTCGAGGCGCCGGGCGTCATCCGCTGGTGGTGCGGGTTCTCCGAGAGGTACTCGGACGGCGTGACGGGACGGACGACCGACTGGTCCCAGAGGAGCTTGCGGAAGACCGACTCGAGGAAGCCCGGCCCCTCTTCCCACCAGTGGCCGAAGAGCTCGGCGTCGTAGGCGGAGACGACGCACGGCTTGCGGCCGCCGTGCTTCTCCTGGAACCAGGTCGCCTGCGCGCCGCGCTCGAAGACGAACTGGGCCGCCTGCGCCTCGCGCGTCTCGTCGGCCCACTCCGGGACGTAGTACGTCTTCCCGCCGAGATCGGCGCCCCGGCCCGTGATCCGGTAGTACTTGATCCCGGTGTTGCGGCGGACGCCGGCCGTCTTCCAGTAGTCGGTGAGGTAGTCCCAGTCCGCGTCGTACCCGAGGTCCCGGTACCACTCCTTGTAGTTCGGGTGGCCCGGGAAGCCGTTCTCGCGCGACCAGATCTTCGCGCGCGTCTCGGGGTCGATCGGGAAC
>Ga0116154_10001851_pt1 | contig 16864 bp, 6 predicted proteins | sample AD_UKC030_MetaG_FD_89898 | JGI IMG/M metagenome (GOLD analysis project Ga0116154, IMG submission 89898) | Active sludge microbial communities of municipal wastewater-treating anaerobic digesters from USA - AD_UKC030_MetaG | ecosystem: Engineered > Bioreactor > Anaerobic > Digestate | place: USA...
AAGACTATTTCGACCTGGCCCGCCGGCTGGAAGCGTATGCCAAAGAGATGGAACAGCTCATGAAGGAGGTCGCCGGCCGGACGCACGCCCATTACGACACCCACCGCGAACTCTCGGACATGGCGCACGCTCTCTACCGAGCCGCCATCAACGCCCGGAACGGCATTCACCAACAGCGCGAGTCCCTCCTGGGCGGCACGGTGCTGGACGCCCTTCAGATAAAAGACGCCAACGATCGGACCCGGTTGGCCCTGGAACGCCTGGACGAGCGGACCGCCGACCTGGCCGCGGCGCACCAAGAAACCATCACCGGCTATCAGGAGAACCTGCAGGATTGGGTCACCGGCCAGCGGGAATCCATCCAGGAATCCTGGGACCGGCTGGAGGCCTATCGCCAGGAGATCCTTTCGGGCGGCAGCGCGGGGGGGAACACCATCACCCCGGGAGAACAGAAACAGCTGGCCAACCTGGAATACCAGTGGAACAAAAAAGTCTCCGAGTTCCAACAAGCGCTTCCGCTGCGGGAACAGGAACTGGCCACCCGCATCGCGAAAGCGAACGACTCCCTGCAACACAATCAGGAAATGCTCAACATCGGCCGGGAGATGGCCTCCCTCCTGCCGGTGAAAGCCGAAGTGAGCGGGGTCATCGGCCTGCTGGACAAACTCTTCAACCACAAGCTCTACTCCAACGCCGCCCGCCTCCGCATGGCGCAGGACGTGGGCAACGGAGTGGACTCCATGTTCCTCTCCATGGAAAAGACCCTGGCCTCCTTCGCCCGGGAGAACATCGACGCGCTCCGGACGGGAAGCCAGGTGGACCTGATCTTCAGCGGCGCCAACACGCCGCAGCAATTCGCCGCCGGGATGGGCCAGCTGACCGACGAGCTGGTGCGCATCATGGAAACCATGAAACGGCAGGCCCTCTTCAACGCCATCCTCACCAAAGGCCGGGAACCCACGGTCCAGGAACTGGAGGCCATCAGCCGGGATTTCGCGGAATACGAAAAGGAACTGAAGAGCGCCTACCTGGAGGGTTTTGGCCAGGCCTCCGCCCAGAACGTGGACAGCCTCCTTCTGCGCTACCTTGGCCGGGTCCAGACCGTCTGGAACGAGGCGCTGCAACAGGCGGGGAAATCCCCCAAGATCGCCCAGGAGGTGGACCTGCAGCAAATCTTCAAGCAGACCCTGCTGCGCGATCCCAAACAGGGACCGGTGGGGATGGAAGATTACAAACTGGGCCTGCAGCGCGCCGTCATGGCCGCCACCAGCGCCATCTCGGACCCGCTCCAAATGACGCCGCCGGGAGCGCCCCTCGTGCAGGAACTGGAGACCGTCCGGCCCGACATGCTCGCCGAAAGCGTGGACGCCCAGAATTTCTTCCAGAAAGACGTCCAGATGTTCCACTGGTACATGATGCGCTACATCGCCTCGGTGCGGCCGAATTACAAGATGGACCCGGCGCTGGAGAATTTCTGGAAAGACGCCGCCTCGCTCTCCTTAAAGGACAAGCAGGCCCGGCTCGAACAATACGCCCAGCTCCTGGACCGGCTCCTGCAGGACATCAACCCCTCCTATTCCAAAGGAACGCTCACCACGCTGCTTTACAACTCCCTGCGCTCTTCTTCGGACAAAGTCGGTGTCTGGCAGCCGGAAGACGTCATCAAACTGGGGTTCCTGCCGCTGATGCAGTTCATGGACCGGCAATTGACCAACTTGAACAACCTGAACATGCTGGAGGGAAAACCCTTCCCGGCCCTGGCGGAAGACGTCATCACCGGCTCCTACGTGCGGGACGCGGCGGCCGCGCCCCGGGCCTTCACCGACGGCATGGTGGCCTCCCTGCGTCTGCTGAACCAGATCTATGGGATGGACACGAACACGGGCACGGCGGAGCTCCAGGCGAAACTCCAGGAAATCTTCGGCGCTCCGCGCGACGTCAACGACCTCATGCCGCGCCTGGAAAATGCCGTCCGCCAGATGGACGAGCTTCTCGGCCAACGAATCCGCTCCCAGGGAGGGTACTACGAATCCGGCACGCTGGTGCGCTCGTTCAACGACGCTTATCGCGGCGTCCCCCAGGTGGATCTGGGAACCGCCCGCGGCGTCTACAACCGCGTGATGGACGATCTGCAGGACATCCTCTCCAAAGCCTACACCGTCCGCAAAGACAACCTCACCGTGTACGGCTCCATCCCGGATGGGGTCACGCTGGAGCAGTTCGGGAGCGAGGAACATCTGGGGAAATTCCTGCAAGGCATGCTCCTGGACCTCACCCGCCTGGAACAGATCGCCCTCTACAACCATCCGGAAAACCGGGCACTGATCGAACAGACGTTCAACGGAATCCAACGGGACATCTACGCCGGCTATCGGTCCTCTTTCATCGATTCCAAACCCGACGACATGATCGACCTCATCGGACGGGTCTCCAACCTCCTCCGGTCCTATGAGGGGGGACTGCGGCAGGCCGTCCAGTGGGTGGACAAGGACCACGCGGTGCGGCACGGACTGCTGGACGACGCCTTCATGGAAAAAGCTCTCGGCGAACAAGGCCAGCGCGACGGCGCGGGAGAACCCACCCTCAACGACCTGAAGAAAGGGCTCCAACACGCCGACGACGCCGCCGACAGCCTCATCCAACAGGTCTCCACCAAGATCACGCGGGAACACGACGTCCTCCTCTCCGGGCAGACGCGTCGCGATTTCTTCGCCAACGATTTCTTCGCCGACCCTCAGGTCATCGAAGCGCTCCGGACGGATGTGGCCCGTTCGCACAAAGTCCTCCTTCAGGGGATCCGCCTGGTCTACCAGACCGACGACACCAAGGCGCTCATCGACCCCCTCCAGAACGCGCCGGACGTGTCCGGCCTCCGCAACGCCACGCTGGACCAGGCCAAGCAGTGGGTGGTGGATTACGCCCGCCGCGCCGACGATGTCCTCCAGACCGTGGGCGTTCGTTATTCCGCCGGAATGCTGCCGAAACAGATCGAGGAAAGCATGATGTCGGCCCGCTCCCCCGGCGAAGCCGTGCAGATCGGCATGAGCCGGATGAACGCCCTTCTCTCGGAACATCTCAAGAGCGTCTTCACCTGGAAGAACCAGTGGCGCATCCTCCCGGACATCGCCGAAGAAACCACGGAAACGATGCGATCCGTGACCTCCGTCTCCCAAGTCGCGGACGCGGTCCGCCAGGACGTGGAACGCTTCGTCGAAGCCTACAAACTGCTCTCCGGCGACCAATCCCTGAACGCGGAAGAGATCATCGGGACGCCCTATCAGGGGCAGGACCCCGCCGCCCTCACGCCCTGGATGGACGGCTTGGTGCGCCGCCTGGAGAACTTCCTGAACGCGCACCCGATCCCGGGTATGTATCGCCAGAAGGGGATCCTCTTGGAAGCGGCCGCCACGGCGCGGCGCGGCGCCAGCCTGGGCAACCCCCTGGCCGTGGAAAAATACGTGTATACCGAAGTCATGGCCAAAGCCCAGTCGGTCTTGGAACAGACCTTCTTCACCCGGGCGCAGACGATCGGCGCAGCGATCCACGCCCCGCTCCCCGAGAACTACCGGATGTCCTCCAACATCGACCTGGCCATCGCCGATTACGACATCCACGACAACGACATCATCATCATCCTGAGCGACCGCACGCGGGTACGGCTCTCGGGCATCCCCACGCCCGCGAACAAGGAGGCCTCCTTGGCGCTGGAAAACGCCATCCGCGACGTCCTGCGGCGTGGCACCAACGTCGTGCTCGTCACCGAACGGAACGAGCGTGGGCTGTCCGTGACCGGCCACCTCTACCTCCCGGCGGAAACCACGGCCGCCGCGCGGTATCCCGGCCTCTATATGGACGCCAACGCCGTGTTGCAGGGACGCGGCTTCGGGCACCGCTCGCCCGACGAAATTCTGCCTCTCTCCCTTTACACCACGGACAACATGGTTTCCGAGGAGCAGCTGCTCACCAACATGGAAGCCACGGCCAAAAACCTCGCCGACATGGCCTACTTCCTCTCCAAAGGGGACAACCGCCTCCGGGAGGCCATCCTGGCGCTGGCCCAAAAACAGTTCGGGCGCGCCCGGCCGGGAACGGACCTCACCCCGGACTCGATGGGCGGGAAAATCCAACAAGTTATCACCCGGCCCCTGCGCCATCAGCCCGTCGAGGAAGTCGTGTCCCAGGGACGGGTGAACGAACGGGTGGAGGCCTTCTTCCGCGAAGTGCTGCCCCTCCTCCGCGAAGCGTCCAACCGCGCGGGTGGCCATCTGCTGGAGGCCGACCAGAAAGACCTCGACTACAACATGATGACCCTCTTCGAAAGCCTGCGCGGGAGCCACGGCGACATGCAGAGCATCGCCCTCTCTTATCGTTGGGGCATGGAATTCCTCAGCAAGATGATGGTGAAACCCATGGACATGTCCGTTCCCGACCTCGACAGGGATTTCAACGCCGCCATGGCGGGCGTGCAGGACCCGGCCGATTTCGCCTATCAACAGGGCGAGATCTCCGTGAAACTCGAGAAACTGTTCCGCGCCGTGGCCGAACGGCACGGGTTCAAGATTTCCGACGAGAGTTTCCAAGCCATCAACGAGGCCAGCAAGAAATTCCAGTTCTTGGGTTCCGAAGGCGGGCTCACGCCGCAGGTCCGCGCCTATCTGGAGGCCTTCGACCAGGTGCTCCGTCAGGAGTTGGGGAAGATGGGCTACGCGTATCGCGGCAACCTGGCCCGGGACGTCTTCGATCCGGCCAACATCGCCCGCCTGGGCCGGGGCCCGCTCGACCATGTGTCCTCCCTGTGGGGAAAACGCTCCGCCACCCCCGACCTGACCACCCTCCGGGGCGCCATGCTCGCCTACGAGAACGGCGTCAACCGCATCAAGAACATCCTGGCCGACGCCAACAGCGACCTCACCTTCCGCGCGCTCTCCGGCCAATCCGTGTCCCCGCTGGACGACGAACTCTCCCTCGAACTGCGGAAACTGGAGGCCCTGCCGTATCAACAGAAAGCCGCCCTGGTGGCTCTGGGCATCGCGCCTGAAACCATCTTCACCCGGCGCGACCGCATCTACAAATTCTTCCGTGACACCGTCCTGCGGGACATCCTCATCTATTCCGTCGGCCGCCTCATCATCCGGCTCACCTTCGGCCTGCTCTTCGGCTTTGTCTGGTATGTGATCCTCCTCACCCCGGCCCTCATCTATAAGACCCTCATCTTCATGGCGGCTCACGAATGGGGGCCTTTCAAAGGACGTCAATTCGAACCGGTCAAAGGGCTGGCGGGGGTCAAGGAATTTCTGGGCATGCCGTCCGTCTTCAGCCCTTACAAATATTCCGTGGTCAAAATGTTCAGCGCCAAGAGCATGGAAACCCAAAAAGTGCAGACCGGGCTCAAGATCCACGAATCCGTCTATCGCTTCTCCCCGCTTTCCCAGAAATGGCTCCTCTTCTGCGCTCGCTTCGCCGGCGGGCTGGACTCCCTGCCGAAACGCAACATCGTTCTGTGGATCCTCTCTCAGGCGACGGTCCGTCCCATCGTCTGGGTCATCCAACTCCTGGAACTGGACCAGGCCCTCCTCGGCTTCGGCCTGATGTGGACGGAAGCGCTCTCCTCCATCGGCCGCCTCTTCGGCGGTCCGACCGCCAAGACGGACGCCGCCAAACGTCCCTCGCGGATCAAACACGGGCTCTATCGCCTGCTCATCCCGGTATTGGCCGTCTTCATCTCCGTCGCCGGGCCGTTCTTCATGTCGAAATACCGTCCGGCCTCGCCGCTCGAAACGCTTTCCTCCATCGTCAAATCGGAACAGGTGCTGGTGCAGAAATTCACCGCGCCGGCGCCGGCGCCGGTGCAAGTCGAACGGCCTTGGACGGCCCCGCCCGCTTCCGAAACTGCGTCCCAACCGGCCCCGGAAGCCGCACCGACTCAAAACGTCCTGTCGTCCGATGAAGCTCTGCTGCAGGGCATTTACGCCCCGGCCGGCGTCTTTCCTCTCGACGTCCGCGCCGTCACCACGGGACACGACTACTCCTTCACCTCGCTGCCCGACGGCCAGGCGGTTCTCAACGACGATTTCGGCGTTCCCCACACCAAACACCCTGGCAGCCAACACGACGGAGTCGACGTCTTCGCCAACACCGGCACCCCGGTGCGCTCGGTGGTGGCCAAAGGCGTCATCGAAACCGTCAACCGGCCCGTGGGCACGGATCGGGGCACGGTCGTCTCCGTCCGGGACGACGAAGGCAACCTCTACGTTTATTATCACCTGGGAGCCAGCCTCCCGGCCGGCGTGGCGGTCGGCGCCAAGGTGGAAAACCTTGCCGGCGGCGTCATCGGTTATGTCGGCACGACCGAAGACGCCATGAACACCCACCCGCACCTGCATTTCCAGATCATCCCCCGCGGACAAAGCAAGGCGGTCTCCCCGTTCCCGTCCCTGTCCCATTGGAGCCAGCAGCTCGACCTCACGACGCCGACCGCGCCGTCGGCGTTCGGCAACGATTTCAGCTGGCTGCCTTTTGTCAACCTTCTGACGGGCCTGCAGGACGCTTCCGACGACGTCATCGACGCCGTCCAGGGCGTCCTGCGCGAATACCGCCTGCTTGAATCCGACACCGAACCGGACCAATATCTCCAACTCCTCAAACAACTGCCACCGCATGCCCATCTGCCGTATGTGCTGGCGCGGTGGATCCTGGAAAAAGCCCAATTCAGCCTCACCCCGGCGGCGGCGGACACCCGCCACGCGCCGCTCGTCCGACGCGCCGTGGATCTGACCCGCCAGGTGTGGCCGGAATATCAGCCGGACGATTTCGTCTTCGTCGCCGGCGGGATGGGGAAATCCCTCGGCAAACGCCTCTTCGCCCGGGCGCTCGACACCCGGACCGGTCGGACGAAGATATTGGTCCACGAAGATGTCCTTCAGGATTTGGAGGCCCGGGCGCGGAAACTGGCCGAAACCTCGGGGGCCCAGCTGACCCAGGTGTTGAAACTCCTGCTGGTGGGACTCCTGCATGACCTGGCGGAATCTTCCGGCGTCTCCCACGATGAGATCGAGACGGCCGGCATGAGCCTGACCCGGAACGATTCCCTGGCCTACGAGAACTTCGACGCCATCCTCCGGGCGGGGGAAGACCTGCGGCGCGAAGGCACCGGCACACCGGCCGAAGAAACCCCCGCGGTCCTTCCTCCGGCGCGCGCCATGGCCCCCGTCAAGATCGTCAGCGCCGTGCTTTACACCGCGGCGATCTCCGGCCTGGCCGCCGCGTTCAGCGCCCTCTTCACCTTGAACCTGCCGGCCCTGGTCCTCTTCGGACTGCCGGCCTTGCTGGTGGCGGTGCCGTTCACCGTCCAAGCCGCGCAATACCTCCGGCTGTTGACCCACCCGATGAACAAGACCTATTTTGAGACGGGCCGCCGCCTGCGATTCAAACCTTCGGACGAAGCCGTCATCCGCGAAGAGTGGCGCGACATCATCAAACGTCTTTGGAACACGGACGACCTGGCGGCCCTTTATGCCCGCTTCTTGGAAGAGAAGAAACAATTGGACACCGACCTGGCGGCGCTGCACGAAACGGCCCGCGGACTCCAGGGACTTCTCGCCGTCAACCCACGGCATCCGGTGCACCGACAGGAAGCGCTCCATGTCCGACAGGAAATCCTCCGCAAGGAGAACGAAAGCCGCGTGCTGCGCGCCCGCCTGGAACTGAGCGGGCTGGACAAATTCATCATGGAATCGCTCCCGCCGGAAACCTCGCCGCTCGTTGCCCCGGCGGACAAGCTGGCCTACTGGACCGTCATCGACATCTCCAATTTCCAACGCGCCGTGGGTTCCCTGCAGGAGGTCAGTTTCCGCGTCCTCAACCGGTCCAACACCGGCTTCCGCTGGTCGCTGGCCTACGGGCTCGGACTCCTCTTCAACGGCTGGATGGGGAAAGTCTCCCAACGGAAAGCGCCGCCGTTGGCCCAAACGCGCTGGGTCACCCGCAACGGACGGCTGGTCCCCTACATCGAATTGACCCCGGCGCTGCTCTTGAACCGCACCGCCCTGCGCCAGGCCCTCGCCCACGAATGGGGGGAATCCCGGAACCTCGGCGAAGCCACCTCCCTGAAACTGGAAAACCGCCTGGTCCCCGCCGCCTGGACGCACACCCTCTTCAACGGTCCGCTGGCGTGGCTGGACGAAAAAGTGACCCGCCTCCTCGGCTGGGAGCCCGGCCGGGTCGAACAGATCCTCGGCCAACTGGTGATGATCGGCTTCTTCCTGTGGGTCGGTTCGCTCCTCGCCGTCAAATCCGGCGCCGCGGTGCTGATGGGGGCAACCATCAAGACAACGGACAATGTCGACTTCTACGAACCGGAGACAGCCCGGACCCGGTCCCAAGACGAAGTCCTCGGCCTGCTTTCAAGCCACGCCGCCATCCTGACAAAAATCATCAACCATCTGGTCAAAACGGGAACCCACGTGGTGGGCATACAAGATTCGCGCTGGGAAAACGGCAAGCTGCACCTCTTCATCTCTTCCAGGAACGCGCAGGAGTTCTCGTCGGTCCTGAAGCGGGGAGAAAGTTTCGCTCTGAGCAATGACCCGCGCGCGCCCAAATACCGCATTGAGAAATTCGATCATTCGACGGGCCGGCTCACGGCGGTGCCGGCAAACGACAACGCGCCGTCCCGCGGCCCGCCGTTCGTCAACACGATTTATTTCATCCCCAACACCGCTTCGGAAAACATCCAGCGGGAACGGCTGGAAAACATCGCCCGTGAAATACGCACGAACGGATTGACCCATTCGCCGCTGATCAATCATGTCCTCGGACTCGCCAAACCCGCCAAGCCGATGACTTTGCGCAAGGTGGAAAATTCCCTTAAAGCCGTCCACTTTTTCGACAAGAACGTCGAGAACGATCCGTCGCAGCGAATCGTCGTCGGTTTGTCGCTGCGAATGCTCCAACACCCGGAACAAAAGCTTCTCCTCGTGAGAGGCCCCCCGGGAACGGGCAAAACCACCACCGCCCAAGAAATTATCCGTCAAGCCACGGCCCAAGGGTTGCGCGTGCTCCTCGTCTCTCAGATGAACCAGGCGGTGGACAACGCCCTGCAAGCCTTCGTTGATTCCGACTTCCCCGCCTTGCGCGCCAGCAACGATCCGCCGGAAACGATGCGTGAGTATGGGACGAGCCGTCTCTGGATGGGCAATCCCTCCGAAGATTCAGGAACGGCCCTTTTCCTCCAACGCTTCGCCAAAACAGAAAAGGGCGGTTTCGTCGTCGGCGCGACCAACGTGGGCGCCGTCACAACGCATGTCAATCAGAAACTGGCCCAATTGCTCAACAAAGGGACCTTCGACCTCGTCATCATGGACGAAGCCAGCCGCGACAACCTCGCCGGCAGCCTCTTGCCGCTGACCCTGGCAAAAAAGGCCATTATCATCGGCGACGAACACCAATTGCCGACCTACCCGATGGCGGGCATGAACGCCGGCCAAGCGTCTCAAGAACTTGACGTTGACGCCCCGCACTACAGGGATTTCAACATGAGCCTCTTCGAGCGGCTCCTCGCCTCGCGGCAGGCCACCGTCGCCATGCCGTCGGTCAACCGCCGCTCCCATCCGTTGATCGCCAAATTCATCAGCGTCATCTTCTATGCGGGCCGGCTCGAAACGAAACCCTGGGAAACGGCGCGGCCGGATACCCTGGTCATTAAGGACACCTCCCGAATGGGGATGTGGGAGGAAAAAGACGCGAACAATTCGGTCTTCAACGTCGGGGAGGCCGGACTGATCGTCGACGCCTACGGGGAACACCTCCGGGCCGGCAACAGCGCCGACAATGTCACGATCATCTCCCCTTACATGGCGCAAATCGCCCTGATCAGTCGAATGATCCGTCAACGGGGATTGCCGGTCCTGGAAACCACCACCGTGGACGCTTTCCAGGGCGGGCAGAACAAGGCGATTTTCGTCTCGCTGGTGCGCAGCAAAGAGGAGCGCCGCATCGACGAAACCGTCGCCCCGACGGAAATCGGATTCCTCCAGGACATCCGCCGCTTGAACGTGGCGCTCTCCCGGGCGCAAAACAGTCTCTTTATCGTCGGGGACTTCGACACCCTTTCCAACGCGCGCCGCCCCGAAGCCGCGAAAACCTTCGCGGCGATACGGGCTTTCTATCAAAAGGAAGTCGCCGAAGGGGCCTACGCCGCCGCGGCCCAGGCCCCTTCCGTTTCCGAGCGGCATCTGGTCCGGGCCCTGTCGGTCGTCCCCGTCTTCCCGTCGATGATAGAAACCGTGCGTGGGTTCGTCCCGCCGGCGGATTCCACCGTCGTCGTCCCGCTGATCATCGCCCTCGTGGCCACCCTCGCGTTTGCCGCGGGGTTCCTGTTGCTCGTCCGCTCTGTCGTTCCGGCAATCCTCCGCGGTCTCAAGTCCCTGGCGGGATGGACGCTCGAACGGTTCAGCCGCATCCCGTTCGGTGTCCGCCTGTGGCCGAACCGCCTCATCCAGGACCAGACCTGGGCGCAGGCCCTCACGGCGGAACCGGTCCTGCCGGTCGGGCTGGAAGGACGGGGCTATCCCAGCCTCGCCGGCCTCCAACACGACGTTTTTATGGCCGGACGCGATGTGCTGAAAAATGTGAAGCTCGCCAGCGGGCCGCTCATCCCCTACGACCGCTCCGACGCCGGGACCCTGCGCGTCTCGGTGAGCGGCGCCTCGGTGACGCTGACGTCGTCCGCGGCTTTTCTGGACTCCTTGCAACAAAAACTTTCCATGCCGGACCGCTTGGGACGACTCCTCGGCCGCGCCGCGGACCTGCTGCACCTGCGAGCGCTGGCGTCGACGCCCGCGCGGTGGCGGCGCAGCCTCCTCTCCGCCCTCCAACATTACGGCAATCCCAGCCTGGACGACCTGCAAAACCTGCTGCTGTCGCCCATCTTGGAAAACCCGGAACAACGCGAATATCTCCGTCTGGCCATCCAACAGGAGGCGGCGGGGGCTTTCGGTCAATTGCGCGGCGTGAGCGTGGAAATGTGGAGCGACCGTGTTCTCCGGGACCCGACCCTCTTTGAATCCATCGGCGACAACGCGCTAAAAACGGCGCTGGTCCGGGCGATGTTCGAGAAAGCGCGGATATGGCGCCTGCAAACACCGCAGGGCGAAGAGTCCGTGCCTCTCGCCGTGCTGGCCCAGCGGCGCTTCCTCAACCTTTCGCTGCCCAACCCGCCGGCCGTTCGGGTCGTCTCCGGAACTGAAATTTTCCGGGCCCACCGGCCGGGCGCCGCCCGCACCGACGCCTCCCAGGACCCCTACGAGCTTTATCTGGAAGACGAACACGTCATCCTATTGAACGGGGACCGTCTGAAGACCTTCGACGACTATCTGGCCTATTATCTCCACGGTCTCGGCCACGCCACCCTGTCGCAGGCCATGAAGACCCTGGGCCTGGCGGAGAAACAGAACCCGCAGACCCGCTTGATCCACGAAGGGTGGGCCGAAGATTTCCTGCAGTCCACCCTGCAGTCGCTGGCGGGGGCGTACCGCGAACCCGCCACCGGACGCAGCGCCGGATACGACCTCGTGGCGCTGATCCACCAACTGCGGCTCTATCGCAGCACCGAATCCGCCCCCGAAGCTTTGGCCGGCATGGCGTTGTTCCAGACCCTCCGGGAATTCGTCGATGAGACCACGTGGTATGAGCGCGTCCTTCCCGCCCTCTACGAGATCATGGGCGGTCGAAAAGACATCGCCGACCTGCTGCAGACCCTGCCGAACCGGCCGGGGGTGGGCTCGGCGGAAACCGCCGACGGTCAGGACCTCGGCGCCGTGTTGCGTTCGCGCCTGCTCCGCGCCGGAGAGGACCTGGCCGCGGGGTTCGCGCCCCAATCCCTCCGCTCACTGACCTCCCCGCGCATCGCCGCCGATGAAACGGCCGCCGGGCAGGAACCCGTCTCCCCCGCCGTGGAATGGGCGAAGTCACAGAACCCGCACGAACCTTTGACGGCGCTCCCGGAACTCGCCGTCCCGAACCTGGCCGCCGGAGAACTGCGCGTGGTGGGATTCTCCGCCGATTCCTTCCTCGAAGAGATCTGGTCGGCCGGGAAGAACAAGGTCGGCGTCCGGTTTGAGACCTTGGGCGTGCTCAGCACCCTGGAACAGATGGCCGTCACCGCCGGCCCCGCCAAACGGCTCCAGTTCGTCCTCTATTACGACATGAACCGCATCCCCATGGATAGCGATGTCCTCCTGAACACGATCCTGGCGCTGGCCCCCGGCCTGAAGGATTCCTTGCTGATCGTCAGCTCCGAGGACGTCCGCAAAGCCAAGGGGAACCTGGTGGACGCCATGACCCAGGTCCTCCAACAGAACAACCGGCTCACCTCCGACTCGCCCAAATTCGAGTTCGTCCTGACCGACAAGGCCCAACTCGAAATGTGGGAGGCCGCCCTCTCGGACGAACAACGTTCCCAGATCCGCTGGATTCTGCTGATGCCCAAGGAACTGCAGAACCAGGTCCTCTCCACCGCCCTGGGCGTGGCCATCGGGGTGCATGGCTCCTCCGCCGAATGGCTGAGGAACTACATCAAAGCCACCTACAAGGGCGCCGCCGCGCAGGTGCTCGAGTCCCTGGAACGCTCCCGCAACGATGGCCAGCGTTACCTTGAACTCCCCGCCCGCGAAGCCGAAGATTCCTATCTGGACAAACTGGGAGAAGAACGCATCATCGACATCCAGGCGTAAACCCTCGCCGGCCCCAACCATTTTTTAAAGACCCTTGTTCAATCGCGGTTTATCTGTTATATTTGAACCGTTGTTGACAGTTGTCAGCCAGAAAGGGAGGCCGTACGCATGCCAGTTACCGCCAACAACATGATGGGACTCGTCATCTTGAGTCTCGGAGTGCTGGGAATCATCATTAGTTTTCTTATCACCGACAGAAAAAAATATCTTGTGGCCATGGTTTTGGCCTTGCTCATCGTTGTGACGGGGGCCTATCAGTACGTCAGCACGGGCATCCGCCAGTGGCAGACCGCCCGACGCATCGCCAGCCTGCAAAAACAACAGCGTCTGAACCTGGAAGCCCTCCAGGAACGCCTCCGCCAGGCGCAGCAACAGGCGGTGGAAAAAGGCGGCAGACCGGCGCCGGCCGCCCCCGCCAAAAAGTAACGCATCTTTTCACTTCTTCTTAAAAAGAGGAGACCCTTCCCGGGTCTCTTTCTTTTTTTGTACCCCTTCCCGGGGATGGATTCATTCAAACCTGTCCGCTTAAAAGCGGTATAATAAAAGGGAGGACATGCCCATGCAGACCGCACCCCCCTTATCCCTGGCCGCCGAGATCCAACGCCTGAAGAAAGAACGCGACGCCGTCCTTTTGGCGCACAACTACCAGATCGGCGAAGTGCAGGACGTCGCGGATTTCGTCGGCGATTCCCTCGCCCTCTCCCAACAGGCCGCCAAGACCTCCGCCCGGGTGATCCTCTTTTGCGGGGTCCACTTCATGGCCGAGACCGCCGCCCTCCTCGCCCCGGACAAAACCGTTCTCCTTCCCGTCCTGGACGCCGGCTGTTCCCTCGCCTCCACCATCGAAGTCATGCAGTTGCGTGCCTGGAAAAAGGCCCATCCCGACGCCCTCGTGGTGGCCTACGTCAATTCCACCGCCGAGGTCAAGGCCGAATCGGATTACTGCTGCACCTCCTCCAACGCGGTCAAGGTGGTGGAGTCCCTCCCGCCCGACCGGGAGATATTGTTCGTTCCAGACATGTACCTCGGCCGGTTCGTCCGGGAAAAAACCGGCCGCAAGATCCTCCTCTGGCCCGGCTCCTGCCACGTGCATTACAAGATGAGAGATTTCGACATCGAACGGATGAAAAAGGACCACCCCCGGGCCGAGTTCCTGGTTCATCCCGAATGCGGCTGCCTCTCCTCGGCCCTCCGCTTCGCGGACCACATCGTCTCCACGGGGGGGATGCTCCGGCGCGTGAAGGAATCCCCGTCCAAGGAGTTCCTCGTGGCCACGGAGACGGGCATCCTGCACACCATGAAGAAGCAGTGCCCTGAAAAGAATTTCATCCCCATCAGCGAATCCGCCCAATGCGAATTCATGAAAAAGATCACCTTGGAAAACGTGCTGTGGTCCCTGCAGGACATGAAACACCGCGTCACCGTGCCGCCGGAGGTGGCCGAAAAAGCCCGGCGCGCCATCGACCGGATGATGGCCGTCCCCGGCGTCTGAACCGTCCGCCCTCCGCCAGCGCCTCTCCGCCGTCTCCGAAGAATTGCGCCGTGGATTTCAACGAGGAGAAATTGCTAATATCTTCCGTCTTCGGGAACAAAACAACGTCGCTGTTCGTTGGACAATAAAGGACGCCATGACCCAGAAGAACACCGATCCCGACAAAATTGCCCGCCTCGTGTCCGAGTTGCTCTCCGAGCTGGGGGAAAAACCCGGACGGGAAGGCCTCGTGCGCACCCCCCAGCGGGTCGCCCGCTCCCTTCGGGAGATGACGAAGGGTTATTCCATCGACCTCGACCGTCTCATCAACGGCGCCCTCTTCTCGGAGCCCTACAGCCAAATGGTGGTGGTTCGGGACATCAAGTTCTATTCCCTCTGCGAACACCACCTCCTGCCTTTCTTCGGGGTGTGCCACGTGGCCTACATCCCCGCCGGAAAGATCATCGGGCTCTCCAAGATACCGAAACTGGTGAAGGCCTTTTCCCAACGCCTGCAGGTCCAGGAACGACTTACCAACGAAATCGCGGAGATCATCCAGGAAAAGATCAAGCCCATGGGGGTCGCCGTGGTCATGGAGGCCCGCCACATGTGCATGGAGATGCGCGGCGCCGAAAGTCTCACCAGTCCCACGCTCACCAGTTCCATGCTGGGCATCTTCCGCAAGGACGCTCGCACCCGGGAGGAATTCTTCTCCCTCATCCACAGTCGACAGTCCGCCTAACCAAGGAGGCCCGCCATGCCGATCCAAGAAGGACAAAAAGCCCCGACTTTCACAGCAAAGACCGACGACGGAAAAACGATCTCCCTTTCGGACTTCCAGGGAAAGAACGTGGTGCTGTATTTCTATCCCATGGACGACACCCCCGGCTGCACCAAGGAAGCCTGCGCGTTTCGGGACAAACAGACCGACTTCGGCGGAAAGAACGCCGTCATCCTCGGCGTGAGCCTGGACGGCGCGGCGTCCCACGTCAAGTTCAAACAGAAATACGGTCTGCCGTTCACCCTCATCGCCGATGAAGATGCCGCCGTCTCCAAGGCCTACGGCGTCTATCTCGCGGACAAGAAACGCGCCGCGCGGTGGACGTTCGTCATCGGTCCCGACGGCCTCGTGAAGAGGATATTCCCCGACGTCAGCGTGGACGGACATTGGCAGGAAGTCCTGAATGCCCTCTAGCCGCAAAAGCGCCCCGCCGGCGGTCCTCTCCGTCGATGCCATCCTCTTCGATCTCGACGGGACCCTCGTCGACACCATCGAGGACATCACCCTCTCGCTGAACCACGCCCTCGCGCGCCTCAACAAACCCCCCAAGACCCCGCCCGAGGTGGCCCGCTTCATCGGCGACGGCATCCACGAACTGGTGCACCGCGCCCTCGGCAACAACGGCGACACCGCCGCCCTGGAAGAGGGGATCCGCCTCTTCAAACCGCATTACGACGCCCATTGCGCCGACCACGCCCGGCTTTATCCCGGCGTTCTGGAGATCCTGAACCATTACGCCGACAAAAAAATGGCGGTCGTCACCAACAAGCTGGAGGAGCCCTCGCGGAGGATCCTGCAAGCCCTGAAGATCGACCGGTTCTTCCCGGTGCTCTTGGGCGGAGATTCCTTCTCCGAACGGAAACCGTCGCCGGGCCCCCTGTTGGAAGCCCTTCGCCGGCTGGGGGTTCCTCCGGAGAAGTCCGTGATGGTCGGCGACAGCCCCGGGGACGTGGTCTCGGGAAAAGCCGCCGGCACGTTCACCTGCACCGTCTCTTACGGTTTCCGCACCGCCGAGGAACTGCGCCGGACCCGGCCCGACATTTTCCTGGATTCCCTGGCCGGGCTGCGCCGCCGCCTCCGGTGACCTCCGGCCTGGAAACGCCTCCGCTCCGACGGACAATATCCAAGCGCGCCGGAATCCCGGCACGCTTGGCTTGTCAAGCGCCCAGGAACTTCTTAAAATGAAAAGCTGTGTCCGCGGTGCGGTACCCAAGCGGCCTAAGGGGGAAGTCTGCAAAACTTCTATTCGCCGGTTCAAATCCGGCCCGCACCTCCAATTTTAAAGAAGGTTTAAGGTTAACCGTTGAAAGCGAAACGCGCTCAAAACAGGTCCTATTCCAAAATCCATGCCCGGGCGGGGCTTGGCACGCAATTCCCGGACATCGAATGCTGGGAGAACCAATACCCCGGCTACGTCGTTGATCTTTCTTTCCCGGAATTCACCTCCGTCTGCCCGAAAACGGGCCTGCCGGATTTCGGCGTCATCCGCATCCATTACGCCCCCAAGGATTGGTGTCTGGAGACCAAATCCCTCAAGCTTTACCTGAACGCCTATCGGAACCTGGGGATTTTCACGGAGAACGTGGTGAACCGAATCCTGAAGGACGTGGTACGCTGCGCCCGGCCGCGGTGGGCGGTGGTGGAGGGCACGTTCGTGCCCCGGGGCGGGCTGGAGGCCCGGATCTCGGCGAGTTACGGTCCGGCGCCCGACAGCGACGGCGGCTGCGACTGCCGGTAAAGTCGCCCGGTTTTCCCGCTCCGGAAAAACCAAACTGTTTCAACGGCGTTCATAACAAGAATTTCATCGCTTCGCTGTTTGCGTCGGTTCCAAGCGAAGCTTGGCTCGGTTAGCTCAGCTGGTTAGAGTACCTCCTTGACATG
>Ga0116154_10001852_pt1 | contig 16862 bp, 9 predicted proteins | sample AD_UKC030_MetaG_FD_89898 | JGI IMG/M metagenome (GOLD analysis project Ga0116154, IMG submission 89898) | Active sludge microbial communities of municipal wastewater-treating anaerobic digesters from USA - AD_UKC030_MetaG | ecosystem: Engineered > Bioreactor > Anaerobic > Digestate | place: USA...
CTGTTTTCATGTTTTCGGGCGGGTTGATCTCGATGATGTCGGCGTCCGCCGGCGGGCGGCGTATCATGGCGACCGAATCCATGTACCGGCCCGGTTTTTCGATCATGGCCCTCCTGAGCCCCGGCCTGCCGAGCGCGGCCAGCGACAGGAGAAGGGTCTCGATGTCCTTTTTCTTGACATATCCGAATCCGCGCGAGCGCACGACCATGATTTTTCTTGCTCCCATTTCATACGCCCTGGCGACCGGAATGGGATCGGCGACGCCGCCGTCGACCGCATTGTTTCCTCCGGCGCGTACCGGGCCCCGGTAGAGCAGCGGCACCGCGCTCGAAGCTTTCATGTGATCATACATGGTCTCCTTCACCGCGTCGAGGTACATCGGCGATCCGCTTTCGGCGTCTGTCGCCACGATCAGGAATCGCGCCTTTTTCTTTTTCAGGCGCCGCTCGGCAGCAGCCGCGTCCATGGGATCAACGGCCTCAAGCGTGTTCCAAAGCCAGTCCAGATCCATCCAGTGGCCGCCGCTCAGGAACCTGCGAGGCGAGATGAACCGCGGATCGGTCATGGGTCCGGTATAGACGCGGTAGTTCCTCCGGTGCTGGCCCGCGAGGTGAGAGCCGAGATTGCATGACCCGGCCGAGACCCCGATGTAGAGGTCAAACGGGTCGAATTTCCGCTCGAGAAAGGCGTCGAGCACGCCGGCGGAGAATATCCCCCTCATCCCCCCGCCTTCGACGACCAGCGCGTTTTTCATGGCAAGTCCCGTCCTTTCGCGTTTAAGCTGATTGTAAAATGTATTACTCACTGCTTCCGAACGTAAAGCACATTTTATCGGCGTCATCAAGGGCGGCATGCCCGGTTCGGGAAACCGACAGCGCCGTTGGGCGCGGCGGCCATGCGCCTGAGGCTTACATGTCGAGACCCGAATTCTTCTTGCATGCGGATGTTTTTTGGCATATAATTGTCAATATAGTGCGGTTTCGGGATTGGAAAATCACAAGAAAAGACTGATGCTGGTCGAGGATTCGGTCGTCGACCTCAGGTATCTCCAGGTCCTCCTGGAAGAGATGGGATATGTTGTCGCCTGCACCGCGATGTCAGGCGAGAATGCCATTGACCTTGCCATGGCCGAAAGGCCGGACCTCATTGTCATGGACATCCTTCTTGAAGGCGAGATTTCCGGTATCGAGGCGGCGGCGAAAATAAGAAAAAAGCTGGATGTTCCCGTCGTCTTCGCCACCGCGCTTTCTGACAGGCAGACCCTCGACGGGATACCGATCGACGACCTGTATGGGTATCTTATCAAGCCCTACAACAAAAAGAACCTTTTCGCCTCAATCGAGATCGCATTCAAGAGAAGCGAGTACGAAAAAGAGCGAATCGAGCTGAACGGCCAGCTTGAACAGAAAGTCATCGACCTGAAGGCGGCCAACGAGATCATAACCCTGTCCGAAGAAAAGTACCGCGTCCTCGTCGAGGGGTCCGAAGACATTATTTTTTCCCTCGACGGCAAATGGAATTTCCTGACGGCGAACGCCTCGATGAAGCGGCACCTGAATTACCCGCTCGAAAGGATACAGCGAATGAACTTCATGGACATCGTTTACGGCGACGATGAATCCACCACGAGGCAGATGGTCCAGGAAATCCTGAGGCAGTTCTCCGAGGGCCGGAAAACAGTGCAGTTCAAGGCCGAATTCAAATGTCTCTACCGGTCCGAGCCGATCGAGCTGCAGGTAAAGCTGGAATACCTCAACAGCGAAGACCGGAACGAGGTGCTGGGCAAGGCATCACGCATGACCGAGGACGCTCTCCTGAACCATTTCGTCGGCGAAAAGCAGCAGTATGAGATCGGCAATTACCTGATAACCGCAGAGGAAGTGAGCTTCAGGATCACGAGAAACCTGGTGCGCTACATGGATGTCAGGGAGGTGAACAACCTGAGGATAGCTCTCAGGGAGATAATAATCAATTCGATCGAGCACGGGAACCTGAACATCTCGTTCGAAGAAAAAAGCGACGCCCTGGTTTCCGACAGATATTTTTCGTTTCTTTCGCAGAGGCAGAAAGATGAAAAGTACGCTTCGAGAAAGGTGTTCATCGAATATGAGGCCGACAGTTCGGGCGTCCAGTATTTCATCAGGGACCAGGGCGACGGCTTCGATTACCGATCCATTGTCGAGATGCAGGGGGTCACGGCCGACGGCAGGATCATCCCCCACGGGCGGGGAATACTCATGGCCCAGGACATATTTGACAGCATTGAATATAACGAAAAGGGGAACGAGGTGACCCTGGTGAAAAAATTTTCTGCAGGGTGACGCGTAAAGAGTCATTTTGAAAAAATTAGTATCTTTTTTTTTATTGCTGCTGTATTTTGTACCCGCTTTATTCATAATGCCATAGCCGACGCATCGTTTGTTGTATCAACATGATCAACATCCATGAACGCATCTTTCTTATGGAGATTCAATGAGCTGGTATTACCCACTCAGCGCCCTGGTCAACGGGATTCTAAGCCTGGTTTTTTCGGTTTACGGGCTGTCCATCAATAATAAAAAACCCCTGAACAGGGTCTTCGGCCTGTTCGCATTCTCGGTGGCCCTCTGGAACATCCCTTATTTCATCTGGCAGATGTCCGACACGAAGGAAACGGCCCTTTTATGGGTGCGCGTGGTGATGATGGGGGCGATCCTGATACCGGTCGCTTTTTTCCATTTTGTCACGGTCTTTCTGAAACTGAACGAATCCAAAAAGAAGGAGATCATCCTGGTTTACGCCCTGAGCGGCGTTTTCGCCGTTTCGAACCTCACCCCGCTGTATATCAGGGACGTGAGACAGAAGCTTTTTTTCCCGTACTGGCCCGATCCCGGCTACCTGTTTCATTTTCACATAATCTTTTTTATCGTATGCATCGTCTATTCGCTTTCCCTGCTGGTCCGTCACTACAGGTTTCTGTCAGGTACGGTGCGCAACCAGGTCCGGTACATTTTCATAAGCTCGATCATCGGCTTTACCGGGGGGATGACGAATTATTTTCTCTGGTATGACATTCCCATCCCGCCGTTCGGTCATTGCCTGGTGGCCCTGTATGTCGTCCTTATCGGAATCGCGATAGTCAAGTACCGGATGCTCGACATAACCATCGCGATCAGGCGGGCGGCCATTTTTACCGGCGTTTATTTCGCATGTTTTTCCATTCCCATCGCCGTGGGGGTTTTTCTCGAACCCTATGTCTACGCGTTTTTCGGGCCGCGCTGGTGGATCGGCTTTTTCATCGCCGGCGGCACCCTGAGCTACATGGCCGCAATAATCTACAATTACTTCAAGGACAGGGAGGACGTCCGCATCCAGCAGGAGCAGAGGCAGTATCACGCCTATCTGAGAGACGCTTCGAGCGACATGGTGTATATAAGGAACATGAAGGACCTCAGGGAGAACCTGGTCAACATTCTTCATGCCGGCCTGCATATCGCGAGGGTGTTTCTCTACCTTTCTAACGACGAGAAAAACGCTTTCGAGCTCCAGGTGCCCCATAACGATTCGCCCGACAAGGATCGCACGGAGCAGCTCTTCGGTAAGGACAATCCTCTTGCAGCGCTGCTTTCTGAAGAGAAGAGGGCCGTTTTTATCGACGACATCATGGCGTATATCGATTCCGGCAAAAAGGAATACCAGCAGGTGGCGGTTCTTCTGGCCCACTCCGGAATTGAACTGGTTGTTCCTATATTCATCAAGGGCGTTCTTACGGGTTTCATTCTCCTCGGAGAGAAGAGGAAGGGGCGCCATTACAACGAGGACGACGTCAACCTGCTGCTGACGTTTTCGAACCAGACCGCGCTCGCGATCAGCAACATCAGGGCCCAGGAGGCGCTGATGGAAAGCGAGCGGAAATATTACGACCTGATCCAGTCGCTTCCCGAGGTGATTTTCGAGCTCGACATGGACGGCAATTTCACCTACATAAACGACAGGGCGACCGAACTGCTCGGTTTTTCCAGGCAGGAATTTCTGTCGATGAATTCACTTGACCTGGTTGTCGAGCTGGACCGCGCAAGGGCAAAAAGGGGTTTCGACAAGACCCTGCTCGGTTCGCTTTCGGGAGGCAGGGAATTCACCCTCAAGAAAAAAGACGGGACCACGCTTGCAGCAAATCTTTACACGAGAAACGTGTATCATTACGGCGAGATCGCGGGCATCAGCGGGCTCGCGGTCGATCTTACCGAGATCAAGAAGGCCAGGGCCGCGCTCCAGGAAAGCGAGGAAAAATTCCGGACCATGATCGAGCGCAGCTCCGAGATGATCACCATAGTCGATCCGGTGGGGATCATTCAGTACCAGAGCCAGTCTTCAGAGAGGATCGTGGGCTACAAGCCAGATGACGTCATGGGCAAGGACCTCCTCGAGTTCATACACCCCGACGACACAAAAAGCGTCACACACGTTTTTACCGATACTCTTAAAATGAGCAGGCTCCATTTCCTGATCGAATACCGGTTCAGACACAAAGACGGTTCATGGCGCTATCTCGAATCAACCGGCACGAACATGGCCAACAACAGGCTGATAAGGGGAGTTATCATCAACACGAGGGACGTCACCCAGCGAAAGGACGCCGAGAGCATCATCCAGAAAAGGGAGGAGCGCTACCGCTCCCTTTACAACAACGCGCTGGTGGCCATGCTCACCACCGATCTGGACACCCGCACCGTGATAACCTCGAACGACGTTGGCCACAAGATTTTCGGATATGAAAAGAAGGGGGATTTCATCGGGATATCGTTTTTTCAGCTCTTTGTAGACTCGGGCGAACGCGAGAGCCTTTTCAGGGAGCTTAAGAAAGAGGGCAGAATATACAACAGGGAGATACGCTTCAAGAAGCAGGACGGTTCCGTCTTCTGGGCCGCAATCTCGCAGAGGGCCGATCCCGAAAAGGAAGTGGTCGAGACGGTTCTGGTCGACATCACCAAAAGGAAAATAGCCGAGCAGCAGGCCCACAACCTGACGTTCTACGACCAGCTCACCGGACTCGCCAACAGGGAAACCCTGCTCGGCCACATCAAATCAGAAGCGATGCAGATGTCGGGACGCAACCAGGAGAACATCTTTGCGGTTCTGTGCCTGGGCATCGACAGGCTGACCGACATCAACACTGTTTACGGAAGGAGCGCAGGCGACCGGATACTCATCGAGATAGCGAACGTTCTCAAGAACACCTTCAGCGAGAACTGCCTGGTCTCGCGTTTCGAGGGCGACAAGTTCGCCATATGCTTTTCGAAAATGAAGCCGCAGGAGGACTTCATCAGGGGCATCGTGAAGAAGGCTTCAGATTCCATCTCGACTCATTCGTTTTCCGTGGACGACAATATCATCAATATAACGGCCAGTATCGGCGTGAGCATCTATCCCAACGACGGCAAGGACCCTGAGGAAATCGTCAAGAACAGCGAGGCGGCCATGTACATGGCCAAGGAGCAGGGAGAGAATTCGTTCAGCCTTTTCGACACAAGAATGTACTCCGACATGCTCGCGCGCATACAGCTCGAACGGGAGCTTCAGGATGCGATCGACAAATCAGAATTCTACGCATATTACCAGCCCAAGGTGAATTCGGGCGGCAGGATAATGGGGGTTGAGTCGCTGATCCGCTGGAAATCCCCCAGGCGGGGCATGGTGTGGCCCGGGGAATTCATCCCGCTGATCGAGAAAAACGGGATGATCCACGACATCGGGGCATTCATCCTTCGCAAGTCCCTGGACCAGGCCCGGGATCTCAGGGAAAAGGGCCACAGCGACCTGATGATGGCGGTCAACCTTTCTCCAATCCAGTTCAGTCATCCTGAAATCATCAGGGTCATCGAGGAGATCATTATCCAGTCGGGATTCGATCCCTACCGGCTCGAGCTCGAGATAACCGAGAGCAGCATCATGAAGGACGAGCAGGATTCCATCTACAAGCTCAGCCAGCTCCATGACATGGGCATATCCATAGCGATAGACGATTTCGGGACCGGATATTCATCGCTCAGCAAGCTCAGGGACTATCCCATCGACACGCTCAAGATCGACAAGAGCTTCGTCGAGAACCTTCCCCTGAACAGAAAATCCGCCGCGCTCGCCTCGTCGATCATCGACCTCGCTCACAACCTGGGATTCAATGTGGTTGCCGAAGGCGTCGAGACCAGGGAGCAGATCGATTTTCTCGTCCAGCACGGATGCGATTATTTCCAGGGCAATTATTACAGCAAGCCGCTGCCTTACAGCGAGCTGGCGTCAAGGGTCGCCGAAAACCGGAAAAATCATTCAGCCGGATCGCACTGACCCGGAGCCACTTCACCGATCATTTTCTTCAGTTCGCCCATTTCATGAATAACCCTGCACCCGGGAGGTAGCGAGCGCATGAAAATCCTGCCGTATCCCTTGCTGACGATCCGCGGGTCCAATATCGCCACGACGCCGCGGTCCTTTTTGCTGCGTATGAGCCTGCCCACTCCCTGCCTGAACCTGATGACGGCCTCGGGAACCTGCAGCGCGCCGAAAGAGTTTTTGCCGCTCTGCTCGACCTTTTCCATGCGGGCCTCGACCGGCGGCGAATCGGGCGCGGCGAACGGGAGCCGCATCATGATGACACCCCTGAGTATGTCGCCGGGAAGGTCTATCCCCTGCCAGAACGAATGGGTGCCCATGAGTATCGAGTTGCCGTCCTTGACATAGAGCTCGACCGCCTGGGAGGGGGGCATCTCGTCCTGGGAATAGATGGGTATCGAGACCATTCTCCTGAGCAGTTCCTTGACCTCTCCGAGCATTTTGTACGAGGTGAACAGCAGAAGGCAGTTTCCTCCGAGCCCGCCGATAATTTCGGCAGCGGCCCGCGCGGCGCGCGCCGGGAATTCGGGAGATTCCGGGGCGGGCATGTCGGCGCCGATGTAGACGAGCATCTGGGACCGGTAATCGAACGAAGAGCCGAGCGAGAGCGACCCGAATCTTCCCGACGCGCCGAGGCGGCCGGCCATGTACGAAAAATCGCCGTTGACCGACAGTGTGGCCGAAACGAAAATGCACGATTCGTGGCAGTCGATCACTTCCCTGCCCATGATCTTTGCGACGTCGATCGGCTGGGACCTTGCCGTAATATCGCCCGCCAGGCCGGCCCTGTCGGACTCGAGCCAGTACACGTGGTTTTCCCTTGAGTGGTGCACCGCCGCGCTCAGCGCCTCGAGGTAGAGGAAGAGCTTTCCCCGGGCGATGTCGAATTCCATCCTGAGCGACTCTTCGCCCGAGAAATCGTCCTCGTTCTCCCTCATCAGAAGCATGAAATTTTTTATCGCGTTGACCAGGTCGGCGCCCGAACCGAGCGGCTCCCTGACCCGCAGGGTGGTTTTTTTCCCTATCATTGGCCGGAGCCCTTCGTAGAACGCCGATGCCTCGCTGATTATTTCTTTTGCCTGTTCCGCGGCGAGCTCCCTGTTTTTCTTTTTTTCGATGCTCGAGAGGAGGACGTTCTTTTTTCTCGGACGGTAGAAGAGGCCCATGATCTCCATGAGCTGGTCATACCCCGCTGTGGTGCCGAGCTGGGCTGAGGCGATCTCCTCGAGCGAATGGGCCTCGTCGAAGATAACGATCTCTGTCTCCGGGAGGTATGTCCTTTCCATCGCGATGTTGGTGAAAAAGAGGTAGTGGTTCATCACCAGCAGGGTCGACCGGGTCCATTCCTTTCTCGCCATCTGGTACGGGCACATCGAGGCGAATGCGCAGCGGTACGAGGAACAGGTCTCGCCGTCGCGGCAGATTTCGTTCCAGAGCCGCTGCGGGGCCGTGACATCGAGCCTGGTGAAAATTATGCCGGCCGAAAACATCCGGCCGATATCACCAGAAACCCTGATTTCCTCAGGAGAGAATCTTCCCCTCCTGAGGGCGAGCTCGAACCTTTTTCTGCATGGATAGTTCGATCCCCCCAGGCAGAGCGAGTAGGAAAAATCGGCGTTGAAATGTTCCCTGACAAGCTTCTGTACGGCGGGCAGGTCCTTCTGGAAAAGCTGCTTCTGAAGCGCCCTGGTCTCGGTGGTCAGCGTGATTTTTTTTTCGTTCTCGATCGCGTACAGGACCGCCGGTACGAGGTATGCCAGCGTTTTGCCCGTGCCGGTCCCCGCCTCTATGAATGCGTGCTCCCTTTCACTGAGCCTTTCCGATATGTACTCCGACATCGCGAGCTGCTCGTCCCGGTATTCGCAGGAGCCGAGCACATCGCCCAGGAGCCCGTTTTCGCCGAATATTCTTTTCATTCAGTCACTATGCGGGAACCGCCCGCTCCCTTTATCACGTGGATTATTGACGGTATCCGGTTTTTCAGCTCGCCGACATGGGATATTATCCCGACCATCCTGTCGCCGCGGATGTCGTCGAGGATGCCCAGGGCCCGGTCGAGCGCCGAATCGTCGAGGGAGCCGAATCCCTCGTCGATGAAGATCGCGTCGAGCTCCACCCCGCCCGACCTCGACTGGATCACGTCTGCAAGCCCCAGGGCCAGCGCTATCGAGGCCATGAATTTTTCGCCGCCGGAGAGCGACTTCACGCTCCTCTTCTGGCCGGTGAACGAGTCGATCACGTCGAGGTCGAGGCCGGCCTCCCGGTTGCCGTGCGATATCTCCTCGTTGAGCACGAGGGTGTAGCGCTCTTCGCTCATCGAGTGGAGCCGCGCAGAGGCGTGCCGCGCGACCTCCTCGAGATATGCACCGAGCACGAAGTTCTGGAAGGTGAGGTTTTTCGGGTTCCTGCCGTTCAGGTCGTTCGACAGGGCGGCGAGTGATTCGGTCTCGCGCAGGAGCCTGTCGATGGTTCCGGTCAGTGAATCGTAACGCTCCTTGCGCGACTTCAGTTCGTGAATCCTGATACGTTCGTCGCCCGCCTTCTTTTCGATCTCCGCGGCCGATTTCGAAAGCTCCGCATGGCGCTTTTCAATGGATGCAGTGTCGGGCCTCTGTTTGCCCGCAGTTTTTTTCATCAGGAATTCAAGGGCCTTCTCGGCGGATTTTTTTTCTTCCTGGAATTCCCTCACGGTTTTTTCGAGTGTGAGTATGGCGCTTTTTTCGAGGCAGGCATTCCTCGCTTCATCGGGCGATGCGAAACCCCTCGCGGCCGCTTCTGCCGATATCTGGCCGTCCAGCCCGCTCTTTTTGAGTTCGAGTGATTCGAGGGATTCCCTGAGCGAATCGAGCCTGCGCGAGGCGCCTTCGATGCCGAGCTCCTTATCCTTTTTTTCTTTTATGATGCCGTCTATTTTCTCTTTTTTGGCCGCGATCTCTTTCTTGTGGCGTTCGACCGACGCCGAAAGCTTTTCCGGATCGCCGCATTCGCGGGAAAGAGAATCGATCTCGTTGCGCAGGGTGTCCCTTGCGACAAGCGCGCTTCGCATGTCGGAGGAGCTCTTTTCTATATCAGCCGAGAGGCTCGCCGCCTCGTCCTCTATTCCGGCGTACCGCTTTTTTTCCGCGGCCAGCCCGGCCCGCATCGTCTCGAGGGATTTTATTTTTTCTTCAAGGGATTTTTTCTTCTCCGATATCCCGGCCAGGGTTTCACCGTCTCCCGACAGCGCCGTTATTTCGGCCCGGAGTGCGGCGAGAATCGCCGAGTGGTTGGCCGCCCTTTCGGCGAGGCCCGCAATTGCCTTTTCGGCCGCGCTTATGACGGATGACAGGGACGCCAGGCGCCCGCTCTCGTCCGGCGAGAAAGATTCCCCGCGCGCGGGGAGCGGGTGTTCGGTAGAGCCGCACACCGGGCAGGGCTCGCCCTTTTTGAGCATGTGCGCGAGGCCCGCGGCAGTTGAGGCGTCCCTGCGCCTCGCGAGCCCGGCCTCTTCCTCTTTCAGAAGGGCGAGCCTCTCCTCGTGTTCCCGCATTTCGGTTCTGGAGCGTGATATCACCTGGGCCGCCTTTTCTGCTTCGGCGTTTTTTGCCGAGGCTGCTGAAATGTCGGCGCAACGCATGGAAACATCCGCCAGCTCCCTGACGATTTCCTCGTAGGGGAGGAGTTTTTTTTCGGCCTGGTCGATTTCGGCCCTGAGCGTGTTTTTGGCGGACACCGTTTTTTCGAGTTTCTTTTTGAGGACATTGATTTTATCGGCGGCTTGCGAGCAGGATTCTTCGAGTTTCTTCAACTCGGTCTTTTTATCGGAAAGGGTTTTCGCCCTGGGTAAAAGCGAGTTGATCCTTCCAGTCTCCTCGGTAAGCTTCGCAATCTCGCTTTCGAGCCCGGGGATGGCCGCCTCCTTTCCGGTGACGACCGCGAGCGCCGCTTTCTCGCTTTCGATGAACTTCTCCGCGGCCGATATTTTTCCTTTCACCGAAACGATTTCATCCATGACTTCGGCCCGCGCGTTGATGACGGGCATGATCTCGAGCGCCTCCCTCGCCGCCGAGGCCCTTCGTCCGGCTTCGGCGATTTCGCCGCTTTTTTCGGCCATTTGTTTCAGGGCGGCGGCGTTTCTGTCGAGCTCGATGAAGTCGCTTTCGGTTTCTCGAGCGCTGGCCAGCGCCTCAGTCGCGGACGACATGTCCTGTCTGGCGCGCGAGAGAAGTGTTTCGGTCGCCGAAAGCCCCTCTGTCAGGTCCGAGAGCGCGGCATCGTAGGCTGCCGGGTCGAATTCTGCCGCGAGACTTTCCCGCGCGGCCGCGGTCATGTCTGCCTCCTTCTTGCGGTCGAGGTACCTGGCCTTGATTATCCGCCCGATCTCCTCGTGGCGACTGGTGGGAAAGAGCTTTTCGAGCAGCCTGGTCTTGTCCTTGGTGTCGGCGACCAGAAATTTCTGGAACTCGCCCTGCGGCAGAAGCACGATCTTGGAAAACTCGTCGGCGGTCAGTCTGAGCATCTCCTCGATGCAGTCGTTTATCTCGGTCAGCTTTCCCGGAACCGGCTTCCACGACGATCCTTCCATCCGGTAGAGCGCTGCGGTCGGGGGACTGGGTGTCTTGAGTTCCCTGCCGCCGGCGGTCTTCCTGGCGAATTGCGGCTGGCGGATTATTTTGAATCTGCGGCCGCCAGTGGTGAAGACAAGCTCGACCGAAGGCGCGGCGTTTTCGTCCATGTAATCCGACACGATGCTTTTCGGGTCGCGGGTGCCGGGGAGCTTGCCGTAGAGGGCGAACATGAGCGCGTCGAAGACGGTCGTTTTACCGGACCCGGTCTTGCCGGTTATGAGAAAGATTTCGGCCAGGGACTCGAACGAAATCCGCTGCGTTTCCCTGAACGGGCCGAAGGAGGTTATGGTCAGGCTGACCGGTCTCATTCGACTGTCTTCTCCGCGCAGATCTGCCTGAACATGTTCATTTCATCGGCCGACGGGTTTTCGGCGTACAGGTATTGCTTGAACGAGATGAAATCGTCCTCCAGGCTCCTTTCTGCGGTAAAGGCGTCGATCATTCTCTCGGAAAAAACCGACTCCGGAGAGGACTGGCGCACCGACAGGATGAAGGGGAAGCGCCGCCTGAGCAGGGCAAGGGGATTCGTCACGAGCCCGGGGTCGGTGAGCTCGGCCTCGCAGTAGCAGTCCTGCGCGGCGTCGAACTCGCGGCCTGCAAGCAGGTCTGCGAGCTTTCCGCGGATGCGGGCCATGTCCCGCAGGGGATTTATCGCAATCCGCTCGACCCCGGCCGAGCCGGGTTTTATGTCCACGGAAAGGACGCACTTGGCGTCCCCGGCCTCGGAAAAGGAATACTTCAGCAAAGAGCCCGAGTACCATGCTGATTCGCTTATTTTTTGCGGCCGGTGCAGGTGCCCCAGGGCCGCGTAATCGAAGCGGGCGAAAAGTGACGGGTCGACCAGGCCCGATGCGCCGATGAATTTTCTCTCTGAATCCGACGGAGAGCCCCCGGTCGTAAAGAGATGGGCGACCAGGATGTCTATGGTGCGTTCGCCGTCTCCGGGGCCCATGCGGTCTATGGCAGTCCTGACCGCGGCTTCGTGGGTGAATTTCACCTCTTCCCCGGCTTCGCCGGTAAAGGCATGCGGTTCGAGATAGGGGAGCATGAACACCCGGGCGCCGACCTCTCCGCCGAGAACGAGCGGCTGCGCGGATCTTTGCGGGTCGCCCTGGATGAAAACATTCGATACCTTAAGCAGGTCGGAACAGAAGGAAAGCCTGGCCGCGCTGTCGTGGTTTCCGGGGATAATGATCACGGGCATTGCGGAGAACGATCTCATTTCGGACAGGAACCAGCCGAACAGTCCGACACCCTCCACGGAGGGGATGCTCCGGTCGAAAACGTCTCCGGCGACGACAAGGGCGTCATGACGGTTTTCCTTCATGATGAGAAGGATCTGCCCGAGCGCATGTCTCTGGTCCTCGATAAGGGACTTTTCGTGCAGGAGCCTTCCCAGGTGCCAGTCGGATGTGTGTAATATTTTCATGGCTCAGTTTATGTCACCTTATGCGGATGAAAAGTGGAAATCAATAAATTTTTTTATGTTTAATCCGCGCCATGGCCAATACCCGTAATTTGTAATACACTTGCTGCAATAGTCATTTGTCATTCCGGCCGTAGCGTAGCGAAGAGCCGGAATCCATCTTCAATCCATAGACATGTAAGAGTCATGATGGATTCCCGCTTTCGCGGGAATGACGGTCGCCCATCATCCACGCTGGAGTCTGTGGCCGGGAAACGGATACGGAAATAGCCATCTTCGTATTCCATAATTCTACGTAGTTTACAACAAATCTAATGAGCGGGACAGGTGCGGCAGGTTTGGCCAGTGGAGAAAAGATATTGACGTAATCCGGTTTCCCGGCCATGCTTCTGACATGCGCTGCACGGCATAAAAATCGACGGCTGGAATTCATGGCAAAAACCGCATACCTCTATGACGGAATCTATCTCGAGCACGATACGGGGCCGTTTCATCCGGAGACTCCTGACCGCCTCAGGGCCATCAACGAGAAGCTCAGGAAGTCGCCCTTTTACCGCGACCTGGTGAAGGTGTCGCCGAAAAAACCCGACATGAAATACATCGAGATGGTCCATTCACGGGATTACATCGCTTCAGTGAAACAGGACATCGAGTCGGGCCGGCCCTCGCTGGATTGGGGCGACACCGCTGTATGCACGCGTTCCTACGAGGTGGCCCTCATGGCGGTCGGGGGCTGCCTGAGGGCGTGCGATACCGTGATCAAGGGCGATGCGGTCTGCGCCTTCTGCGCTGTCCGGCCGCCCGGGCACCATGCCGAACGCAGCTCCGCGGCCGGTTTCTGCATATTCAACAACATCGCGATAACGGCGAAGTACCTGCAGACGAGGCACGGGCTGGACCGGGTCGCGATAGTCGACTGGGACGTGCACCATGGAAACGGGACCCAGCACACGTTCGAATCCGATGAATCGGTCCTGTATGTCAGCCTGCACCAGTACCCGCATTACCCGGGAACGGGCTCGTCGTCCGAACGGGGAAGGGGCATGGGCCAGGGATACACCTTGAATGTGCCGATGGCCGCGGGCAGCGGCGACAGGGAATACGAAACCGCTTTCGAAGAACGGATCTGTCCGGCGATCGAGAAATTCTCTCCGCAGATAATTCTCGTGTCGGCCGGGTTCGACGCGCACCGCGCCGACCAGCTTTCATCCATCAGGCTTTCGACCGATGCCTATGCCGGGTTTACGAAAAAACTGATGCAAACAGCGTCGAAATGCTGCGACGGCAGAATCATCGCCGTGCTTGAAGGGGGATACAATCTTGACGCGCTGAGCAACAGCGTCGCTGCGGTCGTCGGCGCCTTTGTCGAAGGATAGTGGAGGTCGTTTCATGCATGTTTTTTCGGTGAAAACGAGCGCGCACGAGGAGCTTCTCGACATCACCTCCCGGGTCGAGGCCGCTGTCAGGGAAAGCGGGATAATGGACGGCATATGCTGCGTGTACACGCCGCATACAACGGCCGCGATAACGATCAATGAAAATGCTGACCCCGATGTCCGCAGAGATCTGCTGAAGGGGTTGCGCCACCTCGGCCTGGAGAACGTGTCGTTCGATCATGCGGAAGGGAACTCTCCCTCGCACGTCAAGTCGAGCCTTGTCGGGTGTTCCGAAACGATAATCGTGAACGACGGGTCCCTGGCGCTGGGAACCTGGCAGGGAATCTACTTCTGCGAATTCGACGGGCCGCGGACCAGAAAGGTTTACGTGAAGATTATTTGATCTCTTTCGGCTTGACGTTCATGATCCGCTCTTCGGTTTTGAATTTTCGGGCGCAGCACTGAAGACCGGCATCAGTCGAACCTGAATGTCGGGTACCGGTCGACAAGCCCGGCGATATACGCCAGGACCCGTGCCGTATAGCGGTAATACCTGGTCAGAAAATCAAACAGGAAGAACGGCCATCTGCCTGTGAAAATTACCGAAAACAGTCCTATTATGTAAATCAGCGGGATAACGACCGCAAGAATGCCGAGTATCAGCAGATGGGGCGCCGCAGCGGCGAGGATGCCGACCACTGACAGTCTGAGCGCCGACAGGAGCCTCGATCGGCGGTAGGGGCTCGTAACGTTCATCTGCAGGGCGTAATCGATCCTTTCCCTTCCGGCGAAAATCGGGGCCTCTTCGACAAACCCCAGCAGCGAGGCGGATATCGAGAGGAAGTACCTGATGGTGTTCTCCTGTATCTCGGAAAAGTCCTCGATGGCCTGCTTCGTTGAAAGCACGACCAGATTGTTTATGAATCCCAGAATTATCGAGAGGACCGTGTACAGGGTCAGGACGATGAAATGCGGAACCATCGCCAGAAGGAACAGCTGTGCGAGCCGGATAAGCGCGCCCGAGCGGGAGTACTTGATTGAGTAATCAGCAGACAGGTTAACCGATCCGCCCGGTACGGTGTCGGTAATCCGGCCTTTTTTCTTTCCGCCGGCGTCGACCGGCGCAATATTTGACTCGATGTCGATGAGGTCGTCTTCGAGCATGTCTACGCGCTTCTTCGCCGACGCGGTTGACGGCGCTTCCCCTTCAAACGATTCGAAGTCGATGTCCGGGACGTCCTCGTCGGATTCGAGCTCGCCGGATTCGAGGAGGTCCATTCTGTCGGTGAGGGTCTCTTCGCCGAGGATGTCGTCGGCTTCCTTCAGTTTTTTTTCTATGTTGTCCACGCTGAGCGAGGGGTCAATATCGTCGATCGAGAGCTTGATGTCTTCCTCGTCTTCCGGCGCCGCCTTTGATGCGGTCGCGGAGGAGAGCTCCTCGGCGGTGAGTTCCTCGATCGTCAGTCCTGCATCCTCGAGGGTTATTTTTTCGTCGTCGTCGGGGACTTCGCCTTTTTTGATTTCGCTCGTTTCGTCCAGCTGGATGTCGAGACTGTCGAGGTCAAGGGTGATGTCCTCCTCTTCTTTATGCCTGGCCCGGGAAGCGGGCCTGGCAGGCTCCTCGAAGAATTCGACGGCTTCGATATCGTCAGGTTTTTCGCCCTCGGATATCGTTTCGCCTTCCTTGAGATCGATGTCGAGCGTGTCGAGGTCAAGGGTTATATCGTCGTCAGGCTCTGACGTGCGGGCCTTTGCCGTCTGGCTGCCTTTCGGGGCATTGTCACCCTCGTCCAGGTCTATTTCGAGTGAATCGAGGTCTATGGTGATGCTTTCATCTTCGTCGGTCTCGTCCTTTGAATAGACTTCTTCGGTCTTGATTTTTTCCTTTGACGAAGGTTCGATGAAAAAATCGTCGAGGTCGCCGGTCTCTCCGCCGGGGGCCTTTTTCGAAGGGGTTTTTTCGGCGTCCAGCTCCAGGGGCTCGAAATCGGCCAGAAGGTCTTCTTCGGCGGGCCTGCCCGCTGCTCCCTTTGCCGGGCTTATATCGTTTTTCTCGTCGTAAACCGGTATGTCGTCGAGTTCATCGAGACTGCCGATTTCGGCGCCGATATCGTAGTCTTCGTCTTTTTTCTTGCCTGCAGCAACGGGCCTCTGTTTTCCGGCTGCTATCTCTATGTCTTCCAGGTCCAGGTCTCCGGCGACGTCGATCTCCAGTTCATCGGGTGTTCCAGCGGATTTTTTTCTCGCCGAAGAGTCGTCGATATCGAGATCAAGATCGAATTCGTCTTCGGGGGCCTTCCTGTCGGATTTTTTTCCGGATTCAATAGTCTCATCGAAAAAGATGTCATCTTCCGGAGCGGCTGATTTGCCGGATGACGGTTTTTCCTCTCCCAGGTCGAAATCCCCCAGGTCCAGGTCATCTTCGGGAACGGGTTTTTTCGGCTGCGGTTTTGCCGTCGGCTCGCGGTCGAATTCGGGGAGACCGCCAAAATCATCATCAACAGCCATCGCGGTGCCTACGCCGGCCTTCGGCGCTTCAAATTCTTCAGTACCGGCGAATTCGCCGCCGCCCAACATGTCATGGCCGGAATCCTTGTTGTCAATGATGTTCTCAGCTGAGCATTTCGGGCAGTTAAAGGCGAATTTTTTATTGGCTACTTTTTCATCTTTAACCGCGAATGCTGAATTACAGTTTGTGCACCTGACGATCATTGCGTTCTCCTGGAACTATCTGCCTGGAAAGTATTTTTCGTTTAAATTATGCTGGATGATTATCGGCGAAATGAAGAAGAAAAGGGCCATGAACCATTTCATGTCCCGTCCGTTGAGCGATTCCGATTTCTGCATGTATCTGAGGTTGATGTACAGGCTCCATATGCCTGCCGAGAATACAGTCAGAACGATATTGATTACCGGGTCGTCGTTGAAAACCCTGCTTGCCCGGGCCAGCCACCAGAAATAATACAATCCTCCGGTCAGGATAAAGAGTAACAACAATACCACCAGGTTGTTTTCAGGTATGTAATTTTTCATGAGATGAACCCTTTGGTTTTCATATACCTATATATATGCTATTAACGGCCTCTC
>Ga0116154_10001860_pt1 | contig 16793 bp, 15 predicted proteins | sample AD_UKC030_MetaG_FD_89898 | JGI IMG/M metagenome (GOLD analysis project Ga0116154, IMG submission 89898) | Active sludge microbial communities of municipal wastewater-treating anaerobic digesters from USA - AD_UKC030_MetaG | ecosystem: Engineered > Bioreactor > Anaerobic > Digestate | place: USA...
GGGTAAGAATGTTCCTTTGAATATTTTAAGAAAGCATTATAGCTAGACTCATTCTCTGGAGCTATGGTAAATTGTATTTTATTGCAGTTTAAATTTATGGCCGATTTGATAAAATATTCGATTAGAGTAGAAGCATAGCTTTTACCACGATGCTCTTTATTGATTCCAATCTGCCATAGATAAACGACATCTTTTTCCAAAGAACTTCTAAGTCCTGATACAAATCCAATTACTTTATCATTCTCTAACATGACATAACATAGATTAGGGGAATACTTGAATAATGTCCAGTAAGTAATAGATGTATGTAAATCTAAAGGCTTACATTCACTAACAAATATCCTAATTTTATCAACGTCTTCTTCGCTACAATTTCTAATGATCATCTAAACCCCATAAAGAGAAAATAAATATTTAAAAAATTCCTAAATTAGATAGACCGAAACCTAATAGTGCCAAGATCAGTATTGTAATTATAATAAAAACTATTACGGTCAATATTAGTGCTAAGAAAGCTTTTGTCCATGATGTGCTATATAATGCTTTGACTACCCATAATGTCACTACAAAACTTATAATTAAGTCAATAAAAGCCAAAGGGCCGAGAATTGCTCCCAAGACTGCACTAAGAACTACTAGAACAACTACACTGATAACTGCTTTGGGAAACGATGCCTTTTCAATACCTGCTAATTTAGTTCCAATCCATAAGACCAATGGACCAATTATTAATAATACAAGAATTATTAGTAATCCAACAAGCCCGAGTGTTATTAAATCAATCATTCTACCACCGTTATTAGAAGATGGTATCCAATATTTAAATTTATTCTATTAATTTTATAAAAGACTATTATTTATGCTTTTAACAATTAATTGGATCAAAGAATAGATATTGTATTATTTAAATACAATAAAAGAATTAGGATAATAATTCTATTTCAATGTTAACTCTCTCTGGGACTTTTACTCTCATTATCTGCCTCATTGTCCTTTCATCTGCATCAATTTCAATGAGCCTTTTATGAATTCTCATTTCCCAGCGTTCCCATGTTGCCTTACCGTCACCTGAAGTAGATTTTCTTACAGGTACTTTCAATTTCTTTGTAGGTAAGGGTATAGGCCCAGCTATATCTACACCTGTTCGCTCCGCTATCTTTTTGACTTGCGTGCAAACCTCATCAAGTTTTTGAGTTTCCATTGCTGTTAATCTTATTCTAGCTTTCTGCAACTATATCCCCTCTTAATTAAAAAGAAAATAAATTAAATTTAAGCCTTTTGGATAGACTGGACCATTCCAGCGGCAACTGTTGCACCCATATCCCTAACGGCAAACCTACCCATCTGAGGTAATACTTTAATTTCCTCAATAACCATGGGTTTTGTTGGCTTTATTTGGACAATGGCTGCACTACCGCTCTTTAGGAAGTCTGGATTCTCAGTCTTTACGTTACCGGTCTTTGGATCAAGTTCTGCAATTAGTTTTTCAAATGTACATGCAACTTGTGCTGTGTGACAGTGGAATACTGGTGTGTACCCGACAGTAATTGCTGTTGGGTGTCTCAATACTACAATCTGTGCTTTAAATGAGTCGTTTACTGTTACTACTGTTGGTGGGTTGCTTGGATGTCCTAGAACATCTCCCCTCTTAATATCGTTCTTACCAACACCTCTAACGTTGAATCCAACGTTGTCTCCAGGTAGCGCTTGTTCTAAAGTTTCGTGGTGCATTTCTATTGTCTTTACTTCACCAGAGATTGGCTTTCCAAATACTGTTGTAGCCGGCTCAAATAATACTGTGTCTCCCTTCTTCATTATTCCAGTTTCAACTCTTCCTACAGGGACAGTTCCTACACCAGTGATTGTGTAAACATCCTGAATTGGAAGTCTTAGTGGTTTGTCTGTTGGTTTTGGTGGTTCCTTGAAGGAGTCGACTGCTTCTAATAATGTTGGACCAGTGTACCATGGTGTTTTGTCAGACTTAGTTGCTACATTATCTCCATTAAATGCAGATCCAGGGATAAACTTTGTTTCTTCAACTTTAAATCCTACAGTCTTAATTAATTTCTCTACTTCTGCTTTAATAGCGTTAAACTTCTCTTGAGAGTAGTTCACTGTATCCATCTTGTTTACCCATACAGCTAATTGTTGGATACCAAGTGTTCTTGATAAGAAAACGTGTTCCTGTGTCTGTGGCATAATTCCATCATTTACTGCTACTACTAGAACAGCAGCATCTGCCTGTGAAGCACCTGTAATCATGTTTTTAACGAAATCTCTGTGACCTGGACAGTCCACAATAGTAATATATTTTGAATCTGTCTCAAACTTCTTGTGAGAAAGATCAATTGTAACTCCTCTTTCTCTCTCTTCTTTTAAATTATCCATTACCCAAGCAAACTTAAACGTCTTACCTTTTTCTCCCATATCTTCGAACTTTTTAATTACATCAGCTCTAACATCACCATGCATAACTAGCAATTGACCTACGGATGTAGATTTTCCGTGATCTACGTGTCCAATAAAGGCAACGTTCAAGTGTGGTTTTTGAGATGCCATATTATTTCCTCCTATTTTTTTAGTATATCTGGTATAATCCTCTTAATTTAATCCATTTTTAAGCTTTTTCCATTTTACATGTTCAGGTAATCCTCAGGTTTTGGAGGCTGTGGTTTTAATCCTTTCCTCTTTCTGATTGCCTCAACTGTCTGAGTCTGAAGTTCTGTTGGAAGCTTCTGGTACCCGGCATATTCTGTTGACCAGATTGCCCTACCTTCAGTTGCTCCTCTGATATCTCCAGCAAATCCAAACATCTCGGAAACTGGGACAATTGATGCAACTGTTGTTGTATCTCCTTCCTGAGCTATATCCAATATCTGTCCTCTCCTAGACTGCATTTCTCTTGTTATGGCTCCCATGTAATCCTGTGGAGCGGCCACCGTAACTTTCTGGATAGGCTCGAATATTACAGGTCTTGCATATAGCATTGCCGCAAATAAACCTTCCCTTACAGCAGGTATAACCTGAGCTGGCCCTCTATGAATAGAGTCTTCGTGAAGCTTACAGTCTACAAGTTTTATCTTGAGTTTCATGACAGGTTCTCTTGAATAAGGGCCGCCGTCAATAGCTTCATGTACAGATTGGATAACTAATTCAATGACTTCATTTATGTATACTACTCCTTTTGTCAAGTTGTAGAGAACATTTCCGTTATAAACATCGGTAATACCCTTTACCTCATCGCTATCCATTCCAAGCTCTCTTAACTTTGGAGCAAGGTCTTTACCTTTAATCCTGCCTTCAGGAATAATACCTTCCTTTATAGCAGCATAGACATTATCTTCTAAAGGTTCAACTTGCATGTAAAATTTGTTATGTTTATTTGGAGATTTACCCTCAATAGCTTCAGATTTGCCATCAATTGATTCTCTGTAGATGACAATAGGCTGTGACATCTTTATGTCGATACCTCTGTCATGAGTAATTCTGTAACCAATAACTTCTAAGTGAAGTTCTCCCATACCGGATAATAAATACTCTCCGCTGTCTTCGTTGATTTTTGCAACTAATGTTGGGTCTTCTTTTGAAACCTGTCTTAATACCTCTACTAATTTTGCAAGATCTTTTGTATTCTTTGGTTCAACTGCTACTGTAACTACAGGCTCTGAATAATGTTTAATTGCCTCGAACGGAGTAATTGGTTCGTCACCGGAACAGATTGTTTCTCCTGCAATTGCTTCCTTTAGACCAGTTACAGCCACAATGTTACCGCAAGGTATTATATCTAAGTTTTCTCTGTCAGCACCCATGAAAATACCGACTTGCTGAACTCTTCTCTTTGTTTTTGTTGCGACGATCCATACTTCTTGCCCTGTTTTAAGAGTACCTGAAAACAGCCTACCGACACAAATTTCTCCCGCATGCGGGTCCTGAACTATCTTCGTGACAACCATTACAAGGTTTCCTTTTGGATTACAGTCTAACATGTCTTTAGCGACAGTACTTTCAAGATCTCCTTTCCATATCTGTGGAATTCTATACTTTTGTGAAACCAATGGATTTGGAAGGTGTGTAATCATCATACCAAGAAGTATTTCATGTAAAGGTGCTTTTTTAGCAAGTTCTTTTTGTGTATCATTCATACAATGTTCAATAATATCTTTGAATGTTATCCCACTTTTTTTCATATGTGGAACATTTATGGCCCAGTTATAATATGCTGAACCAAATGATACGCTTCCCTCTGTAACGCTAACCTGCCACTTTTCCTTAAACTCTGGAGGTGCTGCACTCTTAATTAACTTGTTAACTTCGTTTATGATTTTAACAAATCTATTCTGTAACTCTTCAGGTGAAAGCTGTAGTTCCCTTATCAATCTGTCAACTTTATTAATAAAAAGTGTTGGTTTAACTTTTTCTTTTAGAGCTTGTCTAACGACAGTCTCAGTCTGTGGCATCTTTCCTTCTACAGCACAAACGACTATAATACATCCATCTATAGCCCTCATTGCTCTTGTAACGTCTCCTCCGAAGTCAACGTGCCCTGGCGTATCAATTAGATTAACCAAGTATTCTTGGCCGTCATGAGAATGAACCATTGATATATTGGATGCGTTAATTGTAATTCCTCTTGCCTGCTCTTGCTCATCAAAATCCAAGACAAGTTGTTTTCCAGCTAGATCTTCTGACATTAGACCTGCGCCGGCAAGAAGATTATCACTTAATGTAGTTTTACCATGATCTATATGTGCGGCAATTCCAGTATTTCTTATATGAACTGGATCTGCCATTAATTCCTTAACTTTTTTAGCCATATCTTCTTTTCTGCCCATAATGAATCACCACGTTAGCATTACCTTGCGGACTTTGCAATCCTCTCTATTTCTTCCTTTTTGTTAACTGAAAAGCTTGACATTTCTCCCTTTGAAGCGAGTATTATCTCTTCTGCTAAGGTTTCATGGAATTTTTTCTTTGTTTTGAATGTCTTAAGGCTAGCTCCTAATGCTATGTTCTTAAGCGCCATATCAAGTCTTCTTTGAGATCCTGTATCTACTGAAAGGTGGTATTTAATACCTCCATAGGACAAAGTAGTTACTTCTTCTCTTGGACCTGCATATTCTAGAGCTTTGACAAGTACTTCAAGAGGATTCTGTTTTGTTTTTTTGTTTATTTCTTCAAATGCAAGTTTTAATGTTCTGTATGTTGCTTGTTTTTTACCTGTGTATCCGCCGTGTCTTCTTAAGAATCTTCCTCCGGTCTTTCTTCCTGCAGACCCAGATCTCATCATCTTATTAGCAAGTCTCTCTACTATGTTTATCTTGTTCTTCCAAAATCTTCTCTTTTGATGTCTTCCTGCAGTATGAGGAATGAAAATAGGTGTGAGATTTACATAACTCTTTATACCTAAATCTTCGACAACTATGTCTGTATCCCATTTGCCAAAGACTTTGAGATTATCTGGAACAAAAAATCTATCTTTAACTTCCATAATATCTACCTTACTGGTTTCTCTTTCCTTCCCTTAACCATTTCGTTTAGTGATACTCTGTTTACTTTGATTACTTTGAATCTTACTCCGGGGATATCTCCCATAGATCCTCCCTGTCGGCCTCCGATTCCTTCAACGACAACTTCATCGTGTTCATCAATGAAGTTAATTGCACCGTCACCAGGACAGAATGCAGTTATTTGTCTACCGTTTTTAATAAGTTGAACTCTAATACATTTTCTAAGTGCAGAATTGGGCTGTTTTGCCTCAATAGGAACCTTTTCAAGCACAATTCCCCTAGCTTGAGGACTGCCTTCTAAAGGATCTGATTTAACATTAAGGTCAAGCTCTCTGCTCTTAAAGATTTTATCTTTCCATCTGAATTTTTTTCTTACGCCCTCGATCTTTCTCGCAGCATTTCTACCATGTGGTTTACTCATATTTACAACCTCTCTACATAATCATTATATCGTCAAGATTATGATGTCTCTTTAATAAGTTTTTGATTCGATCTATATTTTTACCTTCTTTTCCGATTACTAGGCCCTTATCTTTCTTATTAATATCAAGAACTGCTATCTTTTTTCCATCCCTTCTCTCAGAAACATGAATACTTTTTACCTTAACAGGCCAGATAATATTCTTAATAAACTTAACAGGATCCTCTGAATACTCAATTATGTCGATTGACTTATTCAAGGTTTCTTTAACTCTCTGAGCATTGGCTCCATTCTTACCGATGGCAAGGCCCATGTCTCCTTCTTTAACAACATAAACAATCTTATTTTTATTATCTTCAAAAAGACAATCTTTAACAGTTGCACCAGTCATACTTTCAAAAAGTCCAATATAGCGTATCTCGTCAGTTGCAAGTTTAATTCCCATAAACTTTACCTCCAGAAAGTATATTGGACTCTCCTGGAGACATTACTGCCATTACAGATACAAGGAATGGTTTACCACAAACTGTACCAAGTTCTAGTGATGTTCCACCAAACTCCAAAACAGGTACGCTTGCTATCTTTGAGTAGTATAAAATATCGTCCTTTATGTTTTTAGGGCAATTTTGTGTAAAGATAAGCATCTTAGCGTTGCCAGTCTTAAGAGCGTTAATGGATTTATTGGTTCCAAGTATTACCTTTCCGGTATCTACTGTTCTTTTTATTTCTCTATTAATATCCATCGAATAACCTCCTTACTTTTTCATTATCAGTTTAACATTTCCTGTACCCAAGGGTATTGGTTGTCCTATGATAACATTCTCCGTTACCCCTGATAAGGGATCAATCTCCCCAAACTTTGCAGCTTTCATGAGATGGTTTGTTGTGACTTCAAAGGAAGCCCTAGCTAATATACTGGACTTCTCTCCACTTATTCCATGTCTTCCTATCTGCTTTATTTCACCCTCCATGGTCATTAAATCAGCAAGTAACATTATATGTCTGATATCAACTTCTAGACCCTGCTCTTCTAGGGTCTTTTTTATTTCGTCTACAATAGATCTTCTTGCCGCCTCAATTCCAAGAACTCTCTGTATTTCATGTATATCATTTGATATTGATCTTGTTAAGTCAACTCCAGGTATTTTGAACGCCTCACCTAGATTTGAGCCTTCTGTATATATGACATACTCTTCTCCTTCTTTTTTAATGAGGGCTCTTTTTACACTTTTTATCCCTTTAAGCTGGTGGCTTCTTACACGATTGAAAAATTTTCTAATTTCCATAAGAGAAACGTCACCGGCCTTGAGAGTTAAAAAGTTATCTTCGTCTTCGATGCTCTCGACTTTTTTCAACTTATAAAGTTTTTCTTTAATGTCACCGATTGTAAGTCCTTGTTTTTCCATCTTATAATTATCAAGTTCAACTACAATTGACATATTAATTACGTCAATCTTCATGCTCTTAGAAATACTCTCGATTGTTGTCCCTTCAATTTCTTTTACTATTTCTTCGGCCTTTTCTCTGCTGCCTCTGCTTTCTTCATCGAGATAGATTCTCATAACAGGTGTATCCGGATCTTTTCTTGCATCGACAATTTCAATAATTCTTGGAAGACCAAGAGTAACATTAATATCGGCAACACCAGCATAGTGGAAAGTGTTTAGGGTCATTTGTGTTCCAGGCTCTCCAAGACTTTGAGCTGCTACCGTTCCAACTGCTTCCCCTGGATCAACAAGAGAATGCTCATAAGCTTTGGTACTGTCTTCAATAATAGAGCTAACTTCGTCTTCACTTAAGGAATATTTTTCATTTGCCATGTAAAGTTTGTCTTTGAGTTTGTCAACTATGAATTGAGTTAGATTTTCTCTTTGATTTTCAAGCTGAGCGTCAATAAAAGATGTATCTACCATATTATTCCCTCACTCCTTCCTCATAGTTACTGTCTTGTGAATTATCCAATCGATATCAACTGCCTCTCCATATGAGCTCCTTGAAGGGTCAACACCGTCTTCCCCATACTCGAATTGAATAATATTATTACTGTTATCTCTAACACTTCTATCTTTTTCAACTTTTAGATCCTGTAAAGCATTAATCAATCTTCTTTGCATATATCCAGATTGAGCTGTTCTGACCGCAGTATCTACTAATCCTTCTCTTCCACCCATTGAATGGAAGAAGAATTCAGTTGGACTGAGACCTTTTCTATAACTTGAACTAACAAATCCTCTTGCTTTTGCAGAACGATCGCCAGGCTTGAAATGAGGTAAACTTCTCTCTTGGTATCCTCTATGGAGTCTTTTTCCCCTGACGGTCATCTGCCCTAAACAAGCAGCCATCTGTGTCAAATCAAGCATGTTTCCTTTTGCTCCAGTCTTTGCCATTATAACAGCGTGTCTCTTCATACCAAGATATTTTTCTGCTGCAGCGCCGGCATTGTCTCTTGCTTTTGCAAGTTCTGCCATAATTCTGTTTTCAAGAGTATCTTCAAGTGTCTGTCCAGGCTGTTTTTCTAGTTCCCCTCTGTTGTAAGCTTCAATGTTCTCAAGAACTTTATTGTGTGCATTTTCTAAGATCTCATCAATTCTTTCAAGACCTTCTTCAGGTATATCTACATCGTCGATACCTGTTGTAAGCCCAACTTTCATTATTATAGATATGATTAATTTTGTAACGGAATCAAGGAATTCTCTTCCTTCGTCACTTCCATAATCCTTAACTATTTTGTCTAAAAGTTTACAACTAGACCTAGCCTTAAATGCTGCTCCGTCTATAACTCCTTTCAGAAGTTTTCCTTCTTTAATGACAACATAATTATCATATTTACAGTTTTCAAACTCACATTTCTCACATTTTCTGCAAGCTTTTGATCTGAATTCAAGACTCAAATCTTTTGGAAGTAAGACTTCAAATAGTTCTTTGCCAGTCCATACTTTTCTTTCGTTGAAAGCATCAACTTCTACTTTATTTTGTAAAAGACCTGACTCATAGAAACTCTCCTGCACTTCTTCTGCGGGAAATTCTGACCCGTCTCTTGTCATAAGATATGCGCCTGAAATGTAGTCTTGCATACCCCCGATGACAGGTTCTCCATATCTTGGAGAAATAATGTTTTCTTGAACCTTCATTATTATTCCAGCTTCGCTTCTTGCCTCTTCAGTTTGAGGTAGATGTAAGTTCATCTCATCTCCATCAAAGTCAGCGTTATATGGTGGACAAACACATAGATTAAGTCTAAATGTCTTATATGGCATTACTCTGACCTCATGGGCCATTATAGAAAGCCTGTGTAGAGAAGGCTGCCTATTGAATAATACTATATCTCCGTCCCTAAGTTGTCTTTCAACTGTGAATCCAACGTCAAGTTCTTCAGCGACATCATCTTTTGTAGTGTCGGTGATTTTTTTTCTTCTTCCGTCAGATCTAATTATGTAATTAGCACCAGGATTTTTATTTGGACCATTTCTAACTATCTTTTTCATTTCTTCAAGATTATTAGCAGTAACTCTTTCAGGGACTGTAAGCTCACATGCGACAAACTCTGGAACCCCAACTTCATTTATACTAATATATGGATCAGGTGAAACCACAGTTCTTGCAGAAAAGTCTACTCTCTTTCCAGAAAGATTTGATCTGAATCTGCCCTCTTTTCCAGAAAGCCTTTGAGAAATAGTTTTCAAGATTCTGCCTGATCTGTGTCTTGCAGGTGGAATTCCCGAAGTACTGTTATTAAAGTAAGTTGTTACATGGTATTGTAAAAGTTCCCATAAGTCTTCAACTATAAGTTGAGGAGCACCGGCATCAATATTCTCCCTTAATCTCTGATTGATTCTTATTATATCTACAAGTTTATGTGTTAAATCATCTTCACTTCTAACACTTGATTCAAGAGTAATTGAAGGTCTAACGGTAACTGGTGGTACTGGTAATACAGTTAATACCATCCATTCCGGTTTTGAAACATCTTTATTTACCCCGATTAAGTCATAATCTTCTACAGGTATTTTTTCTAAACGCTCTCTTACGTCAATGGGGGTTAGTTTGTTTCTTTCTTCGTCCCATTCTTCGTAAAATGTATATGGTTTTTCGAACTTGATATTTCTCTTATCGCTTCCACACCAAGGACATACGCTCTTTGCCGCCTTATCCATACCTTCTTTTATCACTGTTTCCTTGCTTTTCAATCTGTCAGATGTTTGTTCTAGTTGTTCCCGGTAATGTTGTCTTTGGGCATCGTCAAGTTTTAATTTACCGCAGTCTCTGCATACTGATTTTAGTATTTTATGTACATCTTTAGCGTGACCAACGTGGATTACTGGTCTTGCAAGTTCTATGTGGCCAAAATGTCCAGAGCAGTCTCCAAACTTCTGCCCACAAGTTTTACATTTTAGACCAGGATCAATTACTCCAAGTCTCTGATCCATAAGACCTTTTTCTATTGGATAACCGTCATCATCATATGTATCTGCAGTAATAACTCTAAGTACAGACATTTTTCTTACATCATCAGGGGATAAAACACCAAACTGTATTTTATCTATAACTTTTGGTACTTTAAACATGATAATCACGCCCTATCCTTAAGTCTTAATTTTGGATCTAAACACATAGATTTTAATTCCTCTAATAGAAGCTTGAAAGCGTAAGACATTTCAACTGGGTATATATCAGTTTCTTCCTCACAGATTGGGCAGTATTCTCTATTTCTAAGTTTATCATAAACTGCCAATGAACCGCATTTTCCACATACCAGTACATCTGCTTTATCTGAAGCATCAAGTAATCTTTCTTTAAGAAGTAAGCTTGTACCATGCCCGACTAGACAGTCTCTTTCCATTTCTCCGAATCTAAGACCTCCTTCTCTAGCCTTACCTTCAGTTGGCTGTCTTGTGAGCATCTGTCTTGGACCACGAGATCTTGCGTGAATTTTGTCGGCTACCATGTGGTGTAATTTTTGGTAGTAGCATACTCCTACGAATATATCTGCCTCAATTACTTCTCCTGTGATACCGTTATATAATCTCTCCCTTCCTGTATTCTTAAATCCAAATTCTTGAAGCACTGATCGGATATCTTCCTCTTTCTCTCCAGAGAATAATGTAGCGTCCACTGTTTTTGCTTTTAATGAACCAGCTTTACCACCTATCATTTCCAAAATCTGGCCCACAGTTTTTCTGGAAGGAATAGCATGTGGATTAATAATAAGGTCAGGCGTTATTCCATACTCTGTGAATGGCATGTCCTTCTGAGGGCATAATAACCCTAATACTCCCTTTTGACCATGCCTAGAAGCAAACTTATCACCAAGCTCAGGGATCCTCTCATCCCTAGCCTTTATCTTAACTAGTTTGTTTCCGTCTTCAGTTTCACTTAATAAAACTAAATCGATGATACCTTTTTCTGAAGGTCTTACACCAATAGAAGTTTCTCTCCTACCTTCTATAGCTGTACCAAATTCATCAAGTTCTTCTAAGAATCTAGGTGGACTTGTTCTTCCAATTAATACATCTCCACCTTTAACTGTTGATTCTGGTCTGATGAATCCATCAATATCAAGATTCTCGTAAGCGTCAGGTCCTCTGTATCCACTAACAGATTCGTCAGGTAGTTCAAATTTATCCTGCTGACCACCTGGGTATCTCCTCTCATCAGAATCATAAGTTCTAAAGAAAGTAGTTCTTCCAAGGCCTCTGTCAACTGAACCTTTGTTAATGATAAGAGCATCTTCTATGTTGTACCCCAAATAAGATAGTACAGCAACGACAAAGTTTTGACCTGCAGGTCTGTTATTGAATCCAACAGCATCCATAACTTTGGTCTTTACTATAGGCATCTGTGGATAGTACATTAAGTGCCCTCTTGTTTCAACTTTAAGTTTGAAGTTAGATTGAGAAAATCCTAGACTCTGTTTACCCATTCCTGCACCATATGAGTTCCTTGGTGCTGCGTTATGCTCAGCAAATGGAACTATTGAAGCACATACCCCTAATATGGATGGCGGATATATTTCAAGATGAGTATGATCTGGAGTCAAATCTTCTTCGTATAATGCAATTAAGGTGTTCTCTTCCTCTTCAGCATCTAAGTATTCAATAATACCTTCTGAGATTAAATCAGACCAACTTTTGTCTCTTCTCTCGATTGCTTTCACATGATCTTCAGTCAAGAGAGCTTTACCGTTTTCAACTATTATTAATGGTCTTCTAACTCTACCAGGATCACAATTTATGTGAATTTCATTTGTCATACTGTAGAATACAATGTTTACCTCATTTTCTATCTTACCCTTTCTTCTGTCTTTTCTTACAGTTTCAGTAAACGTCTTTCCATCCCTGACAAATCCAATCAAGTTACCATTTAGATAGATATAGGTCATTGCTTTAAGACCTGCTGCATCTGTAATCTGTTCCAATCCTAAGGAGAATAGATAATTTTGGACATCCAATTCGTTAGAACCAATTGAAATGTAGGACATTAAAGCCATGTTTTTAACAAGACCACAGTTTGGACCTTCAGGCGTTTCACTTGGACATATTCTTCCCCAGTGAGTTGGGTGAAGATCTCTTGCTTCAAAGTGAGGCTGTGTCCTTGAAAGTGGTGAAAGAACTCTTCTCAAATGAGAGAATCTTGACATAAAGTTTGTGTCATCCATTAGCTGGCTTATACCCATTCTGCCGCCAGGCCAAGTTCCAGTTGCCATTGCATATCTGACTCTCTCTGTCAAAACATCTGCTCTGACTGATTTCTTTACGAAGTCCCCTTCGTTTCCTTCTTCAAATCTTCCTCTAGCGTATGTTCTTTCAAGTTGGTATTTAATATCCCTTGTAAGTTGTACGAATGATAATCTAAATAAATTTTCTAAAAGATCCCCGGCCAATTTTAATCTCTTATTTGCATAATGATCTTTGTCGTCTGACTCTCTCTTTCCAAGTGATAGTTCAATCACCCTATTGGCCATTATACCAAGATAATAGGCTTTTCTTAATCTGTCTGCCTCTTCTGTACCTATATGGGGCAAAAGGTATTTGTCAAGTGCCATTTCTGCTCTCTTGATTCTGTACTCTTTCTGCTGACCCATTGCCAATCTCTTACCGAGGTAGTCCATTGCAAGTTCCTTATCGGTTATATCCATTGACTCTTCTAGATTATCCAAAAGCTCTTTTTGAACATCTTTTTCAGAGGATACCGCATTCACGATGTCAATATCCTTCCCAATACCCAATGATTTCATTAAAGTAACAAACGGCATTTTACCTGGAAGTGATGGGAATGAAACTCTCAAAAGTCCATCCTTTTTTCTTTCAACAGTAACTAAAGCTCTAAATCCACTTCTTGTTGAGAAAACTTTTGCTATGGCAACTTGAAGTCTTTCATCAATCTCAACTAAGATTCTGTTTGGTGCTAAATCCTCTATAGCAACTACTACTCTTTCGGCACCATTAATTATGAAATAACCACCTGGGTCTCTTGGATCTTCTCCTTTAGTAATCAATTCTTCTTTTCCTAATCCATAAAGACTGCAGGCTTTTGACTTTAACATAATTGGAAGTTTACCAATCTCGACTTCTACTGGCTCTCTTTCCTTTTCTTCTATTACAGGTATAAACTCAAGATAAAGAGGAACGACATAGGAAAGACTTCTGAGCCTTGCTTCTTGGGGGAAAAAATCTCTCTTCGAACCATCTGCTTCTTTATATACTGGTTCTCCAGCCCTTATTTTACCAAACTTAACATAAAATCCTTCAATATCAGTTTCAATTTTAGCTTGTTCGTTGATGACTTCTTGAAGTCTTTTTTCGACAAAATCGTTAAAAGAATCAAGATGCTGTCTTACGAAACCTTTTTCATTAAAAAATGATTCAATGACTGTCCATCTATCCAACTAATATACCCCCTATTCTTCCCCCGAATCATCTTCAACTATTTCATCGAGTACTTCCTCTTCTAATGTTTCCTTTACATCTTCACCAATAACATACCTATAGAAAACACTTTTTCCTGCTGGCGAGTAACCCCTTACAATTTTAATTATGTTCCCTGGCTTTGCACCAATGATTTTTACAACTGGATCTGATTCAAGTATTAAGGGAAGTTTATCATATGTAACGTTATATTTTTGTAGAAGCTCATTTGATTCTTCTTCAGTTAGAATAGTATGTTGAGGAACAAACTCATTATCCAATATATTAATCTTTTTTTTCGTCATGTTTTATCCCTCTCCTTGGGTGTGACGGGCTCGAGGGGATTTGAACCCCCGACTCCCGGCTTAAAAGGCCGGTGCTCTAACCAGACTGAGCTACGAGCCCGTGTAAAAGGAGTTTTTTTTGCAAAAAGCCTCTTCAGGGTGCAGATTTCAGATTTTTGAATTGAAAATGGAGTGCTATTTAAGCTTTTCGGTGATGTCCTGAAGACACTTACAAGAATTTTATCACCTTATTTTCATATCATACATTAACGGCGAGCTTGGCCTTGTTATTAGGATTATAGCGCCCGAGTCGGGATTTGAACCCGAGTCACAGGAGTGACAGTCCTGGATGATGGGCCGGGCTACACCACTCGGGCATAATAATGCTATTCCATCAACACGAAATCCATATTTAAGCCTTTCCGTGTTATACTTACAGAAACTCTTTTAAAATATCAAAAATTATTTTTGTAAAGTGATTATATGAATCCAAAGATATTAACACACTTTAAGAATCTTACAAAAGAAAGAAACAGCAGAGGTTTCTCATTAGGCGAATTTAAGGAAGCGAAGATCCCTACGAGTCAAGCAAACTCATTAGGCGTAATATTAGATACTAAAAGAGATACAGTCTATGAAAAAAATGTAGCCCTCCTAAAAGATATATTAAAGAAAAATAAGGAAGCTAAGGAGCAGAGAAAGACTGAAGCAAAGAAGCCAAAAGAAGCTAAAGAACAAGCTAAGCCAGAGAAAACAGAGAAGAAAAAGGAAGCCAAAAAAACTGTTGCTAAAAAAGAAACTAAAGTAGAAAAGAAAAAAGAAGTAAAAACAACTAAGCCAAAAGAAGCTAAAGAACAAGCTAAGCCAACAAAGAAAAAAGCTTCACCAAAAAAGACAAAAAAGGAATAAATTATTTTTAATATTTTTTTATTGAATTAAACTAAATAACAAATAGAGGACAAAATTATAGCCCTCTTATTTTTTTAATCGTATTCTCTCCAAGTGAAGTTACACTTTGTGCATCTGTAAAATTTTGTCGCTGGTTCATCTCCGCTTCTTGTTTGGAGCATCCACCAATAAGCTTCCCTATTATGGCATTTTTTACATTCTTCTTTTACTTTTGGCATTGCCATATTATTATCTTCAATTATAACTACTTCATCTTCAGATTGTTTTTTTTCAGAAAGCTCAAATCGACTTTTTTCGTCTATCTCTTTTTCGTATCCACATCTACAAGCGTAACACGACTTACCGTCCTTTTTATTAACGCGCAAAAGAGTTCCGCAATCAGGACAAAAATCCATTATATGTTCACCAGAAAGAAGGGATACCTATAACTTATAAAAGTTTCTAATTAGCATGTCTTTTGTTCTTTTATCAAATTAATCAGTACAAAAGAGACTAAAGATATAGCAAGTGAAAAGTAAAGGGGATAATTCATCCCAAATATCTGCCAGAGCAATCCTGCAAGAAAAGAAGCCGGAAAAGCCATAAGCCCAGTAATCAGCTGAAAAGATCCTAATGAAGTTGCTCTATAGTCGATTGGACATATTTCAGATGCCAATGTTTTTTGTGAAACTTCGATAGCTGCCTTGTATAATCCATAAATGCAAAATATGAAAGCAACTCCTAATAAATTTCTTGTAATAATAAAACTGGCGCATACAAGTGCAAAAGAAATATAAGAAATCATCAATACTTTTTTTCGCCCAATTTTATCTGCCAATTTTCCAAAAGGATAAGAAAATACTGTGCTTGATATTGTAAAAATTAAATAGAAAATTGGAACAGTGTATATTGAAAATCCTATATCTTTTGCATATAATAAAAAGAAAGAATAGCTGAATGCCCCCAATGCAAATAGCCCATTAATAATTACAAACAATCGAAAGTTTTTATCAAAGAGGTTTATTGAAAATTTTCGCTTCTGAACTTCAAACTTTTTTTCTTTTATAAACAAATATACTATTAAGACTGAAAAAAATGAAGGGATTGAAGCAAGTAAAATGAGATTTCTAAATCCAAGATATTTTAACAAAGTTATGGACAAAATGATGCCAAGAATTGCCCCTAAGTTATCCATAGTTCTAAGAAAGCCAAAGTTAGTTCCTCTGTCTTCTCTTGTGGACAGCTCAGCAATCATTGCATCTCTTGGAGCACTTCTTATTTTACCGGCCCTGTCCAGTGCTTTGAAGGGTATAAGGTATTTCCAAGTTGGAGAAACGGCATAGCCAAATCTTGCTATGGCTGCGGAGATATATCCTGTCCAAATAAATATTTTTCTTTTTCTAAATTTATCAGATAGATAACCTGAAAATGCACTAGATACAGAAACTAATGCATCACCAATTCCATCCAAGATCCCAAGTACAATAACATCTGCACCTAAGAATACTGTTACGAATAATGGCCATATAGGGTATATTATATCCGAACCTAAATCATTTAAAAAAGAGGCTAAAGAAAATACGTATAAATCACGTTTTTCATCCTTAGACTTTTTCATAAAATAACATCTAAATAGGATATATAAAAATTACTAAGAGAGTATAGAATAGAATTAAAAATAATAAAAGAAAAAATAAATTTTTAATTTATGGTATAATAAGGTCTCTTTCTCCAGCAGGGACGAACTCCCTCATGGCACCTCTTCCGAACTCCTTTGTAATGTTTGCGA
>Ga0116154_10001861_pt1 | contig 16792 bp, 34 predicted proteins | sample AD_UKC030_MetaG_FD_89898 | JGI IMG/M metagenome (GOLD analysis project Ga0116154, IMG submission 89898) | Active sludge microbial communities of municipal wastewater-treating anaerobic digesters from USA - AD_UKC030_MetaG | ecosystem: Engineered > Bioreactor > Anaerobic > Digestate | place: USA...
ACTGGATGCCAGCCAAGCCTCGAATGCCACCACAACTCTCGTTTTCCGTGCCATGTTACGCTCCGATAGCGATGTAGTATCCGTCAGCCTTGACCCGAAGAACCTTGCCCTCACGGCCGATGGTGGCAACGCTGCCCGTGTAGAACGTGATGGCCTTGCCCAGGTCAGCCTTGGTGGCGCCCATCTCAAGGAGAACCTTGGGGTCCACGGTGGCGTTGATGGGGTTCTTCCAGTTGCTCTTGTCGGCAACCAGATTGAAGAGGGGGCCGTACTTCTTCTGCTCAGCGCTGGGTTCGTAGTCGTTCATCATGTCTCTACAACGGACCAGGGCCTAAATTTTCAACCAACCCACGCAACTTTTCTTTCGGGGTGACCCCCCGAGCCTCAGCTACGACTTTTCCGCCGTGGAACACAAGGAACGTCGGAAGGCCAGTGACCCCGTAGCGCTTGGCAAGGTCCAGGTTCTCGCTGGCGTCCACCTTGCCTACCTTGGCCTTTCCCTCCAGCTCGACCTCAACCTTGACCAGGGTCGGGGCCATGGCGATGCAGGGACGACAGGTGGGTGACCAGAAGTCCACCAGGACGGGCAGTTCAGAATCCAGTACCTCAGCTTGGAAGTTCGTGGCATTGAAGTTCTTCATGGTCACTTCTTGACACCAAACCAGGTGCCCTTCAGTGGAACTCGGTCGGGTCCCGTGGCAAGCTCTTGGAACAAGGCAATTCCAGCAAAGGCGGCTGCCACTGCTATCGCCAAGGCCCAGAGCCAGACGGGTCGGTCTTTCACGACGCTCAGGGCCAGGATTGCTCCAACGTATAGGACACCGATGATCTGGAGGAGCTTGTGGGAGGTCATGGTACCGGGACCTCCTTGCAGTTCCGGATCACGGACTGAAGGACCTGAGCGAGGTCCCTCATCTGGTTTCCATCCAGCCGGTCTTCTGTGAAGAGGCGCTTGGAGACCCGCTCCAGCCGGTCCAGGTCATCTTGGGTGACTACAAACAAGTCTGGCTTGGAGGGGTCGGAATTGCTCATGGGTTTGACCGTTGGTAGACCGCTCGAAGAACTCGGTTCCCCTTGCGGTCCCGACCTTGAATGGTCGGGTGGGAGAGGTGCCAGCCGTCGGGAGCAGCCTTTGAGGCGTACTCGTCACAGCTCTCGTCCGTCACCTGCTCGGTCAAGGGCTTCCCCTGGAGCGGGTGAGGGATGAAGACCATCCAGTGGTTCCGGCCAGGGGCCGGGGGTGTGAAGGCAGTGGTCGGGAGCTTGAACATCACACCATCTCCGCATCGAAGTGGGACCCGCAATCCTTGCAGCAGAACGCAAGGTCTGCACCACGGCAGCCGTTGTCCTCGTGAGGTCCCTTCGAGCCACACTCGGGGCACGAGACCCGGTTCGCTCGGACGGCGGTCACCTCAGCGTAGAGGCGGCTGAGCTGAGCCTGCTTCTTGGCAGCGGGCTGGCTCATGAGGATTTCGAGGGCCATCTGGTCGGCGGTCTTGGTGTGCTTGCTCATGTCACTACAACGTCCCAGCTTCGATTCTTTCAACCGAGCCCCTTACGATTTACCTCGGTCTCCATTCGGGTGACCAGGTCGTCTGCTCGCTGCCACTGCTCTTCCGTGAGTTGGTCCTGGACGGCGTGAACGTCGTGAACCATCGCTGTCATAGCAGCGAATGCCACATACAGCTCCTCCTGGGTCAGTACGAAAGTCTCTGGCTTGGGCTTCTTCTTCGGCATTGTCAGCTAGATACACCGAAAAACCCAAGCTCAGAGGTAGAATGCTGCCCAACGTATCACTTTGGTGTAGCCTTCTCCCATGCTGGAACTGAGGCCAGGGCTAGTGCTAGAGGACTCCAACGGCTACATCCTGCTTGTAACCCATGTGGGCAAAGACGGAAGTGTGTATGCCCAAGACGATCCGGTCCAACTCAGCCCGCCCTGTGTCCGGGTGATTCGTGAGTTCGACAAGTCGCTTGCAGCCACGACGGAGTTCGACTTCCCTGAGTTCAACATTCGGGAACCCTCGGAGGTTGAGCTTCAGCGGTTCAAGAAAGCCTACGGTGAAGACGTGGTGATCTTTCACAAGATGGAGACGATTCCGGCTCCACCTGAGCTACCGGATGGTGTAGTGTAAGCCTACCATCCAGCAGGCTACTTGACTGGTTCTGGTTGAAAGAGGGGATCTATCCCCTCTTCTCGTAGAGGCTCGTAGAGGCGAGGCAGGGCGTGGAAGAGCCGACGGTTGTACTCCCGGAAGGAGCAGGAGCGGTCGAGTAGCCTGCTGGGTGGTACCCAAGCTACAGCGGCCCCCTCCTTCGACTCTGGCTCCCCTGCCCACTCAAGGACCCGATAGGTTCGGCAAGGACGTGGTACCCCATCTTGCACTCGATCCAGGTCCTCAAAGGCAACCTCGAAGCGCAAAGGGGTGATCCCAATCTCCTCGCCAAGTTCCCGAGCAAGGGCCTGTTCGGGGGACTCCCCAGGATCGATCTTGCCCCCAGGGAGTCCAAAGTCCTCATGGTTGGTCTTGCGAGAGACCGCTAGGATTTTACCGTTCCGTGACAAGAGCCCGACAACTGAGAAGAGTTTCATGGGCAGGGATACACCAGAGTGGTGTAGGCTCTCTCATGAAGTCCCGAATCTTTGGGCTTACCGGTGGGATCGCATCGGGTAAGAGCTTCGTGACCAAGCTCTTCCGTGCGGAGGGCATCCCAATGGTGGACGCTGACGTGGTGGCCCGAGAGTTGGTTGCCCCAGGGGGTCAAGTCCTAAGTCTCCTGGTAAGCGCTTTCGGGAGAGAGATTCTGCTTCAGGATGGAAGTCTTGACCGACCTCGACTAGGGTCCATCGTCTTCCTGGACCCCAAGAAGCGAGCGCTCCTTGATTCCATCATGCACCGGTTCCTGCTCGATGGGATCAAGGAGCAGGCTCGGGCTGCCGCCAAGGACCATCCGCTCGTAGGGGTGGATGCTGCCCTCCTGGTCGAGAAGAACCTCCACCAGGAGTATCGTCCCCTGATCGTGGTGACAACCTCACTTGAGGTTCAGGTTCGTCGGGTCATGGCTCGTGATGGGTTCAACGAGGCGGAGGCGAGGGCACGGATCTCGTCCCAGCTTCCCCTTGAGGAGAAGGTCAAGCTGGCAGACTATGTCATCCGAAACGAGGATACTCTGGATGACTTGACCCAGCAGGCTCTTCGGGTCCTAGCCCATCTCCGAACCCACTAGAGCCCGCCCCCAGACCTCGGGGTTGTAGGTCGGATCAGCCCAGGGTCGAGCACGTTGATCTCCCCCTCGGGGTCCACGCTGTTGCCGACGGGGCTCTTCCACCTGGCCCAGGGAAACCACTTCTTGACCCGGTCGATGAAATGGGAGTAGGTCTGCCTGAGTTCCAGGAACCGTTCGACAGACTTCGTGTCCGTTGGTGCTGGGTCTGGACCCATACTCCCAAAGTCGAAGTCAAGTCTGGGGAAGACCTCGTTAGCATGAAGCTCCAGCTTGAAGTGCTGGAGGAGTCCTACCTGTTCGGCCCCAAGGTAGACTTTGGCAGACCCCACGGTGGTTTCTCCAGCATGGGGTCCATCCTCGATCCGCTGAAGCCCCTCGAAGACAACAACGAGAGAGCCCTCCTTGAGGGGGATGCTGGTCTCCTTGTGTCGAAGGGTTGACTTCATTTCACCAGTCCTGGTCTTCGCCTCTACGGCGGCGACCCCCACCACCGGAACGCTTCCGGCCCCCAGCTTGAGGGGGAGGGTACCCACCCGAGTCCTGGTGCATAGGACCAGTAGTGTACCCACCCGACGGGGTGAAGCTACCTACCGGAGCCTGAGCCTGGCCCCCTTCCTTCGCTGCCTTCCGAGCCTGACGACAGGTTTTGCATCGGGTCGGAGGTGTGAACTGCCTCTCGGCAAAGAAGGCTTGTTCACCCGCTGTGAAGACGAAGGTGGCCTTGCAGTCACGGCAAACGAGGGTCTGGTCGCTGGTGTCAGTCATTTTCCTTTGGCACTGCGGGCCTCCGAGATGAAGGCCCTCCTTTCTTGGTTGTTCCTACTATCAAGCGTAGAGTACGCTGTGAACATACGTGTCCCGTTCTGCTTCGATCCGACTCAGCTCCTCGCTGAGGAAGCCCGCTCGGATGGTGAGCTTCTGAAGCAGTAGTGGTTTCTGGCTTTCGCCAAGGTTCTTGACCCCTTCGAGTTCTCTCCGAAGGGCGTCAATTGCCTCTCCCTTGTCCTTGATACGCTCATCGAAGTGGCTGAGCCGCTTCATGATCTCTATTGCGTCTGGCCGTTCACGAACGGCCAGGTAGACCTGATCGGAGGTCATTGGGCTGTGTAGGGCGTTCATCGTAGGAGCAACCTTACCTGGATACACCACTTCAACCAGATGGTCGAGCACCTTGGTTGAAAAACTTGTGCCCCGAACGTTGTAAGAGCATCAGCTAACCTAAGGGGACCTGGAATGGAACAAGAACTAGCGGTGTATCCCCTGAGCATGAAACGGTTTTCGGTGCTCCTTGTAGAAGACGACCCTACAGTCAGGTCGTCCTTAGCCAGGGCAATCAGATGTAGGTGCAGGTCGGAGGGACTTCAGATCGACCTGGTCTTGGCTGAGGGGGTCACCGAGGCAAAGGAGATTCTGGCCTCACGTCAGGTCTCCTTGATCCTATCCGACATGATGATGCTCGATGGAACCGGGGTAGACCTTCACATCTGGGTCTCAGAGAATCACCCCGAGTATGTCGGTAGATTTATCTTCTGTTCTGGGTACATGGAGGATGGGCTCCTTCAGTATGTTCGCTCTGTTGGAATCCCCTTCATCAGTAAGCCCTTCGGTTCCGATGAGATCCTAGGGGTTTTCAGGAGCACCCTCAAGGCACTAGATGACAAGCTCCGTAAGTCCATCCCAGCTAGACCGACTTCTTCGGATGATGGGCCTTCATCCAGCGGACTTTCAAGACGTAAGGCTTGCGCCTAACGCTGAAGAAGCTGCCAGGCGGTTGGAGAAGTTGAGGGCACGGTTCAGGGCAGGCTTCAAGAAGCTGGCTTTCGACTTGCATCCGGACAGAACGGGCGGGGACCCCCAGAAGACAGAGGACTTCAAGGCCCTCATCCAGCTTCGAGATGGATTCGACAAACTTCGGGTACCTGAGTTCGCCCCTGAGCCTGAGCCTGAGGTCCGGGTCTACTCCTCAACCGTCGTGTTCAACAACTCGTCTCCTCCACCCCCAAAGCGGAAGGTGGTCATCCACTACTATCCTCGATCTGAAGGTGGTCGGGCCACGGTGACGACTGAAGAATCGGCAGGTCGGGTGGCTGGGATGGCCCCAAGAGGTGTCCATACCCCTCATCGTGCCAGGTGAATTTCAGTCTCTCCCCATACCGCTCCCGGACCTGAGCCACCTGACTCAGGCGGAGCTAACTGCTCTCCGGTCTGCCATTGCTGCTGAAAGCAAGGAGGCCCGGAAGACCGCTGTGAAGCTCCTTGGGAAGACCCCCGTGGTCAAGGACCTGTGGATGAAGTCGATGGGATTGCCTACTTCGACCCCACCCGAGGAGCGAGCCCTGGTCATGGACCCCTTCCACCGGGAGTGCCTGAGGTACCCTGAGACCTTCTTGGTTCATGCTTGGGCCAATGCTCTTTGGGTCCTCGACCGGCACATCTGGGACGAGATGGTGAAGCGCTCGAAGGCAGCCGAAGAGGCCAATCCAAAGAAGAAGAAATGACCTGGTGTAAGATAGGTCATGTTCGACAACCTTGATGATGCTGGCCTCCTCAGTGCCCTCGATACCGAACGAAAGCGGTTCACTCAAGCAGATGACGTGAAGATGGCACAGATGGTCGAGGAGTTGATCCGGAGAGGGGTCTACCCCAAGGAGACCATCGAGGGTAACCGCAACTCAGTGATGACCATGGTTGAGGGCTGGGGGGCCTACTGGTACCTTTGGAAGGGGTCCAACCTGAACTGTCCTCATTGTAAGGCTGACCTCAGGGATCTCAAGTGTGGCCCACCCTTCATGCGGGTCATTGGGATCTCCTGTCGGGGGGTGGACCGGGTCACCACCTGGCGTTGCCCAGACTGCAACCAAGAGTGGCCCAGGACCTAGTCCCTACCGACCAGGATCTTGTAGACGGCTAGCCCGTCCTTCTCTGCATACCGGATAGCGTGACCTGTACCTGACCTGTAGTTCCCGTTGAAGAACGCAACCAGGTAGGTCCCACAGTCCACCAGGAACTCGTTCCGCTTCTTGAAGCTGGCCCAACCATCATCCTGGGTGATGGGGTTCCCCAGCTCGATGACTTCGTCGGCCTGGTAGATCCAGTCTCGGGCAGCAGCAGGTTGGTGCGAAGTAGTGTTGGGGACCACTACTACGAGATGGGGTCTCTTCCCCGTTCGGTAGTGAAGGGATGCCTTGAGGGCTTCAGTGTCGGTCCCGAGGGCTCCACCGAAGTAGATGGCATCCACATGGGGCTTCTCTACCAGGATCCTCATGGAGGCCCAGACCTTCTTCTTCGAGATGGGTCCGAGTTCCCGATGACCTGTGATGCTGATGATCGTCCAGTCGAGGCGGTCGGGAGACCTCATAGGTCGTAGACGAAAACCTGAAGGTCACCCAGGGTCTTGATGATGATCCCCTCGATGATCTTCCAGTCCCCTCCGGCGAGGCCGGACCCGATTCGGGGCATGTGGATGGTGGCCCTTCTCCGTCGAGCTTGCTCCCCCACCTTGGTCAGGCAGACCTGCAAGGCTTCGTAGCGGATGGGGGGTCGGTCTGGTTCCTCCAGGGCCAGGCTCTTGTGCTGGGCTGAACCCCGACGCCCATACCCAACCTGGGCGATCATGTTCGCCACCCAAAGGTGGTCAGGCTCGTCCTCGACCAGAACGAGCTGGACCTCACCTAGCTCGAACCCTGCTCCCTCCTTGAACCACTTGCGGTACCTGGACTCAGGAGCCTTCCACCTCTTCGACAGAGCTACAACGAACCCCGCCCCCCAACCACCCGCTGAGTTTACAATGTGGGCGATGATCTTGACCCCATCACCTTGGGGCTTGGTTGCATCTCCCTTGAGATACACGATGGGCATTAATGCGACTCCACCCGAGTTCCTGGGACTCGGCGTTTGGCCTCAGCGCAAGCCGTGAGGGCAATGGCTCGGAATCTCTCCCAGAGCGGCTCATATCTCTCAGCCAGAAGGGGGTCTTCTTGCTTGAAGGTCAGGTACCCAACAATCTCCTCAACGGATCGCCAATCTCCCTGGATGACTTCTTCGATGACCTGCTCCCCGAAGGCCGTGGAGAAGATGCTCACCTTCTTGATGGCTTCCAGCTCCACTGAAAGGGCGATGACCGTCTGAAGCCGGTGCTTGGTTTCACCTCGATCCTGGAGGCACCACGAACGAGAGATCGAAGCCAAGAGGTGGTCTTCGTAAATGGTCCGGAGCTTGTCAAAGAGCCCTTTCATCGGATCCTCTCGAATCTGGTGGGAATACTGAGATCAGGGGGAGTGAAGTAGCCCGGCTTGAAGTGTGGCTTGAGCATGAAGATGGCTGCAAGAACGGACTGGTGACCTCGTTCGGCATCCTCCCAAGTCGGGTAGCGCCACTGAGCCTCGTCCATTGCCCCACCAAAGACCATGGTCTCGAAGAGCAGTGGTTCCTGACTCAGCCGAAACTGGTGGTTGATCCCCATCAAGAACACGGTAGAGACGAGAACCTCCCCCTCATCGTCCTCGAAGCGGTCTTTTCCTACCGCTACGCTTCCGTGGTCCTCTCGACTACTGAGCCAAAGGACGTGTTCCTCTGGGGAAACCGGAACGGCTACCTTTCCTTCGAGTTTGTAGAGACGATCCACCCTAGAAGAATACACCACCTTGACAGGCTGGGGTCGGTGTCTTAGGCTTCAGGAACCATGTTGCATTTCTGGTAGGGTAACCCCCCCTTCACGTAGCTGCGCCGGATTCGTGGTCCGCCGCTCCTTTTCGTTCACCCAGGCCCAAAACCTAGAACGAAACAGGAGATTGAGCGATGAATACCATGATTGTGCAGTTGAAGAAGGCAGTTTGTGAGAAGGCAACCGAGGGTCGAGAGATCCGGAAGCAGATCGAGGCCCTGACGTGGAAAGAGGGCTCTCTGCCCGAGGTCCAGGCGATCCGGTCGAAGCGGGATGCCTCCGGCCATTGTGTGGCAGGGAAGCGGGCGCTCAAGGAGTTCCGTCGTCCTGAGACGGGTCCCGAGCGGTTCGACCTTTGGAACCAGAAGAGGTGGGCGGGCTGGGAGGCCCGGACGGCCCTTCTTGCCTACGGGCTGGTCCGTGGACGTGCCTACAAGACCATCGAAGCCTCGTGTGCCCCTGGCAACGAACCGAGTTCCTACAACATCCTGAAGCTCCTGGAAGGGATTCTTCCATCGGGCAAGGTGACCGAGGCAGTCATCAAGGAGTGGCTCAAGGGTGGACCGGCTCCGGCCCTCATCGAGAAGGAGAAGGCAGCATGAACCCCCTCGATGACGCCAAGGCTCTCCAAGAAGAGGCGGCCAAGAAGCAGGCTGAGGCTGAGCGGTTGCAGAAGCTCTCAGCCTCGGTACCCAACCTTCAGAAGTATGTCGGCCGGTGGAACAAGGTCGTGTACCACTCCCCGGACGCCAACCCTAAGGTGACTCGCTTCGACATGCGCCACAACTGCGGATGTTGCAGCGATAGCCCTCTGGAGGTCTGGCCCTACATGGAGACGGAGCACGGGAACGTCTACAGCTCCCCTCCGTGCTTCCAGGTCGGGGAGCGTTGCTACCTCGGAGGGGACACCCCCTACCCTGGCTGGGAGGACAAGTTGAGGACAGCCGGACTCCCTGAGGACATCATCGGGGCGGTTCGGATGCACTTTGAGAGGTGCAAGCAGGAAGCCTTGGAAGCCGTGGAGGGAGCCTATGACTAGGGTACCCACCTGGAAGAGGATCCGGATCTGGATTGAGCTGTGGAGGCTGGCATGGCTGAAAAGCTCTACCTAGTGACCCGAGAAGACCTCCCTCCAGGTCAGCAAGCCGTCCAGGCTTGCCACGCCATGACGGAGTTCCTGATGGAGCACAAGGACGAGGGTTCGAGGTGGCACTCCACCTCGAATACCCTTGCATTTCTTGCTGTTAGCAATGAAGTCAGTCTCCTCCGACTCGCCTCCAAAGCGAGTCGGAGGGGGTTCCGGTTCTCCTTGTTTCGTGAGCCTGACAGGGGAGATGAGCTTACCGCCATCGCCCTAGAGCCAGGAGCCCGGACTCTCTTGCGGGATCTGAAACTCGCCCTCCCCTCTCCCTGACCTTTCCCTGGGAGCGGGGAGGGTTCTTCGTTCTGGTGTAGGAGGATAACGCTCCTGTAGTCTAGGGGTCCAGGCAGAGGATTCTAAATCCTCGAACGCAGGTTCAAGTCCTGTCAGGAGCGCCTGTCCAGTGTATACTGCTGGTATGACCACGGACAAACGAAAACAGAGTCTCTACTTCCCCGACGCTATGTTGAACGAAATCAAGGATGAGGCGGCCAGATTGGACCGATCCCTCTCCTGGGTCGTTCAGCGTGCCTGGAAGGTTGCTCGTGCCGAGATCCAGAAGATTCCGAGCACCAACCTCGAACCAGAGGACAAAACCGAGAAGTCCTCGGTGTAAAGTCCATCAGATCCCCAGCGTTGGTACAAGCTGGGCTACTGCCTTCAAAGCTCAACGGTCGAGCAGCAGGGTTCTAAACCTTGTGGTTGCGGGTTCGAGTCCCGCTGAGGGCACCCCTACAAGTTCCAGAGAACCGGAGCCCGAGGCCCCACTTGAATCTTGGATTCAAGCCTCTTGAAGTGGTCAATCCCCTCAAGACTATCCCGGTACCGCTTCGGTATTGCACTGAATCCGTAGTAGGTTCCAGCTAGAGCCCCTGTGATAGCTGCTGTGGTGTCAGTGTCACCCCCAGCCCGAACTGCTGCCTGAACGGCCTCTTCGTAGGTCTTCGTGAATACAAATGCTGAGAAGGCGGAGGGGACCGTCTGTACCACATGGGCACTCGTTCCGAACAACTTCATCGCCTCTGGGGCATCCACGTCCCCAGAGTTCTGGTAGAAGACCAGCCGTTGGAGCCTGTCCTTGATCTTGGAATCCTCCAGGTACCCAATGGTCTTGGTTACAAGGTCTTCTACCTTGACCCCATTCAAGAGTAGGGCAACGGCAACAGAAACGGCAGCCGACCCCTCTTCTGCCTCCCTGGAACGGTGGGTGATCCTAGCGTCTATCCGAGCGAACTCGGCCGTTGTGTACAGATCCTCATGGTAGAAGGCTCCAATGGGGGCCGACCGCATGGCAGTCCCATTCCCCTCGGAACCATCGATCCCGCTCTTGCACCAAGGAACCCCACGGTCCAGGTTCTCCAAGGCGGCCTGAGTCGTCTTGCCCATCCCCCGTTTTGCCCCGTTGATGAGCCAATGTCGGTAACGGTCAGCAATGTCACGGGGATAGAAACCACCACAGAGGAAGAGGCTCTCTGTGATGAGCTTAGCCATCATCGTGTCATCGGTCCATTGACCGGGGTTGAGCTGGTGAAACTCACTCGGAAGGTATCGACCATCCCAGGCTAGAAGCTCAGGATCGTCGGACTTCTTGGTCTCGAAGGGCATACCGAGGGCATCACCCACGCCCTCCCCGATCAAAGGTGATGGGTCTTGTACCATGCCTTGATCGGACACCAAAACGAAAGCGACCCACCTCTAGGGGGAGGTAGGTCGCTCAAGTCTTTCCGGAGTTGGGTCGAGAAAGCTCGGGCAGGGTAGTGTGGTTGACTACCCCTGTCAACCTGGATTCAGGAGCGATTTCGAGTGTTCAAACATAACTGACCGACGGCCAGTCTCATTCGTCATCAAAATCCAGTGGTTCGAGGGGGCGGTCATCCTCATCGTAGTCGGGGACATCTGGTTCGTAGCCCTGACCGGCTGAGACCAGTGCCTCGATGGCGGCCTTCCTCTCCTCATCGGTGAGTTGCCCTTCCCAGGGCTCACCATCGAGAAGAACGGCTTCCAGCTCGGCATCCTCAGGTTCGTCAGGGTAGCAATCCTCTGGGGGTCCGTAGAGCTTCCCTGGGGTACCGGGGGTGTAGTAGCCCTCCAGGTTCAGTTCAATCTCCTCGTCATCTCGTTCGACGATGATGGTGGCGGTAACTTGCATGACTCCTCACCGAGGAATGGGGGGTCCGAGTTGGACCCCCCAGGGGTAGTGGTCAGGAACCAGACCGCTTGCGAAGGTTGCGGACGATCCCCTTCCAGATGTTCTCTACACGATCCACATGAGCCTTATCTCCATCCCCTCCCTGACGATGGGCAGCCTCGTGAACCAGAATGCGAAGGGTCTCGTCAGGGTCAACGAGATACTTCTTGGCAACGTACACCTTCCCATCCTTGTACTGACCCATGAGGTCTTCCGAGCGGAAGTCCACCACCTCGACCGTTGCGATCCCCAGGGCCTCAACCTCATTGATGAGGGCTACTGCATCGCTCAGGTTCCCCTTCTCAGGATCGGACAGGTCGCTCCACCCGTAGCGCTTGACCTCTTCCTTGGCGAGCTGGGTCTTGACCGTGAGGGAATCCCCGAGCTTCTTTGCCAGGACGGTCCCCAACTGCTTTGAGACCACGACCCCACGCTTCCCAAGGTGCTCAATGTCGATGGACTCGGCAAGGCTGGTCACCGGGATGGCATCCTCGCCATGCTGGGCCTTGAACTTGGCAGCCAGGTGCTCCACAGCCTTCTCCGGAACTCCGTAGGCTCCGCTGTAGTCCGAGATGGTCTCCACCTCGGTTGAGGCTTCTTCGAGCATCACGTTGAACTGCTCGAACAGGTCCTCCCTCTTGTTCATGGCAGCCAGGAAGATGTTCTTCGTGTGGTACTTGAGGTTCCACGCCTCGACCATCTTGCGGTCCCGGTCCAGCTCAGCGTCCTTCATGTTGTACCCGAAGCTCAGTTCGGGATCCGTCTGGACGAAGATGCCCTTGACGTAGACACGGCCCTTGTACTTCGGCCCGAGAAGCAGGGTACCTTGGTAGGTCTCGACCTGTTCATCCTTCTTGGGCTTGGCGAGGAAGAGGAAGCATTCCCGCATCTTCTCCCAGGCTTCCTTCGTGATTCCGCCAATCTCGACTCGGACTCGGTTCTTGGGCTCCCGGCCCTTCTCGATGTTGAAGGTCAGCACGTCTTCATCGAAGACCTCCGACCGTTCGATGGAGGGGGTCCAGACCTCGCCTCCGTTGCGGATCTTGACCGGGTGTCCTGCCCGAACCAGGGCCAGGATCCCCAACTTGAGCCCCTCTCCGAACTTGCCGATCAGCTCGGAGTTGCCGGTCTTGCTGGTGTGCCCCAGGAGAAGGGCCTTCAGTGGAAGGTTGGCGCCCTCGTTCTCGACCCTGAGGTTGTCGTTGTACCAGTCCACCTTGAGGGGAGCGCTGTGCTCCACCTCAGCATCACGCCCGTTCTGGACGATTTCACGGACGCCTTCGTAGGCGCCCCAGGAAGGAAGGTACGAGGTCTTGATGGTGAGCTGGATCTTAGGCATGGTAGTCTCTCCTTACACCGAGCTAGACGTAGAAGTGGGGGTATTCTGACAGAGGGTTGCGTGAATCTTGTCCGATTCCGCAAACAACCTACGGGCGGCCTCGATGTCACCTTGCTCCACCAGCTCTCGGGCCTGGTCTTGCAACTCGTTCCACCGGTCCTGCTGGGCTTCTTCGTAGGTCTGCATGTTGGTACAACGGGCCACCTCGAAGAATTTCAACCTGCCCCGTCGATTTTTTCTTCGAGCCCCTAGAACCTGGTGTAGTAGCTGAAGTCACACCTCAACTTGGCCCCCTCGGGGGCATTTTTGGTCCGTCCCGTCAGGGCGGACATGGAGGACATCATGGCAAACAAGTCTGCTTTCAAGCAGTCTCACGCCAAGAAGGCGGAGACGAAGAACTACGCTGGCGGCCTCGCCTACTCGATGGAGGCCAAGGCGGCCCTGGCCCAGCTTGCTGTGACCGGGTGCTTCAACAGCACCTATTACACAACGGCTGAGGACCAGCTCGACCAGGTTCTCACCCTGGCACGTCAGACCGACCCGGAGTTCGTGGCGAAGGTTGCGATCTATGCTCGGGAGTCCGGGTTCATGAAGGACATGCCTGCCTCTCTGGTGGCATGGCTCTCCACGGTCGATGCCAAGGTCTGCCGTCAGGCGTTCGGTCGGGTCATCGACAACGGGAAGATGCTGAGGAACTTCGTCCAGATGATCCGGTCTGGGGCGTTCGGTCGGCACAACCTTTCGTCGGCCACGATGAAGAGGATGGTCCACTCCTGGTTCGAGTCTCGGACGGATGACCAGGTGTTCTTCCAGTCGGTCGGGTCCAACCCGTCGATGGGGGACATCGTGAAGCTGGCCCGTGTGGCTCCGAAGACCCTTACCCGGTCGGCCCTCTATGCCCATCTGATTGGCAAGAAGACCGGCAAGTTCGAGGGCAAGGAGTTCGACGTGGCGACTTCCCTCCCGGCCATCGTGGCGTCCTACGAGGCGTACAGGGCCTCTCCGGAGGGTGCTCTCCCGGCAGCCCCCTTCGAGATGCTGACCGGTCTCCAGCTCAAGGCTGAGGACTGGAAGGCCATCGCCCAGAAGGCTACCTGGACTCAGACCTTCAAGAGCCTGAACACCTTCTCCCGCCAGGGGGTCTTCAAGGATCCCAAGATGGTCAAGCTCGTAGCTGAGAAGCTCCGGGACAAGGAGGCGATCAGGAAGGCGAAGGTCTTCCCGTTCCAGATCCTCATGGCCTACAAGGCTGTCACGGATGACTCCATCCGCTACGGTCGAGGCTACGGATTCGGTCGGGCGGCTTCGGCGGAGAAGGCTGAGGACATGCCCAAGAAGATCACGGATGCTCTCCAGGATGCCATGGAAGTGGCGACTGAGAACGTCCCGAGCTTCGAGGGCAAGAACGTGGTCATCTGCCCGGACGTGTCTGGGTCGATGTCGAGTGCCTACATCACGGGTAACCGGAAGGGTGCAACCACGAAGGTCCGGGCCATTGATGCTGCTGCCCTGGTGGCAGCCTCTCTGCTCCGGAAGAACCCGACGGCTCAGGTCATCCCCTTCGAGGGTGATGTGTGCTCGGTGAAGGTGAACGGCAAGGACACCATCATGACGAACGCACAGATCCTCGCCTCCGTTGGGGGTGGATCGACCAACTGTGCGGCTCCTCTCGCCCTGCTCAACAAGAAGAAGGCGAGCGTGGATCTTGTTGTATTCATCTCAGACAACGAGTCCTGGACGGGTCACTACGGGTACTCCCGTGGGACTCAGATGTCGGAGCAGTGGGAGCTTCTCCGGAAGCGCAACCCCAACGCCAAGCTGGTGTGCATCGACCTGACCCCGAACGGAACGACCCAGGCCCCGGATAAGGCGGACACCCTCAACGTCGGGGGCTTCTCCGATACGGTCTTCAAGATCATGGAGGCATTTGTGTCTGGATCCGGCAAGGAGCACTGGGTTGAAGTGATCGAGAAGGTTCAGCTCTAGTTCCAGGGCCTAGGCTCACAAGAGGCTGGTGTGGGAGGATTCCTTTCCCATGCCAGCCTTTTGCTTTGATGCTACCCTTGACTATGGAAGGCTTGTTTTCGCCTTATACCAGGCGCTAGATAGACCCCCGGAGAGACATGGCGTTTTCTCTCGATAACCTCCTCGAAAGTGTCGTACCCGCTATCATCTCGGGGGGTGGGACAGCTCTGTCTACCATCTTCGCTTTCTTCCGTGACCTCAAGAAGAAGGTTGAAGACCTTGAGAAGCGAGTTGGTTCCGTTGACAACAAGTCTGGTTTGGCCTACTCCATCAGTCTAGTTGAGGAGTCTGTTCGTCAGGTTCGCAACCAGATTGAGGGGATGAACAACGGCAGGTGGAACCGCCCATCTACCTTGTCTGGACTTGAGGGTTTCCCCAGTCTCCCCAACCTGGACCAGGCAATCCAACGGATGATGACCGTTGAGCCTCGCCTCCGTGAATTGGAGGAGAGGTGCGAGCGAATCGAAAGCAAGTTCAAGAAGCTGGTGACTGAAGAGGACTTCGAGCAGTCAGATCGGCAGAGAGCAGAGGAGATCGCCACTGTACGGACTACATTGGCCGAGGTGAAGGGTCTACTTCAAGGGCTTCAGTCGGCTTTGGGGCTGATCAAGTCTAGGTGAGCCCCACCTTCAGCTAAATCCTGGGCTTTTCCTGGGGCTTGCGGCACTACTTATGCAGCCCTATACTTAGGAGAAGCCCATGCACCCCGTAGTCAAGCCCAAGTTCTTCAAACGACAGTCCGGCCAAATACGGGCTGTCTGTGCAGAAGTCCAGGCCATACTTGATGCCACAAAGGAGGTTTGTGAGAAGGTCTCAAGTGACCCTCCGCCACCTATTGCGGCTAGACAACGTGACCCAGAAGCAGGCACTTACTGCCTGACATCCGGTCAGGTTGAAGAAGAGCAGGTATTAGTACCTCCTGTGGAAAGAGCACCTGCTCCACGACCTAGGCCCCGTACTCAGTCCAAGCCTGAAATCCAAGCACCCCGAAAAAAGATGGGCAGCTTCTCGAACGAGGGTTGAAGACTCCTGCTGTTCATCCGTTGTAGAGGCATGGGCAAGTTCCTCTACCTCCTACCCTATTCTCTGATCCTTCTGGCGAGTCCCGCTGTAGCAGGCCCAAACTGCCTGGCTGGCGATACCCAGAAGGGTCCAAACTGCGTACACGAATGGATAGCCCCAGCCTCGGCATCGTCCGACTACGCTGAGGAGATCCCTTGGAGCACGGTGTATCGCCCTCAGGGTAGAGGCCAGAAGGTAGTCTGGGGCGAGCTTCCTGGACGAGTCATTGAGTCCAGCCCTAGGCACATCCGGATTGTCCTAGACTTGGTGACCCGAGAAGGGGACCGGATTCACATCGACTCTGTGTACACCTGGGATGGGCAACGGTACTCACCCACCAAGCGGTGAAACCCTTTTGGAACTCAGGTAGTGGTCCATGAGCCTAGATGCAAACGAAATCATCGTGAACCTGTGGCAGGGTTCCAGACCCCCAACCGGAAGCGCCTTGAGAGACCTTGGGTTCAAGGTCTTGGTGCTATGTGCTCAGGAGTGGCAGCCAGCAGCACATCAGTTTCAGGGGGTTCGAGTGATTTACGCCCCGAACGATGATGATCCGACTCGGATGCCAACTAGAGAGGAGCTGCTCATCGCAGTCCGGGCAGCTCGGGATGTGGCTCAGGCCGTGAGGGACGGTCAGAAGGTCCTGGTCACTTGCTGGCAGGGGTGGAACCGTTCGGGCCTAGTGAGCGCCCTGGCCCTCTACCTACTGACGGGATCTTCTGGGGTGGAGTGCCGACTCCAGGTCCAGTTGAGACGAGACCACGCCCTGGTGAACCGGGGCTTCCAGAGGGCACTTGATTCTCTATCCCCAATAGCCGTCGAAAGACCGAGCTTTTTCCGTCTATCGCCAGTGACAGCCGCGTGATCTTGAGATACTTCTGAGCAAGAAGTCCGAGGGTCCTGGCAGCCTGTTCCTCCTTGGACCGCTCCTTTGACCTGTTGAACTGAAGCCGGAGGTCATCTCCGTGGGGGATGGCTTTCAGGAGTTCTGGGGGTACCGAACGGAACCTTCCGGTCTGTAGGTACAGCCGGATTCGGAGGTCTACATCTTCGTGGCCGTACTCCCAGAACCGGGGGTCATACCCACCCACCTGGAAGAACCGGTAGACTGGAACGGCCAATGCCCCCATCAGGTCCGGTGCTGAGG
>Ga0116154_10001868_pt1 | contig 16752 bp, 14 predicted proteins | sample AD_UKC030_MetaG_FD_89898 | JGI IMG/M metagenome (GOLD analysis project Ga0116154, IMG submission 89898) | Active sludge microbial communities of municipal wastewater-treating anaerobic digesters from USA - AD_UKC030_MetaG | ecosystem: Engineered > Bioreactor > Anaerobic > Digestate | place: USA...
AAGACACTTCTCTCCAGCCGTGTTGAAGGGGTACTTGCGTCTGTATCAAAAACCACATCGGATCTGAGTCATTTCAGGAGTATCCTTGAGAAGGATATCCCGCTTGTATTCTACGACCGTGTGGCTGAGGAGCTGAAGACCGACAGCGTTGTCATCGACGATGAAGCAGGCTCATACAAGGCAGTGATCCATTTGCTTCGGACCGGAAAGAAACGGATTGTACATCTGGGAGGACCGATGCAGCTTGCCATAGCCAGGGACAGGCGCGACGGTTATCTGAGGGCTATGAAGGAATACCGTCTCAGCCCGTCGGATGATGATATGATTAAATGTGATGACATTGAGAGCGCAAACAGGGTAATACCCGAAATGCTGAAACGGATACCCAGGCCGGAAGCCTTTGTCGCCGTTAATGATCTGACAGCAGCGCAAGCCCTTATGATTGTAAAGCGCCACGGCCTGAGAGTCCCGGAGGATATAGCAATCGTGGGATTCACAAACAGCCAGATAGCCAAACTCACCGATCCGGGACTAACATCGGTCGACCAGAAAGGATTTCTTATGGGTCAGACTGCCGCAAAGCTTCTGATAGACAGGATAGAGAACCGGCGCGGTCCTGTGCAGAACAAGGTCATAACATCCGAACTGGTGATACGGGGATCATCGTCGCTGAAGTAGAAAGTTGGTCTGAATCCATCTGCCTTCCATTATCTTAACCCATCCCCTGCCCCTTCCCTTACTGTTTAAGGGGAGGTTTGGATGGGTAAGCTTGTTAAAAAGGGATGGGAAGGTGGCCAAGGAAGCACAGGGTGACTATTTCTCCAGAAAATCCGCCAGCCTGCCCTTTTCAGCTGCCCTGATACCCTTTTCGGTCATCCTGAGCGTACAACATTCTGCTGAAACATCATGCTGAAAAACAAGAATGTAGTTACCTGCAAGAGCTTCATCCAGCAGCATTGACTTTTCATCAATGGTTCGCAACGACTCGATATCGTAACTCATGTTCCAGATCAGCGGCAGATGGGAGATGGTGGGGATCAGATCTCCTGTATAGACAAGTGTTTTTCCTTTATATCCAAGAAAGGGGATCATCAGTCCGGGAGTGTGGCCGTAGCAGATCCTGAGCGAAAATCCTTTGAATAGTTCACAATCCTCATCCACAAGATTCAGATGGCCGCTCTGTCCGATAGGAAGAATGTTTTCTTCCAGGAATGCATCCTCTTCACGAGGATTGTTTTTCAATGCCCATTCCCACTGGGCGCGGCTGACATGGTAAAGGGCGTTGGGGAATGCAAGTTCATAACCGGTTCCATCACTGCTTTTAACAACTCCGCCGCCGCAATGATCGGCATGAAGGTGTGTGAGAACCACATCCGTAATATCCTCCGGCATATAACCCCTGTTCCGGAGCGCTTCGACAAGACCTTCACCATTATGTATATAAGTATGCCTGAAAAACTTTTCGTCCTGTTTGTCGCCCCATCCGGTATCAACAAGTATGACATGGCCGTCCGTCTCAACGATCAGCGAGCGGAGAGTCAGGGTGATAAGATTGTCTTTATCCGGAGTGTAAACCCTCGACCACAGAGCTTTGGGAACCACTCCGAACATGGCTCCTCCGTCGACCTTGAAGTTTGCTATATTAAAGATATCCAGTTTCATCATAATTCTATTTTGATTCAATGCATGATGCAATTTACATCTTCAGTATGCAAGCAAGTGCTTTTAATAATAAAGATGTATGCTTCATTATACTATGACAACAAATTACGGGTATCCAAAGTTAAATGCCTTTTTAACAATTATTCTCAGGTAAGGAATATTTTATTAATTTTCCGCTTACTTCTTCCATTAATAACTCCGGCTGTTAATTAAATAACAATAAAACCCTGACAATCATGCAAAAACTACTGCTCTCCGTTCTTTCATTAATCTTTACTGCATCGCTTTCAGCCCAGGTTACAGGCAAGGTTATGGATAACCAGTCAATGAAAAGCAATATCCTGAAAATGGACAGGAAATATGCAATATACCTGCCGCCGGATTATTTCACATCAGAGCGAAGCTATCCTGTACTTTACCTGCTGCACGGAGCAGGTGACGATCAGACCGGATGGGTACAGTTCGGCGAGGTACTTCATATCGCCGATAAGGCAATCCTGTCAGGTTCAGCAACTCCGATGGTAATTGTTATGCCCGACGCAAACACCGGAACAAGGGGTTATGTCAATGATGCAAAGGGAGAATGGCGCTATGAGGATTTCTTCTTCGAGGAGTTTGTGCCTTACATTGAAAAAACTTTCAGGATCAAGGGTGAAAAACGGTACCGCGCAATTGCGGGCCTGTCGATGGGCGGAGAAGGGACTTTCATTTATGCACTTCACCATCCGGAGATGTTTTCGTCGGCATGCCCTCTCAGCGCGGCAACGGGTCCCGCAACAATTGAAGAAATGAACGATTACAGGCTCTGGAAGACGGGCGACGGGATTTCCGATGCCCAGAAAAAAGCTTATTTCGAGAAATACAGCGTCCTCAACCTTATTGCCAATATGAAGGATGATCAGAAGAGAGCCGTGAGATGGTATATCGATTGCGGCGACGATGATTTCCTTTTCGAAGGCAATTCACTGGTGCACATTGCAATGAGAAAAAAGGAAATTCCCCATGAATTCCGGATCCGCGACGGAGGCCATACCTGGAGTTACTGGAGGACCGCTCTTCCCGTGGTACTCGAATTCATCTCAATGAGCTTCCATCAGAACTGAAAATACTATTTCCCTTTTTTTGAGGTCATCTGGGCCATTATTCTCATCAGCAGCCTTATCATCTGGTAAGAGGTCCAGCCCCTTAACCGCGTCCACCAGGTCCTGCGTCTGAGGTATTCCTCAACGGTTACCTGGCGGCAGTCGTTTTTCATTATCTCTGCAAGTTTCTTTTCAAAACCTGAAGTGAAGGCATCGTCCATGATATTTACATTCATCTCGATGCTCCCGTAATCGCTGATATGGTTCAGATTATAACTTCCTATTGTACACCATTTGCCGTCGACAGTCGCCACTTTGGCATGAAGGTTTGCCGGATAATATTCGTATATTTTTATATTGTTGTGCAGAATGTATTGATACAGGAATCCGGTAGCCCTTTTGAACATAGGGGCATCCGATTTGGCAGCAAGAACAATCCTGATATCCACACCCCTGGCGCTTGCCAGCCTGAAAAGCTTTCTCTCGAGCCTTCCGGGCAGAAAATAACTGGCAAAAATTATCATGTGGTGCCTGGCATTCTTCAGAGCCGTTCTGTAACTCCTCAGTATCTCTATCTTGTTCCGGTACCAGTTGTTCTCAACAACCCTCAGGCTTATATTCTGTTCGTAAGAGGAGGTTGAATAAACGATTTCTGTTGCCCGCTCCCCCTTCGAAAGGAACGTTTTGTTCCACAGCTTCCTGCATATGCTGTTGACATGAATGCATTCGGGGCCCCTGATCAGGACTGCAAAGTCGAGCCATGCCTTCACAGAGGAAGAGCCGCGATATCTGTCGGCAAAATTCATCCCCCCGATAATGGCAACTTCTCCATCCGCCATAACAACCTTGTGGTGAAGCCTCAGACTCAGCTGAAATCCCTTAGTTATGAAAACGGGTGAAAAGAACCTGAAAAGAATTCCGGAATCCTCGATCTCGTCAATAAATTCCTTTGTAAGGTATTTGGTCCCAAAGGCATCAATAAGCAGATAAACCCTTACGCCCCTGCGTGAGGCCCTTGCAAGCGCCTTAACGATCCGCCTGCCTGTTTCATCCTCGTCAATAATGTAGGTCTGGAAATGGATATAGCGGTTTGCCTTATCTATCACCCTTTCGACAGCCGAGAAAAGGGACTCGCCACTCTGCAGAAGTTCCACGTTATGCCCTTCCTTGTAGTCGTGTTTTGGGGGACGCTTCATAAAATCATAACTGCATTATCGGACCGCTTCACAAATATAAAAAAAAATACTCTGGTTGCGGGTTACCGGTTGAGGGTTAACTGCCAACTTCTTATTCTTTGCCGGTTGCCAAAAAAAGAGTATTTTAGACCAAATCAAAAACTATGATCATGACGAGAAGAAATATGATAGGAAACATGGCCGGCGCAGCGGTGATAGCCGCTGGCAAGCCTCTGGAATCCCTTGCCGGGATCGCTCAGGAACCTTACAAACTCAAGGGCAACATCAGGCATTCGGTAAGCCAGTGGTGCTTTGGAAACATTCCCCTTGAGGAGTTTGCTCTTAACTGCAGGGAGATAGGGATAGAATCGATTGAACTTCTGAACGAGAAAGACTGGCCGGTAGTGGCTAAAGCCGGACTGAAATGCGCTGTAGGTTATGCCACCGACTGGGGTATACCTAAAGGATTCAACCGTCTGCAGAATCACGACAAGCTGGTTGCCGACTATGAGGCAATGATACCGAAGGCAGCGGCAGCGGGAGTTCCGAATCTTATCTGCTTCTCGGGAAACCGTGAAGGGATGGGCGACAACGAAGGAATGATAAACTGTGCAATCGGACTGCGCAGAATAATGCCGGCAGCTGAAAAGCATGGTGTGACAATCATTATGGAACTCCTCAATGGGATAGGTCACAGGGATTACCAGTGTGACAGGACATCGTGGGGCTCCGCTCTTGCCGAAATGGTGGGCTCGGAACGCTTTAAGCTCCTTTACGACATATACCACATGCAAATAATGGAAGGCAACGTTATAGACACAATCAAAAAGTACTTTAAATATATCGGGCATATCCATACGGGAGGTGTTCCCGGGCGACATGAACTGGATGAGACACAGGAGCTTTACTATCCGGCTATAATGAAAACCCTGGTCAGCCTTGGTTACAAGGGATTTGTAGGACAGGAATTCGTTCCTGCCCAGCAGGACAAGCTGGCTTCCCTGAGGAAGTGCATTCAGATTTGCGACGTATAGAATGAGGATACATTTCATTGCTATCGGCGGAGCGGTGATGCATAACCTTGCCATTGCCCTCCATCGTAAAGGTCATAACATAACCGGTTCGGATGATGAGATATTCGAACCCTCACGTTCACGGCTGGCAGCGCAGGGCCTGCTCCCTGAGGTACCCGGATGGCATCCTGATAAAATCACTCCTGATATAGGAATTGTGATCCTTGGAATGCATGCCAGGGCCGAAAATCCTGAACTGTTGCGGGCCGCTGAGCTGGGACTAAAGATTATGTCCTTCCCTGAATTCCTGAGGGAACAGACCGGGAACAAAAAAAGGATAGTGATAGCCGGAAGCCATGGAAAGACAACCACTACCGCAATGATAATGCATGTGATGAAGACTCTCGGGATACGGTTCGATTACATGGTCGGATCTTCAATTGAAGGCTATGAAACAATGGTGAACCTGTCGGACGACTCGGAATTCGCAGTGCTTGAAGGTGATGAATACCTGACTTCTCCCATCGACCGCCGGCCCAAGTTCCACCTTTACATGCCCGACATTGCAGTGCTCAACGGAATCGCCTGGGACCACATGAACGTCTTTCCGACTTTTGACAATTATGTGGAGCAGTTCAGGATATTTGCAGATAAAATAAGTCCGGGAGGGACACTTGTTTATTTTGAGGACGACGAGGAAGTGAAAAAGATAGCTGAATCGTCAAGGGGCGACATTAAAAAGATCCCATACAGTGTTCATGCCCATTTTCAGAACGCTGCTGGTTTCTATGCCGTTACCCTAAGCCGGACAATACCTCTGCATTTTTTCGGCTGGCATAATATGCAGAACCTGTCAGCTGCCAGGGAGGCATGTCTGGCAGCGGGTATCAGCGAAGACAGATTCTATGACGCCATTGCCAGTTTCAGTGGAACATCAGGCAGACTGCAACTGATAAAGGAGAACGAAAAAGGCATCTTCTTTTATGATTTTGCCCATTCGCCCTCGAAAGTGAAGGCAACGGTGGAGGCGGTGGCAGAACGGTTTCCGGGCCGCAACCTGGTGGCATGCTTTGAGCTTCACACTTTTTCGAGCCTGAGCAGGAGCTTTCTCCCCTTCTATAAAGGAAGCCTGGAAAAGGCAACAAATGCTATTGTTTATTTCAATCCTCGACAGTTTGATTTGAAGAAGCTGGATCCTCTCTCCCCCGACATGATTAAGGAGGGTTTCGGAGGAAACAACTTGACGGTTTATGATGACCCGGACATGATGACGGATCACATAAAAAAGATGAAACCTGGCTTCCCGGTCTGGCTTTTCATGAGTTCCGGCGATTTTGGCGGCTGCAACCTTAAACTGCTGGCCGAGGAGTTGCTTGCATGATCAATTTATTTAAATAAAATATTTTGCAGATAAAAAAAAAGATTGTTTCTTTGCATCCGCATTTAAAAGTTCTTTAAACGGTCCATTCGTCTAGTGGTTAGGACGTCAGGTTTTCATCCTGGTAACAGGGGTTCGATTCCCCTATGGACTACTAATTTACAAAATAATTACATTACTGATAATGGCAAATCATAAGTCGTCCGAGAAAAGGATAAGGCAGGATAAGACAAAGAATGAGAACAACAGGTATTACGCTAAGACTATGCGAAATGCCCTGAAGAAGATCCGCAGCACGTCAAACAAGGAAGAAGCCGGCACCATGCTGCCGAAGGTCAATTCGATGCTCGACAAGCTGGCAAAGAAGAACATCATTCACGTCAACAAGGCCTCGAACCTGAAGTCGTCTGTAAAGAAACATGTTGACAGCCTGAAGTAATCCTGTCAACGAGAATAGTTTCCAGAGGGATCCGGTTGGATCCCTTTTTTTATTCATTTGAATTTATGCAGACAATGTCTTTTGTTATGACCTGTGTTTTGTTATATTTGTCATCATCCCAATAATTCAATCAACCATGACACAAGAGATCAGAAAGGCCGGTCTGGTATCGAGGCGGCAGTTCATCGGAACAACAGCAATCGGTGCGGCAGCATTGGCAGTTTTGCCTGTTGCAAACAGCTGTCAGAGTAACTCACAGGCTCCGGCCCCGGAAAATGAAGGAAATTTTCCCGACTCGAAATTCGGGGGGGTGCAGATTGGTGTAATAACCTACAGTTGGCGTGATAAACCGGGAAGTGCGGAGAACATACTTCAGTACTGCAAGGATGCAGGAATAAGTTCAATCGAGCTTATGGGCGAAGTCGCCGAGTCGTGGGCCGGGCTTCCTCCAAGTCCTGTGGAGTTGCCTGATCCCTTACCGCCCGAAGCCAAGGCCAGACTTGATGCCATGACCAAACAGTACAACATGACACTTGAACAGTTCAGGAAGAGCGTTGATCCGCCGGTATGGCAGATGATTGTTGCCATGATTGTAGGCACAACGGAGGAACAGGTAAAGTGGCGTCTGTCGGCTCCTATGGCAAAGTTTGAGGAGCTTGGTAAGATGTTCAGGGATGCAGGTATTGGAATCCATATAGCCAAGTTTGCACCGGCAGGATGGTCGGATGGTGAGATAGATTATGCCTTCAATGCGGCCAAAGCGCTTGGAGCAAAGGGCATTACTGAAGAATCGGGTATTGAAGCAGCAAAGCGTCTTGGACCCTTCGCCGAAAAGCACGGGATGTATGCAATCATGCATAATCATTTTCAGTTTGCCGATAAAAATTTCAATGTGGATGAAGTGCTTGCAACATCACCGGCAGTAATGCTGAATTTCGACTGCGGACATTATTTTGGATCTACCGGGCTGAATCCTGTTGATTTTATTGAGAAATATCACAACCGGATTTTCAGTGTTCACGTTAAGGACAAGACTGGTCCCAATACCAATCCCCCCAATGAAAACCAGGTCTGGGGCCAGGGGGAGGTACCGCTTGCCGATGTTCTTCTTCTCCTTAAGAAACATGCGAATGAAGAAGGCTGGCCAAAGCATGCCGACATAGAACTTGAGTATCCTGTTCCGAAGTGGTCAGATTCAGTAAAGGAAGTCAGGACCTGTGTTGCCTATGCGAGGCAGGTGCTTATTTAGGGAGGACAGGCATTCGATAGTTATTCAATGACGGTTGAATGCCGCGCAGCCAATGACCGCAAGACCGCAAGACCGCAAGACTTCCTAACCCTATTTATAATTCTCCCTGAACCTCTCTGTCAGCGACCGAAGTTCTTCCGGCAGAATGCTGAGAGCGTTTTCGACCCAGTCCTTTCTGATAGTGCCGTAAAATGCTTCTGCTATCCCTCCGGTAATACAGGCAAGGGTATCGCTGTCGCCTCCCAGCCAGATGGCTTTTCTGATGGCATCCTCAAAATCATCAGATTCCAGGAAGCAGGTCAGGGCTTCGGGAACAGTTTGCTGGCAGGTTTCATTGAAATCATAGTAAGGTTTTATTTCTTCAAGGGTTCTGTCAAGCTTATAATGGAACCTTTTTACAATGAAGTCCCTGATCTCCTTTTTTGACGATTTCATTCCAGCAAGGAAGACAGCAGAAGCGACAGCTTCGGCTCCCTTGATCCCTTCGGGGTGGTTATGGGTGCATTCTGCGGTTTTTCGTGCTTCTCCTATTGTCTTTTCGAGGCTGTCGAATGCCCAGCCTGCGGGGCTGACCCTCATTGCCGATCCGTTGCCGAAACTGCCATAAGGCCTGGGATTGTCCATATGTATCCAGTTTCTGAAGCTTAAGCCATAGCCCCGGTTGGGGTAGCTTACCGCGTATTCATGTATCACCTCGCCATAAGGCCTTTTGCTGAGGATTGCATCTGAAACGGCAAGGGTAAGCACAGTGTCATCCGTAAAATCCGAGCCCAGTGGGAAGGGATCGAAATCATACCTTCCTGCATTTTTGAATTCGTAGGTTGAGCCGATAATATCTCCAATGATAGATCCAAGCATTATTCTTTACGGTTTTATGATTTCATCCTAAAGATAGTGAAAAGACTTTAGTGTCGTCTCGCTTTTACGCCTTTACGCCTTCACACCGTCACTACTTCACGCCCTCATCCCTTGCCATCCTGACCGTATCTTCAATCATTTTGATATCCGTTATTTCCTTCTTGTTTGAAGTGGCTCCAAGTTCCTCCAGTTTCTTTCCCTGGGGAAGAAGCCTGCCGGTGTAAGATCCGATCGCCTTATTGTAGTTTGTCAGCGCTGTTTTGAGTCCCTCGCCGATATCCTTCAGGTATTCGGAAAAAGTTATAAGTCTGGAATGTAATTCGATTGCTGTATTCTGGATTTCAAGGGCGTTTTGGGTAACGCTGTGCTGCTGCCACGACATTGCCACCGATTTCAGGATAACTATCAGTGTTGTAGGTGTCGCAAGGATGATCTTGTTGTTGATTGCATCCTGAAGCAGGTTTTTATCGGTCATGAGGGCTGCATTGAAAGCCGATTCGATTTCCATATAAAGCACCACAAAGTCGGGTGAATTATCAAACTGCGACCAGTACTGCTTTTTGCTAAGCTTGTTGATCCTGTCGCGGAGAGCTTTGGCATGTTTTACTATCAGCTGGTTCCTGGTATTTTCATCTTCAGTCTCGAGAGCTTCAAGGTAGGCATCGAGAGGCAGTTTTGAATCAACAACGACATGTGCATTTCCCGGAAGATTGATTATCATGTCAGGCTTCAGCATGGCATCGTCATCGCCATCACTAACAACCTGTTCAACAAAATCGCAATGGGCAGACATGCCCGAAAACTCGACAAGCCTTTTAAGCCCGATCTCACCCCATCTGCCCCTTACCCTGGGATTCCGCAAAGCGTTAACCAGCGCTCCTGTTTCGCGCTGGAGACTGCTGTGGGTAGCCTGTATTTTCTCCATCATTTCAGCAACCTTCCCGAAGGAAACACTTGAATTGTTCCCGAGTTCTTCTACCTTGGTCTTATAGGTCTCAATAGCCTCCTTTACAGGTTTCAGAAGGTCCTCGATTGCTTTCTTCCTGTTTTCAAGATCAGTCCCGGCTTCGGATTTATGTGCCGAGAATTGCGTCTGGGCAAGATCGAGGAATTGTTTGTTGTTCTGTCCCAGGGCATCAGCCGCTGCTGATTTGAAGGAGTCGAGCATGGCTATCTTTGCCTCCTCGATACTTTCTTTCCGGGATTCCTCCCTGATCTTCTGTTCGGTAATTTTCTGCTCGAGTGCTGCCAACTGGCAAGCTTTATCCATCAGTTCTTTTTGATGGACTTTCACGAGAAAATATTTAGTGGCAAAATGCACTGAAATGCAAGCCACCAAAGTTCCGCCTATGATTAATAATATTTCCGTATCCATGATAAATTATTTGTTTTTAACGATTCAAAACTATTGGCAATGCAAACATAAAACGGTGGTCTATAATCTATTTATGGAATACATTTCAGTTATTGCCGTCAATCACGTTGTTGACCGAGTCAGACCAAGGACTGCACGCTTTTAATCTTTAAGTCAGAAAAAATGCTGAAGGCAGGGCAAGAATATTTTCCCCAAGATCCCTGATATTGTCGTCGTTGCTCAGGACGAACGACTTGATAACGGGTTTATCGAGGATATCCTGTAATCCCCTGAGATGTCGTCCATCCTGACTAGTTACATTGTCCGACATTTTTATCTCAATTGCAATATATCCGTTTTCGGTTTCGAGGATAAGGTCTGTCTCTCTTCCGTCGACAGTGCGCAAATGATACATGGACAGGGGCAGATTATTATTCTTAATCTGTTTGTAGATTTCGGCCACAACAGCGCTTTCATATTCATTGCCCGATTGTATTCCGGTTTTTTTAATCACAGCCCTTTGAACCCCCGGATCAAGGAAGTGGAGCTTCGGGCTTCGTGTCAGTCTCTTTATTTTGTTTCTTGTCCATGGCTGAAGCTGGATGGTCTGGTAGCTTATCTCGAGGTATCTAAGGAATTTCTGTGCTGTATTTGCAGTTACTCCGGCCTCTCTTGCAAGATCCGAAAAGTTTATAAGTTCCCCGGTCAGGAGCGAGGTCATTCTCTGGATCTTAACAAAAGGTTCGAGGACCCTGAAATTTGCAAGGTCCCTTACATCTCTTTCAAGATAAGTGCGGACATAGCCGGCCAGCCATTCTTTCCTGTCATCATTGCTCATACCGGGCTTTACCAGGGCAGGGTATCCGCCGAATTCAAGGTAATGCCTGAAAGCATCCTGTTTGGCAGCATAATCCTTATCCATTTTAAATGAAGGCAGGATGTCAGGCAGTAAAGCCGAAGCAATATAACTTTGAAAGAAGGAAGGCTTTACTTCTTCATTCCAGCTGCCTGTAAGCATTTCCGGAAGTGTCAGGGGAAACAACTCATAAATTGTACATCTGCCGGCAAGTGTCTCCCGGACTTTGCTAAGAAGCAGCAGCTGGCTCGAACCTGTAAGCAGGTACCGGGTATCTTCAAATCCGTCATGAACCGCTTTTACGCTTTCAATAACCGATGGCACCTTCTGTACCTCATCCAGAACAGCGCTTGGATAAAGATGCTTCCATTGTGAAGCTGTAAGGGATGCATACTGTCCGGACATCATCGGATCATCAAGGGCAATATAGGTCATTTCCGGGAAGCCAAGTTTTGCAAGGGTGGATTTACCAGTCTGTCTTGCTCCTGTAAGAACGATTATTCTACCGGCGGCAGATTTACTCTTCCTAATAATAGCGTTTTTTATAGAACGTGATTTCATATAATGGCGTGAAATATGTATTAATAGTGACAAATATACGCTTTTATTGGCATTAAGTCAAATAAAAAAAGAAAACTACCCTAATGGAATATTTTACTCAACTGGATCGTGGAAGTCCCCTGCCAGTAAGGCCGGCAATTATACAGTTCATATGTAACTGATATCGAAAAAGCAAATTTAAGTTCCCTTATTTATGAAATCAAAGGATATAAAGTGATGTTCGATTCAGATCTTGCAAGACTCTATGGAGTTGAAACACCAGGATTCTCGCAAATAAAAAATCGAATGAAAAAGCCGCAAAGCTAATAATTGAATCCCACGCTGGCAGACTTACAATGAAACAACTGAATTTTGTCTTTGATCTTATTAATCAGCCCTATCCCTGCTTTGTCGATGGCAAACTTGTCCGTGGGTTGTGATTTGGCAGGCTTCTGAAGCCCAATTACATAGCTGATTGAAATCGCTTATATCTGATTTCCAGTCTTTCTCTATCTGGCCAATTGTCCTTGTGCATTGGTAAATAAAGTGATTCGTTATCCAAAGACTGAAGACCATACTTTAGCATAGGGCCGTCAATCTCTTCGAGAATATCTTTTCTAATCTTTACCTGATAGTTAGGAGTTATGCCTATAATATTTTGATCGAATGCTGAATGATGTATCTTGCATAATGAAAGCCCATTTTCAATTACAGGATCACCGAAATCTTCCTTATCGCTTATTATATGAGCCGCATCCAGGAGCTCTACATGCCTTAACCTGCAGAGAGTACATTGATTTCTGTAAGCCTTTAATACTTTTTCTCTGAATTCTTTTTGATGGACTCTCTGGAGTGAGGTTACCGTAATATATTCCCTTCTGGAATTATTTACAATAGGTTGAGCTGCTGTTTCCAGTTCAGGTCGTTTTAATAAATATGCAATGTCATCAAAAACTACTGAAAATGAGAGAGCATACCGGTTTTCCTTAACAATATAAGCAGGCCATAATGGTACATACTTGTTTTCAGCTATTCTTAAAAAGCATATTAAAGGGATTTTATGATTCATTAATTCTCGCAAACCTACATTATCCGGATGAAATGGATTTGTTCCCCGGTACTTGTAATCAAAGATCTCACCTTTCTCATCAATGGTGTCTGGATATCTTCCTCCCAGCAGTGAAGTAATGGAAAGTGGCAGATTCATAGATTTTGGTTTCCAAATACCCTGTGGTCCGACAAGTGAAAAAATTGCCCCACTTAAGCAGAAACCCTTTGTAAGTAATTTCCGAGGAAGTACATCACCATGGATTTCTGTTTGCTGTTTAAGCCATTCAAAAGCAAATAGTCTTATTTCAATATCTCTCATAAGGATTTATCATAATGGCGGACAAAACCGAAAATAAAAGAACATTCACAATTTCCAATACAAACTAAATATTAGACTTTCCTAAGCGTCAGTTCGCTAAAATTAACATTTTTTTATGGTCCAGACATCTTTACAAGCATTCAGATAAACTCAAAACTGATTTGTTGAATTTCTAATATTGCGTGTTATTTACTTACTTGATTTGAAAATAGCATTTTTACCACAGCTGACTGACTGGGATAGGAGCCGTACCCCCAATTTTAATATTATTACTAAATACAACCTTAAGTGAATTATTTGTGAAGAGGATTTCAAATCGTAATTTTTTTCAATGATCTAAGTTCTTGTGATTTCATAATAATATTAAAAAGATATATAAATGATATTAAAATAATATCATTATGATATTACCGCTATTCAGCACGTCTTTCATTGCCTTGCAAATACCGCGCTATGGATCATCTGCCCTAGCATGGTTAGCTCGAATCCCACCATGCTGTCGTTCTCCGCTATGCTGAACAAACCTGATCCTCTGTATGTTTCCTCAGGGCGCCTGGATGCAGTTCCCAGGTTATCGATAGCTTCCATTACTTTGTAAAAAGCTTCATGTTTGTCGGGGCGTTTCTGACTTCTTCCTGTCTGTGCCATCCGGAAAGCGGAATCCCTCAGCATCGGGAAATAATATTGGTATACCTCTTTGGTTCCGAATATGTCGGCGCATAGAACCTTTGAATCCATGAAGACAGCCATTCCGTTTGATTCCTTCTCCGGTTCGCATTCGGGAAACTCGCGGCGCTTCTCGTTCATCCTGAATTCCTGCAATTCGGAATAGCTTTCGGTACTGCTTTCAAAATTCATCATCGACATTTTAAGCCTGACATGGTCCCAAACCCTCATCTGGGTGTCATCCATTCCGAATCCGTCAACCCTCATCCCTGAAGCGGAAGGCGAAGCTTTTTCCCTCCGCAGGTCGGGATCGGCTGCATTTCCTGAATTGTCAAAGTTACCCGAGGTGTAATGCCATCTTCTTCTTTCCACGCACGATACGTCGAGAGGTGTTTTGGACATCGGGTTCAGCAGGACAGACTTGTTTAGAACCCTGTTCTGCTTTGCGCCAGTCAGGACGTCGGCATCGGTCAGAAGCAGATATGAACCCGTGTTGTTGATTGCAGTAAGGGTTCCCACAATCCCTGCTCCAGTTGCCTCAGTGATGACCAGGCCTCCGGTTTTGAGTTCGGGAACTCCCGGACTGAAAGGGAATGTTGCAAATGGTTCAACAGTGAACTGGACAATGGCAAGATTGCCGTAAGAGGTGAATTGAGTGGTTGTTGTTTTCATGACTTGGATTATTTGGTTAATAGTTGAAAGATCACTATAGTTGTCTTGCGGTCATGCAGTCTTGCGGTCTTGCGGTCGTGCAGCCGGTGTATGTCTTTTTTTGACTTGCACGAATTGCAAGACCTGCATGACTTGCAAGACTTTCTTATCTTTATTGTACAAATGAAACTTGTAGTACTGCAGTCTTTCTGCATTATAAAATCTTTTTTATATGCCGTCAAACCTTAATGCCCTGATCCGTTACAAAACCATCAATTCCTGTCTTTACGGAGGAAGGAGAAGGTGGTCGCTGGAAGAACTTATCGGCAGGTGTTCCGAAGCTCTGACCGAATACCGCGGGCGGGAAAGTTCAGTATCTGAAAGAACGATCAGGGACGATATCCGTGTCATGCGAAGCGAGATCCTCGGATTCAATGCTCCAATCAAGCAGAAGGGTGGTTTATACTATTACGATGATCCTTATTACTCCATACTTACAATCAGTTTTACCGACTCGGGACTGCTTAAGAAGATCCTTGAAACACTTATCAGGATACGTCCTGAGGTCAATCATCCTGAACTTGAGATCCTCATCGAAAAGCTGACGGGTCTGTCAGGCACTAAACCATCGCGTGAAATCCTTGAACATACCCTGGATTACCGCATTCAGGATTTCCCTGCCAGCATCCGCTACAATCTGAGCAGAACAGCCAAAACGGGTTTTCCTTCAGGTCCGGTCAGAGAGGCCGCAAAAAAGATGGAAAAAGAGGCTGCCCTGCCTATTCCCGGGGACTTTGCATTATGCTGGGGTGATGTTATGGGGCTGATCCACCGCCTATTTACGGAACAGATGAAATTTTAAAAGATCACCACCATAATAAATTGAAGAGAGGAGAAAAATCTTCTTTTGGGGATTGTATTCCCAAAAAATACCTATATTTGGGGATTATATTCCCTAAAATATGGTTACAAGGCTGTTGGAAGAGAAGATACTATCGAAACTGAATTCAGGAAAAGCAATCATTCTACTGGGTCCAAGGCAGACCGGAAAAACAACCCTCCTTGAGAAAATAGCCAGTCAGACAGGGGAATATCTGCTTATTGACTGTGATGATTCCCTGGTCAGGTCTCAGATGGGAAATGCAAATACTGAAGATATCAGGCGTATTATCGGCAATCATAAAACAGTATTTTTTGATGAAGCCCAAAGAATCAAAAATATCGGACTTGTTCTAAAGATTATCATTGATAAATTTAAGGATGTTCAGCTTCTGGTGAGTGGATCTTCATCCCTTGACCTTTTGAGTGAAATCAATGAACCACTCACAGGAAGGAAATGGGAATATTATTTATATCCCATCAACTGGGCAGAGCTCAGTAATTATGCAGGGCAGCTTAAAAGCATTCAGCAGCTGGAGACAAGGATTCTTTTTGGAATGTATCCGGAGGTGATCAATTATCAGGGTAATGAAAGAGAAATGCTCAGGCAGTTGTCCGGGAGCATCCTGTACAAAGACCTCTTGTCATATCAGGGAATAAGAAAACCTGATCTTCTCGAAAAACTACTCAGAGCGGTGGCGCTTCAGACAGGAAACGAAGTGTCATATAACGAACTTGCGTCACTGCTGCAAGTTGACAGAAAGACCATCATCACTTATCTTGACCTTCTCGAGAAGGCCTTTATCATTTTCAGGCTTCAGGCATTCAGCGGAAATCTGAGGAATGAGATAACCTCGACCCGGAAAATATATTTCTATGACACAGGTATAAGAAATGCTCTTCTGGCAAATTTCAATCCTTTGAATATCAGACAGGATACAGGGGCCCTTTGGGAGAACTTCCTTATATCTGAAAGGATGAAGCACCTTCATTACAACGGAATCTGGGCCAATTGTTTCTTCTGGCGCACTTCAGACCGCCAGGAAATTGACTACCTTGAAGAAAGAGAAGGGAAACTGCACGCCTTTGAATTTAAGTGGAATCCCGTAAAGAAGCACAGGTTCCCGGTTACATTTCTGAATGCATATCCCGGGAGCTCTGCAGAATTGATCTCTCAGAATAATTTTTCAGATTTCATTTCCTGAAAGCATCGTCCCTTTCCACAATCCTCTCTTCCTTTCCCTTGCCTTCCGTGCAAGTTTCACGAATTCTTCAGCATATTTTATATTTGGCGGAACGGTTAAAACCATTGCATAGCCTTCCTTTAGCATATTGGCATTGATAAAGGTGCCGTCCCCGAGATAAACATAGGCAAGGGTACGGCGGTATTGGTCAAAGGTATCAACATCAAACTCCAGCCTTACTCTTTTGCCCAGTATCATATTTGAAAGATATGCCCTGGATTCCTCAGCATAATAGCCAACCTCCTTCATCCTTGTTCTCCTGGTTTCTGGAGCATCAATTCCGATGAGCCGTACCTTTTTTCCCTTTTCGCTTCCGTCGTCAACCCAGAAGGTATCA
>Ga0116154_10001882_pt1 | contig 16626 bp, 17 predicted proteins | sample AD_UKC030_MetaG_FD_89898 | JGI IMG/M metagenome (GOLD analysis project Ga0116154, IMG submission 89898) | Active sludge microbial communities of municipal wastewater-treating anaerobic digesters from USA - AD_UKC030_MetaG | ecosystem: Engineered > Bioreactor > Anaerobic > Digestate | place: USA...
CAATTGGTCGTGAATTTTCTCTAGCCACCAATCAAGTAGATTTTTCTGTCCCCCAAAAATTTGGTCTTAAATATACAACTGCCGATAGTAAATTCGAAACACCACTTTGTCTTCACCGCGCCCCATTAGGTACTCACGAAAGAATGGTTGGATTTTTACTTGAACATTTTGCCGGTAATTTCCCGGTCTGGCTTTCACCAATTCAAGCTGTCATTATTCCCATCACCGATAAACAACAGGAATATGCCCTTAAATTAGGCAATATTTTAGAAGAAAATGGCATTCGATATGAAATTGACGACAAGGCAGAAACCATGCAAAACAAAATAAGAAACGCCACCACCCAAAAAATTCCTTATATGTTGATCGCCGGCGGTAGGGAAGCAGAAAGTAAAGATATGCAAATATCTGTTCGTCAGCGCGATGGGGTAGATCTAAAAACAATGCCATTACAAGATTTTATTAAGGCAATTTCCACTCAAATTAGCACTAAAAGCCTGAATTTGATAAAATAAACACCAATGCATCAATATTATCGCCTTAATCACCAAATTACGGCTCCCAATGTCCGTTTAATAGATGAAACTGCCAAACAAATTGGCTTACTCACTATTCAAGAAGCAAGACAATACGCTATTGATACCGGCCTAGATCTGGTAGAAATTGCTCCCAAGGCAGTTCCGCCGGTAGTCAAGTTAATTTCTTATTCCAAATTTAAATATCAAGAAGCCAAAAAACTCAAAGCCGAAAAGAAAGGAAATAAAGGTGGTGACTTAAAAGAAATCCAAATGACACCTTTTATTGGTCAAAAAGATTATGAAGACAGGGTTAAAAAAACCCAAAATTTTTTATCTACTGGAAATAAAGTCAAATTAAGTATAAAATTCCAAGGTCGGCAGATTTCTCACCAAGAGTTCGGCTATAATTTACTTAATAAATTTAAAACCGATCTGACCGAATTTGCTACTCCAGAGGGTGAAGCAAAATTAATGGGAAAAAGATTATTTCAAATCTTCTCACCAATTAAAAAGAAAAATTGATTATGAACAAAGTAAAAAAGAATCAAAAACTAAAAATTAGAAAATCTATTCGCAATCGTTTTGAAGTTACCAAAAACGGTACTGTTTTGCGCATGTCTGCTTTTGACAGACATTTAAGACGCAACAAATCCAAAAAACAATTGCGCCGACTTAAAGGCAAAAAACATGTCCTCGGTCGCTTTGCCATAAAGATTCGTAAATTATTAGGAAAATAAAAACCTACCTGCCGGCAGGCAGGTTAAAAATTAGAAAATTAAAAATTGAATAAAAATTAAAAAATAGAAATTAAAAATTAATTGAAATATGCGTGTAAAAACAGGCGTCGTCAGACGACAACATCACAAAAAAATAATTAAAAAAGCATCTGGATTTTGGATGACTCGTCATAAGCGCTACAAAGTTGCTCATGAAGCTGTCATGCATGCCGGCCGCTATGCCTTTATCGGACGCCGTCTTCGACGTCGTGATTTCCGAAAGCTTTGGATTGTCCGTATCAATGCCGCCCTTCGTCCTTTTGCTATAAGCTACAGCAAATTTATAAAAATGCTAAAAGATAATAAAATCGATTTAAATCGAAAAATGTTATCCGAAATCGCTATCCGTGATAATAATACTTTCAAAAGTATCGTTGATTCGGTAAAATAAGGCGTGGACGATTATCTCAAAAAAATTTCTGACTGCAACGATCCCATTGAATTGGAAAAACTTCGTGTGGAATTACTTGGTCGCAACGGTCTTATCAATAAACTCTTTTCCGAAATTAAAAATGCACCCGACCCAAAAGCACGTGGTGCCGAATTAAATCAACTAAAAAAAGATATCGAATCCGCCTTTATTAACAAAGATTTCAAAAATCTCGACAATAAAAATTATGAATTAGAAATTAAAAATTCGACTTGTGGCCATCTCCACCCTCTCACTCAAACTGAAAATCAATTAAATAATCTTTTTAAATCTCTCGGGTTTTCTATCTACGATTCTCCTCAAATTGAAACCGATGAATTTTGTTTTGAACGCCTAAATGTCCCTAAAGATCACCCCGCTCGTGGTATGCAAGATAGTATCTATATCAAAGAACCAGATATTTTACTTCGCACTCAAACTTCATCTATTGAAGCCCGACTATTATCGGAACAAAAACCACCATTCAAAGTTGTCGCTCCCGGCGCTTGTTTTCGTAATGAAAAAGTCAATAAATCCAACCATTTTGTCCTTCATCAATATCAAGGTGTTGTTGTTGATAAAAATATTACTCTCAAAGATTTATTTGGCACTCTAAATTTAATGTTCAAAACTCTCTATGGTCCAGATGTTGTTATTCGTTTTCGCAACAAATATTATCCCGAAGTAGAACCAGGAGTTGGCCCTGATATGCAATGTTTTGTTTGTCATGGAAAGGGTTGCCCAACCTGTAAAGGCGCCGGTTGGATTGAGATGGGCGGTGCCGGCATGATTCACCCAAAAGTCCTCAAGATGGCCAATATTGACCCGAAGCAATGGCGAGGTTTCGCCTTTGGTCTCGGCCTCGACCGTTGGACCATGGCTAAATTTAAAATTAAAGATATTAGAACTTTATTGGGAGGCAATTTGGCTTATAAGCCAAATGAATTATGAAAATAATTTATTCCCAATTAAAACAATTTCTCCCTGACTTAAAAGCCGATGCCAAAACCGTCGCTAATGATTTAACTTGGATCGGTCATTTTTGTGATGGCTTTGAAGAAAAAGATGGGGAACAAATAATTTCTTTAGAAATTAGATCCAATAGGGGAGATTGCCTTGGTTATCTTGGAATCGCCCGCGAACTTTCTATTCTTTACGATATCCCCTTAAATTTAAATCCCTCTGTCCCCGCGGTAGCGGGGACATCTCCCTTTGACAAGGGAGATTTAAAATCATTACCTATAAAAATAGAATCTAAAGACGTAAAGAGAGTCAAAGCTATCAAAATAGAAAACATAAACGTCACCGATAGCGATTTAAAAATTAAAAATTTTCTCGCCTTTCACGAAATTAATTCCATTAATAACATTGTTGATTACACCAATTACATCATGCTTCTCTATGGCATACCCTGTCATGCTTTCGACGCTGATAAATCAAGTGATAATTTAATTTGGCAAAACGTCACCAAAAATACTCCTTTTACTACACTAGACGGCACCAGCTTAACGTTACACCCAGAAACCTTAACCATATCAAATTTAACCGAAGATCTTTGTTTATCCTTTATAGGAGGCAGGGATTCCGGTGTTACCAAAGATACTAAAAATATAATTTTAGAAATGGCAGTTTACAATAATATTCGCGTCGGCATTGATTCACGTAAACTAAAAACAATTACTGAAGCCAGTATTAGATTGGACAAAGAATTGGACACCGATTTAATTGACACCGCCTTTGATCACTTAATTAGTCTCATTAATTCATCCAAAAATTCGGCTATTTTTGATTATTACCCCCAAACCGTAAAACCAAAAAATATTGTTTTAAATTTAAATCCATCCGATATCGCCGGCATAAAAATCCCTGCTGATTTTACTCAAAAAATAATTTCCAAAATCGATAGCGATCATCGGGCCGACATTGAATCCGAAATTGATTTGGTAGAAGAAGTGATTAGATTTTTTGGTTTTCAAAAAATTCCCATCAATGAACCAATCAATTCCAACATCCTCAACGACATTACTCCCCAAATTCTAAAAAATATTGAAACCTTAAAAACAGATTTGGTAAATAAAGGATTTTCTGAGGTTAGAACTATGCCTCTTACCAATAAAAAATATGAAAATTCTATTGCCACTCAAAATAGTATCAACTCTGAATTTCCTTATCTTAGGACAAATTTAATTGATTCTCTCAAAGAACAAATAGATATTTACAACCGTTTCAAAATTCCCCTCACTCCAATTTTTGAAATTGGCAAAATATTTTACTTAGAAAATGATAAATACATTGAAAAATATTCTCTCTGCACTTTTGGACCTAGTGTCATTGCGAGCGAAGCGAAGCAATCCCAACCGGAATTTCACGAGACCACAATCGATGACACAAAAAAAGAATCTCAAAAACTACCGGACACTTTTTTTAATGCTTACGAAATTACCTCACAAATAATTTGTCTTGATGCCAATTTAATTTCCGAAAAACCAGAAAAAGAATTAATCGAATTTTACAAAAAAGAAATAGGGGACATCCTCTGGGATATAAAAGTAATTGACCATTATCAAAACAAATACACTTTCCGTGTTTGGTATTTCAACTGCGACGATAAACTAGCCAAATCCCTCCACCTCAAAGTGTTCCGCTTGGGATAACTGAAATTGTTGGAGCAACAGTAATACCAATCGTCGGTGTCGCTGTCGGTATCGGCCCGCTCCATGGCATATTAACTCCAATCTTAATCTCTCTGCTATTAAAATTACCATTTTTATCTTTCGCTTCAACCTTTAAAGTATAAGTCCCGTCAGCTAAATTAATTTTGCCTTCAAATGGTTTCTCCGAAAAATTTAATTTTTCACTACTATTAGCCCACACTCTCACCTCAGTAATCTTATTGACGCTGCTTGTTCTCACCTTAACATCAAATTCATTTCCAAGTGTTTGTTCATTTCCTGGTGTTTCAAAATCAACCGTCACCATCCCATCGCTACGGCAATATTCAGTTGGCGGATAATATTTGTCCTTATCCGACTGTTCGGCAATCCAAGCATCAATTCCCACCTGGCAATTAGGGCAATCTTCAACCAATTTAATATATTCTTTTTCGTCATAATTTCCATTTTTAACATCTTCCGGTGTCGCCAATCCACTTTTTCCTTTACATAATTTCAATTTCAAATGAATCGGATCTTGAGTTTTCGGTTGCATACCATCTATAAAATAAGAAGTCTTTGCCGGAAAACCATCATGAGCCGCATAACCAGATATCCGATCGGAATCCATTGAAATTATTTTATCGGGAATTGGAAAATCTTCTTTGTTTCTGTTTGGTAAAGCGCTCAACATTATCCTCCTCCAAATAGGAGAGGCTCCCGAAATTCCCGAAGCCACTTTACCCATCGGAGAATTATCGTTATTGCCCACCCAAACATCAACTAACAAATTCGGAGTCCAACCTATTGTCCAATTATCCCTTTTATCATTTGTCGTTCCTGTTTTCACTGCTACTTGATATCCAGAAATAGAAAGACCACTACTATTTCCAAAAGTAATTTCTCTAGCCGAATTATCGGACAAAATATTTGAAATTAAAAATGCTTCTTGAGGACTCAATACTTGCTTTCCTGCAATTGGTTTAAATTCTTCCAATACTCGACCATCTCTATCTTGAATTTTCAAAATACCTGTCATTTCCACCTTTTTACCTCCATTGGCAAAGGCACAATAAGCCGTCGCCATTTCTGACATCTTCACTTCACCACCTCCCAAAGTTACCGACAAACCAAATCTTGATAAATTTTCTTTCGTCGGCTGTAAAGTTGTTATCCCCATTTCATAAGCTGTTCTCAACATATTTTCCACCCCCACCCAATAAAGCATTTTTACCGCCACCGTATTAATAGAATTACCCAAAGCATTTCTAATAGACATCGGTCCATTATATTTTCCGCTATAATTTTGCGGTTCATAATCCTTGGTTTGCCCCGGTGTCGCCGGAAATTTCACTGCCGCATCAACAACCATACTTTCCGGTGTCCAACCTTTTTTCAAAGCCGTTACATAAGTCACCGGCTTAATCGACGATCCCGGTTGTCGTAGACCTTGAGTCACAACATTAAAATTTCCATCTGTTTTATCTGAAAAATAATCTCTTGACCCGACCATTGCCAAAATTTCACCTGTTCTTGGGTCTAATACAATTGCAGCTCCATTCGATATTCCTAATTTTTCCGACTTATCAATTTCCTCACTAACAATTTTTTGAGCTTCCTTTTGTATCTTGGCATCCAGTGTTGTTGTAATTGTCAAACCTCCGATTTCAATTGCTTCTTCACCATATTTTGCCGCAATTTCATCTTTAATATAATTTAAGAAATGCGGTGCTAAATTTTTATCTTTATTTTCAAAAAATTTATAATTTTTAGCTTTTTCAAAAATTGAATCACCCTCTTCCTTGGTCATATATCCATCCTCAACCATTCTTTCAATTACATGTTTAGTTCTATCTACATAAGCAGTCGGTGTCTTGGAAAATGGTGAATAAACGCTCGGCCTTTGAGGTAAACCCGCCAAAATCACCGACTCGGTTACATCCAAATCTTTAACTTCTTTACCAAAATATTGCTCTGCACCACTACCAACCCCCCAAGCAGCACCACCATAAGGCGCTTCATTTAAATACATCAGCAAAATTTCATCTTTACTATACTTCGCATCGATTTGAACCGCCAAAATAAATTCTTTTATCTTTCTATTAACTGTCCTTTCGTTTGATAATAAAACATTTTTTACCAATTGTTGGGTTAAAGTTGAACCACCAGTTATCCTCCCCATAGTAAAAAAATTCTTGACTATTCTAAGTGGAGTCAATGGATCAAAGCCTTTATGTTTATAAAAATCCTTATCTTCAACTGCAATTGTTGCTTTTTTCAATGCTTCCGGTACATCATTCCAAGCTACCGGTGTTCTTTTTGTATCATTGTATAAATCAAAAATTACCTCACCGTTGCGATCCAGCACCTGACTAGAATAACCTTCTCTTCGCACCACTTTCGTCGGTGTTGGTAAATCTTTAGAAAACCAAATAAACAACACTATCAAGGAAACAATTGAAAAAACCAATAACACCGAAAAAACAGCAAAAAACCAATACCAAAATTTTTTTGTATAAATTTGATTCTTTAATTTTTTCATCTTGCCAAAGAACTTAGTAGCGGCGTCAACAAAAAAGCCAATAAGGCGATAAAAAGGATAACTTTTTCTATTTTTTTCCAAGTTTTTTTCTTGATTTTCATCATTTAATGATAACATAAGACATGCTTCCAGGTATTGGTCCCAAGACTCTTTTAAAGCTTAAAAAATTAAACATCTCGGATACCCTAAGTCTAATATACCATTTTCCCAGACGTTTCATCGACTTCTCTCATATCACACCTATTAATAAGACCAACATAAATGAAAATGTCACAATAACCGGCAAAATAATACAATTCCAAAATATTTTTACTAAAACCCACAAAAATCTTCAAAAAGCCACTGTCCAAGATCAAACCGGTATTCTTAATCTTTTATGGTTTAATCAACCATATCTTTCCAAAATAATTCAAATCGGCAATACTTATAGTTTTGCTGGTCAAATCTCTATCTTTCAAAACAAAAAAACCATGATTGCTCCCATCCATGGCTATTATCATACCGGCAAAATAATTGGTATTTATCCGGAAACTTCAGGTTTAACCTCCAATTGGTTTCGTAAAGTGATTCAAAGCAATTTAAAAACTCTTATCGATCCTATTGTTGATCCTTTACCAAAAAATATCTTATCCAAATATCATCTTCTCGATCTCAAAAATGCTCTCTATCAAATTCATAATCCCACCAATCTAGCTATTCTAAATCAAGCCAAATACCGTCTTGCTCTCGATGAAATTTTGTCGCTTCAATCTAATTCCTATCTCCAAAAAAAAACTTTTCTAAAATTTAAACCCAATAAAATTTTAGAAGACAAATCAGTTGATACTTTAATAAATAAATTTCCCTTTAAATTAACATCTTGCCAAGAAAAAGTTTGGTTGGAAATCAAAAAAGATTTGCTAAACAAAAACCAACCTATGAATCGCTTGCTTTGTGGTGATGTTGGCTCAGGAAAAACAGTAATTGCCATATTATCGGCATATTTAACATCAAAAAATAACGCTCGATCAATTTTTTTGGCTCCTACAGAAATTCTCGCCCAACAACATTTTAAAACTCTATCAACTTATCTTGACAAAGTTTTTCTCTTAACCAACACTGCCAAATTGGATCTAAAAAAAGTTCCAAAAAACGCCATTATTGTTTCCACTCACGCCATAATCTATAAAAAAAATATTTCCAACATTGGTCTTTTGATCATTGATGAACAACACAAATTTGGTGTCAAACAAAGATCTTTTCTTGGCGGCCTCAATCCACCTCACACTCTAACTATGACCGCCACTCCCATTCCTCGAACGATCAGTTTAACTTTTCTAGGCAACCTAGACTTATCCACTATCGAAACCTTACCTCAAAATCGGTTAAAAATAAAAACTTTTGTCGTTCCTAATCACAAAATCAAAGACTGTTATCAATGGATCGATAAACATATTAAAGAGACTAAAGAACAAGCCTTCATCGTCTGTCCTTTTATTGAAGAATCGGAAAACTTGAAAACTGTTAAATCCGCCAAAATAGAATTTGAAAAATTAAAAAAGATTTTTTCTAAGCAAAAATTAGCCTTAATTCACGGAAAAATTAAATCAAATGAGCGTGAAAAAATTTTAAACGATTTCAAAAAAAATAAAATAAATATACTAGTAACCACTCCTATTATAGAAGTCGGTATCGATTTTCCCAATGCCACCACCATTATCATTCAATCAGCTGATCGTTTTGGCCTAGCCTCACTCCATCAACTCCGCGGCCGTGTTGGCAGGGGAGAAGCTCAAAGTTTTTGTTACCTTTTTACCGAAAGTAATAATGAATCCGTCCAAAACCGATTAAAATTCTTGGAAAAAAATAATTCCGGTCTCAAAATTTCCGAATACGACCTAAAAATCAGAGGACCAGGTGAGACTTTTTCCACGCAGCAACATGGCTTCCCCTCTCTCAAATTAGCCGACATTTCGGATATTAAATTAATCGAATTCTCCCAAAACCTCCTCAAAGACCTCCTTCAATTCAATCCAACTTTCGATCAAAATAAATTGATCAAAAATCTCCCCAGCGAAATTGTTTTGAATAACTAAAATATTGTCTGTGATATAATCCATTCATAAGTATGAATAATACTTCAGGTTTTATTTATCCCGATTTTTCCAATTCTTTAATCAACATTCCCAACACAATTCTTTCTCATTTTGACATAAAAATAAACAAAAAATTAATTAAAAAATCATTATTAAATGAAATAAAAGATTCTCAAAAAATCGTATTATTTCTAGTTGATGGTTTAGGATATAATCTTTTTGATAAATGGTCAAAAAGTAATAAATTTTTTAAAAATATTAAGCAAAAAGGATTAGTCAAGAAACTAACAACCGTCTTTCCGTCATCAACTCCAGCCGGAATAACCAGTATTAATAGTGGTCTAACCCCTCTAGAACACGGTTTACTGGATTGGAATCTATATTTTAAAGAATTAGGAACAATTATCGAAACCCTTCCTTATAAAATTATAGATAATGACTTTCAATCAAAAAAAGAAGTAAAAGAAGATCCTAAAATTCTCTTTAGTAGCAAAACAATTTTTGAGTTATTAAATCAAAACAATATTCCTTCATTTTATTTTTGCCCCAAAGGCTACAACCAAAACTACCCCAAAGCAATTTCAAAAGGTGCTAGAAAAATAGAATATTCATCTGATAAAAATCTTTTAATAAATCTACACAAAATACTCAAAAATACTTCAGGTAAAGCTTATTATTTCGTCTATTTACCAAAACTTGATGCAATAGAACATCAATACAGCCCAAATTCAAAAAAAGTAATTACAGAACTTAATTCAATTTCATTTATGATAGAAAAAGAGCTTGTTAATAAATTAAATCAAAAACTAATTAATGAAACTTCAATAATTTTAACTGGAGACCATGGTCAAATTCATGTAGACCCCAAAAAAACCATATACTTAAATCAATATCCTCAATTAATAAAATCACTTAAAACTAATTCTCTAAGTGAACCCATCTTGCCAACCGGTGGAGCTAGGAGCGTGTTTCTTTCAATAAAAAAAACACAAATCGAAAAAATAATTAAATTTTTAAAAGAAAAACTAAAAAACAAAGCCCAAGTTATAAAAATAGACAATAAAACAATAGATTCCCTTTTTGGCAAAGGAAAAAAACATAAAGAATTTTATAATCGTCTAGGAAATATTTTAGTTATACCTAAAAAAAATAATACTATTTGGTTTAAGTATTCAAAAAAGATAATATTTAATAACCTTGGACATCACGGGGGACTATCATCAGATGAAATGTATATACCATTAGTAGCTCAAAAGCTTAAACTACTCTAATAATTACCTAAATCAGCCATCATTTGAGCTAATAATCTAGAAAAAATATTTCTATTTTCACTACTCAATCCTTTATTAAATTCATCACGTGATTTAATTAAAAATATAAATTTTAATAAATCATTTGGAGTATTAATTTTATTAGATTCTAAGTTAGTGAAATCAATAGAAAACACATTCCAAGCCATTTTTTTAAACAATTCAATATTATTTTTTTCAATTGGAACTTGCCTCATTGTTTTATTCCACAAATAAAACATCCAATCAATTAAATGCAAATTTGCATTTTCAAATTCTATTCCAGATTTGTTTGATGCTCTCGAAATAGACAAAGAATTAAATAAATTTTTAGGATCATCTTTTATCATTTTTGGGATAGTTTTAATAGGATCGTTAAAAACCAATCCATTTTCCGGAATAAATAAAAATACATCCAAACGAAATATTCTTCCATTCCCATCTACCAAAGAATGTATTAATGGATATTGCGATATTGAATCAAAATAAGTACCCATACTCATTGGATCTTTATACAATTTTTCAATAAATAATGGAATTTGTTTTTCACTTAATATGATATTTGAATCTAAGTCAGAATATTTTTGATTTTTTCTATTATCCTCTATTGAGGAACCTGCAAAAGCTAAACCCGAATAAAGATTATTGTTATTTTTATAGAATCCTAAAACTTTACTTTCAAACTTATCAAACGGTTGTATCTCAATACCATATAAATTAATTTCCTTTCTCATATTTTTTATATAAATTCATGTAAGCATTGCTAACCTGATCTGCGTTAAATTTATTTGCATACAATCTCATTTTTTTTCTTTCATTTATTTTTAAAATTAATCGATCAATATTATTTAGTACTCTAGTTAAATTGAATTGTTCTAAATTAAAAAAATTAATTGATTTTTTCGGAAAATTAAAATATGCCGAATGAAGATTTTCAAGATCACTTAAAATTACTGGTGTCCCAACTGCCAACGATTCTCCAACAACTGTCCCTCTTTCTTCAAATCTTGAAGGCAAAACCAAAGCAATAGCATTACTCATTAATTTTGCAACTCTTTTTCTCGACAAATGTTCATAAACTACAACATTTGAAGTCAATTTTTTAGGTAAATAATTCCTATTACTACCAACTAAAATTAGTGAAATACCTCGAGAACTTAAATTAGATTTTTCGTAAGATTTTACTAAAATATCTACCCCTTTTTGATACACAAACCTACCAACAAATAAAATATATTTTGATCTATTATTTACAATTTTAGTTTTAAAAAATGTATCTTCGATAATATCAGGAATATAAATATATTTTTTATTAGAATTACCCGACATCAAAGAAACAACTGCTGAAGCATTTTTTAATACCAGTCTTTCACTTATCCTACATAAATATGTATGGATTAATCCATAACCCTGTATTCTTTCCCAACTTAAATTTACAGTACAAATTAAAGGTATTCTTTTTATTTTTGACAAAATTAATCCTGTAATTGGAATAAAAGGAGATATCCCAACATGAACATGGATAAAATCATATTTCTTCTTAAAAGAATAAATAATGGAATAAATAGGGAACAAATAATCACCCCTGATTCCACATGAATAAAATTTAACATTTTTAATCAAAAAATTATTTACTCTTGCATCTCTTGTAAACACATCTTGCTCAACACCTTCATCACTCATTTTTTGGGTAAGTAAAAAACTTTGAATCTGAGTTCCTCCAATATAATTATTACTACCCTCTGGTTGAAGCCAATCATTATTTAAAATAAACCCGAAACTACCAACTATTCGCAATATTCTCATATCTGCGAGATTATAGCACAAAATTCGTGTTTACTCTTATTATTTTTATGGTACTAGCACTTCATATAATCCGCTTCTGTCGTACACGCACCACAATGTTCACAACCAACAAAATCTGAATCCTTCGCTCCATATTCTTTTAATTTTTCAGCCAAAAATTTTGTTATCTCAATATATTCTTTTGGGTCAGGAACTTTCCAATCACATAACTGAGATTTTTCAAAGGGTCTAAATGGAATTGTCGTTGGTTTAACTCCAATTTTCACCAATTCAACGATTGCTTCTTTAATGCTTTCCATAGTATCCAACCCAAAAATTATCATTGAACTAACTTTAAATTTTCCCAAAAGTTCGCCACCTTTTTTCCAAGCAGCAAAATATTTTTCTTTGGTAATTTTTGATTTTCCCGGACAAATTTCTTTTCTTCTTTCATCATTCCAAACTTCAATATTTATAGAAAATCCTTCTACTCCTGCCTCAACTAATTGCTCAACTACCGAGATATCATCAGGTGGTGCCATCTCCAACGAAATTGGTACCTCTTTACTTATTTCTCGAATCGCCCTAACGTACTTTAAATAATTTAATCCTCCATGATCAGGAGTATAAGTATTACCACCAGTTAAATGAACAAAAATACTTGGATCTTCTTTTAATGCCAATTGTACTGCCCTCACAATGTCTTCAACTTTTTTAAATCCCTTATTGTCTCCATATCCCAACTCACAATATTTACATTGTTCATTTTTATGAAAATAACAACAATCATTCCAAATTGCCGTAATTAAGGTATTTTTTCCTTCCTGCAAAAAAATATCTCCACATGTTTCATACCACTGTGGTGGATTTATTATTTTATAATCAACAATTTTTTTATCATCCTTATAAATTCCGTCTTCTTCCATTTTATACGGTGATTTTTCACAAAATTTATCACCAGTAATTACATTTATTACTAATTTATCATCCAAAATCAAATGTAATCCCGCATTCCCAGTCCGATTATCCTTTCCGGGGTGTTGTTTTTTGTAAATTTCATCCGCAGCTTCACTTGTTCTCACACCCCAACACAATATTTCGGCTTTAATATTAATTAATTCATCACAATTCATAATTTTGAGTAACTTCAAACAATTTTTCAATATCACTATCTACACCACAAACTATTGTTATAAAAGAATTGTCCAATCCTACCGTACTAAATCCATTTCCCAAATTAACACTAATTTCATTTTCTTTTAAATAATCAAAATATTTTTTGGATTTTTCTTCGTTTTCAAATTTCAAAATTATTTTATTTATCAAAGTTGGAATTACCTTAAATCCTTTTTCTGTAAAAAACTTTTCCATTTTTTCTCTTCTTGTAATTATTTTTGCCACCAATTCTTTTCGATAATCCATATCAATTGCTTTCATCGCAATATCCATCGAAGATTGTGCCACCGGCCATAGTACCATCTTGTTTTTCAAATTTTCAATAATTTCTTTATTGGCCACAATATAACCCACTCTAATTCCTGCTAAACCAAAACCCTTGGCAAAACCTCTAAATACAATTAAATTTCTATAATTACTGATCTCGTTTATGACCGTCTCACCGGCAAAATCAATATAACTTTCATCGATAGCTACCATTCCCTTGGCTTTTTTAACAATCCCTATTTCTTCATCTTTTGTCATCAAACCAAACGGATTATTGGGATTACAAAGCAATACCAAACTCGCCTCATCAAAATTTTCAACTTTTTTCTTGTCACTTCTTCTCACCACATCATCAAATTCATAATAAGTTGGAATTGAAAACGCCGTTTTTTCTCCATAAATCCTAACCACCAAATCAATTGCACTATCCACTCCACTTACCAATAAAATATTTTCATCACCAATTTCATTCATTTTGGCTAATTTAGAAATCAGTTCACTATAATCCGGATACCTCTGGACATTTTCATCAATAAATTTATCTCTCACGTCACCAATTTTCAAATCTATCATATCTATATTTTAACATCTTCTAATCTCTTCTAAACCTAATCCCTCTATGTTAAAATAACCCTATATGACAGCATTACCTAAACATTGGCCGAGTTCCCGTCGACAGGGCAAGCGCCGAGCTACACACAAAGGACCAAAAATTCCTAATACTACTAAATGTAAAAGTTGTGGACAACCTAAATTACCAGGTTTTAGATGTCCAAACTGTAAACAGTGAAATCAAAAAACGACCCCCGCCACCTCCACCGAATAGAAGAAATGCAAGCTATTTTTGCCTACTCTTGCGGTAATTCACACCCAATTGCTCTGCACACCCAAGAAATTATCGAACACTTACCACAAATTGACGAAATCATTTCCAAAAGCGCCCCAAAATGGCCAATCGACAAAATCAACAAAATTGACTTGGCTGTTCTTCGTTTGGCTTTGTTTGAATTACTAATCCAAAAAACAAATCCACCGAAAGTGATCATCGATGAAGCTATCGAAATTGCCAAAGAATATGGCACCGAATCTTCATCTTCTTTAGTGAACGGTGTTATTGGTTCAGTTCTAAAAAATGTTCAAGTTTAAAGATCAGTCACTAAAAAAACAATCTCTAGTTCATCGTTCTTATCTCAACGAAAACAAAAACGAAAAACTTAGCTCCAATGAACGAATGGAGTTTTTGGGTGATGCTATTTTAGAATTTTGGATCAGCGATTATCTTTACAAAAAATTTCCGGATTTTTCCGAAGGCGATCTCACCAATCTACGATCTCTCGCCGTATGTACCAACAATTTAGCCAAAATTGCCAAAGAAATTAAACTAGGAGAAGAAATTCTTTTATCCAAAGGCGAAGAAAAACACGGTGGTCGCAACAATATTTCTATCCTCGCCGACGCTTTTGAAAGCCTAATTGGCGCCATCTATTTAGATTCCGGTTTCAAGGCTGTCTGTGAATTTTTGGACAAAACTTTAATACCTAGTATTCGTCAATTATCTAAACAAAAAACCTTAAAAGATCCAAAGAGTGTATTTCAAGAAATTGCCCAAGACAAAGAGGGGATAACCCCTAATTACAAAACCATTGCTGAATCGGGACCTGACCATCAAAAAGAATTTGAAGTCGGTGTTTATCTAAATAATCGCCTGATTGCCAAGGGTAAAGGCAACTCAAAACAAAAGGCCGAAGAAGATGCTTCGCTTAATGCTACCAAAATCTTCCAAAATCAGGTATAATCCAGCTTATGCTAAAAATTAAATTATCACCTAGGGGTAAAAAACATCAGCGCACCTTTCGTGTCGTCATTGCCGAAGGTCGAAGTAAAAACGATGGTAAATACATTGAAGAAATTGGTTTTTATACTCCTCAAACCAAAACAATTCAAATTGATCAAAAAAAATTAGAACAATGGCAAAAAAATGGGGCTCAAATTACTTTGGGTATCGATAAATTATTAAATCCCAGCAAATATCCTAATAAGAAGAAAAAGGAAATAAAAAATGAACAACCTACAGACAACGCTTGAGTATATTCTTAAGTCCATTATCGAAGATTCAAAAGACGTCTCTGTCGAAGCCATTGAACAAGACAACTTCACTACTTTAAATATCAGCGCCCCAAAAGAAAAAATTGGTCAAATAATCGGCAAAGACGGCCGTATTATTAAATCAATTCGTACCATGCTCGGAATTTCTTATCCCAACACCCGGTTTAATTTGGAAATCAAAGAATAATTACTGCGCAAAAGGATTGCTTCTTCCATAAATTACTCCACTTCTTGTCGATATCTTCTGTTGTGCTCCTAAAATCAAACCCCGATTATTGTTATATGAAGACAACATTTTTACCATTTCCGCCTCATCCACGCTTAATTGTAAATCGGCTAAACTTAATTTTTTTACTTCAGCTTTTGTTTCCTCGTCAATATAATAAGCCGTTATCTTTAAATCAATTTCAGAAATATCACCCCTAGCTTTCATATCCATTTCTTCAATCGACAACAGAGGCAAACTGCTTTCTAAACCTTTTAAAAAATTCAAATAAGATGATTTCGGACCCAACATATTTAAAGTGATTGGTACTCTCTTGTTACCCTTGACTTCCTTGGCTGTTTTTTCATCATCCTTTGTCACCTTTCCGGGAGACAAAGAAAATCCTTGAATCGAATAATTATATTTATCGGCCACTCTCCTAACCACACTTACCAAATAATAAGAATCTTTTTCATATAACATCGCCGCCGACAACAACCCTTCGTTTTTCTTTAAATCTTCCTGTGAAATACTGTTTATATAATTAACCTTTTCCACAATTTTTTTGGTTTCTGTCCTGGCTTTGACAATTTCCTTTTTTATCTTTCCCACGTCGGCAATTTTTGGATAAACCGCCAAGTTAAACAAAATCAACAAAGCCAATACAATCGCAATTGGTTGAATAAATAATTTAACCAAAGCAGTTTCAATTCCCAATATTTTTTCCGGCAATATTATTTCCATTATTTTGTTTCCACCTCCAATGAGAATTTCCAATCCGTGCCATCTCGTGAAATTGAGACTAATTTCGCACTGGCAAAACCCTC
>Ga0116154_10001883_pt1 | contig 16608 bp, 24 predicted proteins | sample AD_UKC030_MetaG_FD_89898 | JGI IMG/M metagenome (GOLD analysis project Ga0116154, IMG submission 89898) | Active sludge microbial communities of municipal wastewater-treating anaerobic digesters from USA - AD_UKC030_MetaG | ecosystem: Engineered > Bioreactor > Anaerobic > Digestate | place: USA...
AAAATGGATAAAAAATTGACGCTCCAGGGGCTTCGCCCCGCCGCTACGGCGCCCCGATTGCGATGATGTTGTATTACCAGGATCAGGCAACAAGGTAATACAGAAGAATCGCAGGCGCCCCCGGCCCCAACGGGGGCAGGGCTGGCGCAAGGGGGGCATCCATCAGATCAAGAAATTAGTCGCCAAAATGTGACAATACCCTTTAAAAATTGAAGATTATCTCTTCTGGCCTTTCTTCTTCGGCTCTTCTTTGGACATCGACATCAGGTCGATGATATAGGAGCCTTCCTTTCCTACGCTGACGATCCGCTCATCACTCTCGGCCATCTTCTCGAGGTTCAGCTCATAGGTGCCGGGTGAGACGATCCGGATGGTTTCCACCCGGTCGTACATCTCGACCTCCTTCTGCTTCGATTTTGGCTCGATAACCTCAAGAATTTCCTCCTTTGACTCCCCAGCGATTTCCTGGATTGACTTCTCCTCGAGAACGTCCTTGTTCAGCTGGTCCACCTTGACATAGAGGAACTTCTTGTTGCCGCAGCTTGCGCAGCCTTTCAGGATTTCGGTTGAGCCGTCATTGTATTCCCGCCCGCATTTCGTACACTTGTGGGGCATGGGTAATCACCCGAAATATTCGAGCATGGTCTCGTAGAGGTTTTCCACGTTGCGGCCTTCAAGCCCGGAGATCGCGACTACCGGATGCTGGGGGAACGCGCTGCGGATCCTGCCCGGGGCAGCATCGGGGAGGTCAATCTTGTTGGCTACGATGATTACAGGCAGGTTGCGTGCCTCGATGATCCCGATCATCATGATATTGACCTGCATGAAGGGGTCGAGGGTGGAGTCGAGCATGTAGATGACGCCGTTGATATCCTCGCGGAGCCAGTGCATTGCCTCGGCAACCCCCTCTGTAGCTTCCCGCGCCCGGATGATCGCCTCGTCCTTCTCCATCCCGAATTCGAGGAACTCGTGGTAATCGACCTTGGTGGTAACGCCCGGTGTGTCCACGATATCGACAGTTACGGTGTGGCCGTTTGCACCGGAGATGATGATATCTTCCTTCTTCCTTGCCCGGCGGGTCTCGTGCGGGATCTCGCTGACCGGCCCCACCGCATCCCCCGTCCAGTCGCGGGCTATGCGGTTTGCAAGGGTGGTTTTCCCGGCATTCGGCGGGCCGTAAATGCCGATACGGGTCCGTTTCTTCTTGAAAAAGCGGGCGAGGAGACCGGAAAATTTCTTTTTGATTTTGCCCATTGTCTGATGAATCTTCAAACTCCACCTCATCGGCTGCCGGGTTTTAAAGGTACCCGGCAGTCTCTCTAATTCGTTATTAGTGTATAGAATACGCTCTTTATTATGTTTCTTATAACGGGCGCTGCCAGCCGCCGGATGAACAGGAAACGAGGGAACGCTGCGTTCCCGCTGCACGATATTACTGTGATGCATGACCTGTCTGCATCGCCAAATTGTATTTATAGAAGGGAAAGGGAGTATGCTAATTGTAATCATCAGGAACAGCACTTCAAGGAGGTGACTCATGAAAAAGACAACAAACGAGATACGGTTTGAGACCCGTGTTCCCCTGCGTGAGGTGATGAACCGCAAACTGACTACGATCGGCATCGGGGCGACTGTCGCCAAAGCGGCGAAGGCCATGTGCCATGATCAGGTCGGGAGCGTCATCATCCTCGATCACAATAAGCCCATCGGTATCGTGACCGAGGAAGACATCGCATGCAAGGTGGTAGCCAGGGACCTCAAGCCAAGCACAGTGCACGTGAACGATATCATGAGTACGCCACTCATTACGGTGAGTGCGGACAAGACTGCAGGTGATGCAGCAAAGATGATGGTTAAGCACAAGGTACGGAGACTCCCGATTGTCGATGAGACCCATAAAGTCATCGGCATCGTAACCGTGCGGGACCTCCTTGCCGTATCCAATGAGCAGAACGATCTTCTCGAAGAGCTCATCGAGATCAACCGCGAAGAGACGGTGGATCCGGGGATATGCGGCCGCTGCAGTCAGATGTCTGATGATCTGAAGCGGGTTGATGGTGTCATGCTCTGTCCCGGTTGTCGTGAGGAGGACAACATTACATGAAGACAGCACAGGATTTCATTGTTGAGATCCCTGTGCTGAAACCATCCGACCAGATAACCAAGGCACGGCAGATCCTGAGAGACAACCGCTTCCGTGAGGTCTATATTGTCGACGAAAAAAAAACCCTGCTCGGGTATATTGACATCACGGACGGCCTGCGGGTAACCGCAACAAAATCGAATGTCACGATTGAAGGGTTTGTCAAGGACGCACCTGTGGTACATCCCGCGGATTCCATTGAGGTGGCGGCGCAGGCCATGCTGAGCTACCGTACCGACAGTGCAGCGGTAGTTGACCCGGAACCCCGCGTGAGCGGGGGCGTCCTCTTCTCGGACCTCTTCCCGGTGATCATCTCGCGGAACGAGCTCCACGGGACCGTGGAGTCGCATATGAGCAGAAACGTGGTCGCCCTGTCACAGGAGGACGAGATCCAGAAGGTTTATTCCCTCATCGTGGAGAGCGGCTTCTCTGCATTCCCTGTAATGAAGAAGAAACGGATCGCCGGTATCATCTCCCGTCGCGATCTGATCGCATCCCGGCGGGTGCGGACCGTCATTGCCGACCATGCACACACGCCGGTCGCAAGCGTAATGACCACGGATGTAGTGACTATCGCACCGGGGGAACCGGTCAGCGCTGCCGCAGAACTGCTCGTGAAACATGACGTGAGCCTTCTGCCGGTCCTGGATGGCGACCGCCTTGTCGGGATCATAGACCGGCATGACGTCATCGCTTCGCTTGCATAAGCCGAAAAAATCCGGATAGACACGAGAATACGAGAACGGAACCTGTGGACGGTCCTGAGAAGATCATGCACCGGGTTCCCCTACCAGTAGGAGGGTGATCATGCACCAGAATGACCGGGGCGCAAAAAGTGGCGACCGGCTCCTGAAAATGCAGGGCAAACTCGACCGCGGTCCGGTTGAGTTCAAGTCTCATATCGCAGAGCAGGAAGGAGAGGTGATGGCAATCGCTACGCCGGATGTCATCTCCATCCCGCCAACGAACAGCATCATTGGTGCCGTCGGGCAAATGACAAAATGCGGGTTCCGCCGCCTTCCCGTCACCGATGCGGGCACGAAAAAACTGCGGGGGATTGTAACCTCCGGAGACATCATCAACTTCATGGGGGGTGGCGACAAGTACCGCCTCGTGCAGGTCCGGCACAACGGCAATCTGATTGCTGCCCTGAACGAGAATGTCCGGACAATTATGACCCAGAAGCCGGTGACGCTCGGGCACGATGCCTGCATCCGCGATGCGGTCAATATCATCACAAAAAAGAAGATCGGGGGAATCCCGATCATCGGTCGCGACGGGGCACTTGCCGGGATCGTGACCGAACGTGACGTGCTCCGGGTGCTCGGTGCCGAGCGGAGCTCCCTGTCAGTAGAAGACGTGATGACCACGTCCCTCCGTGTTACCGCACCCGACTGCCCGATTGCGAAGGTCACAAAGGACATGACGAGCTACCGGTTCCGGCGACTGCCGGTTGTGAGTGACGAGGTGCTCTACGGGATTGTCACAGCCACGGATATTATGCGTTACCTTGGGAGCCGGGAGGTGTTTGCCCGCCTTACCACCGGGAATATCGATGAGGTGACCGGTCTGCCGGTCCGCACCCTTGTGGCCGGAGGGCTCTTCACTACAACACCGGACCGGAGCATCAACGAGGCAGCCCGCGAGATGCTGAAAAAGAACATAGGGGCCCTTCCCGTCATCGAGGATTCCCGGTTGATCGGGCTCGTGACGGAATTCGACCTTGTCCGTGCATTTACCCAGGGGTGAAATCTGTGTTTGCCCGTGACATTATGACAGCACCGGTCCGGATCGTGTCCCCGGATGCAACTGTTGCCCATGCCCGCAACCTGATGGTCCGCCACAGGATTTCCCGCCTGCTGGTAATGGAAAACGGGATCCTTGTGGGTATCCTTACGAAAAAAGATATCGCATACCGCATGCAGAAGGGTGAGCCGGCCTGGCGCCGGCGCCCGCTCGACCGGATCCCGGTGGGAGCCCTCATGACAGAACACCCTGTCGTGGTCCAACCCGATACCGGGGTAAAAGCGATAGCACGGATCTTTGTCGGGAAAAATTTCAGCAGCGTTCCGGTGGTGGATGCAGGAGTTGTAACGGGTATCATAACCAAAACGGATCTGATGAAATCCGCCCTCGTCCGGCAGATCAACATGCCGGTCGGGGACGTGATGGAGGACATACCGTCAGTGAGCCTTCACCACTCGCTCAATCACGTGATCAGTGTGATGCGTGAGCGCAATGACAAGATACTTGTGACCAACGATGACGGTTCTCCGGCGGGTATTATTTCCGAAACCAACCTTGCCTTCTACGAAGACGAACCGAAAATTTCAGGTGTGATGGGAAAAGAAGTAACAATAATGCGACGTGAAACAGCCGGGGGAAAGCCAGAGGCCACCCTTATGGCGGTTGCAACCGTGACCGCCGGGGATGTGATGACGAGCCCAGTCCTCACGATCTCCCCCAAAGCCCCGCTCCTCCAGGCCCTTGCACTTATGGAAAAACACCATGTCAACAGCCTTGTTGCCCTGGAGAACGGCACAGTTACCGGGATCATAAAACGCGATGATATCATAAAGGAAGTGGCGAAATGACAAAAGAAGTTTTTATCAAAGATGTGATGGTAAAGCCTGCAACAATCGCAAAATCAGCCAAAATCACCGAAGCGCTCGACAAAATGCTCGATGAGGGTATCGATCCGCTTATTGCAGTCAACAACAACTCCGTTGTCGGGACGGTGTCCCGAAAGGCAATAGCGGAGAAACTGGGCAGTAAGCAGAACTCCACAATTGCCCCTACCGCTATCCACGTGGCCAGCGTGGTGGAGGAAGAGTTTACCAGCGTTTATCCCGACGAGAACGTCAATATCCTCGTCCCGCTGCTCCAGCAGTACAAGCTGATTGTGGTGTACGATAACGATCACAGGCTGATTGGCCAGGTGAGCCGCGGCAACCTGCTGAAGAAGTACCAGCCCGAAGGAAGCCTCGATGCAGCAATTGAGAAGGCTGTTACCATTGAAGCAGAGGAGCGAGTGGTCCACCTCCGGCGGCGGATGCTCGACGATAATATCACCCGTTTCATCGTATCCGAACATGACAAGTATACCGGGATCGTCACGGAGACGGATGTTGCCATTGCAATGCGAAAGTTCCGCGAATCGGTCGAAGGCAACCACCAGGATCACCGGATACGGAACCTGCTCGTCAAGGATATCATGAGTTCACCGCTCCTCTTTGTTGAGCGGACGGCAAAGGTGTCCGATGTGGTCGCTCTGATGCTCAAAAAGAATATCAGTTCAATGCCGGTCATGGACAAGGGCAAGCTGGCCGGGATCGTCACCCGGCACTCGCTCGTGAATGCATTGTAACCCCCCCCTACCTTTTTTTTGCTTTGCGGGCTCATCCAGAAAGTTCTCACGCTCTTTTAAGGATACACTCCAGCCGCCCGGGTATCCCCCCGATGCGATATCGACGTATTACCTGCGATCTTACCCGATTCATCGCAATATCCCCCGTCCTCCAGCGGAAACTGGTGACGCAAGGGGGGGTGTATCACATCTTAAAAAAACACCGGGTTTTTATTTCCCGTACCGCTCCGTGAACCGATCGTACTTCTGGTTCGCGAGGGCAACGAGCGGGACCAATAAGAGCATCAGCCCCCTTCCTTCAAGGTAGTTCTTGATGCCGGCCATTAAAGTGCACCTTTTTACAATCACCTGCGGTCCGGTCGAAGGGCAGCTCTCACGAGTCTTTATCCTGCATGCTGATGACTGGTACAGGTATCCACTGGACACTGCACCATCAGGTTCCCTGGTCTGCATGACTTCACCTCTCCCCGATCCGGAAAAACGCCGTCTCGCGTACCGTCTTATCATACTCTTCGGTATCGTTGCAATGTTCGGGGATATCGTGTACGAGGGAGGCCGGAGCGTTTCCGGGCCGTTCCTCTTCACGCTGGGGGCCTCCGCCTTCATGGTGGCTTTCGTTGCCGGGCTGGGGGAATTCCTCGGCTATGCGATCCGCATTGCGACCGGCTATCTGGCAGACCGGTCCCGCCAGTACTGGGCGTTCATGATCGCCGGCTACCTGATGATAGGCGCTATCCCGCTTCTGGTCCTTGCCGGGAGCTGGGAGATCGCGGCGCTCCTCCTTATTGCTGAGCGGATCGGCAAGGCTGTCCGCTCCCCGGCAAAGGACGCCATGCTCTCCCATGTCACGTCCGCGGTCGGGCGGGGATGGGGGTTCGGGCTGCACGAGGCGCTCGACCAGATCGGTGCCATTGCCGGCCCTCTCCTTTTTGTCCTTGCGCTGGCTGCCGGGGGGAGCTATCGCGGTGGTTTTGCGCTCCTTGCAGTCCCGTTTGCCATACTCATCCTTGTGCTCATCATCGCCTGGAGGAGCATGCCCGACCCCGCCGGGTTCGAGGGGATGGCAGGGCAGGTCACAGTCAGACCCGGTGGGGAGCCTGGCCGAAAGCAGCTGTGGCTGTATGGCATGTTCACCGCGCTTACCATGGCGGGATTTATTGTTTTTCCCCTCCTCGCGTTCCACTTCAAGGCCTTCTCAATCATTCCCGATGCAGATATCCCCGCGTTCTATGCTATCGCCATGGCGGTCGATGCTATCGTGGCGCTTCTGACCGGTAAAGCGTACGACCGGTATGGCATCACAATCCTTGTCATAATGCCCCTGCTCGGCATGTTGATCCCGCTCATAGCGTTCTCGCACTCGTATACCGCTGCCCTCGCCGGTTCTGTTCTCTGGGGTGCATCAATGGGGATGCAGGAAGCGATCCTCCGGGCGGCTGTCGCCGATTTCACCCCTCCGGGAGGTCGGGGATTCGCGTACGGGATCTTCAACACGATCTACGGCGGCGCCTGGTTTGCCGGCAGTATTGTCATCGGGGCCCTGTATACCGTCAATGTCCTGTATGCTGCCGGGTTCATGGTCCTCTTGCAGTGCGCAGCGGTGCCGGTGCTGCTCGAGGTTGTGCGGGAACAGCGGCGGGAACGGACCGGGGCCGTTGCGTGACCTTCCACCAAACCGCCCGATATCGCCTTCGCCCCTATGGATAATTACTGCTCATCCTTGTGATACAGGGCGAGGAAAACGAGCGTGTCCTTCTGCCGGTCGAACCAGTACGAGAGCCGGAACGGCGGGATGTAAACTTCGCGGGTCTGCTTCCGGGAGTACCGCATCGGCTTTCCAATTGATGGATCTTCGATGATCCTGATGATCTGCTGCTTCACTCGTTCCTTAAGGCCATTTCCTTTGATCTTCCGGATGGTCCTCTCGAAGTGCGGGTGCCAGGCAACCGTCACCATGTCTTCATCTCATCGATGAAGGCATCTGCGTTCTTTTTGGTATACGCCCCCCGGGAATATTCCCCGAGTGCCTGCTCGGTCTTTTCAGCAAAGATGATGTCCTCCCGCACTGCCGGCTCGATCTCCGCAAGCGGCTTGAGAATGATCCGTTCCCCGTCGCGGATGATCAGGAGTTTCTCCCCTTCCGGCAGATCGGCCCGCATCGAGGCCGGGATGACCACCTGCCCCTTGGAACTCATCTTCGTGATGGCAACGTCCATGGCAACCAGTAAGATATGTCTTACGTACTGGGATATCAGGGTTTGGATGGGGATAACCCGGGTTTGAGGGGGAGGTCCGAAGTCCTCCGATAAAAGTGGTACACCGGAGCTGCAGAGGGCCAGGCTGCACCATGTTTCCCTTATCGCAGGTATCCTTCCGGAACAAACAGGGAAAAACGCGGAACCGGGCGGGAATTGTGGGGGGGATCTCCGACTCTTAGATACGATGACGCTTCTGCCCCCGACGGGGCGCCCCCGCTGCAGATCAGAGAGGGTCAAATATGATGCAGTCCCTACTTAGATACCAATTATTGCAGGCGCCCGAATCCCCTCAATCATAATAGGGACGTAACAGGTCGGGTCTTTACCTGCCCAAACACTTATTACCCCATCCCTACCATAGTATAAAGCACCATTCATGGAGCAGCGGTTTGTCCGCTGCGAGTGTCTGTAGAAAGATGCGAGATTCCTCTGTTGAGGTAGCCAAGCCTGGTATGGCGCAGGTTTGCTAAACCTGTGTCCGAAAGGACTCGGGAGTTCAAATCTCCCCCTCAGCGCTCAAAGAGACAGTCTCACATAACGAGGGGATTGGATGGCTCAGGAAGAAGACATAAAATACTTTGTAAGGATCGGGACCACTGATCTTGACGGCACCAAGTCCGTCAGGGTTGCCCTGACCGGCATCAGGGGCGTCGGCAGACATACCTCTACGGTTATTTCCCGCATGGCGAAAGTCGACGAATATGCTACCCTTGGCCGCATGGACGAGGCAGCGGTCAACCGGCTCCGTGTCGCTGTTGAACAATACTCGGGCAAGATCCCGTTATGGATGACAAACCGTCCCAAGGACATCTATACCGGAGAGGCCAGGCATCTCCTTGGTGCGGATGTAGCGCTCCAGAAGGATGAAGATGTCAACCTCATGAGAAAGATCCGTTGCTACCGGGGGATACGGCACGAGACCGGCCAGAAGGTCCGCGGCCAGCGCACCAAGTCGACCGGAAGAACCGGAACTACGGTGGGTGTCAAGAGGAAGACGATGGGAGGCTCCTAAGCATGGCATACCCAGGCAAGAACCATAAGTCCTACCAGACCCCCAAGCGCCCGTGGGAGAAGAGCCGTATTGAGGCCGAGACGCGCCTTGTCATCGAGTACGGTCTCCGCAACAAACGTGAGGTCTGGAAAGCACAGGCGGACCTGCGCAAATACCGCAAGGCAGCCCGTGACCTGCTGGCTCTTGGGTCGGATACCGCCCACAGAGAAAAGTATGAATCCAAGAAGGAAGAGCTGATCAGCCACCTCCAGCGGGCGGGTCTCCTCGGCCCGGATGCGAACATTGACAATATCCTTGCGCTGAAGATCCAGACCCAGCTTGAACGCCGTCTCCAGTCAGTTGTGTACCGCAGAGGCCTTGCCCGGTCGCCAAAACAGGCCCGGCAGCTGATCACCCATGGCCATATTGCCATAGGTGGCAGGCGTGTCAACATCCCCGGCTACCATGTCACCCGCACGGATGAGGGTCAGATTGCCTATTACGGCACATCCCCGTTCGTGAGCGACACCCATACTGAAAAAGTGAGGATTGCCAAGCCGGCAAGCAACCCCAAACCGGCACCTGGCGGATTCGGCGGATATTCCGGCAGGGGAGGAAGGAGATAACATGGCGGCAAATGAGAAGGAAAAATGGGGCGTTGCCCATATCTTTGCGTCCTTCAACAATACCATCATTACGATAACCGACTTGTCCGGTGCAGAGACCGTGACGAAGTCCAGTGGAGGGATGGTCGTCAAGCAGGACCGGAACGAGAGCTCGCCGTATGCAGCAATGCAGATGGCAGGAAACGTTGCCCAGACCGCCCGTGAAAAAGGAATTGTCGGTGTTCACGTCAAGGTGCGTGCACCCGGCCAGGGCAAACAGCGCAGCCCCGGTCCCGGTGCCCAGGCAGCCATCCGCGCTCTTGCCCGTGCAGGAATGCGCATCGGACGTATTGAAGATGTAACCCCGATTCCCCACGACTCGTGCCGGCCGAAGGGCGGCAGGAGAGGAAGGAGAGTCTGATGGAGATCGAATTCGCCAGTCTGGACGACTCCCTCGCACGATTCACACTCTCGGGAGCGAGCACGGCGTTTGCCAATGCATTCCGCAGGGCAATGATCGGTGAAGTGCCGACCCTTGCCATCGAGGATGTGCGCATCTACGACAACACGAGCGCACTCTTCGACGAAATGCTGGCACACCGCCTGGGCCTCATTCCCCTCAAGACCGATCTTTCCAGTTACACCACTCAGGAAACGTGTTCATGCGGCGGGGCGGGATGCCCAGGCTGCACGTCCACCTATACCCTCAGCGTTGAGGGCCCCCGGACGGTCATGTCAAGTGACCTGATCCCGCAGGACCCCAAGGCAACACCGGTGCATGCGAATATCCCGATTGTCAAACTCACGAAAGGGCAGAAACTCGTTGTTGAGGCCCGGGCCGTCCTGAATACCGGACGGGCGCACGCCAAGTGGCAGCCGATCCTTATCTGCGGTTACAAGAACCACCCGGCCATCTCTGTCAGCGACGCCTGCGATGCCTGCAGCCTGTGCGTTGACGAATGCCCGCGGGGGATCCTTGCAGTCAAAGGTAAGAAAATCCAGGTTGTGGAAGGAAAACTCCCCGACTGTTCTATGTGCAGGCTCTGTGAACGGGCATGCCTTGGCAGTGGTATCGGGGATGAACCGGCCATCAGGATCGCCGCTGAAAAAGACCGGTATATTTTTACGGTAGAAAGCGATGGTTCCCTGACGGTAAAAGAGATTATGAATCGTGCACTGCAGTATATCAGGGAGCAGGCAGACGAGCTGGAACACCAGCTGGGCGAAATTTCAGGGGATGAAAAGAAATGACGAGAATTGTAGAGAAGACGAACCCCCGTCTTACCGCCCTCATCTCGCTCTTGAAGAACAAGTCACGCGAGAATGAGGCCAAGATCTGGCGCGAGATTGCCGGCAGGCTGGAGACCCCGAACAGGAACTATGCCGAGGTCAACCTGTCCAAGATCAACCGCTATGTAAAGAACGGCGAGACGATTATTGTCCCGGGTAAGGTTTTGGGCAGCGGTGTGCTGGAACAGTCCGTGAAAATTGCCGCGCTGAACTTTTCAGCATCGGCAACCAGCAAGATCAGGGATGCGAAGGGACAATGCATGACCATTGAACAGCTCATCAGCGACAACCCGAAAGGCAGCGGTGTCCGGATCCTGAGGTGAAGAAGATATGGTAACCATAATCAACGGTGACGGACTGCTCCTCGGGCGCCTTGCAAGCATCACCGCCAGGCGGGCACTTGCCGGTGAGGAGATAGCGATTGTCAATGCGGAAAAGGCGATCATTTCGGGCAGCCGTGCACGGGTGCTTGCGAATTACCGTCACAAGCGGGAACGCGGAGCATCCGGCGACCGCTGGGGGCCGTTCGTTCCGCGCCGGCCAGACCATCTCATGAAGCGGACCATCCGCGGCATGCTCCCCTACAAGCGCCCCCGCGGTGTTGACGCGATGAAACGCATCCGGTGTTACGTCGGTGTCCCGGTGGAATTTGCCGGAAAGGAAATGGAAGTACCCGATGAGGTACACATGAACCGTCTGAACAACCCGAACCACGTCACGCTCGCTGCAGTGTGCACGTTCCTCGGAGCAAAGTTCTAAGGAGGTACACACATATGGTAAAGATCATCAACACGAGCGGAAAACGCAAGACAGCAATCGCCCGGGCAACCCTCAAGGCCGGGAAAGGTGTGATCCGGGTCAACTCGGTCCCTCTCGAAGCCTATGGCTCTGACACAACCCGGATGAAGATTGCAGAACCCATCCTCCTCGTCCCCAACGCCATCCATGAAATCGATGTCACCATCGATGTGGCAGGCGGCGGTGTCATGGGTCAGGCAGAAGCAGTCCGGACTGCACTTGCCCGCGGTATCATCAAATGGCACAACGATCCCCAGATGAAGGATATCTACCTGGCATATGACCGGACGCTCCTGGTCAACGACTCCCGGCAGAAAGAAGCCAAGAAACCGCACGGCTCCGGAGCCCGGGCGAAGTTCCAAAAGTCTTATCGCTGAACCAGAAGATATGATGAGAGGTTAAATCTTGATACCCGTTCGATGTTTCACCTGTGGAAATCCCATCTCCACGGCATGGGATGAATTTAAGGCGCGGCGGGAGAAAGGCGAGGATCCCAAAAAGATCCTCGACGATCTTCATATTTCCCGTTACTGCTGCCGGCGCATGCTCCTGACCCACAAAGAGGTTATTGACGAGCTCAATCCGTACCAGTAAGATATGCATGATGAACGAGGGGTCGTAGGGTAGCCTGGACCATCCTATTGCGTTCGGGACGCAGTGACCTGAGTTCGAATCTCAGCGACCCCATTTAGTAAAAGAACAATCATTTTGAGGATGAACAATGCAGACGCAGACATATACCCGGTACGAGCGGGCGAGAATCGTTGGAGCAAGGGCTCTGCAGATATCAATGGGTGCTCCGTTACTTATCACCACGACACGGATCGATCCGCTGGAGATTGCGATCGAGGAATTCAACAACAACACCATCCCCATTACCGTAAAGAGGAAGTAGGCAGCCTATGACAACCATCGAGGTTATTGAACTTCGGAAAATCCTGGACAGCAGGGGCAACCCGACTGTTGAAGCCGATATCTACACAGCAGACGGCTTTGGCAGGTCGGCAGCCCCGAGCGGTGCCAGCACCGGCTCTCTTGAAGCGAAAGTCAGGCCGGTTGATGAGGCATTGGATAATGCCATCGCAAACCTCATCCCTGCCCTTATCGGCATGGATTCCTGCGACCAGGAAGGGTTTGACGAGCAGCTCCGTGACATCGACGGTACAGCCGATTTTTCGGGAATCGGCGCTAACATTGCCGTGGCGCTCTCGCTCGCCAATGCGAAGGCTGCCGCATTGTCCATGGATCTCCCGCTCTTCCGGTATCTCGGGGGAGCATTTGCAAAGGAGCTTCCGCTCCCGCTCGGGAATGTCATCGGCGGCGGGGCGCATGCAGAAAATGCCACCGAAATCCAGGAATTTCTGGTCGTGCCCGGCGGCGCAGCGGATACCGAGGAAGCAGTCTTTGCAAATGCTGCCGTACACCGGCATGTGAAAAATCTCCTCAAAAAGAAAGGAAAATCCTGCGGCAAGGGTGATGAGGGTGCATGGGCACCGCAGATCGACGATGCCCTCGCATTTGAGCTCATTGCCGAGGCGACCGGACTTGTTGCCGATGAAATGAACGTAGAGGTTGACATGGGGCTTGACATTGCAGCAAGCCAGATGTGGGACGGGAACTCCTACAAGTACCGCAAGACCGTACGGTCCACCGAGGACCAGATCGCGTATATTGCGGAACTTGTCGATAAGTACAACCTTGTCTACGTCGAGGATCCTCTCCATGAAGACGATTTCGATGCCTTTGCGGAACTTAACAGCCAGATCGGCGAACGCTGCCTGGTCTGTGGTGATGATATCTTTGTCACCCAGGTTGACCGCATCCGGCAGGGCATTGAGAAGGACGCAGCCAACTGTGTGCTGATAAAACCCAACCAGGTGGGAACACTCACGGACACCTTTGAAGCGGTGCGTCTTGCCCATACCCATGGCCTGGACACGGTGATGAGCCACCGTTCCGGTGAGACAACCGACACGACCATTGCGCACCTTGCCACTGCATTCTCCTGCGTTTTCTTAAAATGCGGTGTGGTGGGCGGAGAACGCATTGCCAAATTAAACGAACTGATACGCATAGAGGAACAGCTATGACCACTGTAAATGAAATGGAAATTGAATTAAAAGAGCCGCTCATCCCCGTCGAGGAGTACCTTGCTGCCGGTGTTCACATCGGCACCCAGCAGAAGAGCGAGGACATGAAGAAGTTCATCTACCGCGTCCGCGGGGATGGGTTGTATATCCTTGATATCCGGGAGACCGATGCCCGGATCAAGACCGCAGCCAAATTCTTAAACCAGTACGAGGCCCCGAATATTCTTGTCGTCACGTCCCGGCAGTACGGCCAGTACCCGGCCAAGAAGTTCGCCGACACCATTGGCGCCATGTCCGCGACCGGCCGGTTCATCCCGGGTCTTTTGACAAATCCTGTTCTTGATGCCTATATCGAGCCGCAGGTCATTGTCGTCACTGACCCGATTGGTGACGCACAGGTTATCAACGAGGCGGTCCAGTGTGGCATTCCGGTCCTTGCGCTTTGCGACACCAACAACATGACCAAGTTCGTGGATCTCGTTATCCCGACCAACAATAAAGGCAGAAAAGCGCTTTCCATGATTTACTTCCTCCTGGCCCGCGAGATGCTCCGTCTCCGCGGCATCTCCACGGCTCTCACGACCGAGGATTTCGAAACCGAGTTCTGAAATCGGCCCACCTTTTTTTTGGTGACCGATATCTGGATATAATAGAAGGACCAGAGGGTTGATCCGATGAAGATGCGTACATGCGCCGTTGCCGGCATGTTTTACCCGCGGGAGCCTTCACATCTGGAACAGCTGCTGGAGAAGTTTTTCACCGGGGTAAAACCGGAAGGGAACCCCCTGGGGATCGTCTCCCCCCATGCAGGGTATATCTATTCGGGGCAGGTCGCAGCCACTGCGTTCGGTGCGATACCCCCTGGTTTCTCCGGCACCTTCGTGGTGATAGGACCGTCCCACCGGGGATACATCAACTGCGTTTCGGAGATGCCGTGGGAGACACCACTCGGGGTTGTTGATACGGATGACGAGTTCGTCCGTTCCCTTGACATCGAGACCGATGAACTCTCGCACCGCGACGAGCACTCGCTCGAGGTGCAGATACCCTTTATCAAGTACCGTTTCCCCCGTGCGCGGATTGCCCCGGTGATGATGGGCCAGCAGGACTATGCAAGCGCAATGCGCCTTGCAGAAAAGCTCTTCCACGCGATACGGCAGACGAAACGGGATATCAAGATCGTGGCTTCCAGTGACTTTTCCCATTATGTAGAAAAAGAGAAGGCACAAACCGACGATCTGTGGGCGATCGACCCGTTATTGACCCTTGACACAAAGGAGTTCTACCGGCGGATCGAGGAGCGGAGGATAACCACCTGCGGGTACGGTCCTATCACCGCAATGGTGGCTGCCTGTACCCGGCTTGGGGCGAGTACGGCAAAACTGATCCGCTATGCGACGAGCGGGGACGTGACGGGGGATTTTAAGGAAGTCGTGGGGTACGCGAGTATTGCGGTGATCTAGGTTGGCAACGTGGAGTGCGCCGGGCAAGGTATTTTTGTTCGGCGAACATGCAGTAGTATACGGAAAGCCCGGCATAGCCATGGCGATAAAGCCCCGGGTGTTTGTGACCGTGAGGGATACGATACGGCCTCAGCGGGCAAAGTCACCGTATATCGATGGCTGTTTCGAAGCGATGGGCGTGAGAGGGAGCGTTTATATCAACTCCCAGATCCCGAGTTCGTCCGGCCTCGGCTCATCAGCAGCGGTGACGGTTGCAACGCTCTCGGCCATCAACGACGAATTCAGGATGAACAAAACCCGCGAGGATATCGCGAACATGGCTTTTGAGATCGAGAAGAAGGTTCAGAAAGGGAAGGCGAGCCCCACCGATACCACCGTTTCCACGTACGGGGGGATCGTGCTCATCAGCGGGGGTTCCCGGAGGCGCCTCCCCCCGCAGACTATCCACATCGTGGTCGGGGACTCGCTCTTCTCCCACAGTACCGCAAGGATGGTGGAGCAGGTGGGGGAACTCAGGGAGAGCCACCCGAAGATTGTAAACCCGGTCCTCGATGCCATCGAGGGGGTCAGCATGAGCGCGATCCACCACCTCAGTAACCCCCGGGAACTGGGACGGTACATGAACATGAACCACGCCCTTCTCGAAGTCCTCGGGGTCGGCCACCCGCAGCTGGCAAAAATGGTCCTTGCCGCCCGGAATGCGGGGGCATTTGGCGCGAAGATAACGGGTGCCGGCGGCGGCGGGTGCATGATTGCGCTCTGCCCAAAGCAGCTGAAACACCGGGTCGCAGGGGCCATCGAATCCTGCGAGGCGCGGGCGATCGTAACCAGTATCGATACGGAAGGCGTACGAAAGGAGAAGAATGTCTGAGCGGCTGATCCTGAAACTCGGCGGGAGTGTCATCACCGACAAAAGCGCCGGCTGTGCCGTTGACAAGGCCCGGCTCACCTCCGTTGCGAAAGCGATTGCAGAAGCAAAGAGTTGTGATACGGTCATCATTCATGGAGCAGGATCGTGCGGGCATCCCGAAGCAAAGCACTACAACCTCGACAGGGGTGTATCTGCCGGGACCACAGACGGGATCTTTGTGACTCACCGTGCCGTCAGCGGTCTTAACGATGCTGTCGTTGCCGCCCTCCGGAACGAGGGGGTAGCAGCGCTCGGTGTTCACCCCCTCCACACCGGTATTGCCAGCAATGGCCGGCTGGTGGGGTTCGAGTGCCGCCAGCTGGAAACCATGCTCAGGCTCGGGATGGTCCCTGTGATCCACGGAGACGTGGTGATGGACCTTTCGAAAGGAGCCTGTATCGTATCGGGTGACCAGCTCGTACGCTACCTCGCGGTTGCCTTAAAAATCAGCCGCGTCGGGCTCGCCACCGATGTACCGGGAGTGCTGGATGGAGGCGTCGTGGTACCGGCAATCACCCGAAAAACGGTACCGGCTCTCCAGATCGGCAGCTCGAGTCACACCGATGTCACCGGTGGAATGAGAGGGAAAATTGATGAACTGCTCGGGCTTGCAGATGCAGGGATCGGGTCAGATATCTTTCATGTCTCGCGGATTCCGGATTTCCTCCATGGATCCAACCACGGCGGGACGAT